>WNFD01004814.1_pt1 | contig 21500 bp, 22 predicted proteins | sample 5400491 | NCBI WGS metagenome assembly WNFD01 (sample SAMN13153343, study PRJNA577476) | soil metagenome | isolation source: 120 cm saprolite under Douglas fir tree site 2 hole 2 replicate 2 | place: USA:California | collected 2015-04-18
TGAAAAACCAATTTCTGTATGGAGAATCATTCCGCACCCTGCGATAAAACTGGCTTCCTTCCTTTCCCTGCCTCCAATGAGGAAGCCTTTCGCCGGTAACAAAACTCCATGATATATTCGTGGTGGCACCGTCGGGGACGCCTGCGCATCGTCGACGCCTGTCCCACTAATTTCCAGCCACCAGACTCTGATGCGGCCCGATCGCGCTGACCGCGCAAAATGTAGAAACTGCTGTTCTCCCCCTTTGGGTGAGATTACGGTGAGGAAAGCAGGGTGCGAAAGGCATTATTTCGAATTCCTGTGTGCTTGTGCCCGAATCGCCGTAAAACGTTCTGGCATGTAGACATGTTTAAGGCGTCGACGAGTTCGTCGCTAACAGGCTGGGATCATAATAGCGAGCGATTCGTCGGCCCAAGCAGTAATCACAGATAGGTTTCCATGCTTCGGCTCCTGCCCCGGAAAGCGCGACCGCCACGCTAAGCTGATCCCGCGCGAAGGAACGAGAGACCGATACGTGGTTTAATCTCATTTGCGGCCGAATGGCCGATCGCGCTCAGTCAGCGCAGCTCTGAGTCCTTTTTCGCGGCTCGCCTTCATCCAGTTTTTCACAGTTTCAGTTTGGTGGGCGATACAATCGAGATCGGCCGACGACTGCTCCAAAGCCCGGAAGCCAAGCACGTCGAGATAACGATTCACCGCCGATTTATGCAGCGTCAGCAGATCGACCGGCACCATTGCCACGCGCCGGGCGTAGTCGAGAGTTTCACCCTCGAGCTTGTCCTTGGGAAAGATGCGGTTGACCAGATGCCATTCCAGCGCCTCTTGCGCGCCCATCAGATCGCCGGTGAAGAAATATTCCTTGGCCTTGCGCGGCCCCATCAGGATGGGCCACATCGAGAGTGTTGGCAGGATGCCGAGTGAGCGGCCGGCCGGATGGCCGAACTGCGCGTCGTCGCTGGCGAACACGATATCGCAATGGCCGGCCAGTTCGGTTGCGCCCGCCAGACAATAGCCGTGAACCTGCGCGATGACTGGTTTCGGCAGCGACCACAATCGTTGCCAGCGATCGACCATTTTCTGCAGACCGATGCGATCGCTCGATACCGTAAAGCCGGAGCCCGCCTGCTGAGTTGGTTGCAGGTCGTAGCCGGCGCAGAAGGCACGGCCGGCGCCGCGAATGATCAGCACGCTCGCCGCCGGGTTATTTTCGAATTCTTCCATCGCGCCATCGAGTTCGCGCAACAGCTTCTGTGACATCGCGTTGAGTTTTTCCGGACGGTTCAAGGTTAGCCGGAAAATCTTGTCCTCGGCTTGTTCGTAGACGATCGTTTCGTAAGTAGCCATTATTTTGTCTCCCTTGCCGACCGCATATTCAGGTTTACTGCCAACCGAAAAAATCGCGCGCGTAAACGAAACTTCCCAGCCCTGCGTTGCGGGCTGCAGCCGCATCGCTGGTCTGATCGCCGACCATGGTCGACGCACCTAGATCTACGCCATGGATAGCGGCCAGTTCCGTGATCATTTCTGCACGGGGCTTGCGGCATTGGCAGGCGTCGTCGTTATCATGCGGGCAAATCTGCCAACCGGTCAGGATGCCGCCGAGTGCCGCGTCGAGCTCGTGCAGCGCGGACTCGACCTGGGGAAGCGTAAGCCGTCCGCGCTTGATACCCGCCTGGTTAGTAACCACAAAGATGAGATGGTCGCGCATCGGCGTGAGCATCTCTTTCACTCGCGGCAGCAGCTCGATCTTGACCTCGCCTCCACCATTGAGAGGAAGCTGGCGGGCTTCGTCCATGGCCACCAGGGTTCCCACGAGATCGCAAAATAGCGCAATATTGCCATTGGCGCTCATTTCTTTTTCGGCTGCACGCCTACAGAGCCATTTTCTCTGTGCTTCCAGCGCGCTGATGAGGCTAATCCCCGGAACGCCAATCCACATGGTCGCGAACGTAGCCAAATACCTCGTCGAGAATTTCAGCGCCGGCCTCCGCCTGACGCTCTGTAATCACCAGCGGCGGGTTGATACGGACGCGGGGGAAATAGCCCATCACCAGCAGTCCCCGCCTGAGCGCCTCCTGGAAGATAATTTCCATGACCTGCCGGCTAAGCTCGCGCCGGGTGGAATTGTCACTTACCAGGTCGAGCCCGAGCAGCAGTCCGCGTCCGCGCACATCGCCGACGAACTCGTATTTTTCCTTGAGCTGGAGCAACCGGCCGAGCAACATCGCGCCGACGCTGCGTGAATTTTCCACGAGCTTTTCGTGGCGAATGGTCTTGATAGTTTCCGCGACCGCGACCGCCGCGAGAGGATTGCCGCCGTAACTCGACGACGATGCGCTCGGCTTGGCAAAGGGTTCAGCATGGCTAATCTGTTCGCTCATCAGGACCGCGGAAACCGGGAATCCCGAACCCATGCCTTTGCCCACCGTTACGATATCCGCCTGGACCCCGCTATGCTCGATTCCCCACATCCGGCCTGTACGGCCGAACCCGGTAATCATCTCGTCGGCGATTAGCATCGCGTCGAACTCACGGGCGACCGATTTGATTGCTGGAAGCCAATCGTCCGGGGGAATCACGTTGCCGGCAGTTCCTTGCATCGGCTCTGCCACAATTGCGGCGATTGCGCCGGTCGATGAATTGCGGATCTGGCGGCGGGCGAAATCCACACAATGGAGCCCGCATGATGGATACGTCAGCTTAAACGGGCAGCGGTAACAATCTGCATAAGGCACCACGTATTGCCCCCCAGCCAGCGGTCCATAGCCATGCTTCGATTCGTCCCCGATAAGGCCCATCACGCCGGCCGTCTTACCGTGGAAGCCGCCCCAGAAGCTCACCGCTTCGAATTTTTTGGTTACCGAGCGCGCCAGCCGCAGCGCTGCTTCGACAGCTTCGGCCCCACCGCTATAAAGATGAGCGCGGGTAAGATTGGGCGGCGCGATTTCGGTCAGCAACCGAAAGGCTTCGGCACGCTCAGCGGTGGCAAACGTGCCGACCATCAATCGTCCAGCTTGTCGCGCCAACGCATATACCAGCGCGGGATGAGCATGGCCCAGGCTGGCGACCCCGATACCAGCAACGAAGTCGAGATAGACGTTGCCGTCGACATCGGTCAGCGTCGCACCCTCGCCATGATCGAGCGCGAGCCCGGATAGCAACGAGATCCGCTGCCGTCCAGGAGCAATATAGCGTTGTTCAGTTTCGAAGATCTGCCGCGAGCCGGGGCCTGGTATCGGGCTTGTGACCCGTGGCAATTTGTCCGCGCCAAAGCCGCTTGAGGCCGGCTCCGGTCGCGGGTCAGTTCCGTCGCGCAGTTTGCCGGAAGACAAGCTCATCCCGGTTAGCTCTGTCGCGCCCGCCCAAGGAAGTCAAGAAGGCACGCGCCAGCGCGAGGTGCGGCCTCCTCCGCCGATATAAAGCCGTCAACACGCACCATTGTTAGATTACCGGATTGCGGGCGAGCGGAGGGCGCCGTAACAGCCGCAGGCAGCGGCGCGCTATCGCTGCGGCGGCCGCGGTGCGTACCGGCTCAAAGCTTGGCCAATCATTGAAGTCGATGATGGTGGATGAGTGTTCGCTTACGATCGCGTCGCCACCCCATACCTCCAACCCAAGCGCTGCCGCGGCGGTGCGGGCCGCCCGTTCCAGGGAGAGCTTCACCGAATCCTTCATTGGCTGTCGGTCCTCGGGAATTGCGGAAAAATATTCCCCGCCGACGCCGTAGAACTTCACCACTGCACCCGCGACTTCCTGCTGCACGTAAACCAGGTCGATACCGCGGCGAGCGAAATGCGAGAGCGTTTCCTCGAGTTGTTCCGGACCCTCCACGCGGCGAACGTCGTCTGGTCCCAACGCATGAAGATTGCCGCGCTTGACGTAAATTGGCGCTGACGTGTCCAAGGCCCGCAGTGGCTTGAGATTCAGAGGAAGCGAAGTCCGTACCAGCGCCCCTTCGGGTATCGGGACGCCGGCCCGCATCAAGCCGGCGGTGAGCAGATCGCGATAGCAATTGCGAATCGCCAGCGCCGAATTGATGGTGACCGCACCCGCTTCGTCCATCGACGCCAGCCGGCTCAGAGCTGGAGCTCCCTGGCACATCGCTATTACCAGAGCGACGTTGTTGGGCGGCTCGGCCGCAAAGCGCGCGGCAGTCATTGTCTCGGTCTTGGCTCCTTCGACCCGCAGATGGGCCAGAACGTGGTCGATGATGGCCGCATCGGCTCCGATTTTGCCCGGCGAGAATTCCGGCTCGCGATAAACCCCAATCACTTGCAAATTCATGGAACGCCCCGCAGCCAGCGCTTACTAATGCTCGAGCGCCACTAATCGGATTGGCGGGCAAGCATTTCGCGCGCTGCCCTCAGATCGGCCGCGTCATCGACGTCGATCGCCTGTGGCACTTTGAGCGCGGCAAATCTCATCGATTTCGCCAGTAGCAACGCCAGGAAACGCCGCATCGCGTCCAGTCCGCGCATGCGTGCTTCAGCGCCGTGGGCAAAAATAGCGGTAGAGAGCAGATAGACCCCCGCAGTTACCATCGGCGATTGCCGTTCCCCGAGCGCCGTGATGACCCCGTCGCCCGCAATCTGCGCGAACAACGGATTAGCATCGCCACGCCATCTTACCACCCCGAGAGCGCCGTCTAACCGCAATCGTGGATTTGCGATCATTTTTGTCGCATTTGTGACAAAAGTAACGAGTTCTTGAGCGTATAGGACAGCATCGACCGTCATCAGCACGAAGAACCCAGGGACGATGCGCTCGCCTAGTCCCAACAGCGATTCCATTGAATTCGCCGTGTCACGAACCAGCAGCTTCGCCGTATCACCCACTACATGTCCGCGCTGATGCATCAGCCGGTGCGTCTCGGAATTGACGATGACGTGGATCGGAGTCGCTCCGGCCTTAGCCAGTATGCCAATTTGTCTGAGCAGCAACGGTTGGCCGCCAAGGTCGATCAGCGGTTTGGGAAGCGCTCCCGAAGCTGGGCGGAGCCGCTGACCGCTCCCCGCGGCCAAAATGGCGCCGCTTAGCCCGCCAGCCATCCGACCTCTTTCAACTCGTGAAGACTGTCAATTGTGAAGTCGGCTGGATCTCCAGGCGCAGTTTCATGGCCGCGGAATTCACGATGCCGCAACCAGACCGTCGCCATTCCCATCGCCCGCGCCGGTGCGCAGTCCTTCCTGATCGAATCGCCCACCATCACCGCGTCGCCCGGCTGCACCCCCAGCCGTGCAAGTGCGGCCGCAAAGATTCTGACGTCCGGCTTGTAGAGGCCGAGTCGCCCCGAGTCGGCTATCACAGCAACCGAACGAGCCAAGTCGGCGTCGGCAATGACGCGGTCGAGGTTACCGTAAAAATTGGACACTACGCCAATTTTGAAGCGTCGCGCTAATAACGCCAGCAGCGGCCGGCTTATTGCCAAACCAACCGCGGATTCCGCCAAAAACGAATCGCAGATTCGGATCTTTATGTCAGTGATGATGCCGCCGGAGGCCGCCTGTGTGAGGAGGTGGGGCAGCGCAGCCGAGCCACCCTCACGCAGATTCTCGAATTGAAGCTCGACCAGAAATCTGACCAATTGCGAAAGGCTATGGTTCCTGAGCATCGCGCTGCGAGCATAGGCTTTTTCGGTCGCGGCGCTGAATGCTCTATCGAGTTCCGCGCGTTCGATATCGAGGCCGGCCGCCTGATAATGCGCGACGAAACGGTCCAGCCAGTGCCGGGGAAAATCCAGCGTACCGCCGAAATCGAACAGAATTGCACGCATACCCGCTTCAAGCCTAGCAACGTCACCGCGGCCGCGACAGCGCAGATTCGCTAGAGGCGCTCGGCCAGCAAAATCTTATCCGGTAACCGAACTCGAACTGGATGAAAAACAAATGTTCCGAGAATTCCCCTTTTTGATTACGCCAGAGTGTTGGACATGTTACATTGACTCATCGGTCAGGATGCTTTAGAAAACAGTTTCAATTCGGAATCCAAGCTCCCTCACGCGATGGATGTTTGGGCCGATAGTGGAAAACGGAGCCGCGACAACGGAGAGACCCATCCCAGGTCGGTGAAGAATGTGATCGAAGCTGCGCTCATAAGCCTACCTTCGCGAGCAGAGGAACCGATTTTTGGCCGCCCGCTATTAGAGCGCCTGATTATCCTTTGCCGCCGTGCCGGCATCCCACGGTTCATTATTGAAATGGGCCCGGATGAACGCCATCGTGCGGTGGTCGCCTTAGGCGGTTTCGCACGTGACCCGTCGGTCCAAATGGTTCAATCGTTGGAGGAAGTTCGAGAGGCACAAAACCTGAACCCGGCCGCCTCCTGTATCCGATTCTCCGGTAACCTCGTGCTCGCGCAATCCCAACTGGCTCGTGCGATAGAGGAATACCGGGCACAACCGCAGCAAAGTGTTCCCCTAAAGATAGTAAGTGCCGATCGCGAACAGGGCGGCACTATCGCCATAGGCCCGATGGCAGCGCTGTTGAGTGGTTCAGCTCCCGAATTTAGGTCCGCGCCATCTGCTGCCGGCAGGCCGGCGGCCAACGCCAATTCCTTCCGTAGTCCTGTGACACTGCCTTTTGCGCTAAACGGCAGGCCGGAGGATCGCGAGGAAGCGGAGGTTCGGCTGGCACGAGCGGTCCGCCACGAGAGCGCCAGTACGGACGCTCTGATGGCGCGCATGGTGGATCGGCGGTTGTCGTGGCGGTTGAGCTTACGGCTGGCGCGAACCCATGTTAAGCCAAATCAGATAACGCTGATCAACACCGCCCTCGGTTTTGGCTGCGCGGCATTACTGGCTTCGACGTCCTATTGGCTAAGGCTCTGCGGCGCGCTGCTCTTCCTCTTGTCGATTACGCTGGACGGGGTTGACGGGGAGCTGGCGCGGCTGCGCATGCTCGAATCGCGCTTTGGCGCACGGCTGGATGTGATCACTGATAACGTGGTACATGTCGCGATTTTCGCCGGGATGGCCATCGGCTGCTACCGCCTCAGCAATAGCGGCACCTATTTTTACGTGCTCGCACTGTTGCTGGCGGGCTTCGGCGCGTGCGCGGTCTCGGTCAACCATGCGATGAACGTGGCGCGCGACGAAGCCCATCGTTGGATCGGCCAGGTTGAACGTGCCACCGGCCGCGATTTCGCCTATGTATTGGTTATCCTCGCCATTTTCGACCGTCTTTACTATTTCATCTGGGGCGCCGCTTTCGGGACGCATGTCTTCGCGCTGAGTCTGTGGTGGCTAAGCAGTCGCTATCGAAAAAAACCCGCACTGGCGCCGGTCCGCTGATTCGGCCTCAACAACCGTCACTTATGGTCAAGGAGCGTTTGTGAAAAAACCCCGTATTCTGCTGGTTCAGCCTACCACGGTTCATCTGGACGGAACACCGCACAAGACCCGTTGGCGCTTGATCATGGGCCTCATGATTCCTCTGATGGCGGGACTTACGCCGTCAGAGTACGACGTTAGCCTGTGCGACGAACGGCTCGAGGATATCGACTTCGATGGTGGTTGGGATCTGGTCGGCATGACTACCACTATCGGCGCCTCGCTGCGTGCTTACCAACTCGGCGACGAGTTCCGCCGGCGCGGGATTCCGGTCGTGATGGGCGGTTTCCATGCAACTCTGCAGACCGCCGAGGCGCTGAAACATGCTGATGCTGTGGTTCAGGGCGAGGCCGACCAGGTCTGGGCGCCACTGTTGCAGGATTGGCGCGACGGCAAGCTCAAGCAGATTTACAAATCCGACAAATTACACGATCTCAAGAACCTGCCCCGTCCTCGCCACGAGCTATTAAAGTTGAATCGCTATATGTTCAAAGCCGTGCCAGTTCAGGCGAGCCGGGGATGTCCCTATCGCTGCTCGTTTTGCGAAATCCCGGTCTTCTACAACGGCACTTATCGCACTCGTCCGCTGGCCGATATCGTCGAAGAGATCAAGCAGGTGATAGAAGTCACCGGCTTCCGCCGTTTCCAGTTCATCGACGACCAGATCACTGGCAAACACAAGTTCGCCAAAGAACTATTCAAAGCATTGGCGCCGCTGAATGTGCGGTTTTCATGCTTGTGGACGGTCAATTCCAACCACGATGAGGAGTTGCTCGAACTAGCGGCGAAAGCCGGCGTGTTCCACGTCAATATTGGCGTGGAATCGATCAGCCAGGATTCACTGCTATCGATGAACAAGATCCAGAATCATACCAAGGATTACAAGAAACTGTTGAAGCGGCTGGAGCACTACGGCATTTACTATTCGCTCAATTTCCTCTTCGGACTCGAGGAGGACCATGAACGAATTTTCGATGACACGCTTAAATTCCTGCACGAGGTCAAGGCGCCGGAAGCTTTCTTTAATACCGTTACTCCACGCCGGGGCACGCCGATGCGCGAGCAATTGGAAGCCGAGGAGCGCGTGATTATCCCGGACGCCGACATGTACACCAATAATTTCCGGTGCATGTTCGTGCCTAAGAATCTGTCACCGCAGCAGGTTGAAGAAGGCGTCTGGCGCTGTACCAAGGAATTTTATTCGTTCAAATCGATGTTCAAGCGACTGCTGATGCCGCCCGGAAAATTCACCTGGCAGGGCCTGACGGAAAACATGCTGTTCTGGTACGGCGCCAAACGTCAGATCGATCCGGTGGATTATTATTAGCACTCAGGCGTCAGCAATCAGGATAGAAGCCAGCCCGGACGCTGCCAGGCGGAAGCTGAAAGCTGACCATCGAGTGCTGAGGGCGCCTTTTCTCCTCTTGACGAATCTTTCGCAGAGCATTAACGCTCGATCCATGGAGGACGAGCGGCTCAGATCGCGCGCAATATCGCTCTGGCAGGAAGGTCACCGGGCGCACATGGACGGCGACCTGGAGCGAGCGGTGGAGCTTTACACCAGGTCCATCGAGCTGTTGCCGACCGCTGAGGCGTATACGTTTCGCGGCTGGGCCTATGGTCATATGGGCCGAACGGACGACGCCGTCGCGGAATGCCATAAGGCGATCGCAGTCGATCCCGACTTTGGCAATCCTTACAACGATATCGGTGCGTACCTGATGGCCAAGGGTGAACTCGACGAGGCGGTGGGCTGGTTCGAGAAGGCCAAGCAGGCGCCACGCTACGAACCACGTCATTTCCCATTTATGAACCTCGGCCGTGTCTACGCGGCCAAAGGAATGGTCCGGCGGGCGATCGAGGAGTTCGAAGGAGCATCGCGAATCGCCCCCGATGATCCATTCTGCCGCCGGGCGCTGGCCGAATTGCGCGGCATGCTCAACTAACGCGCCGACCGTGCCGGGCGCGTTCCCGCCCAAATTGCATCATGATTAAAGTGGGCGATACGGCGCCAGAATTTGCTCAGCTCACGCATCAAGGCAAGTCGGTGTCGCTCGCGGATCTGCGCGGACGCAAGGTGCTGCTCTGGTTTTTTCCGGAAGCCGGGTCGCCCGGCTGCACGACCGAGGCGAAAAGCTTCCAGGAACATCTACCCTACTTCGACGAGCTCAGCGTGGTGGTGCTCGGTGCGAGTTTCGACACCGTCGTGGAAAACGCCGCGTTCGCCCAAAAGCTCGGCCTGGATTTCCCGCTCCTGTGCGATACCACCCGCATTCTGGCGCTGGCCTATGGCGCCTGTCAGGACCCGAAGGCACGTCACCCAGAGCGCATCAGCGTGTTGATCGATGAACAGGGCCGAGTGATGCGTATCTACGACCGCGTCGATCCGCGCGATCATGTGGCCCGGGTCTTGGCCGATCTTATCGACGCTTCTTAACCTTCCCACGGTGGGACATAGAGAGTCCCGGCGGTTTAACGCGCGCCCCGGTCCCAAAACGGGACGATAAGGTGGTCCGGCCAATGACAGTCGCCAATAATTTGGCGTCGCCGAGGCATCAGCGCTGCAACAATTCCTCGCGAATTCGCCTTCCGAATGATGCCTCGCGATGGCCCCTGGTTTGCGTTCACGGCTCGGGGGCATGGCAACTGCCGTGTCATCAGGTGTACGAATACTTGGAATCCGACGAAAATAACGGTAACCGGCCCCGTTCTTCCGCTGACCACGACAGCCGAGCCCCTGACAATGAATGGCTTGATATCGAGTCCATTGGGGCTGGCGCCGAGGAAATCGGTGGCATGGTCGTGCAATCGGCCGAAATGCGCAAGGTGCTCAAGACTACCGCGCGGTTGGGTCCCTACAAGGCAACCGTACTGGTCTATGGTGAATCCGGCACCGGCAAGGAATTAGTCGCCCGCGCGCTACATGCCCTGGGTCCGGTGCCGAAAGGGCCATTTATCACTTTCAACTGTTCCAATCTGGTTGAAGCGCTAGCTGAGTCACAGCTCTTTGGTCATGTGCGTGGCGCATTTACTGACGCGCGCGAGGACTCTCTCGGCTATTTTCGTTCAGCCAGCGGCGGAGTGTTGTTTCTCGACGAGATCGGCGAGCTGCCCCTGCGCCTGCAGCCAAAGCTGTTGCGCGCGGTCGAAATGCACGAGGTGCAGCCGGTCGGCTCGGCGCAAAGCTACAAAGTCGATATCCGTTTGATTGCCGCGACCAATCGGGACCTACGCGCGATGGTTAAGACGGGCCAATTTCGCGATGATCTCTATTACCGGTTGAGCGCCACAGCGATTATGATTCCGCCGCTGCGCCAGCGGCGCGACGGCATCGGCGCCTTAACGCTCCATTTTATTCAGTACTACAATCGGCTGTTAGGGAAGAGCATCCGCTTCATCTCACGCCAGGCGCTTTCAGTACTAATGGCCTATGACTGGCCAGGTAATGTACGTGAGTTCTCCCATGCGATCCAAAGCGCCGTCATGCTTAGTGACAACGAACTCCTGGACATTACCGCGTTACCGGAGCACGTCACCCACACCCTTCCCAACGCGGACGCACTGGCGGATTTGCCGGCCGCGGCATCCCCCTTAGCTGCCGCACCGCCACTCGCCCTCGCACCCGAGCCGCAATCGCCGTTGCTGCTGGATGACGTAATCAAAAAGACGTTGGTGCGTTCACTCGAAGAGACCGAGGGCAATCGGCGGCGTGCTGCCGATCTGCTCGGGGTTTCGCGCTCGACGCTTTACCGGATGCTCGCCCGCTACAGGCTCGGTGATGCTGAGACCGGGCGCAGACGCGGACCCGACAGCGGCTCCGGCTTCGGGCGTCCGATTTGACCCTCGGCGAGCATCTATCCAATTGACGGCTGCGAGCGTCTTTCCGCCGGTATACTTCCACGGCGCCTGGCCCGCCTGCGCCCCGAGCCCGCTGGCGCAAGCGGGCATACTGGAAACTGAGCGGCAGTTTGCGTCACAATAAGCATAACTCCAATCCCGTCAGGCGGCTGCTGCGGCTCGCTTAGCAGGGTGCGGAAATACTTTATGAAAACTCGTTCCGCACCCCGCGATAAAACTGGCTTCCTTCCTGTACTTCTCCACCTCCGGGTGAGATTACAGAGAGGGCAAGCAGGGTGCGGAAGGCTTTTTTCCGCAGCCTGCTAGGGCGGGCTGGTTTACTACTGGTTATCGCCGCGCGGAGTTCCGGAATGGCTGAATCGGATCAGATTTGGTCTGAAGCAGTGCGGACACTCGAACGTGATAAACCGTTCGTGCTGGCCACTGTGGTCAATGTGCGTGGTTCCACGCCGCGCGAAGTCGGCGCCAAGATGATCGTGCGCAATGACGGTCAGTTCGGCACTATCGGGGGCGGCTGTGGCGAGGCCGAAGTGTTTCGCAAGGCGCGGCTCCTGCTGGAGGAAGGCCCGGGAGCGCGGCTGACTGAAGTCGATCTGACCGGCGATTTCGATCAGCAGGAAATCGGTAGTTGCGGCGGCATTATGGACGTGTTCATCGATCGATGGTCGCCGCAAACCGACCTGGCAGTCGCGCGCAAGCTCGCCGATTCGGTTGAGCAGAGCCGTGCCGCCGCATTACTGACGCTGGTCGATGCGGGGGCGAGACGTGAGGCCGCAGCAGGAGCCAAAGCAGTGCTGGATCCTTCCGAACCCGGCTCGCTCAGCGTACTCGGCGGATTGTCAGATAAGGCGCTCACGCAATTGTCTGAACGGGCCGCCGATGCGGCTCCGGGATTGCTCGAATTTAACGAAAATGGGTCCGTGCGGGCGGTTGTCCGCATTGAGCCGTCAGGCGCGCCACGCGTCTTTATCGATCCAGTCACCGGTGCGCAGCGGCTGATAATCGCAGGCGCCGGGCATATTGCGGTGCCGTTGGCGGCGCTCGGCTCACTGCTCGGCTTTCATGTCACTGTGATCGATGATCGAGCCTCATTTGCCAATCGCGAGCGCTTTCCCAACGCCGACAAAATAATCGCCAAGCCGTTTAACGCCGCGCTCGAATCGCTGCACTTCGACCGGCATTGTTACGTCGTCTCGGTCACACGCGGCCACTCATTTGATGAGGAAGTGGTGCGGACTGTCTTACGGCAGGAGACTCATCTCTGGAAGGGACAGGCGGGCTGTTTCGTCGGCATGATCGGATCGCGCAGGCGGGTCCGCGCGATGCTAGCCCGTCTTGAGGATGAGGGGTTTGACCGCGTCTTGCTTGACGAGATCCATGCTCCGCTAGGACTCGATATCGGCGCCGAGACTCCCGAAGAGATCGCCGTTTCGATTATCGCCGAAATCATCCGCGAGCGCCGCACCGGCATCCGCGACGATTTCTCGCTCGGCGCAAAAAGCGGACGCCTGCGCAGAACCGCCGATAAAAAATAGGGGGCACCCGTCCGTGCGGTACTAGACAAGCGCCGGAGACAGATTTGCTGCCACCAGAAATGAGGCAGACAGGTCTGCAGGGGCTGGTTTCATGAAATTCGGTATTCATTATCAACTTCCCTGTTACGGTTCTCAGTCTCCAGTCCGGCGCTATAGGGACACAATCGAGCAATCGGTTTATGCAGAAACGTTAGGCTACGAATCGGTCTGGCCGGTCGAACAGCACTTCAATGCCGAGCTCTCGATTACTCCTGCGCCGCTGCTCCTGCTGGCGGCTTTGGCAGAACGCACGCAGCGGCTGCGGTTGGGCATCGCAATTGTATTACTCCCCCTATCGCATCCGCTGAGGATTGCGGAGGAGATCGCGAGCCTCGACGTACTGAGCAACGGGCGGGTCGAATTCGGCGTCGGGCGCGGCGCCATTCCACTCCATTTCAGTGCGTTCGGTGTGCCTCAAGCTGAGAGCCGTGAACGTTTTGCCGAAACTCTGGAGCTGATTCTCAAAGCCTGGACACATGAACGCGTCTCGCACCGCGGGCGTTTTTTCCAGGTCGAAAAGGTCGCGGTGGTGCCGCGGCCGGTGCAGCAGCCTTATCCGCCGATTCGTGTGGCCGCGAACAGTGTCGATACATTCGAGTTGATGGGGCAGGCCGGTTATCCAATTTTCGTCGCGACCCCGATTAATCCGTTTCCGAAGATTCCCGGGAATGTGGCGCTTTATCGCGAAGCACGCAAAGCCGCGGGCCATCCCCCGGACGAGGGCGAAGACGTTACACTTGCTCTGCCGCTGCACGTGGCAACAAGCCGCCAACACATCCGCCATTATCTTGAAACGGTCGCCTCGATTTATGAATCCAGTGTGGCGGGTACTGAGCCGCCCGGCTCTTTACGCGAACGCCTCGAGCGCTTGCGCAGCGTCAGTTACGAGCAAGCGTGTGAGATGATGGCGATTTTCGATACGCCCGAGGCCTGCGTTGACCGCCTCCAGCGCCTGTGCGAGCAGCTTAAGATCGGCCGCGTGATTTGCTGGTTCAATATCGGTGGCGGAGTTCCGCACGGCCGAGTCATGCGCAGCATGGAACTGTTCGCGGCCAAAGTAATGCCGCATTTTCAGTCGCCCTAAGGGCGGCTCTCGACGCTGGATTCCGTTAGCTTCCGCGCCCATTTCTCGCTTTATTCCTCTTGTTGCCCTCTGCTAGTTGCTTTCTCCCTATCGCCCTTTGAATTGCGGTTTGCGCCGTTCGCGCCAGGCGCGATGGCCTTCGCTTTTGTCTTCGGTCTGCTCCAGCGCCATAAACCGATATAGATCGACGTTGGCAACCTCGCTGAGCGGGACATCAAACCCGGAATTCACCGACTCTTTCGCGAGCCGTGCGGCGAGCGGCGGTAACGAGGCAATGTGCTCCGCCACCTCCATCGTCTTCGCCATCAGTTCGGGATGAGGCACCAGCCATTGCGCCAGCCCGACCCGGTACGCCTCGTCGGCTTTCAGCGGGAAGCCTAAGGCGAGCCGCATCGCAAGCCCCTTACCGATCCAGCGTACCACCCGCGTAGTACCGCCCTGGGCGGGCAGAATGCCGAGCGCGACCTGCGGCAGGCGCCACTCAGCGCGTTCGGACGCTACTATCAAGTCGCAGCAATAGGTGAGAATGCAGCCGATGCCGATGGCGTAACCGTTGACCGCAGCGACGACCGGCTTGGCGAAATCCGCCAGCATCATAATCGGGCTTAAACGGCGGCGGCGCGGCAGTTCTTCGATGAAGTGAGCGGCTGAGCTTTCGGTGTGAGTCCGGGGATTCTTGAGATCGGCGCCGGCACTGAAGGCGCCGCCCTTCTCATCGCCGGTCAGCACCACGCAGCGGATTTCCGGATCGTCTTCTAGCCTCGGGAGCTGCTCTTGCAAGCCGGCATGAAATTCGGCGCACCAAGCGTTGCGTGCTTCGGGCCGGCTCAAGGTCAAGATCCCGACATAGCCGCGTTTTTCGTAAAGCAAAGGCATTAGACCCGTCCTCCGCACTCGTCGAAATTCGTATTCCTCAATCGAGCAATGCAGTCAAACAACCCCTTCCTAACCTTCACGGATCCGTCGGACCCGCCACGTTGCACGAAAGTACACCGTATGTGTCCGTCATCCCGAGCGCCGTCGAGGGATCGCGCCCCGTCCTCGGGGTGCATGCTCGGATCTCTGCACGACCGAGGCAGCCCGGCAAGGCGAGAGGCTCTCGCCTGCGCGCCGTAGACGGCGCGCGATCCCTCCCACTTCGGTCGGGATGACAGAGTCTGATGTCGACCCTACAAGCCCCTCCTTTCATGTCAGGGGGAAGGATTAACGTCTTCATCATGGCATGGGGTTGCTTGTCCCGAGTAACTGGAAGGCGAATGAGCAAGATGATGTCAGATCTGAAAGTCATCCTTGCGTGGGCGGTGGCTTTTGGTGGCGCGCCGGGCTTCGAGTTGGATTTCCTCTAATTCCTTGCGCACCAGTTCGAGCCGCCGGCGAAATTCCTCGGCCTCAACTTTTACCATGACCCCACAGTGATGACAGCTTAAGCGAGCTTCGGAACTCGCCTCAAAGTCGCGCACCAAAATGGAATTCTTTTGGTCACAATTGGGACAGGTGATATCGACGGTGTCGTCCTCGAACATCAGCAGATCTCCCGCGCGAACTTATCGGAGCCGCGGCTGAACCCTCGGCGCTTCGACATTGCATCTTCGATCTTGCACTCGCATCAGCGATAAGGCCAGCGGGAACACAATCTGCGAGACTGAGCGGCAAGGATTGACGCCTGGAAGGCGGCTTCAGTAGAAGAAAAATCCCTATGAAATCCTCGCAGCCGGAACCCGCCCCTGACGGTCAACCCAAACGCGCGACCGCCGCGCGCAAGAGGCGACGTATGGACCCCAGTCTGCTCATCCTACTGGCGATGGTGCTGATCGCCGAAGTCGTCGCGGTGATCTGGCGGCCGGACATGCCGCTCGAAGGGCTCAAGGGCAGCGCTCGCCTGCTGCGCGGCGTATGGCTGGATCTGCTGCTGGGGTTTATTTTCGCCGGTCTCGCAGACGTGCTGATTCCACAGCCGGTGCTTTCGCGATGGTTGGGGAGCCAACGTCCGGGCCAGGCAATTTTGGTCGGTTGGGCCGCGGGATTACTGATCCCCGGCGGGCCTTATCTGGTGTTTCCCATCCTAGCGAGTCTGTTTCAGAAAGGCGCCGCCCCCGGTCCTCTGATCACGCTGATCACCGCGAAGACACTAGTGAGCCCGGTCAGAATGTTGACCTATGAAGCTCCGCTGCTCGGTTGGCCGTTGACCCTGGCCCGCTTTATCCCAGGCGTATTGCTCCCGCCCTTTATGGGACTCATAGGGGCATGGCTGTTCGCAGTGTTCAGCGAGATGGCACCTTGAATTGGGCGCCCGCCGCCATTTCGATGCCTTTCTTACGCGAGTTCGATTCTTAGACGAGCTTGATCATGACCCGGCGCCCAACTATCGCCGCGGCGCGCTGCAGACTTGAAAGCGTAATGTCGTTTTTGGGGTCAAGCAGCCGATCAACCTGGGTGCGGCTAGTTTTGAGCAGCATGGCCATTCGCGCCTTGGATATGTTCTTTTTCTTCATGGCCTCGGCAATCTGCCACGCGACCACCTCTTTGATCGCCTCGGCTTGCGCCTCCTCAAAGATACCCTCCTGCTTGAGAAAATCATCGATGCTCGAGCCCATATGTTTGTTGCTCATCGCTCCAATTCCTCTTGCCGATCGCGTGCCAAAACTAAATCGTCATCCCGTATCGTTCGCGCTTTCTTGATAAAACCATGCACCGCCACGAGGTGGTCGCGGTATTGGCAGAGCAGCACGCGCGCCGTCCGTTTTGTCGGCAGGTCCGTCCGGACTTCCCACAGTCTGTTGCCCAAGGGACGGCATAGTGGTATCCCCACGGGCCAGCGCCATTGCGCCCGCAATAGATCTTTGCCTATTGCTTGACGATCTGCCTTCGGCAATTGCTTCATCCACTCTCGGACGGGCTCGTTTCCAGCCGCTGTGCGGAAAAAGATCAGCGGGATTTTTAGTGGCCGTAGGTCTTTCGGCATCCTGCACTTTTGTACGTCGCTAGATGTACCATAAAATGTGCAGGGATGGGTAGGCGCCCAGTTGTTTGACAATCGCCCACGACGGGCATGAAGTGTCGCCGGAGGTGACAGTGCAACGCAAGCTTGCCGCTATACTCTGCGCCGACGTCCACGGCTACAGCCGCCTGATGGGGGAGGATGAAGAAGCAACTCTTCGGACGTTATCTGCTTACCGCAAGACTACCGACTCGCTGATTGAACAACACCACGGGAGATTCGTTAACTCCGCCGGCGACAGCGTACTGGCGGAGTTCGCCAGCGTGGTCGAGGCGGTGAATTGCGCCGTCTCGATTCAGACTGCACTCAAGGCCGAAAACGCGGAACTCCCGCCCGCCCGCCGGATGGAATTACGCATCGGCGTCAATCTCGGCGACGTGATGGTGGAGGGCGAGCAGATCTACGGCGACGGGGTCAATGTCGCGGCGCGGCTGGAGAGTAGACGAGCCGACGCAGATTTGCGCAAGGCGGGATTGAAGTGAAGACGTATCACGAGCGGTTAATCGGGCGGCCGGCTTTCATTTCTCGCACTGCGCTTCTCGTCTGAAATTCGCTTGCCGCTCCTGTAGCCTGGCTCTCGGTCCCCTGGACCAGGATCAACGCGCGGCCGTCGCCGAGGCCGTCGCTCGCATACTCTAAATCGTCAGCCAGGTTCGCGGCGATAATCACCAGGCTATTCCTGGTTTGCTGCGCGATATGGAGGCTGTCGAGTGCCGGCAGCATCTCCGGATGCAAGCGCTGTCCGACCATCCGGGTCGCATTTGTGAGCATCTGCGCAAGCGCCTGACTCGCGGTTCCATTCGCATCAATCGGATCGGCGAGGCCGGGCGACACAGGTTCTGCCAATACGATGAAAGCGTGCAGTTCACAGTCTTTCTGCCGGGCTATGCGCGAGGCCAATCCGATCGCGGCGCGGCCGTGCGCGCTACAGTCGGCGACCGCGCAGACCCGGGGAAAAGACGAGTCGCCGCTGTGAATTACCACCCCCACGTTGACTGGCAGCCGGCGAGCGCTATCCAGAATCCGATGCACCACGCCGCCGGTGAAATCGCTGCCGAACACTGCGCGATGCGCTCCCAGCAGAACCCATCCGATCTGTGCGTCAGCCGCGGTCCTGAGGATATCGGTCGGGGGGTCATCACTCCACACCGCCTGCGGCGTGATTACCGCGCCGCGCTCCCAGGCGTGATCGAGTGCTGCGGACAACGCGGGTGAGCGGGGCGCGACGCGCTGCTCGGCTTCACGTAGGCCGGAGCGCACTCCGCCGAGCGGCGGCCGCACGAGGGCGAGCACCCGCGGCGGCGGGGCGTTCGGCGGGGTTGCCGCCAGCGCCAGTTCAACCAGGACCGCAACCCCCTGCGGATCGGCAACCGGCACGAGGATCGCACTGCGGTCGGGCTCACCGCTGGACACCAGCGGGCGACTAGCCGCGGCCGCCTCGCTCTCCATCAGTTGATGGCGTGTGATCAGGTGCAGGATGGGAGTAGTGGCGAAGGTGGTAACCAACGCCATTATCACCAGCATCGCGAACAGGGTCGGTGAGATCACGCGCATTTCGAGTCCGATGTTGAGCACGATCAGCTCCATCAGCCCGCGCGTGTTCATCAGCACTCCCAACGCTGAACCTTCGCGCCATCCAAGCCCAGTGATTCGTGCGGCAATAAGGCTTCCGCCAAATTTGCCGGCCGAGGCGACCAGAATAATTAATCCGCACAGCATCCATTCCTGAAGCCCGCTCACCAGTCCAATCTGGGTGCGCAAGCCGGTGAAGGCGAAAAAAGCGGGCAACAGCAGCACCACGATCAGGTCTTCGAGCCGGTCGGTCAACTCACGCGCCATCTGACTGTCATGCGGAATCACCGCGCCGAGCGCAAAGGCCCCAAAAATCGCGTGAATGCCGATTAGTTCGGTGGCGGAGGACGACAGCAGCAGCGCGACGAATATTACTGCCATCAGACCTTGGGTCAGACCACCGCGGTTACCGTAAATTCTCGACAAGGCAACCATCGCCGGACGCACCACCAGGAGCATCGCAGCAAGATAGGTTACCGCCAAAACAACGGTCTTCATCCCGCCGGCGCTTTCCGCCCGTGCGATGCTCACCACGAACGCGAGCAAGCACCAGGCCGTGATGTCGTCAACCGCGGCACACGTCAGCGCGACCGTGCCCATGCGGGTTTTATGGATACGGCGGTCGGTCAGAATCCGCGCCAGCACCGGAAACGCCGTCACCGACATCGAGACGCCGAGGAACAGTGCGAAGTTGGTGAATGGTATCTCGCGGCTCGAAAAGATCGGATAGAGCAGCAATGCCAGAAGCGAGCCCATCAGAAAAGGTGTGATGATGCTGGCATGCGAAATCGCGACAGTCGCCTGACCGCGCTGCCGCATCAGTCCGGGGTCGAGTTCCAGCCCGACCAAAAACATGTACAAAATCACCCCGACCTGCGCGATCACGTTCAGGAAAGGCGCCACCGTAGCGGGCAAAAGATAGTGCGAGACCGCTGGCGCAAAGCGCCCGAGCAGCGACGGTCCGAGCAAAATACCGGCTAGAATCTCGCCGATCACTGGCGGCTGATGGCCCACACGAAAAAGCGTGCCCAGTATACGCGCGGTGGTGATTACCAGCGCCAGCGCGAGCAGGACATGCAGGAGGGCACTGACGTCCACCTGGCCCGGCGCGCTCCCATAGATCGCGCCCGCTGCCTCCGCCGGCGCAGAGAGCTTCTCGCCCCACGTGCGAATTCCTGCGAACGCCACTACGACGCCGGCGATCATCGAGCCGTAGAGCAACAGATGGAGCGCTTTGTGGGGATTGGCTGGAGCCGCTGAATCAGCCATCAACTGAGCCTATCAGAAGTGGCGAGTCGGTTCGAAAAAATACTGCACGTCGACGCACAAGTAATCGTAAGGTCATGCAAGGTCTAACTTAATTAACTGAGCTTCACCAGAGACTCTGGCAGTCATGCGCTGGCGGGCGGTGGTACCCCGGCGAGCCTCGACCTCCCAAGTCCTTCGGTAACACCTCCGCGATGTTTTATGTAATAAAAAGGCGACAGCGTGACTTTGAGCGGGGATTAGCTTGAACCGAGCAAGTAAACATGTCCCGGCATCTCCGGCCGCCTGGCAGTCTTTAGTTCAGCGGCCCCTTCCGGGCTATCAGGAGAGGCGCTGTCCGACGGAGGCCCGCGGAGCTTAAAGACTCCGGAATCGCCTCGCGCAGTTCCACAGCCACATGGTCGCGCAAGTGAAAGACGCTCATAGCTCGCTCGACAGGTATCGATTCTGTCCCACTGAGAACGGCAGCACATGCTGGTCGTCGTCCTGGGAGTCTCTCTAGCCGCAAGGGCAATGAAATAAGACTTGCGGAACTAACAAAGTAAAATGGACGAGGTTTCAAAAATGAATAGCTACAAGATCGTCTCCTCCGACAATCACATTTATGAACCTGCCGACCTGTGGACCACCAGAATCGAAGCGAGGTTCAAGGATCGCGCGCCGCGTGTGGTCCGCCTGGAAGATCAGGGCGACTGGTGGTTCTGCGACGGCCACAAAATAATCGGGGCGTTTGCCGGGGCACAGACCGGCAGACGTTTTGAGGCGCCAGACAGACTCACCCGCAATGATCTGATGGAAAATGTTCGCCCCGGAGGTTATTTGCCCGAAGCACATGTCAAGGATATGGAAGCTGATGGAGTTGACGCCGCAGTGATCTATCCTACCGCCGGCCTGTTGCTGTTCGGTGTGCCGGACAGCGCGCTGTTGACGGCGATCTTCCGCGGCTACAATGACTGGCTGGCTGAATTCTGCCGGCCTTTCCCTCGCCGGCTCAAAGGCATCGCAATGCTCAACATTGACGACGTGCAGGCCGGAGTAAAGGAAATCGAGCGTTGCGCCCGGCTCGGTCTCGCCGGAGCAATGATCACCTGCTATCCCCCGGAAGGCAGACCCTATGATTCGCCGGAATACGAACCGCTTTGGGCTGCGGCTCAGGATCTGCAGATGCCGCTGGGGCTCCACATCGGCACCAATCGTCCCGGGCCGGGCCAGGAATTCGCGTCGATCGATGAATTGACGCCAGCCTTTCTCTGCAATGCCGATCACTGGGTGCGGATGTCGTTGGCACAAATGATCTACAGCGGAGTATTCGAGCGATATCCGAAACTGCAGGTGGGCTCAGTTGAAATGGAGCTGTCGTGGGCACCCCATTTCCTGGAACGCCTCGATTACAACTATAAACAACGCGCCCGCGATTTATTCAAGAAGGGCTATTGGAACCGGTACACCGGCGATATGCTACCCAGTGACTATTTCCATCGCAATGTATTCCTCGGCTTTCAGGAAGACGCTTTGGGGATAAAGGAGCGGCATATTATCGGAGTGGACAATCTCCATTGGGGTTCAGACTATCCTCACCCGGAATCCACTTTCCCGAGAACCCAGCGGATTCTGGAAGAGATTTTAGCGGACTGTTCCGAGGCGGAGAAAGCCAAGATCGCGGGTGGCAATGCCACTCGAATATATCATCTGGAATAACGCTTGGTCACGAATATCTTCTGTCTGCTTTTGTGAGTCATGCTGGTGAGCCGGAGCCCGGAGCGAAGCCGCGAGGGAAGTCAAAGCCTCTTGCGTCGCCCTATTCTTCGCGCGGCGTGATGG
>WNFD01005987.1_pt1 | contig 21499 bp, 19 predicted proteins | sample 5400491 | NCBI WGS metagenome assembly WNFD01 (sample SAMN13153343, study PRJNA577476) | soil metagenome | isolation source: 120 cm saprolite under Douglas fir tree site 2 hole 2 replicate 2 | place: USA:California | collected 2015-04-18
CACGTCGATGTCGAAGGCGCGCCGCATCAGCGCCGCCCACGTCCAGTACCGGGGCTTCTCGCTTGCTGGCTCGGCGCCTGCACCGGCCCCGGTTGTGGTGGCGTTCGGATCGGTCGCCCGGCTGCTCCTCGCGCGCTGATAGGCGACGACGTCTGGCCGCCAGCGTGCGTGCGGGGCCAGCACCCCGTGATAGAGCACCAAGTTGAGCTGGGGCCGCGGCGTCAGGGCCGCCAGCTTCTCCAGCAGTTCGAGGGGCTCGAAGAGCAGGTGCGTCGTCCCGTCGCGCCACGCCCCCTTCAGCTCCACCCGCACCCGGCCGTCCCCGAGCCGCCGCAGCCGATCTTCGGCCAGCGGCGGCCGGAGCACGTAACGACAGACCTGCTCCAGCCGCGCCCGGTCGTTGGCGCCCACCCACACGTTGGCGTGCAGATCGAAGCCCTCCAGGTGCGCCTGGCGGGGATCGCGCGAGCCGGCAGACGGTGCGAGCCCCTCGCCAAGCCGGCGCACCCGCGCCCCGGCCCGAGGACCCAGCGCGACTCGCCCCTGCACAGAGGCACCCACGATTCCGGCGAGCGCGCCGGACGCCTCGGCGAGTGGGTCTCCTGCCCCGGTGCCTTCGTCCGCTGGCCCCAGGCCGCGGCGGCGCAGGAGCCGACGCACGCGCCGTCGGATCGTGTGGAGCACCTGCGCCACCTCCGCATCGCTCGGCGGGGCCGCGGGATGGAACTCAAGCCCGACCCCCGCGGAGCGGCTGAAGACTCCATCGAAGGCGATCGTGTGAAAGTGCACGTTCACATTCAGCGCGCTGCCGAATCGTTGGATCACCGTCAGCGCGCCCGTGCGGCCCTCGGGGACCCCGCGGCTGCGGGCCTGGCGGCGGTAGAACTCGAGCAGCACCCGCACATACACCGCCAGCACCGCCCGGCTCAGCCCGTGGTCCCAGGCCAGGAGGTACCGCAGCCGATACGGGAGCGTGAGCACCCACTGCCGCACCGGCACGGGTGGCAGGACCTCGTCCACCAAGTGCGCGGCCCGCTCGGTGATCCGCCGCCCCCCGCAGCTCGGGCAGAACCCCCGCCCCTTACAGGAGAACGGCACCAGCCGCTCGAACGTGCAGCGCTCGCAGCGCACCCGGGCGAAGCCGTGGGCCAGCACGCCGCAGGTCAGGAACTCGCGAAACTCCTGCTCGACGAAGCGGGGCAGGCCCCCACCGTCGCCACGGTCCGAGACCTCACGGAGGAAGAGATCGAGGTGTTCCCGAATGACGGTGTGGAGCACGGAGTGCTCAGCGTCGCGGGGGCGATACGTGGAGGGGGCACGCGCCACGACCATGGGTACTGCGTGCGCGGTGCCGCGCCAATGCCCAGCGATAGATACATGGAGTCAGTGCTCGGGCGCGCCCCGCTCTCGACGGTCGGCCACTCGTTGCGACCCACCTACAGGAAGGCTGCAGCGAGGGCCGGAGAAGAAGACGGAGCGGTCGAACGCGGAACTCTTCAGCCGCCGAGGCGGTCGACCAGCGCGCGCGCCCACGCCATCTTCGCGGGATCCATCACGAGCTTCGGGGCGAAGGGCTCGCCGAACGGGCGCGTGGCGTCGATGCCGAGCTTGGCGGTCACCCCGCGCTCGTCGGCGCTCGGGTCGAGCAGGGCGCCGAGGCTCCCGGCGATGGTGACGAGGTCGCGGTCGGCCTGCATCCGCGTGGCCACCGCCCACATCACGTCGGCCTCGTCGAACACGTCGATGTCGTCGTCCACCACGATCACGAGCTTCAGGTAGTGATCCACGCCGAGCACGATCGGGATCACGTGCTTGGCCTCGCCCGGGCGGCCCTGCTTGATGGCGACGTAGGCGCTGAAGGACGACGTGCCGGACAGGGGCACGTGGACGCCGGTCACGTTGGGGATCACGCGCTGGAGCGCGTTCCAGATCTCCGCCTCACGCACGAGCGCCAGCGTCGTGATGTGGTCGCCCGCGCGGCCGGAGCCGATCGACTGGAACCAGGGGCTCGCCCGCATCGAGATCGCCTTTGCCTGGAAGACGTGCTCGGTCGAGCGGCGCGAGAAGTAGCCGGTGAACTCGCCGAACGGCCCCTCGGGCTCGCGCACGCCGGGGAGGATCTCGCCCTCGATCACGATCTCGGCGGCCGCGGGGACGGTGAGGTCGATCGAGGTGCACGGCGCGACCTCCAGCGGCTCGCCGAAGAGCCCGCCGACCACCTCGAACTTGCCGACCTCGGCGGGCGGGTAGGCGAGCGAGCCCATCGACACGAGCGGGTGCACGAGTGGAGGCTCACGCCCATGCGGTCGCGGCCCTTGACCTGGAAGCGGTGATAGCCCTCCGTCTCCACGCCCGTCTCGGGATCGCGCGCGACCAGCATGCCGGCGGTCAAGTATTTGCCGGCGTCGCCGGGGAAGTAGGTCGGGATCGGCAGCCGGCCGAGGTCGAGGTCGGCACCGGTCAGCACGCGCTCGTGGAAGGGCGCGCGCGGGACGACCTTGGGCTTGATCGTGTCCTTGATGCGCCGCGCGTACTCCTGCGCCAGGCGCGTCTCGGGCACCCCGAGCGCCCACGCGAGCGCTTTGCGGCTGGCCACCACGTTGGCGATGATCGGCATGTCGGCGCCGGCGACCTTCTCGAACAGGAGGATGGGCCAGCGCCGCCGCCGCTCGTACTCCAGGACGAGCGCCATGACGTCGTAGTCGACCGTCACGGGCTCGGTGACGTGCACGACCTCGCCCGGGAAGGTGCGCTCGTAGGCTGCCACAAAGTCCCGGATGCCTTGTGCCATCACGCCCCCTCCGTGGCGCCGGCCGGACGCGCGGCGCGCTGTGAGACGACCACCGCGGCGAAGCAGAGAAGCCCGGCCGTGTCGCTCCAGACGCCGGGGAAGATCAGCAGCAGGGCGCCGGCCAGCAGCAGCGCGCGCTCCCACCGACGCGTCGGCGCCCGGAAGTACCCGATGAGGCCGGCCCCCAGACGATGTGCGGCACCGACGCGTTGATCAGCAGCAGCGCCGGGTCGTAGGCGAACGAGAACGGGATGATGAAGCCGGACAGGGCGAGCATCATGCCCAGCCACTGCGTGCGCCACACGTCGGCGCCCGCGATCGACGAGGTCGCGTAGGTCGAGATCGCGGTCGGCGGGGTGAGGTCGGCTAGGATCCCGAAGTAGAACACGAACATGTGGGCGACCAGCTTGGGGACGCCCAGCTCGACGAGCGCGGGAGCGGCCATGATCGAGGTGATGATGTAGGTCGCGGAGGTCGGCAGCCCGGTGCCGAGCACGAGCGCGGCGACCATCGTGAGGACGAGCGTGAGGAGCAGGCTGCCCCCGGCCAGGCCGACGATCCCGGTGGCGAGCTTGAGCCCGAGCCCGGTCGTGCTCACCACGCCGACCACGATGCCCACGGTCGCGCAGGCGAGCGCCACCGGCATCGCGGCCTGGGCGCTGTCGGACAGGATCGCCAGGCTCCGGGCCAACCCGATCCGGGTGTCCCGCCGCACCCACGACAGCGCGCACGCCGCGACCAGCCCCCAGAAGCCGGCGAACAGCGGCGAGCGGCCGTCGACCAGGAAGTACACGAGCATGGCCGGTCCCCCCAGCAGGTGCAGGTCGCGCCGCAGGACGGCGCCCAGCCGCGGCAGCGCGCTGCGGTCCAGCACCGGGAGCCCCCGGCGCCCGGCCTCGAAGTGGACCATCACCCCCACCGCCACGAAGTAGAGGACGCCGGGGATCGCCGCCGCCACCGCGATCGAGGCGTACGACACCTGCAGCGTCTCGGCCATGATGAAGGCGGCCGCGCCCATGACGGGCGGGATGAGCTGGCCGCCCATGGACGCGCACGCCTCGACCCCGGCGGCGAACTCCGGTCGGTACCCGGCGCGCTTCATCAGCGGGATGGTGAAGGCTCCCGTGGTGACCGCGTTGGCGATCGCGCTGCCGTTCACCGTCCCGAACAGCCCACTCGCGATCACCGCGACCTTCCCCGCGCCGCCCTGGCTGCCGCCGGCCACCGCGAGGGCGCCGTCGGTGAAGAAGCGCAGCAGGCCCCCGTGGGACATCACGCTGCCGAAGACCACGAACAGGAAGATGAACGTGGCCGAGACCAGCGTGGGGATCCCGAAAGATCCCCTGCGTTGTCAGGGTCTGCTGGTCCACTAGCTTGAGGAACGTCTCGCCGCCGTGGCCGACGAAGCCGGGCAGCCAGGGACCGGCGAACGCGTAGGCCACGAAGGCGAGAGCCAGGACGACGAGCGCGGGGCCGATGTGGCGTCGCGAAGCCTCCAGCAGCAGCGCGGTGAAGAGCACGCCGACGACCACGTCCAGGCGCTCGGGATCGTCCACCATGGCCATCCGGCTTGCCAGCCGCTCGTTGTGCCAGACGAAATGCGCGGCGCAGAGCAAGGCCAGCAGCGCCAGGGCGCCGTCGAGCCAGCGCCGGGACCGCCGCGCCGCGAGCCGGGCTGCGGCCTCGGGCGAGTCGGGGGTCGGCTCGGTCAGGAACCCGAGCGCGACGGCGAAGGCCACGTGCACCGGGAGCTGGATCAGCAGGTCGTAGAGGCCGGCGTAGGCGGTGTAGAGCTGGAAGGCTGACCAGGCGATCGCCAGCAAGACACGCGGCGAGCGCAGGTCAGGCATGGTGGACGATCTCGCCGCCGACCATCGTGAGCCGCGCCGTCTGCCCGACCAGGTCCTCGAGCGGCGCCGCCAGCGGGTCGTGCTCGAGCACCGCGAGGTCGGCCGCCCACCCTGGTGCCAGGCGGCCGCGGTCGCGCTCGGCGAACGTCACCCAGGCGCCGCCGACGGTCAGCGCGGCGAGCGCCTGCGCGCGCGTGAGCCGCTCGCGCTCGCCCACGACCATGCCCGTGCGCATATCGCGGCGGGCTACCACCGCCGCGAAGGCGACCCACGGGTCGGCCGGCTTGTTGTCGGTGGCGATCCCGAACGGGATGCGGTGGCGGGCCAGGCTCCGGTGGGGCAGGAGCTGGTCGGCGTCGCCGCCGAGCTTGGCCACCTCGTCGCCGGCCGAGCGGTAGAGATAGGAGATGGGGTTGGTCGTGGCGACGGCGCCGAGCCGGCGGATCCGCGCGAGCTGCTCGGGCGTGGCCGCGTTGAGATGGACGAGGACCCAGCGCAGGTCGCGGATGGGATGGCGCCGCGCCACTTCCTCCCACACGTCGAGGACCTCCGGCAGACAGCGCGTCACCAGCGTGTTGACGCGCAGCCCGTGGCGCGCCGCCAGCTCGGCCTGCTCGAGATAGGCGGCGGGGTCGTTGGCGCTCTCCACGAACCCCGCCCACCCCGTGTACGGCTGGGACGCGTGCAGGATGCGGGCGACGCCGGCGTCGCCGCCGTAGTGCAGGCAGATGCCGCCCACGCGCAGGCGATCGTCGCCGAGCCCGCGCCCGCCGGCCCACGCCGCCAGTCCCGGGATGGCGCGGGCGGCCTCGGCCGCGCCCCACGTCGGGCTGACGGCCAGCGTGCAGCGCAGCCGCACCTCGCCCCGCGCGTGGCTGTCCCGGTAGACGGCCAGCACCTCGGGCGCGATCCCGTGGCCCTCGTACACCGCGGTGACCCCGCGGGCCGCATAGCGACGCTGCGAGGCGCGGAGCGCGCGCCGGCGGTCGTCGGGTGTGAAGCGCGGCGCCGCGCGCATCATGGTGAACTCGAGCACCTGGATGAGGTTATGCTCGACGAATACGCCGGTGGGCTGGCCGGCGGCGTCCTTCACGATCTCCACGCCCGGCGGCGGCGACGTTTCACGGGTGATTCCGGCGAGCGCGAGGGCGCGGCTGTTCGCGACCGAGTAGACCGGCGGGCGGTTCCAGTAGCCCCAGATGCCGCGAATGTAGACGGGATGGTCGGGCGCGGCGGCGTCGAGATCCGCGCGCGTCGGCCAGCGCCGGTCGGCCAGGCAGTCGGGCACGCCCTGGTAGAACGGCGGGGCGCCGACCGGCATCGTGACGATCCACTCACCCGGCTTCCGGTGGGCCGCGTGCGTCCGGATGAGCCGCTTAATATCGGCGATCGAGCGGCAGCGCGCGAGCGAGGGGTAGATGAGCTTGAGCCCCTCGCGGTCGAGGTGGGCGTGGGCGTCGACGAGCCCGGGGATCACGGTCGCCCCCCGCAGGTCGATCACGGGCGTGTGGCGGTCGCGCCGGCGCTCGACTTCTTGGCGCCCGCCCGTCGCCGCGACGCGCCCGCCGGCGACGGCGAGCGCGGCGACGACGGGGCGCCGCGGGTCGAGGGTCAGGATGCGGCCGTTGACGAGGACGAGGTCGTCGGCTATTTCATCCACCCCTTCTCGCGGTACGCCCGCTCGGAGCCCGGATGCAGGGGGATGCCGACCTTGTCGGGCTGCCACGCCGTCCGCGGCTCGAAGTCGGCCAGCCCGCCGTGGCCGCGCACGAGCGCGTCCTTGTTCTCCACGACCGTCTTCGTCACCGTGTAGGCGATGGGCTCCGGCAGGTCCTTGTTGGTGATCAGCACCGTCGGGAAGCCGACCGTGCTCACCGGCTTCGACTGGTTCTTGAAGGTGTCGGGCGGCATGGTGGCCGCCGCGTAGCCGAGGGGCAGCAGCGCCTTGGCGGTGTCCGCGTCGAGGCCGAGGAACTCCACGTCCACCGAGGACACGATCTCGCTCACGGACGGGTGCTTGGGGGTCACCACCGCGAACAGGATGTCGGCGCGGCCGTCCTTGAAGGCGTCGATGATGACGTTGTAACCGACGTGCTGGGTGGAGCCGCCGAACCCCTTGATGTCGGCGTAGCCGAGGCCGACCGCGCGCAGGAGCTGGCGCCCGGCGAACTCGCCCAGCGCGCCCACGGGCTGCGTGTAGACCCGCACCGGGAGCTTCCGCTCGCGGATCTCGCGCACCGAGGTGATCCCGAGCTTCTTCGTCGCCATCGCGACGAGATAGTAGGTGTCGAAGCCGCCGACGAGGGCGCGGATGTTCTCGAGCTTCTCGGTGTAGGCCTCCTTGCCCTCGAAGGCCCAGCGGTTGGTCACCGTGAAGGCCAGGCCGAGCGGCGTCTCGTTCTTGGCCACCAGCCGCGGGTTGCCGACGCCGCCGGCGCGTGGCTTGACGTCGATGTTCGAGCCGGGCGGCAGGGTCTTGCGCAGCAGCTCGGCCATGGTGGCGCCGTAGACGTACCAGGCGCTGCCGGTGTCCAGGGTGGCGAAGGCGAGATTGACCGGCGCCGGCGCCTGGGCCGCCACCGCCGACACCCCGACCGCCACGACGAGCATGACCGCGAGCAGCGCTCTCATTCGGTCTCTCCTTTGCTCGGTTCGCCTCTCACGAGGGCAGTGCCATCGCGGTGATCCTGCCAGATCGCCAGGGGCCGGGTCAAACGGGGTACTGCGTGCGCGGCGCGGCGCCGCGCCAATGGTTAGAGGAAGCGCGTCGGCCGGTACGGGCTCAGGCGCGGGTCGGGCGCGCCGTCGAGGAGCTCGGCGGCGGCGATGCGGCCCCAGAGCGGGCCGAGCGTGACGCCGCTGTGCGAGGCGACCACGTAGAAGCCGTCGAGTCCGGGGATGGCGCCGACCATCGGCCGCTCGTCGCGCGGCATCGGGCGCACCCCGATGCGCGTTGCCTCGACCCGGGCTCCCGCCAGCGCCGGCAGGTGCGCGGCCACCGCCGCGAGTGAGCGCTCGGGCGGCCAGGATGGGGCGGTCTCGGCCCAGACTTGGTCGTGCGCGCCCTCGGCGAGCACGATGCGCCCGCCGCCGTCCGGGCGGAAGTGGCAGCCGGGCGCGTGGATCGGCCGGCGGAGGGTGGTGGCCACCGGAGCGGTGTAGATCAGCCGGCCGGGCACGCGGTCGATCGGGATGGCCACGCCGGCCAGGCGGGCGACCGCGTCCATCGCCACGCCCGCGCAGTCCACCACCACCTGGGCCTCGAAGCGGTCGCCGCCCTCGGTGCTCACGCCCTGCACCCGAGCGCCCGAGCGGATCACGCCCGTCACGCGCCGGCCGGGGAGGATCCGGGCCCCGCGGCGCGCGGCCTCCGCGAGCAGCGCGCCGATGAAGGGGACCGCTTCCACGTAGCCCTCGCCCGGCGTCCACACCACGTGCTCCACGCCGGGCGCGATGTGGAGGTCCGGCTCGAGCTCCCGAGCCTCCCGCGGCGAGATCCGCTCGACCGCGTAGCCCCAGCCCGCGAGGCGTTCCACCTCCTGCCCGAGACGGGCGAGACCGGCCGGCCCCTCCTCCCAGGCCAGCGCGCCGTCCTGGTGGAGCCAGCCGCCGCCCCCCAGCTCCTTCGCGAGCACCGCGTGCTCCTCCATGCTGGCGACGTTGAGGTCGTGGTAGTCGCGCGGCGTCTTGTTGAAGGAGTTCGTCCAGGCGAAGCTCGCCCCGGACGTGCCGGCGCCGGGCGCGCCCGCGTCGAGCACGGTGACGGTGGCCCCGCGCTCGGCCAAGCGATAGGCCACGTTGGCGCCGACGCACCCCGCTCCGACGACGACGACGTCGGCGCCCTTCTGAGACATGTGACGGTCCTCCTGATCAGCAGTTGGCGTATTTCGAGCTGACGAGCGGCGAGACGCGGCCGTCGGCGGCCCACGTCTTGCGCCGAAGCCCGTAGAGATCACGCCCATACACGTGGACCTCCACGGTGTCGCGCGTGGTCGGGTTGTGCATGGCGTGCACTTCGTCGGTGGGCGGCACCAGGCGCGACACCGCGCCGGCCCCGTGCCGGGTCACGCTCTCGACGGCCAGCGTGGCGTTGCCGCCCGCGTTCTCGATCACGTGATAACGGGTCTCCTCGATCTCGTTGTCGATGACGCCGATCACGCCCCACGTCTCGTGATTGTGGGCGGCCGCCCGGTCGCCGGGCCGCCACACCACCGCGGTGACGTTGAAGCGCGGGGCGCGGTGCAGCATGAAGCGCCCGCGCTCGCCGTCCGGGGCGCGCCCGCGAAACTGGGCGGGAATCGCATCGGGATTCTTCACCAGCCGGCCGAGGAGCGGCGCGATCTGGGCGGTGATGGCCTCGGGCGTGGTCTCCCGCGCGGTGATCCGGTCGAGGTCCGCCACGAACTGCGGGAGCGTATAGCTCTCGGACACCGGCTTTGGCATCGTTTGGGGGCCTCCGGTCAGGGGGCGACGGGCGTGTCGCTCCGGCCGCCCCACTCGGTCCACGAGCCGTCGTACACCGCCGCGTCGCGCCGGCCCAGCCGGTACATCGCGAGCGCCAGCACCGCCGCGCTGACTCCAGAGCCGCAGGTCGCGACCACCGGGCGCGCCAGGTCGAGGCCCGCGCCCTGGAAGGCGCCGCGCACATCCGCCTCCGGGCGCAGCACGTCGTCGTCGGAGAACAGGTCCGTATACGGCAGGCTCAGGCTCCCGGGAATGTGGCCGCCCCGGAGACCGGGACGGATCTCGGGCTCGGTGGCGGCGAAGCGCCCCCGCGAGCGCGCGTCGATGATCTGGGCATCGCGCCGCTCCAGCGTGGCGAGCATGCGGTCGAGATCGGCCACCAGCTCCTTGTGCAGCGTGGCCGCGAAGGGCCGCGGGGCCGGGGACGGCCGGCCCGACTCGACCGGCCGGCCCTCTTTCTTCCACTTGGCCGAGCCGCCGTCGAGCACCGCCACCCGGTCGTGGCCGAACACGCGGAAGGTCCACCACACGCGCGCGGAGGCGATCAGCCCGCGGCCGCCGTAGGCCACCACGCGGTCGCCTGTCCCGATGCCGAGCGCGCCCACCGCGTCCGCGAAGGCCCGGGCCTCCGGCAGCATGTGCGGCAGCGGGCTCGCGTGATCCGAGATGGCCTCGAGGTCGAAGAAGACCGCGCCGGGCAGGTGCGCCTGCTCGAACTCGGCGCGCGCGTCGCGCTTCAGATGCGGGAGATAGAAGGTGGCGTCCACCACCTTGAGGTCGGGCTCGCCCAGATGGGCGGCCAGCCACTCGCTGCTCACCAGGGGATCCTGCGCGAACGACGTCATCGACTCCCTCCCGGATTCGCGGGGCGCGGGGGCAGGAGCTCGTGCGGGCTCACCCCGCGCTGGTCGAGCGCTTCCTCCCAGCGGAGGTAGGCCTCCATCGCGGCGCGCCCGCGCTCGTAGGGCTTCTGCACGACGTCGTCCGCCTCGTCGAGCATGGTGCCGGGCCCCGTCTCCACCGGGAGCCCGGCCGCCTTCCAGGCCGCGAGCCCGCCATCCAGCACCCGGGCGGCGGCATAGCCCATGCGTCTGAGTGTCGCCGCGGCCAGGGTGGACTGTACCCCGTCGGCGCAGGTGACGAGCACGGCGCCGCCCGTGTCGGGCGCGGCGCCGCCGATGAGGAGCTCGAGCCGGCCGCGCCCGATCCACCGGGCGCCGGGCACGTGCCCGCGCTGGTAGACGTCGCTCGGGTCCACGCTCACCACCAGCGCGTCTCCGACGGGCCCGGGCTCCACCTGCTCGACCACGCGGCGGGCCGCCTCGAAGCCGAACGGTGTGGCGACCGGCTCCCCGGTCTCGAGCGGGTGGCCCGAGCGCTGCCACGCGGGCACGCCGCCCTCCAGCACCGCGACGTGGGGGAAGCCCATGCGCTTGAGCCACCCCGCGGTCATGATCGAGCGGCCGAAGCCGTCGCAGATCAGGACCAGCCAGCCCGCGCGCACCGCCATGTGGTCGTCGGTGGCCTGCACCGCCTGGCCTCCCGGCACCCAGATCGAGCCGGGCACGTGGCCGGCGTCGTACTCCTCCCGGGTCCGGACGTCGAACAGGGTGACGTTCTCGCGGTCGCGCCGGCTCCAGCGCTCCGCGACCGCGTCCGCGGAGACGAGCGGGGTGCCGTCCTCTACGGCCACGCGGGTGGCGATCTCGACGGCGCGCGCGCGGCTCTTCTCCGACGGCGCGGGCGGCCAGCGGCTCGCCCCGCGCTCCAGCTCGAGGCCCTCGAGCTGCCAGCCCATCGTGCCGTTCTTCACCGCCACGATGGGATTGGGCAGCCCCATGCGGCGGAGCGACTCGGCGCCCAGGTAGGAGCGGGTCCGGCCGCCGCAGTGCACGACGATGGTCTGGTCCGGGCGCTCGACCAGCTCGCCGATGCGGAGCACGAGCTCCCCGCCGGGCATGCTCCACGCGCCGGGCAGGCAGCCGCGCGCATACTCCTCCGGGGTGCGCGTGTCCACGATGATCATGTCGCGGCCCTCCGCCATGTGCGCGGAGAGCTCGAGGCACGTGATTTCGGGCGTCTTGAAGTCGTACAGCACGCGCTCGCCGAAGACCTTGCTCGGCACGTTGAGGCCCTGGACCACCGGATGGCCGGCGCGCCGCCAGGCCGCGAGCCCGCCGGTCAGGACGAAGACATCCGAGTAGCCCATCTCGGCCAGCGTGGGCGCGGCGAGCGCGGAGAGGCTCCCGTCGTCGTCGTAGAGGACGATCAGGGTCGCGGGTGCGGTCACCAGCGCGGGCAGGCGCAGCTCGAGGAGCCGGCGGGGCAGCGGGGTTGCGCGGTAGATGTGGCCGCGCTCGAAGGCGGCGCGCTCGCGCACGTCCAGCAGGGCGTGCGGGGAGGGCTGCTCGAGGATCGTGGCGAGCTGCTCGGGAGAGATCGCGGCGGCCGTCATATCTCTCGGACGCTAGCCGGGGCGCCTGCCGTCTGTCAAGCGGTGACCGCCGCCATGGCCTCGATCGCGGCGTCCACCTGCTTGCGCGAGACGTCGAGGTGGGTGACCGCGCGCAGGCGGCTCTCGCCCATCACGCTGAGCCGCACGTTCGCGGGGCTGGCGAGGAGCCGGTCGGCCAGGGCCTGGGCGGTGAGGCCGGTGCCCGCCACGTCGAAGATCACGATATTGGTCTCGACGTGGGCGGGGTCGAGCGCGATCCCGCGCAGGCCCGCGATGCCGCGCGCGAAGGCCTTGGCGTTGTCGTGGTCCTCCGCGAGCCGGCTCACGTGGTGGCGGAGCGCGTAGACGCCGCCCGCCGCGATGATGCCGGCCTGCCGCATGGCGCCGCCCAGCGCCTGCTTGTAACGCCACGCCTCCTCGATGAAGGCGCGCGAGCCGGCCAGGCACGCGCCCACCGGCGCGCCGAGCCCCTTGCTGAAGTCGATCCAGAGCGAGTCGACCTGGGCGGCGTAGGCGCGCGCGGGAGTGCCCGAGGCCACCACCGCGTTGAGCAGCCGCGCCCCGTCCATGTGGGCCGCGAGCCCGAGCCCGCGGGCGGCCCGGCTCACGTCCTCCACCTGGGCGAGCGACCACACCCGGCCGCCGCCCAGGTTGCTGGTGTTCTCCACCGAGACCAGGCGCGTCGGGGGCGCGTAGCGCGAGCGGGGGTGCGTCGCAGCGCGCACCTGGGCGCCGGTGAAGACCCCGCGCTCGCCGTCGAGCGGGGCCATGAGCACACCCGAGAGCAGCCCGGGGCCGCCGCCCTCGAAATGGATCAGGTGCGAGGTGCGGTCGGCCAGCACCTCGTCGCCGGGCCGCGTGTGCACCTTGACCGCGATCTCGTTGCACATGGTGCCGGAGGGGAGGAAGACCGCCGCCTCCTTGCCGAGGAGATCGGCGACCATCTCCTGGAGCAGGTTCACGGTCGGGTCCTCGCCCTTCTGCTCGTCGCCCACCTCCGCCTCGCACATGAAGCGGCGCATGTCGGGGGTGGGCTTGGTCAGGGTGTCGCTGAAGAGATCGATCACGATGGAGCCTCCGTTGGTCTTGTCATCCGTGAGCCACGCGCTCGGGGCGGTTGCGGGCCCTCCACCCCGGTGCGATTCTACATCCGGAATGCGCATCCTCGTGGTCGAAGACGAGCGGAAGGTCGCGGCCTTCGTCCGCCAGGGACTCGTGGAGGAAGGCCACGTGGTCGAGGTGGCGGCGGACGGCGAGGCCGCGCTGGACGCGGTGGCGGAGGGCCCGCCCTTCGATCTCGTCGTCCTCGACGTGATGCTGCCCCGGCGCGACGGGTTGAGCGTGCTCAAGGCCCTCCGGGCGAGCCGGATGCAGGCCCCCGTGCTGCTCTTGACCGCCCGGGACGGCGTGGCCGACAAGGTCGCCGGGCTCGACGCGGGCGCCGACGACTACCTGGCCAAGCCCTTCGCCTTCGAGGAGCTGCTCGCGCGGGTGCGGGCGCTGCTGCGGCGCGGACGGGGCGGCGCCGAACCCGTGCTCCGGCTGGCGGACCTCTCCATGGATCCCGCCACGCGAGTCGTCACGCGGGGCAGGCGCCGCGTCACGCTCACCGCGCGCGAGTACGCGCTGCTCGAGTACTTCCTGCGCAATACCGGCCGCGTGCTCACGCGGCCCATGATCACCCAGCACGTCTGGGGCATGGACTTCGACCCCGAAAGCAATATCGTGGACGTGTACGTGGGCTACCTGCGCCGCAAGATCGACGCGGTCGGTGAGCCCCGGCTGGTGCAGACGGTGCGCGGTGCGGGCTACTCGCTGAGCGCCGAGCGGTGAGCGCGCTGTCCATCCGTACCCGGCTCACGCTCTGGTATAGCGGGCTCCTGCTCGTGATCCTGGCGGCGATCGGCGCGCTGTCCTACTCCTGGCTGCGCCGCACCGTGCACCAGGACCTCGACGCCTCCCTGCTCACGGTCGCGCGGGCCATCCGGGACACCGGCGCGCCCGACCGGCCCGAGCGCGAGGTCGAGGCGCTGCTTCGCGAGATGCTCGGGCCCGAGCTCTACGACAAGTTCTTCCGCCTGCTGGACCCCGAGGGGCGGCCGCACCCGTTCGGGAGCCGGCCGCGCGGCGACGCCCTGCCGCTGTCGGCGGCGGCCCGGGCACGCGCCGCGCGCGGCGAGAGCACGCTCGAGACCGTGCCCGGCCCCGGCGCGGAGCCGCTCCGCGTGTTCACGATGCCGATCGTCCGCAACGGGCGCGTGGTGGACATCGTCCAGGTGGGCACGTCGGTGCGCCGCGCCGAGGCGGTGCTCGATCGCTACCTGCATACCTTGCTCGTGCTGATCCCGCTCGGCGTCGGGCTCGCCGCGCTCGGCGGGGCCGTCATCGCGCGCGCCGCGCTCCGCCCGGTGGACGAGATGACCCGGACCGCCCGGCGCATCACCGCGGAGGACCTGAGCCGCCGGGTAGAGCGGCCGGGCACCGGCGACGAGATGGAGCGGCTGGCCCTGACCCTGAACGGGATGCTCGCGCGCCTCGAGGCGGCCTTCACCCAGACGCGTCGGTTCGCGGCCGACGCGGCCCACGAGCTGCGGACGCCGCTGGCCGCGCTCCGCGGCGGGATCGAGGTGGCCCTGCGGGCCGAGCGCACGCCCGAGGAGTACCGGCGCGCTCCTGCTCTCTCGATCGAGCGCGGGCCCGGACGTGACGCGCGCGCCGGTGGACCTGGAGCCGCTGCTCCTCGACGTGTTCGACGTGGGCGCTCGGCTGGGCCAGGGCGCGGGGGTGAGCGTGCGGACCGACGCCATGGCATCCGCGACCGTCCGGGGCGACGCGACCGCGCTGCGCCGGGCCCTGCTGAACCTGATCGAGAACGCGATCAAGTACACGCCGCCGGGTGGCAAGGTCGAGCTCGGCCTGACCACCGGGGACGGCCTGGCGGTGATCACGGTGTCCGACACCGGCATCGGCCTGGATCCGGCCGACGCGGACCGGATCTTCGAGCCCTTCGTGCGGCTCGACGCGGCCCGCGCCCGCGACACGGGCGGCGCGGGGCTCGGGCTGGCCATCGCCCGCTCCATCGCGGTCGCGCACGGGGGCACCCTCACGGTGGAGAGCCGGCCCGGCGCGGGCAGCCGGTTCGTCCTGCGCCTGCCGCTCGCTCCCGCCGCCTAAGCGAATTCTCATCTCCTCCTCATCCGGCTCTCATCCGGCCGGGCTACGGTTCCAGCAGGCCGTTCAGATCAGCCAAACCTTCAATCCTTCGAGGAGGGGACACGTCCATGAACCGATTCGTCACCAGAACTCGCGCCGCCTGGATGGGGGTCGTGGCGGCCACCATCGTCGGGCTCGTGGCGCTCGCGCCGCACCTGGGCCACACGACGACGTCCGCCCCGCTGTGGAGCGACCGGCCGGCGCCGGCCGCGGCCGCCGCGACGGTGCCGCAGCCGAACTGGGTCGAGCTGACCCGGGCGCTGAAGCCGGCGGTCGTCAACATCAGCACCAAGCGGGTGGAAGAGCGCGTCCAGCTCCAGAACCCATTCGGCAACCAGAGCCCGTTCGGGGACAACGAGCAGCTCCAGCAGTTCTTCAAGCGGTTCGGGGAGCAGCAGCCGCCCCGTCGCACCGTGCGCAGCATGGGCTCGGGCTTCATCATCAACCCGGCCGGCTACATCGTGACCAACAACCACGTGGTGGAAGGCGCCACCGACATCCGCGTCAAGATCGACGACGGCCGCGAGATGACCGCCAAGGTGGTCGGGCGAGATCCCAAGACCGATCTGGCACTGCTCAAGGTCGAGGCGACCGGCCTGCCCGTGATCCCGCTGGGTGATTCGGCCCAGCTCCAGGTCGGCGAGCCGGTGATGGCCATCGGCAACCCGTTCGGCCTCGAGCGGACCGTGACCACCGGCATCGTCAGCGCGACCGGCCGGGTCATCGGCCAGGGGCCGTACGACGACTTCATCCAGACCGACGCCTCGATCAATCCCGGCAATAGCGGCGGGCCCCTCATCAACGCGCGCGGCCAGGCCGTGGGCATCAACGCCGCCATCTTCAGCCAGACCGGCGGCTCGGTCGGTATCGGCTTCGCCATTCCGGTCAACCAAGCCAAATCCGTCGTGACCCAGCTCGTCGCGTCCGGCAAGGTGACGCGGGGCTGGCTCGGCGTCACCATCCAGCCGCTCACCGCGGAGCTCGCGAAGGGCTTCAACGTGACGGCGGGCACCGGCGCCCTGGTCGCCGGCGTGCAGGACGGGTCACCCGCGGCGCGTGCGGGCCTCAAGGCCGGCGATATCATCACGCAGTACGACGGCCAGAAGGTCGCGACGTCCGCGGATCTTCCCAAGCTGGTGGCCGCCACCGTGGTGGGCCGCCAGGTTCCCGTCGCCGTCGTCCGCGAGGGCAAGACGGTGGCGCTCAACGTCACGATCGCGCAGATGGATGAGCCCGGCCGGCCCGTGGTGGCGCAGGCCGAGGAGGAGAAGGGCCCGCTCGGCCTCACGGTCGAGACGGTGACCCCGAGCGTGGCCAAGGATCTCAAGCTGTCCGAGCCGCGCGGCGTGATCGTGCGCGGTGTGCGCGGCGGTAGCCCGGCCGAGAACGCGGGCATCCGGGCCGGTGACGTCATCACCGAGGTGAATCACAAGGCGGTGGCCGACGCGGCTCAGATGAAGCAAGCGCTGGAGAAGCACCTCAAGGGCGCGCCGGTGGTCGTCAAGATCACCCGCGACGGCACGAACCTCTACGTGGCCATGGCCGCGTAGCGGCGGACGCGCCGACGTCTCACACGGCCGGGCACGGGAGCTGGATTCCCGTGCCCGGCCGGTTTTGCGCAAACGCGACGCTGCGCTAGTCTTCACGCCATCGTGACGCGCACGCTCCACACCATCGGGCACTCGACGCGCCCGGCCGACCTCTTCATCGGCCTGCTGCGGATGCACGAGATCACGACGCTCGCCGACGTTCGCAGCGTGCCTCGCTCGCGCCACAATCCCCAGTTCGACCGCGAGGCTCTCGCCGCAAGTCTGGCCGTGGCCGGGATCGGCTACGTGCACCTGCCCGCGCTGGGGGCATGCGGCGGCCGCGGCCGGACTCGGTGAACCTGGGGCTGCGGAGCACGGGATTCCGCGGCTACGCCGATCACATGCAGACGGACGCGTTCCGGCGCGGGCTCGAGCGGCTGGAGGTGCTGGCGGGCGCCGGCGCGACCGCGATCATGTGCGCGGAGGCGGAGCCGTCGCGCTGCCACCGCGGGCTGCTCTCGGATGCGCTGCTCGTCCGCGGCTGGCGGGTCATGCACATCCTGGACTCGGGCGCGGTGGAGCACACGCCGTCGCCCGCCATGAGGACGGTGGACGACCGGCCCGTCTACCCCTGAGCGCGCGCGAGCTACCCTTTGCGGCGCTCTGTCAGCGTACCGTAGCCGGCTCTTGATCTAGCGCTGCTCGCGCGCCGGCCCCCGCTCCCGCCCGCCGCTCCGCTCCTGGGTCGGGCGCGGACGAGCCACCGGCCGTGACTCGGGCCCCCGGGGCGTAGGGGCTTCCACACGACCGCCTGGATAGAGCCGGTTCGCCGGCTCACCAGGTAGCACGCGTTGCTGCTGGCGCGGCGCCTCGGTGCGCGGCTGCGGTGCGGCGGGCCGCTCCACCTGACGTTGCTGTGGGGCAGGGGCCGCGGGCCGCTCGAGCTGACGCGGCTGGGGCGCGGGTGCCGCGGGCCGCTCGACCTGACGCGGCTGGGGCGTTGGTGCCGCCGACCGCTCGACCGGGCGTGGCTGGGGCGCGGGTGCAGTAGGCCGCTCCGCGGCGCGGGGCTGGTCCGTCGTCTCGCGTCGCGGCTGGCGCGGGATGTCCGCGGGCGCGCGCCGCTCGACCGGGGCTTCCGGCGCGCGCTGGACCTGGGGCGGGCGCTGGATCTGCGGCGCCTGCTGGACCGGCGGCGCCTGTTGCACCTGCGGGGCGCGCTGGGGCTCGGGACTACGCGGCACCTCCGGTGCGCGCTGCGGCTGCTGGACCCGCGGCGATTCGGGTGCCCGTTGCGGATCGGGCACGCGCTGGACCTCCGGCCGCCGGGCCCCCTCCTGGGTGCGGCCACGCTCCTGCCCCGTCGCATCCTCACGCCGCGCCGCGGGCGGCGTGGCATTCGGGCGCTGGTCGCTCTCGAAGCGCGGCGCCCGCGGCGGGCGCGCCCGCTCGAGACGGCTCTGGCCGAGCGGCGGCCGCGCTTCTCCCACCTCGTTGGCCCTCGGCGCTGGCACGATGCGGGGCGCGGGGCCGCGGCCTTCCGGCTCGCGTGGCAGCGCCCGGGTCACCGGCGCCCGGGTGGCGACCACGCCGCGATCCAGCACGTTCTCCGGCGGACGGATGCCGCGTCCGCTGGCCGCCGCGAAGCTCGAGCGGTCCGGCCGGACGTCCACCGCGCCGCGCACCGGCTGGAGCTGGCGCGTGTCTATCTGACGGATGCGCGCCTCGCCGACGGGCCCGCGCCCGAAGCGATCCGGCCGCACCGCGACCACCGCGTTCTGCACGTTGACGTTCCGGTACACGTTGATATTGGTCACGTTGACCACCGTGGTGCGATTGATGACCACGTTGTTGACCACGCGCGGCCCGCCCCAGCCGCCCCACCAGGCGCGGCCGACGAAGCCCGGGCGGCCCCACCACGGCACGCACGGCTCGCCCCAGCCGAGCGCGACCCAGCTCACGAAGGGCGCGCCGATGCTGACGCGGATGCCGGGCGCGCCGAAGAAGGCCACGAGCGCCGGCGCGTACACCGGGCGTACGACCACAGGCCCGGGCGCCCAGGCCCAGACGCGATCGAGATGCACCCAGCGGCCGTAGTGATAGGGCGCCCAGCCCCAGGTCGCCGTGTCCACCCAGCTCCACCCGAAGCGCGGGTCCCAGACCCAGCGGCCCGTGGTGTAGGGGGCCCAGTCCGTCGCGACGCCATCCGGCACCCAGACCGAGCCGTACTCCGGCACCACGCGCCAGTTGCCGTGCTGGTCGAGATCGTCCACGCCGGAGACCGTTTGCGGCACGTAGCGCGCGCTCACGGTGTCCACGAGAGCCTCGGTGCGCGCGTAGTTCCAGCGATCCCACACGTCCTGCTCGGGCGCCACGAAGGTCTGCACGGCGGCCGTGCCGGCGCCCGTGAGCACCACCTGCTCGCTAGCCGCGATGCCCACCGCCTGGCCGCCGGCCGGCGTCATGCTCGCGGTGCCGCCGCGCCGGGTGACGAACGACGTGCGATCGGGCGCCACGTCCACGCGGTAGTAGCCGGGCCGGTCGATGGTGAACGCGGCGGCGGGCGTGTCGAGCTCCACCGTACGCCCGCTGTCGAGTGCGCGCAGGTCGAGCGATACGTGGCCGGCCGCCACCTTGATCTGGAGGAAATCGGGCTCGTGGTTCTCGATGCCGAGCTGGCTGTCGCCCCAGGCCCGCACGAAGCTCCGCGAGTCGATCTGGACCTCGAGGTTGCCGCGATTGCCGGTATAGAGCTGGTCGCCGGGGGCCAGCGGCGTGTTCACCTGCGCGGGCGCCCAGTCCTCGCCACCGGGGCGCCAGAACGAGACCTCACCGTTGATGTAGCTGAGCCGGGGCGGCGTCGGCGCGGGGTTCTGGCTGTCGTCGGCCTCCCCGTCCTCGGTAGTGGCCGCGGTCGGGGGCGCGGGCGGAGCGGGAACGGCGGGCGAGGCGGCGCGCGCCAGCGGGGCGGCGCCTACGAACAACGTCAACGCCAGCAGGCTGGCGATTATTCGCTTGAGGATGCTGATCATGATGTGGCCTCCGTCACTTGGGCGGTGTCTGCGCAGGAGGAGGCGGCGGGGGCGACCCCGCCGGCGGGGCCGGCGTCCGGGCGGGAAGGTCGCGTCCGGGCACCTGATGCCCCTTGGCGTACATGCACTGGATGTAGGCGTTGTCGTAGCGGCGCTGCACCTCGAACGACGGCGCGTCCATGAAGGCGCCCTTCACCTGCTTCGCGGCCCAGTCGCGGCAGACGTTCACGTCGGCCTGGAACTGGTCGAAGGGCCGGCCGGTGCCCGGCAGCACCATCACGCTCGGGCCCACGGGCGCCGTCGCGCAGCCCGCGGATAACCCCACACCTAGCACGGTCGCCGCCACTGCCGTCACGCTCCATCCTCCACGCATCGCGATCTCCTGGGCTTCTGGCTAGGGGTCCGGGTTACATGCAGTCAGACGAGGGCCGTCCGGGGACATTCGGGTAGAAATGACGGCCAGATTCCAGTGTACGGCGGGTGTAAACGGCCGCGGGGCGGGCCGCGTCTAAGGCCCGTCGAGGCTCAGCCGGCGAGCGCCCGGCGCATTCGCTCCAGCCCCTCGGTCAGGATCGACCGCGGCGTGCCGAAGTTGAGCCGCACGAAGCCCCGGCCGCCCGGGCCGAAGAGCGCCCCGTCGTTGAACGCCACCTTCGCGCGCTCGAGGAAGAACGTGAAGGGGTCCGCGGCGGCGGGGCCCGCGCTCCGGCAATCGAGCCAGGCGAGGTAGGTCCCCTCCGGCGGCGTCATCGTGATGCCGGGCAGGTGGCGGCGCACGAAGTCGGCCAGGTAGTCCCGGTTGGCCTCGAGGTAGGGCAGCAGCTCGCCGAGCCACGCGTCGCCGTCGCGATACGCGGCGAAGGCCGCGGCGTAGCCGAGGACATTGACCTGGGCCTGCACGTAGTCGCCGCGCGCGGCCATGAAGCGCTCGCGCAGCGCTGCGTTCGGAATGACCGCCACCGAGACCTTGAGCCCGGCCAGGTTGAACGTCTTGCTGGGCGCCATCAGGGTGATCGTGCGCTGCTCGATCTCGGGGCCGAGGGAGGCCATCGGGATGTGGCGCCGGCCCTGGTAGAGCAGGTCGCAGTGGATCTCGTCGGCGATGATCGGCAGATCGCGCTCGAGGCAGATCTGCGCCATGCCCGCCAGGTCTTCTCGAGTGAAGACGCGGCCCACTGGATTGTGCGGGTTGCAGAGCAGGAAGGCACGGGTGCGGGCGTGGATGGCGGCGCGGAATGCGTCGAGATCCGCTCCGTAGCGGCCGTCGCGATCGCGGCCGAGGAGAGCCTCGTCGCGGGTGAGCTCGTGATTGCCCGGAGACCGGAGGATCGGGGGATAGACCGGGAGCTGCAGCAGGAGCCCGTCGCCCGGCTTGGTCAGGGTGCGGCAGGCCACGTTGAAGCCGGGGATCACGCCCGGGATCATGACCAGCGCCTCCGGGGACACCGTCCAGCCGTAGCGCTTCTGCAGGCGGTCCACGAACACCTGGGCGAACTCCGGCTCCTCGAAGCCGTAGCCGTACACGCCGTGCTCGACCCGCTCGCGCAGCGCGCGCACCACCGGCTCCGGCGAGGCGAAGTCCATGTCGGCCACCCAGAGCGGGAGCACGTCGGCGGGATATTTCCGCCACTTGTTGCTGCTGGTGGCGCGGCGCTCGATGACGCGGTCGAAGTCGTAGGGCATGGAGGTCACCGAGGAGAGGAGTCGCCCCTCACCCTGCCCTCTCCCCAGGGGGGAGAGGGATGTCGGCCACCCTCTCCCCGAAGGGGAGAGGGCAGGGTGAGGGGGAGATTCAACGCGTGAGGACTACAGACAGGATTCGAAGAGGCCCGCGGCACCCTGGCCGCCGCCGATGCACATGGTCACGACGCCGTAGCGCGCCTTGCGCCGCAGCATCTCGTTGGCGATGGTGCCGACCATGCGCGAGCCGGTCATGCCGAAGGGGTGGCCGATCGAGACCGAGCCGCCGTTCGGGTTGAGCTTCTCCATCGGGATGCCCAGCTTGTCCCGGCAGTAGACCACCTGCGAGGCGAAGGCCTCGTTCAGCTCCCACACGTCGATGTCGTCCATCTTGAGGCCGTTGCGCTTGAGCAGCTTCGGCACCGCGTAGATCGGCCCGATGCCCATCTCGTCCGGCTCGCAGCCGGCGACCGCGAAGCCGCGGA
>WNFD01001815.1_pt1 | contig 21478 bp, 16 predicted proteins | sample 5400491 | NCBI WGS metagenome assembly WNFD01 (sample SAMN13153343, study PRJNA577476) | soil metagenome | isolation source: 120 cm saprolite under Douglas fir tree site 2 hole 2 replicate 2 | place: USA:California | collected 2015-04-18
CCTCCTCATGCATCGCGGGCGAGGCCGAATGCGCGATCGGCGCGCCGATCAAGCCGGTGAGAAAGCGCTTGCCGGCGCGAGATTCGCGCGGCGATCCGGCAGCGGGTTTCGTCTCTGCCGAACCCTTCAGATAAGCCAGTACCATGTCGCCGATCTGCTGCTTGTTGCGGTTTCGCACCCTGGCGTTGCTGAGGTCGCGGTCGAACAGGCTGCCGAAGGTGTGGCGATTGGCGACCCGGAAGAAGCAGTAGGAACTGATCGCGAGATGCAGGTCGACCGGGTCGACGTCGCGTGCGAAGGCGCCCTCCGCGCGGCCCCGCTCCAGAATCCGCTTCAGCGTGGCGATGATCGTGGAATTGAGCTCGCGCAGTTGCGCGCTGCGCTTGAGGTGCCGGGCGCGATGGATGTTCTCGATCGAGACCAGGCGGATGAAATTCGGATTGCGCTCGTCGTGGTCGAAGGTCGCATCGACCAGGCGGCGCAGCGCCTCCTCCGCACCATATTTCTCGCTGTCCAGACGGCTCTCCAGCGTGCGGATGCTGCGATAGGCCTCTTCGAGCACCGCCAGATAGAGCTGCTCCTTGCCGCCGAAATAGTAATAGATCATGCGCTTGGAGGTGCGCGTCTTGGCGGCGATGGTATCGACGCGGGCGCCGGAATAGCCCTCCGAGGCAAACTCTTCGGTCGCCACCGCGACGATGTCGCGCCTGGTCCGCTCCGGATCGTTCTTGCGCTTTCTCTCGGGCTTTTTCTCGGGCTTTTGCTCACCCGTTTTCTTGGGCTTTTTCGGCTTCGGCGTCATGTCCGTGCGCTGCAGCATGCTCCCTCTCCCATGGCTGCAAGAATAGCAGAGGCGGCCGGCACGGCCAATTCACACTTGCCAGGAACGAACCAGTTCGTACATTATTGGCCGCCGGCAAGCAAGCGGCGCCAGGTAGCTTTCCCGCAAAGCTTCTGCGCCGCGCGCCGGCGAGACATCAAAACGATCGAAAAGATCGACGATCAAAGATCATTGGGGGGAACATGGGTTTCTTAACACCGGACAAGGACCGTCTGCAGCACCGCGCCGCCCTCGTCTCTTTCGTCGGCAGCATGCTCGAATATTACGACTTCTTCGTCTACGGCACCGCCGCGGCGCTGATCTTTCCGCGGGTGTTCTTCGTCAATGTCGATCCGGCCACCGGCACATTGCTGGCGCTGTTGAGCTTCGGCATCGGCTACATCGCACGTCCGGTCGGCGCGGTCATTCTCGGCCATTTCGGCGACCGCATCGGCCGCAAGACCGTGCTGGTCTTCACCCTGCTCCTGATGGGCGGCTCGACGCTCGCGATCGGATTATTGCCCGACGCCAAGACGATCGGCAGCGCGGCGCCCATCCTGCTGACGCTGTTGCGCCTCTTGCAGGGCCTGTCCGCGGCCGGCGAACAGAGCGGCTCCAACTCGCTGACGCTCGAACATTCCGCGAGCGGCAACCGCGCCTTCTTCACGAGCTGGACGCTGACGGGCACGCAGGCCGGCGCCATCCTCGCGACGCTGATCTTCATCCCGGTCGCCTCGCTGCCCGAAGAACAGCTCTTGAGCTGGGGCTGGCGGATTCCGTTCCTGCTCAGCTTCGTGGTCCTGGTCGTCGCCTATCTCATCCGCCGCACTATGCCGGAGACGCCGGCATTCTCCGAGATCAAGGAGAAGCACGAGCTGGCGCGCTTTCCCGTGCTCGCACTGTTGCGCGACTACTGGGGCGACGTGCTGCGCGTGATCGTCTGTGCGCTGATTGCGACCGTGAGCACCATGACCGCTGTGTTCGCGCTCGGCTATGCCACCAGCAAGTTCGGCGTACCCCGCACGACAATGCTATGGGCTGGCGTGCTCGCCAACGCCACCGCGCTGGTCACCCAGCCGCTCTGGGCCATGCTCGCCGACCGGGTCGGCCGCAAGCCGGTGTTCATCAGCGGCGTGCTCGGCTGCGCGGTGATGGTGTTCCCCTATTTCGTCGCCATCACCTCGGGCAATACCGTGGCGATCCTCGCCGCGTCCTTGGTGCTGTCGGGCCTGATCTACACCGCGCCGAACGCGATCTGGCCGTCGTTCTATGCGGAGATGTTCGAAACCCGCGTCCGCTATTCGGGAACGGCGATCGGCACCCAGCTCGGATTTCTCGGCGCGGGGTTCACGCCCGTGATCAGCCAGAGCCTGCTCGGCGACGGTCCCAATGGCTGGATTCCCGTCGCGATCTTCGTCGCCGGGTGCTGCGTCGTCTCCGCCGCCGCAGCCGCGACCGCACGCGAGACGCACGCGGTCAGCATCGAAGATCTCGGCCGGAAGGTCCAGGAAGCCTGACGCCGGCCCGAGCGTCAACTCGCTGCGGAGAAAGAGATCGTCGATCGATCGTAGTCCCCCGATCCCATCTTTCCTTCCGGAAAGATACTATGCCGCTCGATCCATTCGAATGACTGCTCGAAGACCTCACGCGTATAAGGCTCGAAAACGATGCGCTCGCCGGGTCCCCAGCGCCGCGTATCCATCATGGCATGGAAGCGCTCCGGAAATTCGTTCTTGTAATAGTGCGTATAAAGCTCCGGGCGCAGGTCGATATCGCGCTGCGCCTTCCTGAGCGCGCGGAAATAGCGCCGGATATCCTCCGGCTCGGGCGTTCCCTTGATCATCGATGCGATCATGAAGGTGGTGTCGATGATCTTGCGGAAACCAAGCTGTTCGGCGAGGTAGTACGGGCCGTTGAAAAGCGCGGTCGCCCGACTCTTGCCGTCGAGCAGCATCTCCATGCGATGAAACAGCATGCCGTCTTCGAACGTCAGCTTGATCTTGCTGGCGGGGATGTACTGTTCGAGCGCCTGTATCGTGGAATAGTGGCTGCCGGACTGGAAGCCGACCGCGATTGGCACGTCGGCGAGATCTTCGGGACTTCGGATCGGCGAGTCGGCCGCCACGAAGATTCCAGAGGGCGCCACGGAATAGGCGTCGACATAGAGCTTGGTGTGGCCGCTTGAGGCGGCGACATTGACGGTCCAGTGGCAGGCGCAGCTCAGATTGGCCTCTCTCCCTTTCTCGATACTCTGGAAGGCGCCTTCATTGACTTTGTCGTGATGCCGGCCTTCGGTCGATTTGATCAGTTCGCGGAATTCGTAAGCCAGACCTTCGGCGTTGAAATAGCCCTTCTCTTCCGCGACCCATTCCTGCAGGCGGAAATGCGCTTCGATGATAAACTTGTTCATGACGGGACCTCCGGACATCCGGTGCAGATTGACACTACGGTATCATCGGACGGAAATACGTCCATTCCTGATCTGGAATAACTGTTATGGCCGATCCGGCATTTGAGGACCTCAGCCTGAGGGATTTGCGCATCTTGCAGGTGCTGCTGCGCGAGTGCAGCGTCACGCGCACGGCAGAGGTGCTGGAGACGACGCAGCCCGTGGTCAGCAAGACGCTGGCCTATCTCCGGGGCCAGTTCTCCGATCAATTGCTCGTTCGAAACGGGCACGCGATGCAGCCGACTGCGAAGGCCCAGGACATTGCGCCGCAGCTGAAAAAGCTGCTTGAAACGGTGAACACCTTGCAGGCCGATACGCAGGCCTTCGACGCGGCGACGTCCGAGCGCATGTTTGGTCTGCTGTTGAGCGATGTCGGCATGGTGCGTTTCCTGCCGCCACTGATCGCGCGGATGGCCGTTGCGGCTCCTCGTGTCCGGGTTCGTGCCGTTCCGCTCGGTTCGTGGCAGATCGCATCCAAGCTGGAGAGCGGCGAGGCGGATCTCGCTTTGGGTGCGTTTCCGCGCGCGGCGCCGCACTTGCGGCGACAGAAACTTTACTCCGATACATATGTCAGTGTAGCTCGCAAGGACCACGCGCGATTGCGCGACATGCGCTCGCTTGCCGGCTTCGTCGATCAGCGGCATATCCTGGTCACGGCATCAGAGACCGGCCATGCCGCACACAGCCAGGCCGAGCGCGCGATTTCCACGAGGATCGCAGCATCGAACATCCTGCTCCGCGTGCCCAGCTTCCTCGCCGGCGCAATTGTGGCGTCGCAGACCGACGGCATCGTCACCTTGCCGGCAAACCTCGCCAACAGCGTTGCCGCGCCGCTTGGTCTCATTGCCTTCAAGACTCCATTCGCTCTCCCGCGCATCGAAATCGCCCAATATTGGCATGAGCGCTTTCATCGCGACGCCGCACATCGCTGGCTTCGCTCAATGACGTCTGAGCTTTTCGGCGAAGGCCGGGGCTACAGGCCCAATCCTTGATCGCGCCGCTAGAGCGTGATGACTTTTCTTCGAATCGTCATCTCGCTCTATCTTTTTGTTTGAGCATGATCTCCGCGCAAACGCTTTGCGTTTGTCGCGAGGGAAAACCGGTACCCACTTTTCCGGATCATGCTCTGGCGACGCGCGGGCCGCCCCAGGCTCGGTCAGCCCGGCGGATTGAAGGTGCGGGCGAAGAACACCGGCGCTTTCGCCTTCTTCAACCGGTAGAGCTGCGCCGGCCGGTTCGGACCCCTGCGCATCTTCGCCACGGGCTCGATCAGGTCGGCGGAGAGCATGCGCGTGCGGAACGCGCTCTTTTCCAACGGCCGGTCGAGCACGATCTCGTAGACGCGCTGCAAATCCGGCAGCGTGAATTCCTGTGGCATCAGATAGGCCGGCAGCGAGGTGTACTCGACCTTGTTGCGCAGGCGCTGAACCGCGGCGTCCAGAATCTCGCCGTGGTCGAAGGCAAGCTTCGGCTTGACCTTGCCCGCGTAAGTCGCAAACCACCGCGCGTCGGAGGCATATTTCTTCACGGCCGGCACCAGCGCGAAATAGGCATGCGTCGCGGACCAGCCGCGCGGATCGCGATCGGCGCTCCCCCAACTTCCCAATTGTTCGAGATAGGGGCTTACGATTTCAGTCTTTTCCCTGAGCTTGCGCATCGCACAGGCTTCGAGATCCTTATCCTTGTCGACGTCGACGAAACCGCCCGGGAGCGCCCAGACACCGGGAAACGGCTCACCCTTGCCCTCAAGCCGCTGAACCAGCAAGACGTGAAGGGTGTCTTCCCTGATAGCAAAGATGACGACGTCGACCGTTGTCAGCGGCCTCGGAAAGGTGAGCAGTGGCGCTCCCTCCCCGGCTTTTCCCTGTGCTTCCGCCACGTCTAGACCCCTTCTCATGAACCTTCTCGTATCTCGACTTGACAATAGCATACTTAGTTGTACTGTCCAACTTACTTAGTTGCTGAGAGCAACTTACTAATGACCGTCAAGGAGGCCCTCATGTTCGGCATAAGGTTCGTCAAAGCCCAGCCCACCACCTATCTGATGAAATACCGCGCCGGCGCGGTGACCCGCGAAGGCGCCGGGTTGTCCACACTCTATTATGCGCCGGTCACCTCGCTGGTCGCCGTGCCGATCGGCAGCCGCGACGCCGGGTTCATCTTCCAGCAGATCGCCCGCGACTTTCAGGCCCTCACCATCCAGGGGCACGTCACCTATCGCATCGGCGAGCCGCAGAAGGCGGCTTCGATGCTCAACTTCACCCTCAAGGCCGATGGCAAGACCTACGAGTCCGACGATCCCGAGAAGCTGCCGCAGCGCATCCTCGGCACGGTCGAGGTGCTGGCGCAGCAGGCGGTGAAGGCGCTGACCTTGAAGGAAGCGCTGCAGGCCTCCGACCGCATTGCCGACATCATCGCCTCGGGCCTGCGGAGCCGCGCCGATATCGCGTCCCTCGGGCTTGAAATCCTCGGCGTCTCGGTCCGCGCTGTGAAGCCGACGCCCGACACCGCCAAGGCGCTGGAAGCCGAAGCGCGCGAGGCGATCCTGAGGAACGCGGACGAAGCGATCTTCGCAAGGCGCAATTTCGCCGTCGAGCAGGAGCGCGCCATCCGCGAAAGCGAGCTCGACACCGAGATCGCGGTCGAACAGAAGAAGCGCGCGATCCGCGAGACCCAGATGGACGCCGAGGCGAGCGTGGTCGCGAAGAAGAACGAATTGCGTGAGGCAGGCATGGTCGCCGACATCACACTCGAAGGCAAACGCAAGGACTTCGTCGCGCTCAACGCCGCAAACACCCGCACATTGGCGGATGCGGAGGCCTACCGGGTCGGCGCGCTGATGAAGATCTTCGAGGGCGTCGACACCAAGGTGATCCAGGCGCTGGCGGCGGCCGGCATGCAGCCCGGCCAGCTGATCGCGCAGGCCTTCTCCGGCATCGCCGAAAAGGCCGAACGGATCGGCCAGCTCAACGTCTCGCCCGAACTGCTCAACGCGCTCTTGGAGAAGCCGAAGGCCGCGGAGGCCCACAATGTCCGCCGGCAATGACCTCAAGACGGCGTTGGACCGCAAGGTGGTCCTCATCACGCGCAAGACGAGGCTGGAGGATCTGATCGCCAAATATCTGACGCCGGCGCAGGCCCGCTTCTATGTCGAGCATCTCGGCGCCGACTTCTCCGATTATCAGCGCGAGCACGACGTCTATCTGGACGCGCGGCGCAAGACCGTACAGACGCTGGAGCAATGGGGCCGCTACCAGATCATCGAACGGAGTTTTCTGACGAACTTCATCTTCGGTCCGTCCGACATCGTGGTGGCGCTCGGCCAGGACGGCGTGGTCGCCAACACCATGAAATATCTCGACAGCCATCCGCTGATCGGTCTCAATCCGGATGCGCAACGTTACGACGGCATCCTGTTGCCCTTCGTGGCGCGCGACCTCGCTGGCCTGCTGCCGGAGGTCGCCGCCGACAAGCGCGCGAGCAAGGCGGTGACCATGGCGAAGGCCAGCCTCACCGACGGTCAGATCCTTTATGCCGTCAACGACCTGTTCATCGGCGCGCGCACGCACACCTCCGCGATCTACGAGATTGTCGCAGGCGAGCGGAAGGAGACCCAATCCTCCAGCGGGCTCATCGTCTCCACCGGCCTCGGCTCGACCGCGTGGTTCAAGAGCATCGTCACCGGCTCGCTCGCAATCGCCGGCGCCTTCGGCAGCCACGGCGAGACCGCGACGTATGCGCCGCAAGCCTGGGACTCCAACGAATTGCGTTTCGCGGTGCGCGAGCCGTTTCCGAGCCGGACCTCGCAGGTGAGCCTGGTCTATGGGCGGCTCGAAAAATCCGAGACGCTGCGGCTGCGCTCGCTGATGCCCGAGAACGGCGTCATCTTCTCCGACGGCATCGAGGCCGACCGCCTCGACTTCAATTCCGGCACCGAAGCGCGGATCACGGTCGCCGACCGCCAGGGCCGGCTGATCGTCTGACGGAGCCGCCTGCACGCTCCAACATTGCAAGCGGCCGTTGCCGGAACGCAAGCCAGTTTGTTGTCACGGCAGCTTGGCTGCGATCAGCTTGGCGATCTCGAGGGCGCGCCTCCTTGCGTCGTCATGCAGAGCCTGGTCGCGCTCGCCGCCACCGACGCGGACCGCGACGTTCAGGACACCCTTGCGGATATAGATCCGGTTCATGATGTCCATGCTGGCCTCGTCGCCAAGGCCGACGACCGGAGTGTTGGCCTCGCCGACCTTCAGGGCGACGACATGGTAGCTCTTCGAGGCGTCCACTGTGGTGGCGACGTTCTGGACGCTCATCTCGATGCTGTTGGTTGTGACTTCGCGCTGCCCGTTGACGACGGTGGTCTTGCTCGCAAGATAGTCGCAGCGGATCGGCTTCGGCAGGTCTTCGACGCGGTCGACGCGAGACTCATATTTGATCTGCCCCATGGTCTTGCGCGGCTGATCGACCTTCATGTCGCCGAATACCGCGCGGACATCCTCCGGCTGGAGCAATGCGCAGGCGTCCGGCCACTGGTCCGCCGGTGCCGTCCGCGACACCCGCGTGTCGGCCGGGACGTCGACGCCGCTGTTTGACGCAATGGCGCCGTCAGCTTCGACCATCGCGCCGCCGCGCCAGCGCTTGGCGACCTGGCCGGCCAAAGCGACTGCATTCGGCTGGCTTTGCGGTGAATACTTGTCCAGTGTCAGGAAGAAGATCAGGTCGTCCTTGCGAGCGCGAATGGCGACGTCGTATTCCGAAGTCACTTGAAAGGCCTCGTCGCCGACGCCAGCCAGGGGTTCAATGCGCTTGTTGAGCTTCGGATCCGCCGAGACCTTCTCCTGCGTGTCTCGCATCGAGGCGAACGTTTGCACAACGTCGGCCGGGGACTTGGACTGCGTGCCCCATCTGATGATGGTCAGCCCAGCGAATTTGCTGACCTCGAGCTTCGAGGTCGGGCTCGGAAGCTTGACAACATACTGGCAGCCCTCGACGTACTGAGGACCTTTGTAGATTGGACTCAAGGTCTGGCTCTTGTTGGAGACCGGCCTGCCCGGGAACAAGGCCTCCAGGTCCGATTGCGGCATCAGCTTGCAAGCGTCAGGCAAGCCGGAACCCGTCGGCGGAGCAGCGGCAGGCGGATTGGGAGTGACGGTTTGTGCCCAAGCGGCGGTTGCTCCAAGCACGCTCAGTGCAAGGATCGAGTTGGCAACAAAGAAGCGGATACTCATGATCGCGACGACTCCCCATCATCGTTGAAAATCGCATCGTTGAACCGCGCGAGAGCTGAGGAAACGCGGAGGACTCATCTGCCGTGCGGCTGACGGGACACCACGTGAGACCACATCGTGGCGGTATGATGATGACTTTGCGGAACGCCCGCGGCGGATCACGCCATTAGGGAAGCTTGGTTTGACCGCGGCAGCACGGAGAGAAAGAGAGAGGCGATGTCACAGCAAAAGGACGTGTTGCGCGAGATTGCGCGGGTGATCAATGACAACGAGCCCTATCGGATAGACGAATGGTTCACCGAGGATTTCAAACTCGTTGAGCCGACCAAGCCGAACTGGCCCCGGGGGCACGAGGGCGCCAGCAAGCTGCTTGATCTTTTCAGGACACTCACCCCTCCTCTGAAATTCGTCGCACTCGATATGGTCGAGGAGGCTGACCGGGTCGCTGTTCGCTGGCAACTAGCCGCGACCCACCAGGGCAAACCGCTCCACCTTGCGTCTATGGCGATTTACCGATTCGAGGAGGGTCGTATCGCCGAGGACTGGGGCATCCCTATTCGAGGCGAATGGGTCGATTAGTCGAAACCAGCGCGTCTATGCAAAGTTAGCAGATCGCACAACCACATCGGCGCAAATCAAGGAAGGACGGGATCGAGTTCCTCCTGCTCCAGCCATTTGGCGCCATCGCTCTGCAGATAGGCCACGAGCGGCGAGATCGCGGAGTTCTCGGTTCGTCTCGGCGGTCGAACTGACTGTTCCGGAACGCGTCCGAACCTCTCGGCGAGATCGGCCGTCATGAGATGAGGCGTCAACGGCCTCTCGACAATCCGCTCGATGGTTCGAAATATCCAGGTCCCGTCCGGATCGATGTCCGACCAATGAAAGAATGGCACCTCGGGAGGAATCGCGTCGGCAAGATGTTTCAGGGCCTGCTGCGTCGCCAAGGACGGATAACCGCCAATGTAGATCGTCAGGCCGCAGCGCTCGCGATCGGCCTCGGTGATGTGACGATTGAAGCTCGCGAAATTCTCGATCGTCAGCAGGTAGCGCGGTTTGTCCTTCAGCCGCAGGCGGCAGGCTTCGCCCGGCGGAATGCCGAAATAGGTCGGCGCAGCCAGCGACAGCTCCGCTGTGCCGAAATCGATCCGGCCCGACAGCAGCATCGGTTGGGCGAATTTCTCCAAGCCGAGGGTGCGAAGCGCGTCCTTTGGACGCGCGCCGGGTGGCAGTTCGGTCGCCGAGCCCAACAGTCTGACCACCGCTCCCTCGACCTTGTCGAGGGCTTTGCTGTCGCCGGCGAGCTTGCGGGAAAACGTTCGGTAGTCGACGCCACGGTGCTTGTTGTCCAGAATGGCCTTGGCGAAAACCAGAGCAAGCCGAAGCCGATCGGCGTCCTGCGCGGCGAAGCTTTGCCAGGCTCGGCCTCGATCCCATGCCGCGCGAATGTCGGCGATGCTCGTGTCGAACTCGCGCGGCAGATCGAGCCCGTGAAGCAATCTGCCGTGCGCCTCCGCCGCAAGCTCGCCGACCGGCCGGCGGCCGAGCATGCCATACAGGCGCGGCGCGTCTTCCAGTCGGACATGCGCGATCTGATCGCTGTTCCGGCCCCGCCCCTTTCCAATCCGGACGGCGCCCGCCGCTTCCGCTTCCGCAAGCAGCTTCACGAACCTGTCGAGCTCGGAGACATCCGCAAAGTTTTCATAATGCGGGTGGGCGATCGGACGCGGAGAGCCGTCTTCGTAGCGATCGAGCAGATCGCCCAGCAGCTCGCTCGCGTCCGTGAAACGCCGCGGCATGCTACTCGGCCGCCAGCTTCTTCAATTGATCGTCGGAGAGAAGGTCCGGGTCCATCGCACGGAGTTCGGCGCGGGCGCGCTCCTTCAACTGAACGACCGTCGCACGCGCGCTCTCTCCGATCCGGTCGACCTCGACGATGGTGTCGATGTGCTCGAGCACGGCGACGCGCTTCTCATTCGGGGCCGCGATGATGATCTGCAGGCCAAGCTTCTTGTAGAAGCTCATCATCTGGCGCTGGTTCTTGCCGTCCATCTTGGAAAACGCCTCGTCGAAAATCGCAAGCGACATCCCCGAAGGCCGCCCATCCTGCGTGCTCCCGCTGCCGTAAACAGAGGCGAGCGAGGCGCCGATCGCGACATAGATCGGGACCTGCTGTTCGGCGCCCGAGCCGGTGCCGCGACGGGTTTCCCATCGTGTCGTCCGGCCAGTGACGATATCCTGCATATGGATCTCGAAGGTGAAAAAGTTCCGGTAGTCCTCAAACTCGCTGAAATCCTTTTCCGGATCTTCGAGCAGGACCTCGATCTCACGCAGAGTATCGCGGTGGGGAAAATCGTCGGGGACCTCGTCTCCCTTGAACAGCATGTCGAGCGCCTCGGGCGAGGTCTTTCCGATCTCGATGATCTTCAGAATCGGTTGAAACTCCACCAACCTCGTATGGTGGAACGAGTATTTCTCGTTGTGGAAGGGATGATCGGCCAGGCCGCGGTTCATCGCGCTCAGTTCGCGCTCCATCTTGCTGATCCGCGAGGTCAGCGCGTTGATGAACTGGCCTCGCAGCAGCGTCGCGGCCTTCTCGGCGGCCTCGCGCGCCTGCCGCTCGTATCGGCGCAACTCGCTGGTTTCCATCTCGTGGATCAGCAAGTCCATCCACGGCTTGACCTCCCGCAGCGGCTCGCTCTCGGTCCCGACCTGCGAAACGACGCCGAATTTATCGAAGTAATCGCCGAGGGCCTGCCGGACCTGTTTTTCGATGCCAACGCGATCGGCTTCCGCACGCTCGGCGGCCTTCGCGGCGGCATCCGCAACAGAGCGGTGCCGATCCGCGTGCGATTTCCCGGACAGGGCATCGAACCGGCTCCGATAAATCGCCCGACCCGAGATCCGCGCATAGAGCGGCATGATCTTCTGATAGAGCGACCATGCCTGCCGCACGCTCAGCCTTGAGCCGGGCATGCTTTCGCCCGCCTCCATCGTGCTTCTTGCCTTCTCGGCTTCAACCAGGTGTCTATTATGTTCGCGCTCCTGCGTCTTGCGCTGGTCGGCGCGGGCGTTGCGGAGTTCGCGTTGCGCCTTCCGCCGATTGCGCAGACCGCCATCGTCTTCACCGTCCAGCGTCGCGAGGCGCTGTTCAGCCTCATTCCTGTCTCGCATCGCACTTGCGTATTCCGCGACGATCGCCTTGAAGGTCGCCGATCGTTCGTCGAAGAAACGGCGAAGCTCGACATGTGCGGCGTCCGCGAGTTGCATCGCGCGCTCGATCCGGGCGGATGTCTCCGAAAGCCGCTCGGCCTCTTCCGTCATGCCGCGCAACAATTGCGCCTGGACGGCCTTGCCGATCTTGAACGTCGATGGGTCCGCCGCGCGATGCGTCCGGACGAGGCCGTCGTCATACAGGCCGTCTCTCATGATGGCTCGCCCTGGTTCGTTGAACTGGTCGAGCGTGTCGGCAAGCCGGACCGATCCATGCCTTCGAGAGATAAAGGCCAGCGCGTCGGCATCGTCCGACTTGAACAGCGACGGAAACGTTCCCGGCTGGGGCGGTGCCCTAAGCGGATCGAGCTTGTTCAGGCTGACGAGCGACGCACCGCGAAATTCGCGCCGTCCTTCCTTGAACAGCGCGGTCGCGCGGGCGATGTCGGGGCGATCGACGAACACGGCCTCGCGGTCGCGGCCCAGGAGACCTTCGGCAGCCGCGGTCCAGGCCGTATCCGCCACCTCGACGAGATCGCAGAGAAAGCGCGGCGACATGCCGGCCTGCCTGAGGTTCCGGCACAGATGCAGCGTCGCCTCGCCCAAATGCGCGGCCCCTCCGCCGCTCCGATGCAGTTGCAGACGATCCGCGAGCTGCTGTGCCTTCGTCTTCTCGTCGCCCGCCTGCCGGATGAGATGCCTGCGCGCGTCGTCGACCTTCTCCAACAGGCTCCGGTCTGACGACAAGACCTTCGCTTCCGCATCCAGCAGCGCCGTTATGGCCCGCTCGATCGTCGCGTCGCGTCCGGCCTTCGTCAGCTCCGCGAGCGCCGGGATGAACTCATCGAAACCGAGGCCTTTCATCTCGCAGAGAGGCGCGAGCGCCCGGACGGCGTCGATCCTGCGCTCGAAGGCGCTGACCGCGCGCTGCGCGGCCTTGACGGCCGTATCCTGCGCATGCATCAGCGCATTTCGGCCCGTCTTGGCGTCCTGCTCGGCGATTGCCCGCTCGAGCCTGAGAATTTCGGCATCGATACCGGTCAGTTCCTCGTCGAGAAACTTAAGTTCGGCCTTGGCCGCGTTGAGCTTGGCGGTCTCGTCGGCAAACCGTGCGGCCTGCACATCATACATCGCGCGCGCCGCAAGGAAGGCCGCGCGCCTCGACACCCACTGCTCGCAGGCTCTGCGCTCGTGAGCAGCAGCCAGTTCCGCGATGGTCGCACGCAACGCAAGGAGAGAATCAAGCTTCTCGCGCATCGTCTTGATGGTCTCGTTGATGCTGCGATAGGTCCGGATCGACTCGCGCAATTCGCCGACCCGCATATTGTTCTTTTCGAGGATGTAGTTGCGCACGAACTCCGTCGCCGTCTGGTCATGGTCGAGCGTCATGGCGTTGACGACCGCCTTCTGCAGCGAATTCGCGTTCTGCTCGCCGACGACAGAGGCATGGGGCACCAGCTTGCGCATATATTCGCGCACATAGTCGATCGCCTTGTCGCGGTGATTGACGAAGTTGCCCTGCCCGACAGCCGACACGATCCGCCCTCGAACCTCATCCCACTCGGCCGGGAACCTCTTGCCGTCGCGCTTTGTGATGAAATCATTCGTGGTCAGGATCTTTCCGGTCACCACGAAGCGGCCCAGCACCGTCTCGTTGCTCTCCGATCGGCGCGCTTCGATTGCCATGCCGATCGATACCGGCGCGCGCTTTGCCTCGCGATCGACAAATCCGAGGCAGATATAGGTGCGCGCATGCTCGCGCTTGCGCTGATCTTCGCCCAGGGTGCCCAGGCAATAGTCGACGACGCTTCGCTTCGACGCGCTGCGGCTCTTGCCCTTGTCGCCGGCCACGGCGTTGAGCCGCTGGATGTTGCGATTGCCGCCGGTCAGAACGACCTGGGCCATGTCGAGAATGGTCGATTTGCCGGAACGGTTCTCTCCGAAGACGCCGGTATGGCCCGTCAACTCGATGTCCTCGACATCGAAGAGGTGCCAGTTGACCATCGCGATGTGCTGCAGTTCCATCATTCGTCGGCTCCGTCAGGCACGGAGAGCCCGACCTCCTGCGAACGCACGTAACGTTCGATCCTCTGCAGGGCGTCGGCTCCGCTGATCAGCTTGATCATCGGGCGTATTGCGACTTCGAAATCCTGGGCCTCGACATCGAAATCGCCGACATCGACGAGGCCGTGCTGAGCCGCTTCCCCCAGTATGTCGCGAAACCTGCGCAGCGATATCGCGCTGGTCTCGTTCCCCTGCACCATTTCCTTGTAGCGGTCGAACAACGTGTTCAACGTCGTCACGACGATGGCCCTGTCTTCGACCGCTCCGACATTGACCTCGTCCTGCCAGTGCGCGGCAAGAACCAGGGTTACGATGGTCTCGTCCAGTTTCATCCGCGGCAACGGAACATCTTCGCCCAGCGCCGTAATGCCCGCCCATTGCGCCTCGGCGTCCCGGTGGACGCGATATCCGCAACTGTCGAAGAAACCGTCGATCAGCGACCTGAAGCGGCCATCCATGATGACGTTGTAAATCGTCCCGGTCCGGGCATCGCCTGCGAACACGAATTGCCGGCGCAACAGAAAATGCAGGGCCTTGCGGAGGTCGGCCGCTCTCTCCGAGCCGTATGTCCGCTCGATGGCTTCGAATTCACTGAGCATGCAACCGCCTCGCCGCGATTGCCGTCTGCCGCCTGACGATGAAGTTGGCGCATCGCAGCCATTCGCTGTCATGCGGCGGCAGCTCGGGCGCGAATTCGAGCTCGAAATATCGCGCGACCTCGACTGGAATCTCCTTCGTCACCGCGAAACGGCGCGCGGCATCGAATGCGATGAAATCGTCGATTGTCTCGATCGCGATAAAGCGCGCCTCGCGCGCGCCGCCGATCGGCACCTGTTTCTCCAGGAAGCTGCGCACCTGTGAGGGGCCCGGCGCGATCCGCGAAATATATTCCAATCGAAGGTTCTTCCTGATCTCGTACAGCGGATCGGTCGGACGGTCCCCAAGCGGCTGCGTCGCCATGGGCCTTCTGGGTTCGCGGCTCGGCGCGTGCTGGAATTCGGACCAGGGCGAGCGCAGCGGCTCCAGGCTCCACTCGACCGTTGCATTCGGATGGCGCCCGCGCGCGATCAACCCGTCGAGCCGGCGAACCAGATCGCCGGCGCGTCCGACCAGTCCCTGCGCGCCGCGTTCGGCATATTTGATCGTGTTCCGGACCCGCGACTCCAATTGGCGGCGGAATGATTCGATCCGCTCGAACATCTCGCCGATCTGGCCGAAGGTCGTCTCGATCGCCAGCAGATCGTCTTCCACATCGCGCGCCGCCTCAGACATCGACGGCGAGATGCTCGCGGCGACATACTCCTCCGACAGAACCTGCATGGTCGCCGGCGTGTGCGCGATCCGTCGCGCCAGGTCGACGATGGCGTCCCTGAAGCGGTAGGGATGGTTGAAGGTCAGGATGGACTGGAAATCCTTCAAGAGAAGCTGCTCGACGAATTGCTCGAAGAATGCCTCCAGCCGGTCTCCGACCGTCCGGGAGTCCATGACGGTCCGGCGGATGCGCTTGAGATCGGAGAGGATGGCGCGAAGGCTCTTGGTGAACTGATCCACCTGGTTTCGCGCCTCCCGCAGGGCAAGCGCCACCTCCCGCTGCTTTCTGTCGGCGACGTCGGGGCTGAGCCTCTCCACCGCCTCGAGATTGAGACGCACCGTGACGATCAAGCCGCCAAACCGCTGCGAGACGTCCCGGTTCAGGCTCGCCAATCGCTGGATGACCAGGAGCGCGCCCATCGGCATGTCGACGGTCACCCGAAGGCCGTACTCTTCTTCCTCGAGCCAGCCCCACCCGGTCAGCCGGCCGTAGAGCTGGTGCGCGATCAGCAGCGCCTTGTCGGCGGTATCCGTCGTGATCGCGGTTGCGCGCTTGATCCGCCTGCGGCCCGCCGAAATCACCTCCGGAAGCACCTCGCCGAAATCGTCGCTCTCATTCCAGAGCGCGGGATTGGACCGCATGACGTCGTAAATGGCATGCGTAACCTCCTGCGGCGTCGGGAAAGCCGGAACGCCGCTGAAGAAACGCTCGTGCAGGTCCAACAGGCACGCAGCGTAGAGATGCTTGTGCTCCCGCGAAAACGCCAGGAACGCATCGTCATGGAGGTATCGAAACAGCAAAGCCTGCTCTCCGAGCGGATGCGGCTCACCCGAATCGAATCGGCAGGCCACGTTCTTGTCGAACCAACGTCTTGCCGAACCAACGTCTTACCGAACCAACGTCTTACCGAATCGTTCCCTTTCCGTTCAGGCTAGAACGACGGCTTACGGATGTCCACCGATCCCGGCGGCGTTCGGCCAGGACGGCGTCGCGGCCAACATGGAACCGCCGATCGCCCTGGAAACCGGCGTGCAGATCGCCGTTGCCGAATCGCGCGTCTGAGGACGCCTTGTTCTATTTCAAGGTCTGAACGTTGTCCTGTCCGAGCGATCCGTCGTCTTTCGGTGGGGGAACCTTGCCGGCGGCAACGCGGCGGGAGGATTCGGTTCCCTTGCCGGCCGCCAGATCACGCGCCTGCGCAACCCAGTTGTCGCGCTGGGTGCGCCCCGAAGACCCCAGATAGCTGCCGACCCATTTGACGTTCTCATCGGTCCAGGCGGCGATCTGCGAGACGTGCCAGATCCCGAGCCCGTGCAGCCTGGTCTCATTCTGCGGGCCGACGCCGCGTATTCGCTTGAGGTTGTCCGCCTTGCCGAGCGGCGTTGCCAGACCGTAGGGCCGACGGCCCGGGTGCTTGTCTTCTCCATCGACGACAGCTGCCTGTTCCGGAAGGCTCTTGCCAAGCATCTCGGCCGCGGCCGGATCGAGCGGCTCGTCGGCCTTGCGATCGACAAATCCGGATTTCACGGCCCTTGAATGCTCGGTCTCGCCGCCGGATGCGAGCAACCTTGCTTGCACGATCCAGTGTTCGCGCGCGATCCGTCCGGGAAAGCCGATGTGATGGCCGACCCAGATCGCCTCCTCGGGAGTCCAGTTGGCGATCTGCCGAAACTGGTAGATCCCGAGCGCGTTGCAGGCTTTCTCAATGTCGGGCCCCATGCCCTTGATCCGTTTGAGATCATCGGCTTCGCCCTCCGCCGGCGCCGCAATGCCCGGAGGCCTGCTGCCGGGATGGAGCGCTGTGGCCTGCGCCGTTGTGGCGGCAACGTCAGGTCCTTGCGCCGCCTTGCCTTCCGCGGCTGCGGCTAGGCGAACCTGCTCTGCGGCTTTCGCCTCAGTGGCAAGACGTTCTTGTTGCACGGCGTTGACGGCCGCCGCCAGACGCGCCTCCTCGGCGGCTCTCGTTTCAGCGGCAGGGCGAACCTCCTCCGCAGTCTCGGTGACCGCAGCTTTGGCCAGCGCCACTACGCGCGCCTCCTCGGCGGCTTTCGCCTCAGTGGCAAGACGTTCTTGTTGCACGGCGTCGACGGCCGCCGCCAGACGCGCCTCCTCGGCGGCTCTCGTTTCAGCGGCAGGACGAACCTCCTCCGCAGTCTCGGTGACCGCAGCTTTGGCCAGCGCCGCTACGCGCGCCTCCTCGGCGGCTTTCGCCTCAGTGGCAAGACGTTCTTGTTGCACGGCGTTGACGGCCGCCACCAGACGCGCCTCCTCGGCGGCTTTCGTTTCAGCGGCAAGACGGGCCTGCTCCGCAGCCTTGGCGACCGCCGCCAAACGAGCCTGTTCCGCAGTTCGCGCTTCGGCGGCCAGACGGACTTCCTCCGCAGCCTTGGCGACCGCAGCCATCGCAGCCGCGGCCTTGACGGCTGCCGCCTTGGCAGCCGCAACCTTGGTCGCCTCCGCCAGACGCGCCTCCCCGGCGGCCCTCGCTTCGGCGTCAAGACGGGCATCCTCCACAGCCTTGGCAGACCTTACGGCCGCCTTGGCGCGCGCACCGAGCACGGCGCTCTCGACTTGCGCATTGCCGGCGAGCGTTGCGCGCGCCAATTCCGCCTGCGAGCTCGCGGCGCGCAGCCAGCGTCCCAGCAGTCCGCCGATTGCAAAACAGAACGCGGGCAACAGAACCGTCTCGAGATCGGGTTCATCGCGCAGCGGGTAGACATGCAGAACCACAACGGCCAGCCCGACCAGGAATGCGGCCGCGCCCCAGCGCAGCAGAGGACCGATCCCACTTTCCACGACCTGCCGCCCCGGCAGCCAGTAACCAACCGCGCCGCCCATGAGCAGCGCCACGACAAACCACATCCAATAGGTCGCGACGAGATACTGCATGACGCTTTCGTTCCTATTTGACGTCGAATTCGATCCGGCTATTGTGGGCGTCAGGGCATCGCATCGCGATCGCCGTCAAATTATCGAGCACAGCGTCGGAGTCCCTTTGAACGGACGCTTGGCCGGTCTCGCACACGAAGTTTGCCCTGGCCCAGAATGTCGGCGAATAACGGCTGACAGCCATCCCGTCACGCCGGCCCGGTCGGTCATGACTGCGCAATCAACGGTAGATTCGGGCACCCTGCAAGGAATCCCCCGAACTCTGGCGAAATCACGGCTTGGGGCGGGCCGAGCCGTGCCCGACCGGGCGAAATGGTGATCGAGCCGACAAATTCCTTTGGATAATTGCCGTCATGCTGCCGTCATCTGCCGCCCCATCGCGATCGACGTCGCAACGACCGCTCCGTCGCTGCGCGTGGCGCAAACGCCGACTGCGACGATTCCTCCTTCGGGAACAGCCTCATGGGCGCGAGCGGCCGCGCGGAACCTCCTACGCGGCCCAATCGACGACCGCATCGATGAAGGTCTGGGCCTGCCGTATCGCATCCGGCCGCGTGGCGCAGACGCCGACCGTGACCGTTCTGCCCTTTCCCACGGTCCATTTCCACCCGCGCAGGAAGCTCATTTCGACGACCGAGAAAGCGATGCCACGATGTTCCACGGAAGGACCTCCGTCACATTGGGTTTGCACATTGGGGCCGCTACGCTCGCCCCGCTTTATGATAGCCCTCGATCGGACGCAAAACAAAAGCGCCGGCTTGCGCGATCAACCAAAATAAATTGGTCCGCCGGGAACTCGCGCGGGGCCGTCGGCATCACGCCCAATTTCGCATGGAACAACCGGAACAATCCGCGGCGCTCTTGCATTGCAAAAAGTGGGCAGCGACCGTGAGCGACCTTTTCGCTCATGGGCGAAGCCGCTGCCGCATGCTACCCTGACGTGTGGATGATTTGCGACCTGATGACGCCGAAACGAGTTGGCCGAGGCTTCTCGTGACGGGCGACGATCTGCGCAGCGCGCGCGAGGCGGCAATGGACACCGGCGACATACCCCCCGATGATTGTCCGAACTGTCACCAACGGTTCGAAATACTTCTGGTGAAATTCGCGCTGGCAGGCGTTCACATGATCACCGCCTGCCCGAATTGCGCGATGGTCCGCGGCGACAGCCTGACGACGAAACAGCGGCCCGACAAGTGGTGGAGACGCAGGCGCGTTCCCCTCCGGCAGGCATGAAAGGGCGTGTGCTGCACACCGACGCCACGCCTACGCTCGGGCCCGCGCTTCATCTTCGTCGCATCCATATGAAATTGAAAACGGACCCCGGCACGGCGGACAAGACCACCCAGCACGTGGACGGGCGCGACGATGAATGGCGGCGATGAAACCCGCCGTGCCGCCCAGGATGAAGATCACGCCGACGACGCGAGGCATGACATGCCACCGTCAGAACGTGTGCGGAAAACGCAAGGCGAAACGAACTAGTCCCATATAGCCATCCTTGCTGCGCGCCGATTGAGCGAACAGCGCCACGCGGCCATCGCCGCCGGCAACATCGGACAAGAACCGGCGAGCCGCGCCGGAATCATCCCGGGGACGGCGACGGCGGTGATGTCTCCGTCGCCTCGAAGGTATGGACACGCAGGTCGCAGCGCTGCGCCGGCCCAATCCTGGATGCGCGCACCGGCTGCGCTTCGGCAGAGGCCGGCCGCGCGGCAACCTGCTGGACGCTCAAGGCGGGGTGAACCCGATGCAGCTCGGCCGGCTGATGTCCGAACGCAAGCGACGCCGCCGTCACACCAAGCGTGGTCGCAGCGGAAATTGCGCGTCTGCGAAGAAACGGTCTTGAAAACAAAGCCATCTGGACCTCGATCAGCATCCGTCGTTGCGCGCGTGGATCGCTCCACTTGCCGCCTCGCACGTTTCCAAGTTTTTTCGTTGGAAGATCTGGTCGAAAGATCTGTCAGAGCAAGATCTGTCAAAGAACGTCGCCGCGACGCGGATGACGCGCCGAGGACACATCAAGCATGACGCGCCAACGCTCTGCCCTCAATTTAAAAAAAATTTAGGTTGCTCAGGATGATTTGAAAACGGCAAAGGCGGCGGCTGCCCATCAACTCATCCGCGGAATCGATCAGCAGGTCGTGAACTCTGCATCACGGAAGATCACGCGCGAGCGAATTGGCAACCGCGATTCATCTGCCTTGTCATCTGCCTTGTCATCTCCTTTGGCCGAGAAGATGCGCCAATTCCACGCCGACGTCGGATTGGCGCGGCGGATCGGCGCCGGCGCGTCCGCAGGTAATGGCCGCGCAAGCCGCGGCAAAGGACAGCGCGCGAGCAAGCTCCTCCGACGTCGCCTGTGCAAGCCGCACCCGTTCGATCCGCCCGATGGCCCGCAAGCCAAACAGCAGCGCCGCTTGGAAACTGTCGCCGGCCCCGACGGTATCGACAACGTCCACGGCCGGGGCTGTCACGTCGACTAGACCTGCCTGGCTGTGCCACGCCTGGGCGCCCTTGATCCCGCGCGTGATGATCACGAGGCTTGTCCCAGCGCCGAGCAGCGACGTCGCCTTGCCCGCATGATCGCTGCCGCCGTAGAGAAATTCGAAGTCGACATCCGACATCCGCACGATGTCGGCTCGCGCCGCAAACGCATCCATCTGATCGACGTAACGGCTCTTGTCGCGGACCAGGTTGGGCCGGCAGTTCGGATCGAACGCGATCGTGACCGATGCGCGCGCATCCTCGACCATCGCAAGCGCCTCGGCCGCTCCGGACTCGTTGGTGAGCGTCGTCGATCCGACATGGATCGCTTCGATCTCGTCAAAGGGAATCGAGCCGTGTTGGTACCTCCAATTCCGCGACGCCGTCGCCTCGTCATAGAAGGCATATTGCGGCTCGCCTGCGACATGACGCACGAAGGCGAGCGTGGTCTGGTGATCGCCGCGGGTCGCATATCGAAGATCGACCCCGGAGGCGGATGCATGGTCGGCGATCATGCGGCCGAACAGATCGGTCGAGATGCCGCCGACAAACCCGGCCGGCGCACCGAGCCGCGCCATGCCGACCGCGATGTTGAGGCAGGAGCCTCCGACGACCGGCGCGGCCGCATCGCGCCCGTCCGCGGACTTGACGGGCAGGAAGTCGATCAGCGCATCTCCGCAGCTCAGCAGCATGGCTCTCGCTTTTCGTCAGCACGCCCGGGATCAATCAACCTCGCGCATCGCCTCGCGGCTGTCCCGGTCCAGCCTTCGCATCAGTTCGTGAATCCGCCGCTTGGTCCGATGGAAGCCTGAGATCGCAGGCGCCGTCGGTTCGCTCAGGCACCCGATCGCCGACATCGCGGCCATCGCCTCGCCGATCGAGGCGTAGCGGCCGCCGGCGACCGCACCCAGCATCGCCCCGCCGAGCAGCACCGGCTCCTGCGTTTCGGGAACCGCAACGCTCAACCCCGTGGTATCCGCCATGATCTGGCGGACCAGCGCGCTCCGTCCGGCGCCGCCGGC
>WNFD01002141.1_pt1 | contig 21466 bp, 16 predicted proteins | sample 5400491 | NCBI WGS metagenome assembly WNFD01 (sample SAMN13153343, study PRJNA577476) | soil metagenome | isolation source: 120 cm saprolite under Douglas fir tree site 2 hole 2 replicate 2 | place: USA:California | collected 2015-04-18
ATAACGGCGCATAGATTGTCCAACCGGCCCCGACCCCGTTCGAGCCGGATGCGCCTTCGACAAACGTCGATGTGATCAGCAGTGCGAACGAGGCCGGCAACAGCCAAAACGAGATGTTGTTCATGCGCGGGAACGCCATGTCGGGCGCTCCGATCATCAACGGCACGATCCAGTTGCCGAACCCGCCGATCATCGCCGGCATCACCATGAAAAAGATCATGATCAGGCCGTGCGAAGTGACGAACACGTTGAAGGTCTGGGTGTTGTGGAAAATCTGCAGGCCGGGGTCCTGCAACTCCATGCGCACGAGGATCGACATCGCACCGCCGATCACGCCGGCCATGATGGCGAACACAAGGTACATCGTACCGATGTCCTTGTGATTGGTCGAATAGACGAAGCGCCGCCAACCATTCGGATGGCCATGGTCGTCGTGGTGGGTTCCGTGCGCAGTCGCGTGGGTATCCATCTTCAGTCGTCCTTGAGTTCCGTTCTCGCCAAGCCGTGGTGGGCGGGGCCTCGCCTACTCAGCCGAAAGATTCGCGGTTGCAATGTTGGCCGGGGTACCATTGCTGGCGAACTTCTTCTTCGCGGCCTCCACCCAGGTGGCGAATTCTGCTTCGCTGACCACCCGGACCGCAATCGGCATGAACGCATGGTCCTTGCCGCATAATTCCGAGCACTGGCCGTAATACCAGCCTTCCTTGGTCGCCTTGAACCAGGTTTCATTCAGGCGTCCCGGAATAGCGTCGATCTTGATGCCGAATGACGGCACCGTAAAGGACTGGATCACATCGAATCCGGTCACCTGCATCCGGACCACCTTGTTGACCGGGACCACCATCTCGTTGTCGACCGAAAGAAGCCGCGGCTGGCCAGGCTTGAGGTCCTTCTCGGGCAGCATCAAAGAATCAAATTCGAAATCGCCATTGTCCGGATAGTCATATTTCCAGTTCCAGGTGACCCCGGTCGCCTTGATGGTGAGGTCGGCCGGCGGCGTGTTGAGCTGAAAGAACAGGCTGCGGAATGACGGCAGCGCGATGACGACGAGGATGACGACCGGAATGACGGTCCACAACACTTCAACCAACGTGTTGTGCGTAGTGCGCGACGGCGTCGGATGGGATTTGGCGTTGAACTTCACCATTACGATCACGAGCAGCGCCAGGACGAACACCATAATGCCCGTGATGATCCACAACACGAAGGTGTGGAGCCAGATCACGTCGTCCATCACGGGACTGCCCGACTCCTGCAAGCCGATCTGCCAGGGTGTGGGCTGCCCCAAACCTGCAAATGCTGCGCCCTCGGGCAGCAATAGAGCCGCGGCCAGGGCCGCAATCGCTGTTATTCGGAAAAAGACCGGCATCGTCGTCTCAACTCCTTGGATGGCGACCGCGTGCGGCCAGCCGGCACCGCGAACTCGGCATGAAGGTGCGAGTTTGCTTTTGGCTGCGTCGGGGGACGCAGCGGGCGAACTCTCGCGCAGATGTTGTCGCAGCCGGCACGCCCAGGGCCCCATGAACCACAATTCCACCGCACTCGCAACGTGCAACCACAATTCCACCGCACTCGGAATGTGCAACCACATTTCCACCTTGTGATCGTTTACGGCGGTCCTGCGTGCTTGACAAGGCGAATCGCCGGGCTAGGCAAAGCTGGTAAGACTGCCGCGCCGCGATTCGAACCATTCGGCAGGTCGCGGGAGATCGGAGAATAGCACCATGATGGTTCCGCGCCAAACCGCTGTTCTTTCGTACGATTCGAACCCGACCGCCCGGCGGAGAGATTCGGGATGTGACGCCGCGTATGTTGCGGCGTTTGTTGCCATGTGTGTGCGCCGTTGTCGTGTTGTCGGGTGCGCATGCCTTGCGGCGCTCGCCACGGCGGCATTCTCCTCGCACGCTTTCGCGCAGGGAGCAGTGAAATCCGTGCACGGCGACTGGCAAATCCGCTGCGAAACACCGCCGGGCGCTCAAGGCGAGCAATGCGCCCTGTTCCAAAGCGTCGTCGCCGAGGACCGCGCCAGCGTCGGCATCACGGTGCTGGTGCTCAAGACCGCGGACCAGAAATCGCGCCTGATGCGCGTTCAGGCGCCGCTGGGCGTACTGCTGCCGGCGGGGCTCGGATTGAAGATCGACAACGCCGATGTGGGCAGGGCGGGCTTTGTGCGCTGTCTGCCGCGAGGCTGCTACGCCGAGGTCGTTATGGACGACACCCTGGTCGGCAAGCTGCGCACCGGGCAGACCGCGACGTTCTTCATCTTTCAGACCCCGGAGGAAGGCATTGGTTTTCCGCTGGGCCTGAAGGGGTTCGGCGACGGCTACGACAAGCTACCGTAAGGCGCTTCGCCGTAATATTTTGTTTCTATAGCGCGTTGAGGTCATATGGACGCGTTCGTAGGGCGGGCAAAGTCGCCTGCCGCAGCTGATGACATGGCGCGCTGACCGCGCGCGACTTTGCCCACGCGGTCAAGCGGCGATGTGGAACAGCGTGGGCAAATGTGCATGACGGTCCGTGCCAATTAACCCTGCTCGGAGCGATGCGCCTTTGCCCACCCTACACTCTCGACCCCGACCCCTCGCCAACCGCGTCGGGCCCAAGACCCGGTTGTCTACGCCCCCAAGCCCAGTAAGATTGCCGCCACGGGCCTCGCTACAACAGACAATTGTGGTTCCCACTTTAGGAGGGACCGATGAACGAAGGCGAAGATGCACCGCATTGGCGCAAGGGGTTAGAAGCTCACGTCCTCGCCGCAATCGCCATTGTTGCGGCCGTCGTGCTGGTGAACGCTCCGATCGCCGCCGCGACTTATCCCGAGCGGCCGATCAGGCTTATCGTACCATCCGCCCCAGGCGGACCGACCGATATTCCGGCGCGGCTGTTGTCGCAAATCCTGCCCAAGCTCGGCCAGCCCGTCGTGGTCGAGAACCGGCCCGGCGCCGGCGGCGCGATCGGGGCGCGCTTCGTCGCCACGTCGGCGCCAGACGGCTATACGCTCCTGATCGGTAATACCAGCGTACTGGCGGTGATACCCGCGGTGTCGGCGAGCGCGGGCTACGACCCCGACCGGCAGTTTTCCGCCATCGCCAAATTCTCCGAGAGCTATCAGATCCTGGTGGTGCATCCCTCGGTGGCGGCGAAAACCGTCGGCGAGTTGATCACTTACGCGAAGGCCAACCCCGGCAGGCTCAACTTCGCCCAGACCGGCGCCGGCGGCCTGCCCCACCTCAGCGGCGAACTGTTCAAGTCCGCAGCCGGCGTCGACATCGTCGGCGTACCTTACAAGAGCGGCGGCGATTCCATCACCGGCGTGCTCGGCGGCCAGGTCGATATGACGTTCGAGAGCATCACGGTCCTGCTGCCCCTGATCCGGGAGGGCCGCCTGCGGGCGCTCGCGGTTACCAGCCGCAACCGCACGCCGCTCGCTCACGACCTGCCAACCATGATCGAGGCCGGCGTCCCGGGCTACGAGGTCGCCACCTTCAACGGCGTCGTGGCCCCGGCCGGCACCCCGGCGCCGATCATCGGGGTCCTCAACGCGATCATCAACGAGGGCCTGCGCACGCGCGAGATGCAGGCCAGCATCCGCAATCTCGGCGCCGTCTCAGACCCGGTTTCGCCCGCGGAGTTCGGGGCTTTTATCGCCGCAGAGCGGCGCAAATGGTCGATGGCCGCCGAGGTAGCGAATGTGCATCTTGATTGATTGAGACCGAGGCCAGCAAGCTGCCCCACCCTACCCCTCCCGGTCCCCCATCCTACCCCTCCCCCGCGGGCGGAGGGTAGGGAGGGGGCACCGCGACCGGACGGAGACGACATGATGGCGAAGATGGTATTTGCGGCCGGGACCTCGCATACGCCCATGCTGCTGGCGGCGGACGAGATCCTGCTGCGCTTTGCCGAGACCGACCAGAAGATGAAGCACCGCGACAAGGAGGGCCGGCCCGTCACCTATGGAGACCTCTTGGAAAAGGCCGATCCCAAGCTCGCCCATCTGGTGGCTCCGGAAAATCTCATCGCCCGCCAGAACGTCGCCCGCGCGGCGGCGCGCCGTCTGCGCGATGCGGTCAAGGCGGCGGCCCTCGACACCCTCATCGTGTTCGGCGACGACCAGAACGAAAGCTATCTGGAGGACTGCCGGCCCACTTTCGCGATCTACTGCGGCGACACCATCCGCAACGGCAACGCCCAGCACAGCACCTACTCCGGTCTGCCCGACTGGTACATTCGCAACCGCGCCGCTTTCTTCGAGCCCGTCGAGCCGCGCGACTATCCGGTCGATGCAGCGCTCGCTCTGCACCTGATTGAAACCCTGTCGGAGGCCGAGTTCGATCTCGCGGCCTCAAAATCGCTGCGGGCCGGCGAAGGCGAAGGCCATGCCATGGCCTACGTGCATCGCCACGTGATGGACGCCACGGCGCCGATCCCGATCGTGCCGGTGTTCCTCAATACCTATTTTCCGCCCAACCAGCCGAACCCGCGCCGCTGCTACAAGCTCGGCCAGGCGGTGCGCCGGGCGATCGAGGCATACCCTGCTGATGTGCGGGTAGGGGTGCTGGCGTCGGGGGGCTTGAGCCATTTCCTGGTGGATGAGGAACTCGACCGCGCCATCCTCAAGGCGCTCGCCGACAAGGACCGCACCTTCCTGCAGACTTTGCCCCGAAGCAAGCTCCAGGCAGGAAGCTCGGAAATTCTCAACTGGATCGCGGTCGCGGGCGCCGCCGAGGGTATCGACCTCGACTGGTTCGAATACGTCCCGGGCTACCGCACCCCGGCCGGCACCGGAACCGGGATGAGCTTCGCGACGTGGGGGTAAAACTTGTCCCCGCACGTGGGGAGCAGGTTAGCAACCGCGAACGGAACATGCCGCATCGGTCGTGATTGAGGCTGTGAGGCGCGCCGAGATGGATCCGGAAATGGCTCATCTCGACGAATTGATGAAGTGACCCGGCAGGCGGGGCACTCGCCGAGCCGAAGCCCGTCCTGGTCATTCGATACGACTACGAGAATGGATTTCGCGCTTTGCGAGCCGCCGTTGGCTTGCCCAAGCGAGGGTGCCCCTCGTTGGTTGTGAGCACGCTTGATGTCCGAGTGGGCGTCGAATACTACTTGTGGACGCAGCATAGACTCGCCGCGCCGGACAATCTTGCTGAAATACGGAAAGCAAATACATGGGTGCGATGGCAAAGATCCTGAGGGAGGCGATGGAGGAGATATCCAACCTCCCGGAGGCCGATCAGGAGAAGATCGGCCGAGAATTGCTATCCCATTTGGAAAAGCTGCGGCGACTTCGCGTTGAAATCGACAAGGGCATCCAATCCCTTGATGCGGGACGCGGCAAGGCATTGGATATTGAGGGTTTTCTTCGCGACGTGAACGCGCGACATGGCGGGGTCTAAACGTCCGGTTATTTGGTCTCCGGAGGCCCTCGCCGATCTCGATGCAATTTGGAACTACTACGTACGAGTTGCGGGCCGCAACACCGCCGACAAGATAGGCCGGGAGATCGGCAAGGCGGTCAGCTTCCTTGAAGACTATCCGTTTGGAGGACGATCGCGTGACGAAGTGCGGTCGGGTCTCCGGTCAGTGGTGACCAGTCCACATGTCGTATTCTATCGCGTGGTAGACGGCGCGGCCGAGATTGTCCGAGTGCTTGATGGTCGTCAGGACATTGAGGCGATACTGACGAAGGATTGAAGCCGAAATACGGGCCAGTGCGGAACTTGGCGTTGCGCAACAACCTGTTCGGTGCGGCGGTGAGCAGCGTGCGGGCGAGCAGGGTGCGCCCCGCGATAGCGAGCGGGCTGTTTTTGACGGCTTGCCTTGAACCCAAGGCGCGGGCGATGCGACTATTAATCAATAGCGAATGCGGGGGAAGCGCATGCACCGATTCGCGTCGGTCTTTTTGGTGTTGCTCGCGGTTGCTGCCGGTTCGGTCGCGGCACGCGCCGAAAAGCGCGTTGCGCTCGTTATTGGCAATGCCGCCTACCAACATACCGCCAGTCTTCCCAATCCCGTCAATGACGCCGACGACATCGCCGTCGCTTTGAAAAAAGTCGGTTTCGACGTCATCGCCGTAAAAAACGTCGACAAGCGCTCTCTGGAAAAGGCGATGGCGGACTTTGGGCGCCTCGCTCAGCAAGCCGATGCGGCGCTTGTTTATTACGCTGGTCACGGCATTCAGTATCAAGGCCTCAATTACCTGATGCCCGTCGATGCCCGTCTGGAAGACGAGTACAGCGTCAACTACGAATTGACGCGCATCGACGACGTCCTGTTCGCGCTGTCGAAAGCGCGCGGGGTAAGAATTCTGATCTTGGACGCATGCCGCAACAATCCGCTTGCGGAGCGCCTGAGTTCGCGTGGCGCCAAGCGCGATTTTATACAGACACGCGGTCTTGCGAGAATTGAGGCGCCACGCGGCATGGTCGTAGCCTTTGCCACGCAATCCGATCAGATCGCGGCTGACGGCGCCGGCCGCAACAGCCCGTTCACCGGCGCTCTCCTGAAAGAGATCGAAGAACCGGGAATTGAAATTGCCACGGTGTTCCGCCGCGTTGCCATCGATGTCAACCAGGTGACCGGCGGCCGTCAGTTGCCTGAATTGTCCATTTCGATGTCCGGCGAATTTTATTTCAATACCCGCGACACCGACATCCAGGCATGGTCAAAGGTGCGAGGCTCAAGCGACCGGCGGCAATTGAGCGACTTCATAGCGCAATATCCGAATAGCCCGCTCACGAGCGACGTGCAGGAACGGCTTGCGGCGCTGGACCGCGTCGAAAAGCTGCGCCTCGAAGAAGCAGCACGCATCCAGGCGGAGCGCGAGAAGGCCGAGCGGGAACAGATGTTGAAAGAACGGGCGCAACGCGAACGACTTGAAGCGCTCGAGCAGGCTGAAAAGGATCGCATTGAGGGGGCTGGCGCTGCTGGAAACCTGCCTGCCACGCATGTGACGTCGCTGCCGCCGACTGCGCCTGTTCAGTCTCCCTCACGGCAGCCGGACGTGCTTTCTGGCGGCGCGTTGGTTCAGCTCATCAAAAAGGAGCTCAAGCGCCTTGGATGCTATGCGGGCCGGATCGACGATGACTGGGCCAGCAGTGAAACCAAGTCGTCGGTAACGAGATTTGTGAAATACGCGAACCTGTCCACAGAACCGAAAAATCCTGACATCGATTTCCTTAATCTCGTTCGTAGCAGGCCAGGTCGCGTCTGCCCGTTGGAGTGCGGAACGCAGAAGATCGAGCGGAATGGGCAATGCGTGGCACGAGACAAAGAACCCGCAAAGCCGTCAGCGCATCCATCTGAGGCTAAGGAGGTTGCTCCACCGGCTGCTCGGTCTGCCGCCGTTGTGCGAGCCGACCAGGCCATGGCGGCCGGAGCGTACCGGCAATGCATGGGGGCCACTACGGGGTGCTACGAGCGTACGATCCAAATGCACCGCACACCGGAATGGGCTAGAACTTGGTGCAGTCGCCAGCCGACCTGCTGACCTTCTCGAATCTATCGCTTCAGCCAATCTGAAGGATAAGGGATCGGAGCGTCGTCCCCCCGCATGGCCTGCTGTAGGGGCGACCCTAGGGGCGACCCTTGTGGTCGCCCGCACCGAAAACAGGGCGCCCCTACATCACATCATCCTTATGTCAGCACGTTGGCGCTACTGCGCAGCGATCTGCACCTCGGGCGCCGCAGCGCGCACATCGGCGTCGACAAGGCCCTCGAACTGCACGAAATTGTCCTGGAACATCGCGACGAGCTTGCGCGCGGTGTCGTCGAACTCTGCCTTGTTCTGCCAAGTCTTGTGCGGATAGAGCAGGTGCGGCTCGACGCCGGCGAGCTGGGTTGGCACTGAGAAGCCGAAGTACGGATCAGTGCGGAACTTGGCGTTGCGCAGCGATCCGTTCAGCGCGGCGGTGAGCAGCGTGCGTGTGACCTTGATCGGCATGCGTCTTCCGACGCCATAACGGCCGGCGGTCCAGCCGGTGTTGACGAGCCAGCAATCGACCCCATGGGCGCCGATCAGCTCGCGCAGCAGATTTCCGTAGACCGACGGGTGGCGCGGCAGGAACGGCGCGCCGAAGCAGGTGGAAAACTCCGGCTGGACGCCGACCAGCCCCTTCTCGGTGCCGGCGACCTTGGCGGTGTAGCCGGACAAGAAGTGATACATCGTCTGGGCGGGGCTGAGCTTCGCAATCGGCGGCATGACGCCGTAGGCGTCCGCCGTGAGCAGCACGATGTTCTTCGGCATGCCGGCGCGGCCGGTGCGCGAGGCATTCGGGATGTAATCGAGGGGATAGGCGGACCGGGTGTTCTCGGTCTTGCGGTCATCATCGAAGTCGCAGATGCGGGTCTCGGGATCGAAGATGACGTTCTCCAGAATGCTGCCGAAGCGCAGGGTTGCGGCGTGGATTTCGGGCTCGGCTTCTTTGGAGAGCCGGATGCACTTGGCATAACAGCCCCCTTCGAAGTTAAACACCCCTTGCGGTCCCCAGCCGTGCTCGTCATCGCCGATCAGGGTCCGGTTCGCATCGGCCGACAGTGTGGTCTTGCCGGTGCCCGACAGGCCGAAGAACAAGGCGACGTCGCCGTCCTCGCCGACATTCGCCGAACAGTGCATCGGCATCACGCTCTCGGCCGGCAGATAGTAGTTGAGCGTTGTAAAGACCGATTTCTTCATTTCGCCGGCGTAATAGGTGCCGCCGATCAAGATCATGCGCTTGGTGAAATCGATTGCGACGACGGTTTCGGTGCGCACGCCATGGCGTTTGGGATCGGCCTTGAAGGACGGCAGACACAGGATGGTGAAATCCGGCACGTAATTCGGAATTTCGGAGCGGTCGGGCCGGATCAGCAACGTGCGGATGAACAGTGAATGCCAAGCGAGCTCCGTGAACACGCGGGCCTTGATGCGATATTTCGAGTCGGCGCCGCCATAGAGGTCCTGAGCGTAAAGTTGCTTGCCCTTCGCGTGTTCAAGAAAATCCTTGTGCAGCAGTTCGAACTGGGCCGGGGTCAGCTTGCCGTTCTTTTCCCACCAGATGGTCTTCTCGGTGTTCTCGTCGCAGACGATGAACTTGTCCTTGGGGCTACGGCCGGTGTGGATGCCGGTTTCAGCGCACAGCGCGCCACCCTGCACCAACTGGGCTTCGTGGTTGGCGAGCGCGTGCTCGTAAAGCGGCGCCTCGGCCAAGTTCCAATGGACCGCAGCAAGGTCTGAAAATCCAAATTGGTCGGCGCCATAGGCGCTGTTCCGTAAACCTGTTTCTTTCACGGCAGCCCTCCGCGTAAAGTCTCGATCATTCACCGCCAATGCCGCGCAAGCCCCACCCGGCAGTGGTTCGGCAGATTGAATTGCACACCCCGGATTTCGGAGTAGCGCACCTATAACGGCCCCTGATATTCCTGCCAAGATCAATCGCCTCGGAGGACTTATGATCGAAGCGCAGGGCCTAAAATCCGGCTGCTGGTCAAATTGTCGGGCACTGACTACGGGCTTGAGCTTGCGCACCGGGAACGCCCGTGACGGCGAGAAGCGTTATGAGGCATTTGGACGCAGCAGTGAATTGCGCGGGATTGTGCCTTTTCGGTGACGTAGCTCATGCCTCGATAAGGTGCACGGCAGGTCCGATGAAACGCTGGCGCGAACCACAATTTGTATCGTCATTGCGCCCGCGCTCGGGCTCCCCATTCAGCCAATGTCTTGCGCAAAACGAGACCGGTGGTCACGCGCTCCACGAACGGCATTCGCATGATGCGGTCGCCGAAGGCGAGATCAAGCCCGTCGGGATCAATGCCTGTGACTTCCCATGCCCCGTCCGCTTCACCGAAGAGCTTCGTCGCGTATAGGCGCACCGCATCGGGATGATCGGCATTCATGTGTTCGACCGCGCTTTCCTCGATCTCGACGATTTCAGCGGCGTCTTCAAGATTGGTGATGACATCGGCGGCCTTGAGGTCGGCTGCGCGGGCGAACCCGCCGTTGAGATGCGCCGACACGACTTGCAGTCGCCAGAACGTGAAGTCGCCGAAGCCGGCATAGAGCCCGGATTTCGGATGGCGGGAGAGAAAGCGCCGCCGTACCCGCGCCGCGTGCGGCGCGTCTCGGGAGATATTGGCGAAAGTACCGAGGACGGTGAGCCGCGGATGGGCGAGGGGATCGCCTTTTCCGGTGGATGCCAGCAATACGGAAGCGCGAGGATCAACCTCGATATTGGCCGTGTGGGTGGACAGTCGGGATACCAGGATCAGGGGTGAGCCGTCCGCATCGGTCGCCACATTGACGAGGGAGGAAAACGGATGGCCGGTGTTGCGGTCGAGCGTGGCAAGGGCGCCGGCGCGGGTGCCCCGCAATAGCTGCTTTGCGACGGCAATAGGGTTAAAATCCTCAGGCGGGCTGGCAGTTTCGGGCCGACGGTTGGGCATAACTCCAGGTAAAGCCACTGTCTTTTCCGCTTCTGCCATGGTTCCCCGGCCTTCCAAACGTTCGACACAACCTCACCCTGTGGTTTATCGCCACATTTTCGCCCCCCTAAGCGGCTTGGTAACGCGAAACCTTGCTTGGGATTCATCAATTCATGCTAGAAAGGTTCCCATGGCAACTATCGCCCTTGTAGACGATGACCGCAATATCCTGACCTCTGTCTCGATCGCGTTGGAGGCTGAGGGATACCGGATCATGACCTATACGGATGGCGCCTCCGCGCTTGAAGGCTTCAAGTCAAGCCCGCCGGATCTCGCCATACTGGATATCAAGATGCCGCGCATGGACGGCATGGAGACCCTGCGTCGTCTGCGACAGAAATCCGATATGCCGGTGATTTTCCTCACGTCCAAGGACGAGGAAATCGATGAATTGTTCGGCCTCAAGATGGGTGCGGACGACTTCATCCGAAAACCGTTCTCGCAGCGGCTTCTCGTTGAACGCGTCAAGGCGGTGTTGCGCCGTTCCGGCGGCAAGGACGGAACGGTGCCGAAGGAGACCGACGCCGCCAAGGTGCTGGAGCGCGGCCAGCTCCGCATGGACCCGGAACGCCACACGTGCACCTGGAAGAATGAGCCAGTCACGTTAACCGTAACGGAGTTCTTGATCCTGCAGGCGCTGGCGACCCGGCCCGGTGTGGTAAAGAGTCGTAATGCCTTGATGGATGCCGCCTACGATGACCAAGTTTACGTCGACGACCGCACGATCGATAGCCATATCAAGCGGCTGCGAAAAAAGTTCAAGCAGGCTGAAGACTCTTTCGATATGATCGAAACGCTCTATGGGGTAGGCTACCGGTTCAAGGAGTAGCTGCTTTTCAAATCCTCTGCACGATCGCCCGTCATCAGCCGGTGGGCGCCTGGGCGTGCGGGTGCGATCGAGTGCCGCCTGAGACTGGGTGGAGCTTATGAGAAGCCCGTGCTTGATAAGACTGTAAACGTCGACGACACACATGTCGGATCGGCCGATCCGACCGATCCAGCCGTAAAGTACTCGCAGCTGCACCGCGGGTTCGTTGCGGCGGCGCTGTGTCGTCTTCGTCGCATCGGCATCGCTTTCGCGCGTTCCCCCTTCCGAATCGCGCATTCTTTCGTGCGCTTCTGGCGGGTCTTGCGGACTGAGGGCCTCCTTGGCGCGCTGCGTCACACCTGGCAGTTCTTCATCAGTCAGATTTTTGCGAGTCTCACGCGTCGCATCGTTTTTCTCAACATTGCCGGGCTGCTCGCCTTCATGCTCGGCATTCTGTATCTCACCCAATTCCGGGCCGGCTTGATCGACGCGCACGTGCAAAGGCTGCTCTCCCAGGGCGAAACCATAGCCATTGCGATTGCGAGCCAGGGCACGGAGGCCGACCCGATCAACATCGACCCCGAGCGACTTTTGGAACTGCAGGCGGGCGAAACCTACAGTCCCTCCGACAACACGCTTTTCGGCTTCGAGTTTCCCGTGAGCCCGGAGCGGGTGGCGCCGCTGCTGCGGCGCTTGATCACGCCGACCAATACCCGTGCGCGAATCTACGACCGCGACGGTACGTTGATCATCGACAGCCGCAACCTCTATGGCCGCGGCGACGTGCTGCGTTTTGACTTGCCGTCGCCTACTGCCGAACGGCCTGGAATCGTCGAACGCACATTTATCACAATCCGCAAATGGCTCAGTCGTGGAGACCTGCCGCCCTATCGCGAGATCGGTCCCGAGAATGGCAGGAGCTATCCGGAAGTCGTCCAGGCATTGGACGGCGAGAAAGCGAGCGTGGTTCGCATCAACGACCGCGGCGAGGTGATCGTCCTGGTCGCAGTCCCGATTCAGCGCCTGCGCACAGTCCGCGGGGCATTGCTGCTGTCAACCCAGGGCGGTGACCTTGATCAAATCGTCGAGGCGCAGCGGCTTGCCATTCTCAAGGTGTTCCTGGTTGCGGCAGCGATCATGTCGGTGCTCTCGATGCTGCTCGCCGGCACCATCGCGGGTCCGGTGCGACGGCTTGCAGACAGCGCCGAGCGGGTGCGCCGCCGCGTGAGAGGCCGTGTGGAAATCCCCGACTTCACCCAAAGGCGGGACGAAATCGGGGATTTGTCGGGCAATCTGCGCGAAATGACGAGCGCGCTCTACGCTCGCATCGAGGCGATCGAAAGCTTCGCCGCGGATGTGGCCCACGAGCTAAAAAATCCCCTGACTTCGCTGCGTTCCGCGGTTGAGACTTTGCCGCTGGCAAAAACGGAATCGAGCCGATCCCGATTGCTGGGTGTCCTTAAGCACGACGTGCAGCGGCTCGACCGGCTCATTTCCGATATTTCGGACGCAAGCCGCCTGGATGCCGAGCTGCAACGGCAGGAAGCGGCACCCGTCGACCTGGATAAGCTCTTGGTTGCGGTCGTCGCGGTGGCGAACGAGATCAAGCGCGAAGACGGCGTGATGGTGACCCTCACTTTCGGGGGTTCTCCTCGCATCTTTAGAGTACAAGGTCATGATTCCCGGCTCAGCCAGGTTATCAACAATCTGATTGACAACGGGCGCTCGTTCTCCCCACCGGGCGGCACGGTGCGGGTCACCTGCCGGCGTTCGGGCCGCGAAATATTGATCACAGTCGATGACGACGGCCCCGGCATCCAGCCGGACGCGATCGAGAAAATCTTCGAGCGGTTCTATACGGACCGGCCGCAGCAAAATTTCGGTCAGAACTCGGGTCTTGGCTTGTCGATCTCGAAGCAGATCGTGGAAGCGCATGACGGCCGGTTGTCGGCGCAGAACCGCGTCGCCCCGCGGGAGCCCTGCCACGATGCCGAGGGTGACGATGCGGTTCTCGAGGAGCAGATTCTTGGCGCGCGTTTCGTGGTTCGGCTGCCGGCGATGTAGGCGTTGGTGAACACCCCACCCACCATTCACGCCTCGGCGGTCCTGGCGGGGGCGCGGGCCGTCCTCATTCGCGGGCCCGCGGGCTCGGGCAAATCGCGACTGGCGCTCAACCTCATCCAGGCCGCATCGAAGAACGGCCCGCTGATCTTTGCACGCCTGGTGGCGGATGACCGCGTTCATGTCGAGGCCGCTCATGACCGGCTGATTGCGCGGCCGCCCGCCGCCCTTGCGGGCCTGCTGGAGGTGCGCGGTCTTGGAATTCAGCGCTTGCCGTACGAGCCTGTGGCCGTTGTTTCATGGGTGGTGGACCTCGCCGTACCGGCACCGATGCGGATCCCCGACGACTCGACAACACACGCCGTTGTTGCAGGAGTGAGGATCCCACGGCTGGCGGTCGCACCAGGTTGCGATCCTGTTCCAATGGTGCTTGTTGCCGTCACATCGCGTCCTCTTGAGTTTGGCGACGCTCCGGTATCGTCGGATGTCGCTTTATAACAGCCGAAAAGCCCTTGCGCTCGGCCTTGGGATAGTCATGATTGAAGATGACTTCGAGCGGCGCACCACAGCGCACGCCGGGTGATTCTATGATAGGTCTTGTCCTCGTTACCCACGGGCAGCTTGCCACCGAGTTTCGTTCTGCCCTGGAACATGTTGTTGGTCCTCAAAATCAGATTGAACCGATCACGATCGGACCTGATGACAATGTAGAGCAGCGCCGTCGCGACATCATCGAGGCGGTAAAAAAGGTTGATACCGGCGATGGCGTGGTCATCTTGACCGACATGTTCGGCGGCACACCTTCAAACCTTGCGATTTCCGTGATGAGCCGACCTAAGGTAGAGGTGCTGGCCGGGATCAACCTGCCGATGCTGATCAAACTAGTGAAGGTCCGTGACGAATGCCCGCTGGCAGAGGCGGTCGCGGCGGCACAAGAGTCCGGGCGCAAATACATCACCATCGCGAGCCGGGTGTTGGCGGGCAAATGACGGACAGGCGGCTTGCCGGCGAAAACCGACGCGACGCCGACCGCACAAGGGTTCCCCCGCGGGTGCTCGTTCAGGTGCTGAGAATCGTCAATCAGAGGGGTTTGCACGCTCGGGCGTCCGCTAAATTCGTGCAGACTGTGGAAAAGTTCGAGGTCAATGTGCGCGTCAGCCGAGGCAACGAAACTGTCGGCGGTACGTCGATCATGGGCCTTATGATGCTCGCGGCCGGTCCCGGTACAGAAATTACGGTAGCGGCTTCTGGCAGAGAAAGGGCTGAGGTGCTCCTTGCGCTCGAACTTCTGGTTAACGAGCGATTTGGCGAGGACGACTAAATGCCGGCTGCGCTCGCGCAGCCCGCCGGCACCTCTGGTTCCCGGAATAGACCCTATCCCCGACGATTGGCGCCCCGAAATAACACTTTCATGGCATAGGGTAAAAGCATAAGGCACTCGACGGATTCGCACTTTTATGTTATAAATAAATAATGCAATTTAATGGAGAGTTCCGAGTGCGAAGCAGGTCTGTACCAGATTACCTTGAGGTCATAAGTATTTATAATTTAATGGATAAAATCAGATTGCGAAGAAAATAGGTACTAGATTGCCGCTTCCCCCTTTTCGCTGCTTCTCCCCGGGGGTGCTCTGATGGATGAAAAATACCCTATGGGAAAAGCGCGGGGTGACATATAAAGAAATCCTTATATGTTGTTGCGGCGCTCCGATCGCCTTGCTATAGGCACCGACGGAACGTCTCATTCACCGCGATCCAAAGGATGCCCATGACCACCTCGCCGAACGCCGCGAAAACCGTGCCGACCTCGCACGACTACGTCGTGAAGGACATCGGTCTTGCCGAATGGGGCCGCAAGGAGATTGCGATTGCGGAGACCGAAATGCCGGGCTTGATGGCGACGCGAGACGAATTCGGCCCGCGGCAGCCGCTGCGCGGCGCCCGCGTCGCCGGATCCTTGCACATGACGATCCAGACCGCCGTGCTGATCGAGACTCTCGCGGCGCTCGGCGCTGACGTGCGCTGGGCCTCCTGCAATATCTATTCGACCCAGGACCATGCGGCTGCAGCCGTCGCGGCGCGCGGCATCCCGGTATTCGCCGTCAAGGGCGAGAGTCTAGCGGACTACTGGGACTACACCCATCGCATCTTCGAGTGGTCGGACGGCGGTACTGCGAACATGATTCTCGACGATGGCGGCGACGCTACGCTGCTGATGCACCTCGGCCTGCGGGCCGAGCAGGGCGACATCGGGGCGATCAGCAAGCCCGCCAACGAGGAAGAGGAAATTCTTTTCGCCGCCATCAAGAAGCGGCTCAGCGAGCATCCGGGCTGGTATCGCAAGAACGCCGAGTCGATCCGTGGCGTCTCCGAGGAAACCACGACCGGCGTGCATCGGCTGTACGAGATGCAGAAGCGGGGTACGCTGCTGTGGCCCGCCATCAACGTCAATGACAGCGTGACCAAATCGAAATTCGACAACCTCTATGGCTGTCGCGAATCGCTCGTCGACGGCATCCGCCGCGGCACCGACGTCATGATGGCCGGCAAGGTCGCCATGGTGGCGGGGTTCGGAGACGTCGGCAAAGGTTCGGCCGCCTCGCTGCGCCAGGCGGGCTGCCGCGTGATGGTGTCCGAGATCGACCCGATCTGTGCGTTGCAGGCCGCCATGGAGGGCTACGAGGTCACCACCATGGAAGACGCCGCTGCGCGCGCGGACATCTTCGTGACCGCGACCGGTAACCTCGACGTCATCACCGTCGACCACATGCGCGAGATGAAAGATCGCGCGATCGTGTGCAACATCGGTCACTTCGACAGCGAGATTCAGGTTGCCGCGCTGAAGAATTTCCGATGGCACAACGTCAAGCCGCAAGTCGACGAAATCGAGTTTCCGGACGGCAAGCGCATCATCCTGCTGTCTGAAGGGCGGCTTGTAAATCTCGGCAATGCCATGGGACATCCGAGCTTCGTCATGTCGGCGTCGTTCACCAACCAGACGCTTGCCCAGATCGAGCTGTGGACCAATCCGGGCAAATACGAGAAGAAGGTCTATACGCTGCCCAAGCAACTCGATGAAAAGGTCGCACGGCTGCATCTCGACAAGGTCGGCGCCAAACTCACCCAGCTGAGCCAGAAGCAGTCAACCTACATAGGCGTGCCGGTCGAGGGACCCTACAAGCCGGATCTCTACCGGTATTGATCGGCCCACATTTTCGCCGTCATGCCCGCGCTTGTCGCGGGCATCCATGTCTTTCTTACTGCACTTCAGCAAGCAAGACGTAGATGGCCGGGACAAGCCGGGCCATGACTCCGGAGAAGTGGTTCAAATAATTGGAACGCTCTGGGCTGGCGAGACCTACGGCGGCGGTATGGCCACGATGGCATAGCGAGTCACCGGCCCGGGAATTCCCAGAAAAGTGCGGGAGATGTCCACCTCGACGCGCCGGCCCCGAGGCGCCGCGGCGGCGCGCCTGTTCAGGGCATCCATGCAGCGATTTTCGGTGACCGGGCAATAGAGGAGGATGCCCTGCCGGGCGATCCGCGCCTCATCGGTCCACGGCGTCAAGGCCGGGTTCACGATTTCGAAAGTGGATGGTCGGTCCGGAAAGTAGAAGGCCGTGCCGTTGAGCACATTGTCGTAGCTGCCGACGAGCCGCAGCGGCTGGTCGGTGGTTTCCCGCCAGACCCTGCCGGCAGCTTCGGCGACCAGGCTATATTGAGTGCCATAGTTCGGGATACCGTTGAAATGCGTCACCACCGCAACGATCGGCGCGACCAGCACGGCAAGCACGGGAAAAAATACCGCGATCGCTAGAATGCGGATCGCAGCGACGCGAGGAATCACGATCCGCGGCGACGACAACAGCACCACCGGCAGAAGCGTCATGCCGCCGATAGCCCAAAGCGACACAACTTTCTCCGCCGTCGCGACCGCCATGAGCGCCGGCAGCACCAGCGGCAGAATGAAGACGATGACGGGGAGCCGCCGCCGTGGATCGCCGGGCCACAGCATATCGGCGACGTCAGCAGGCGCCGGTTTGGCCGCGATGCCGGTCAGCAGGATCGGGACGACCGCATAGCCGAGTGCGCCGGCCGCATATCCGACACCCGAGACAAACGCCTCAAGGACAGTTCCCGGGTGGGATTCGAGCGCATATCCGAACGTCCCGAAGTCGTGCAAGTACAGCCACACGAGGTGCGGCGACAGGGCGGCGACGCCCGCCGCGACGGTGACTAAAGGCGCAGCGGAACCGAAATAGAGCTTGCGCCGGGGATCGCTTGCCGCCGCGATCGCGAGCGCGGCAAGCAGGACCACGGACCAGTATTTCGTCAGCATGGCGCCGGCCGCCGCGAACCCGGCAAGCGCCGCGGCCCCCACCCTACCGTCCCCCGCTTGCGGAGGAGGGTAGCGAGGGGGCATCTCAAACGAACGCAGAAAAAACCACGCGGTCAGCGCCCACCACGGCATCATGGCGGAGTTGGCGTTGAACTTGAGGGCGTGAAAGTTGAAGAACGGAACGAGGGTCAGAAGGGCGAGGCCGACCGCGCTTTTCACGCCGTCGAGATAACGCGTCGAGACCACGAAGGCGACCCAGAGGGACACGGTTGCGATCCCGACGGCGAAGAGATCATAGGCCCACGTCGCGAGCGGGAAAATCGAAAACCAGGCGCCGACCAGCCACGCCGGCAAAGGCGGGTGCTTGGGGGTTCCGAACGTGATTTCGCGCGACCAGGCGACCATCTCGCCCATGTCGAAATGGAAATCCTGGCTGGCCTTGGCCACGACCGCGTACACGGTCCAGACCGCCCAGTAGGCGGCGAGCACCACGATGACGGTGCGACCGCGCCGCTTGGGATCGGACAACGCGTCGAGCAGCCGCTCGAGCGCGGCATTGATAGGCTTAAGCGAGGCGGAGACCTTCATGGCCGGGAAGACCTGTGATATCGGACGCGGCGCACCATATTCGCGGGGTGAAGTACCATTTGGCACAGCGCCAAAGATCCGATGGCGTTCGCCGCGACCGATGATGCCGTCTTGGCTGGACAAATCGCGCCGTCCATAACACGACGCGTGCACGCAGCCCAGATCGTGCGCCGTCGAACATCGAGCAAGGCGGCGATTGCGGCTGCGCTACAGAAGCCTTTGAAGGAAAACCTTTCCGCTGAGATCAGGCGAGGTCGAAGCGATCAAGGTTCATCACCTTGTTCCACGCAGCCACAAAGTCATGGACAAACCGTTCCTTCGCGTCCGCGCATCCGTAGACTTCCGCGAGAGCGCGGAGCTGGGAGTTTGAACCGAAGATGAGATCCGCACGGGTGCCGGTCCACTTGAGCTCGCCGGTCCCGCGATCGCGCCCCTCGAACACGTCTTCGGATGTGGAGGACGCCTTCCACGTCGTGCTCATGGCGAGCAGGTTCACGAAGAAGTCGTTGGTGAGCGTCTCTGGCCGCTTGGTGAAGATGCCATATTGTGTCCCTCCGAAGTTTGCATTCAGGACACGCATGCCTCCGACCAGGACCGTCATCTCAGGGGCGGTCAGCGTCATCAACTGCGCCCGATCCACCAGCACCTCCTCTGCAGGTCTCTGCTGTCCCTTCCGGAGGTAGTTGCGGAACCCGTCTGTAGTCGGCTCCAGCACGGCGAACGAGTCCACATCGGTCTGCTCCTGCGAAGCATCCGTACGTCCCGGCGAGAAGGGAACCTTCACGTCGTGCCCGGCCTTCTTCGCAGCTGCCTCGACGGCTGCGCAGCCGCCCAGAACGATCAGGTCAGCAAGCGAGACCTTCTTGCCGCCGGACTGCGAGCCGTTGAAAGCCTTCTGGATCGCTTCCAGCGTCTGCAGGACCTTCCCCAGCTCGGCCGGCTGGTTGACTTCCCAATCCTTCTGCGGCGCGAGGCGAATGCGCGCCCCGTTCGCCCCACCGCGCTTGTCAGAGCCGCGGAACGTTGCCGCCGACGCCCAGGCCGTCGTGACCAGTTGGGAGATGGACAGTCCAGAGGCGAGGATTCTGCCCTTGAGGGCGGCGATATCCTGCTCATCAATCAACTCATGATCGACTGCGGGGACGGGGTCTTGCCACAGAAGCTCCTCTGCAGGAACGAGCGGGCCGAGATACCGCGAGCGGGGCCCCATGTCGCGGTGCGTCAGCTTGTACCAAGCTCTGGCGAACGCGTCTGCCAACTGATCAGGGTTCTGGTGGAAGCGCTTCGAAATTGGCGTGTAGATCGGGTCCAGCCTCAGTGAGAGGTCCGTCGTGAGCATCATCGGAGCATGCCGAGTTGATGGGTCGTGAGCATCCGGTACCGTACCCGCTGCAGCCCCATTCTTGGGCGTCCACTGGAACGCACCCGCAGGACTCTTCACCAGTTCCCACTCATAGCCGAACAGGGTGTCCAAGTAGCCGTTGTCCCACTTCACCGGGTTGGGGGTCCATGCGCCTTCCAGCCCGCTGCTGATCGTGTCGACACCTTTGCCGCTGCCATAGGTGTTTTTCCAGCCGAGGCCTTGTTCCTCGATGCCGGCGCCCTCGGGTTGGGGGCCGACGTACGCGCTCGGATCGGCAGCGCCATGGCATTTGCCGAACGTATGGCCGCCGGCAATGAGCGCAACTGTCTCCTCGTCATTCATCGCCATGCGAGCGAACGTCTCTCGGATATCCCGGGCCGCAGCGACCGGATCCGGCTTGCCATTCGGCCCTTCCGGATTCACGTAGATCAGGCCCATCTGAACGGCGGCGAGAGGATTTTCGAGCTGCCGGTCGCCGCTGTAGCGCTTGTCTCCAAGCCACGTGTCCTCAGCCCCCCAGTAGATGTCCTCTTCGGGCTCCCAGACGTCCTCGCGCCCGCCGGCGAAGCCGAAGGTCTTGAACCCCATCGACTCCAAGGCGACGTTACCGGCGAGAATCATCAGGTCGGCCCAGGAGATTTTCTGGCCGTACTTCTGCTTGATCGGCCAGAGCAACCGGCGTGCCTTGTCGAGGCTCACGTTATCCGGCCAGCTATTGAGGGGCGCAAAGCGTTGTGTGCCGGAAGATGCACCGCCGCGGCCGTCGCCGATGCGGTACGTGCCGGCGCTGTGCCACGCCATACGAATGAAGAACGGCCCATAATGGCCATAGTCCGCCGGCCACCAGTCCTGCGACGCCGTCATCAAGGAATGGAGGTCCTTGATCACGGCATCCAGGTCGAGGCTCTTGAACTCCTCAGCGTAGTTGAACTCTTTGCCCATAGGATTGGACAGGGGTGAGTTCTGGTGGAGAACACTCAGGTTCAACTGATTCGGCCACCAGTCTTGGTTCGACCTGTGTGTGCCTTGCCCGCCCGGAAACGGGCACTTGGTCGTGTCATCCATATTGCCTCCTGTCCTGGTTTGCATGATTTCCAGCCGGTCCCTTGTGCAATCTACGCAATGCATCCCATCAGGTAAAATTGACTTTAGTGATCGCTGCGGTAAGATTTTCTGATGATCCGGGTCACGCTTCGGCAGCTTCGCTATTTCAACGCGCTGGCACGTCACGGCCACTTCGGACGCGCGGCAGAAGCATGTGCGATCTCGCAGCCGGCTTTGTCAATGCAGATCAAGGAACTGGAGGAAGTTCTGGGCGGCGTGCTCCTCGAGAGAAGCGCCCGACAAGCCGCGCTAACGAAGCTCGGAGAAGAGGCCGCTCAACGCGTCCGCGACATCCTGCGCTTGGTCGATGAACTGGGAGACTTTGCGCGGGCGTCGCGGGACCGGCTTGTGGGCCGGCTGCGCATCGGCATGATCCCAACGGTTGCGCCCTATCTGCTGCCTAAGGTCATCGGGAACCTCACTCGAATGCATCCCGAACTTGACATTCACGTACGTGAGACGCTGACGCCGAAGCTGATAGAAGAGCTCGCGGAAGGACGGCTTGACACAGCAATTGTTGCTCTGCCGGTGTCCGAACCTTCGCTTGTCGAGGTCGCGCTGTTTTCGGAACATTTCCTGCTGGTCCGGCCGGGCGAGGATGAGGGAACGCCGGTGCCCGGTAGGAAAATGCTGCGCGCAATGAGGTTGCTTCTGTTGGAAGAGGGGCACTGTTTTCGCGATCAGGCCCTGTCGTTCTGCAATATGCAATCGTCGCCGCCACGGGAGGTGCTGGACGCGAGCTC
>WNFD01001816.1_pt1 | contig 21463 bp, 14 predicted proteins | sample 5400491 | NCBI WGS metagenome assembly WNFD01 (sample SAMN13153343, study PRJNA577476) | soil metagenome | isolation source: 120 cm saprolite under Douglas fir tree site 2 hole 2 replicate 2 | place: USA:California | collected 2015-04-18
GCTGCGGCCCAGCGGCTCTAACAGATCCGCCAGAAATTTCTCCAAACGCTTTCGGCACTTCTCGACCTGAGCGTCGGTCATATTCGCGACGGTAGCACTTGCAAATTCCCATGTCAATAACTTAACGTAGTAGTACTAGGTGGGCCTCCTCAAAATCAGAATAATTCTGGAGCGCCAGCTCAAAGAAGTTTTGTGCATCTCCGAATTCTCCTGCGTTGCGGTGAGTTTCGCCGATTTCATAGGCAGCACTCGCATTCAGCGGGTCGATTTTGAGTTCCTGTTCAAATTCCTTAACGGCCGCACCTCGGTCTTCGGCAGAACTAGTTTCTCGCGAACGGGCTAGGAGCGTCCTCCCAAGCCGGTAGTGGACCCCCGGACGTTGTGGCTCAATCGCCAGAACTTGGCGGTATTCGCTAATGGCGGAATTGTACGAACTCTGGCTCTCGTACGCCTCGGCTGCTGCTTGGTGCGTCCAAACCGAGCCGGGAGCAACTTGGGACAATTTCTGTATGGATAGAAATGCAAAATTCCCGAAGATTGTCCCGTTGTGATAAAGGACCTCGGGATCTTCTGGATACAGTCGGCTCATCTCCAAAGCAGTCTCGACCGCTTTGTCATCCTGCCGCAAGCCTGAGTAGGCCCTCACGAGTTCAAGTCCGCACATCCGTTTCATTCCCCGATCCCTCGAACGAAAACCTTTCTCCAGGCCAGAGAGAGCTTCGGAGTACCGATTAACTTCGGAAAGGGACATGGCAAGGATGGATTCAGAATTCGCAAGAGATGGTTTCAGCTTCAGCGCTCGTCGTAACTCAGGAATCGCCTGTTCGAATTTCTTTTCCTCGAAATAAACCAATCCCAGGTTGGCATGAATTTCCGCTATCTCGGGATGGGCCGGTGCAAGCTGCTCGAATGCGAGCTGAGCTTCCGCATACTTACCGGCGGTAAGCGCGCGTTGAGCGTTTTCGAATTGTTCTTCAAATCCACCTCCCTGGGCGAGCGCCCCGGGGCCGTTGAAAGCCAACAAGACACATACAATTCCCGATACCAAGCCAGCACGGTTCGCGAATATCGCGGGAGTAAATTTCATTGGTCCTTAGTTAATCTTACCCGCAAAACAAAACCGCCGGACCTCCCGGCCCGGCGGGGTAATGTTTCGGTCTGCTTAGAAGACGACCTTGCCGCCGAACTGAAGGATTCGGCCGGGACGGGCTGCCGTAACAACACCGAAACCCGGGTTGTTCGGGTTATTGCCCACCGGTGACGCGATTCCCGTACTGGTGAACGGGTCGAATCCGTACTGGTGGTGGTTAAATACATTAAACGCCTCGGTTCGGAACTGGAATGAGACCCTTTCGGTGAATTTGAAATCCTTACCGACGCCCATATCGAAGTTGTTGATTCCGGGACCGCGGAGGATGTCACGCCCGCTGTTGCCAAACTGCCCATTGAGTGGTTGGCAGAAAGAAACTCCGGACAGATTAGCGGCCACGCAGCTAGCCGCATATGAAGGAGTCGGGCCCGAGGAGATCGCATTGTTGAACCAATGATTGAGGTCTTTATGGAACCCGCTCGGAGACGGACTACCGATCTCGTTGCATCGATTGTCGAAACTGAACATGACCAGCAGATTGTTGTTACAGACGATCGAGAACGGGAAGCCGCGCTGGAAGGTAGCGATGGTTGTAACTTGCCATCCGCCGAGAGCCAAATCAACTCCCTTATTAATACCGCCGCCAAAGCGTTTACCTCGACCGAACGGTAGTTGGTAAACCAGACTCGTCACGAACCTGTGGTTAACGTCGAAATCTGAACGGCCATAATCCAGACGTGGATTAAGTTCGTTCATGTGCCCTGAGAAGCCACCGCCATTTGAACCAACTCCGGCGGCAGCCGACTTATCATCCAGGCTTTTCGCCCAGGTGTAAACCGCAAGCAGAGCAAGCGAACTCGATCTGCGCTCCAGCTTCAAGTTTCCAGCGTTGTAGTTGGAATAGCCATTGTATTGGCTATCCAAAAAACCAAGAATACTCGTGAAGTTGGCGTACGGTCTTCTTTGAGAGAACAGGCAATTGGCGGCAGTATTGGTCGGACTGCCTCCGGTCAACGGATCGCAGGCGGCGGGATTTGGCGGTGGAGGCTCTTGGCCGATGTTGGCGCGGTTCAGCAGGTGCGTGCCTTTGTTGCCAACGTAGTTCGCCTCAAGCGTGGTGTTGCGGGCGAGTTCCCGTTGCACTGAGAAAGACCACTGCTGAACGTACGGATTGTGGGGACGCTCAGAAATGATCACAGCGAAGAACTGGCTGCCGTCTGCTGCTGGAGTTACTTGATGCAAGGGAACCGGTGGAAACATCTGGTCCGTGACTTTGGGAAGTGAAGAGTTTGCGGTTGGAGTGTCATTCGCGCGGACGACGAACGGGTAAATGTCTCCCGAATCGTCAATCTCGCGTGTTTCGAAAGAATCGAAAAAGATGCCATAGCCTCCGCGCACTACGGTCTTATCGCCCAGACGATAAGCAAAGCCCACACGCGGAGCAAAAGGCTTCTTCGAACCGTCCGCTGGATTGGCGCGTCCGCAGTAGCTGTAGAATCCGTTGCCTTGGGGGGCAATCGGACCACCAAGGCTGGAGACCGTTTGCGTGCCCAACCCCTTGTCGGCATAGCACAATCCGCCAAGCGGGTTTGACCTATCAAACCAGAACATCTTGTTGTCTTTCTCGGTGGGTATCGAACGATAATCCCAGCGCAAACCCAAGTTCAGGGTTAGGCGGCTTGTAGCTTTCCAGTCATCCTGCACAAACGGCGCGAAGTACATGAACCGATACTGGTTCAGGTTGCCAGCCACGTTGGTTGGGCTGAACGGTCCCGGCTGGAAAGTGGTGGCACCGCTGTAGTAGCCCAGCAGGAAGTCGGCAACGGCATTCCCAGTGCCGCAGAACTGGGTTGTACACCCGTTACTCCCGTTGCTACCATTGTTAGCAATCGTGTCATTCGCATAAGTGAAATCGCCAAGAAAGTCCGCGGACAAGTCGCGTCTCTGCAACCAGCGGCGGTAATCGAATCCCGTGCTGATCGTGTGCCGCCCCTTAATGATTGACAGCGTATCTGAGAATTGCCAGGTGGGAATGTCGCTGGTGGTTGCGTCATTCACCTGGCTGCCCACATTCGTATAAGGTGCTCCCAAAGTAATCGTTGGGAATAGACGCGCATACGCCGGTAAGTTCGGATACACACCCGTGATGCCCAACGCCGATGACTGCGACGCTGTCATTGGCGTGCCTCCTTGGACCGCACTTGGCTCCAAGTGACCCAAGCGGAAGTTATTGATCATTCGGGAACCGATGTCTTTGGTGTGAGAAATCATCCAGCTCTCAGCTTTCTCATTAAACACACCAATACCCAATGGAGCGGAAATTGAACCGTTTATGTTTGAGTTGTTGTAAGTTGCAGTGGTATACATGAAGAACACTTTGCCCAAGCGGCCCAATTCTTGGTCCAACCGGTAGGTCTCTTGATTCGTGGTCTGCGGCAATGTAACTGACAGGCGGTAGTTGAAACCGGCACCACCACAGCCGACACAGTTCGGAGCCGGAATGACGTTAAGGCCAAGCGCTTGCTGCGCAAGGATCGAGAATCGTGTCGAGGGGATTTGATTGCCCGAGAACGCAGCGCCGGTGAGCGGATCAATGGGCATGCAGGGGCTGGTCGCGGTGGGAGTACAAGTGCCGCCTGCTTGGGTGGGCAGTGCCAATCCTGACGTGGAAAAATTACCATTCAGTTGCGCGGTGACGGGAACCGTGAAATTGCTTTGGTCGAAGCCGTTTCGGATTCTCCATCCTTCGTAGTTAACCAAGAAAAAGGTCTTGTTTCGGCCATCGTAAACTTTGGGGATGTAGATTGGGCCCCCGACAACGAAGCCAAATTGGTTCTGGCGCAATTCTGGGAGCTTTTGTTGGAATGGAGCCTTTGCGTCGAAGGCATCATTCCTGAGAAATTCAAATGCCGTGCCGTGCAGTTGGTTCGAGCCGCTCTTAGTAACGATGTTCACCTGGTTGGCGCTGAATCCGTATTCCGCCGAGTAGGTTTCACTCTGAATTTTGAACTCCTGAATGGCATCCTGGGACAGAATCACCGCGGGGGTATTGAGTGCCGTATCCGTGTTGATCAGGCCGTCCAAGGTGTAGTTGTTCGAAGTGGGCCGGCCGCCGTTGATACTTATCGCATTGCCTTCCCCCTGCCGCATTTGACCTTGTTCCCCGTTGGTTTGCACGGCACCAGCGCCGATAAACAAGAGGCTTAAGAAATTGCGGCCATTGAGCGGCAGCTGATCAACTTGCTTTTGAGTTACGATCTGCGACACCGCCGAGGTGTCTGTGTCGAGGCTCACGGCGCTGGCTTGGACCTCAACACTCTCCGAAACCGCGCCTGGTCGCATCGCCACATTGATGCGCTCCTGCTGCGCTACCACCAGGGTCACACCCTCGGTTACCGATTTCTGAAAACCGGGAGCTTGAACCGCAATTCGGTAGGTTCCAGGAGGCAAAAACGGGATCGTGAAATCCCCGGAAGATGTGGTTTGCGTGTGGTTTGTGACATTGGTTGCGGTGTTTGTTATGTCAACGGTGGCGCTGGCCAGAACAGCTCCAGCAGTGTCTGTCACCGTCCCGAGGATGGTTCCATTCGCGCCTCCCTGGGCATAAAGCAAATTGGCGAACAATAGATTGACCACCAACAGAAAGAGAACTCTGGTTCTGGCTGACATTGTTGTTGCCTCCTCATCGCAGAGGGCGAATTCGACCTGGATGCAGCCGCTGTGCGTATTGCGAGAACAACTCGGCTGCCGCAATCCCCACGAAGGTGTTTTGCGTGGCGCGATGCTCACATCGTTGCGCGAACGCTGTCAAGATCAACCGACAAATGCGATTTGTTCTGCAATGAAAAACATCTCTGGGTGCGTTTTGGCGACGCGAAAGGCGTGATAATACGCAGGAATAATGTAATAGCAATTAGTTGAGGTGATTATTTGTTGGACCTCTATCCTGTTTTGCAATGTGAACCGGTGATTGGTGTGGCGATCCCATTCTTCCGCCGAACAAGCGATTTCCGGACACGAAGGGGACAAAGCGAAGGAATTCAAATTAGACGAATTAGATCAAGCGGAGGCGATGGTGAGATCGTCACTGCCGGACGCGGTCTGCATCAGACAATCGTTGGCATAAAAATGATCGATGGTCGCAGGAGTCACGAGCTTGTGATCGACGAAGACCGCGGGGGGAACGGGTTTTTTATTCAGTATATCGAGGCTGACCTTCACCAAGTCGGGGCCGTAGCGTTCCGGGAAAAAAGCCACTGAGCCGATAAGCCTGGTGTTTGCTTGACGCATCTCGGCGCGGCCCTCCGGAGAAGCGTTCTGACCCATGACCGCGCAGGTATCAGCACGGCCAGCTTCTTCAAATGCTCGCAATGCGCCGATCGCACTAACGTCATTGATGGCACCTACTAATATGCGACGCGAGCGGGAGACACGAAGATGTCTGCGAACAACCTCAAAGCTCGTCCCCATTTCTCCGTCTCCATTGAGGTGGGTTACACGGCAATTCTTAGCGCTCGGGAGAGCTAGGTTGATGCCCACGAGCATTCCGGTCAGACGCATCTGCGGCAAATTTCCGGCGCGGGGCAGTTCCAACATGATGATCTCGTCAGCTTCCGACGCCCAATGCTCTTTTGCCCAACGCCCAAGATAGCGACCGCCGATCAGTCCAGCCTCGTAGTTATTTGCGCCGTAATACGTTGCTCCCGGATGTGGAATATCGATCGCGATCATAGGAATTCCAGCCTCTCGGTACTTTGCTGCCACAATAGGCGCAATCGTCTCGTCAGTTTGAAATTCAATTGCCAGATCAACCTTTTCACGAACCAAAAGATCCGCGTTCCGCTGAGCGATTTTGGCGCTGTAACGATTGTCGAGCGCGATGAGTTCAATGCCTTCTTCTCTCGCCGCGCGTTCCAGGCTGGATGAAACTTCTCTCGAAAACTGATAGTTGGTTCCCTGCGCAGCGTAGCCTAATCGGCAGAGACGCTGTTTAGCAGGGCGCACAATTGCCTGATACAGGTTGGTGCTGACCTTCTCGACCATGCCGCATTTTTCAAGGGTGTAGAGAAGACGAAAACACATCGTCTTAGGAAGTCCGCAGCGTTGCACGATTTCCTTCAACGAAAGGGCCTCTCCTGCAGAGCGGAAACTAGAGAGAATTCTTGACGAGTGGATTACGGACTTAACGAGATAAGGATCTCGAGCTAGAGTGTCGCGTTTCACGGCGCGAGTTACCATGAGCGCATCCGATGCGACACCCAATGCGGGCTTACTGGCATCCATGGTCAAAGCCCTTTCTAAAACAACAATGCCTTACTCGCGTCGAGGAGCGTTCTGTCGGTGCCTTAAGGCGACAGCTGAGCCAATACCGATACGGTATTGGGCGCATGCAGTTCACATATTGACATAATCGTTTTTTCCCTGCAACCCTAACCTTCATGTTTGCAGGCCGTGTGGGGGATCCATCTTGGAACTGCTGGGCAGGTGTAGCATCAGGCCTAACCACCTGATGGTTTTCGGCCAAGCAACACGCTTTCCCGAAAGAACTATCGAACTTTCGTTCTGGCTGCCGTTCGTCTGCTATTGGGTCGAGAAGATAGACGGCCTCGGTTTTCTTTGTCGCGACTAAGGTTATGATCCGAGAGCAGACCTGTCTTGTGTTGAAGCGCATCGCGGGTAAATTTCACGAAATCCAGCGTCGTCTTCGATTGTTCGTCTCTGCGCCAGACCAGATGCACGTCGGTCACGGCGGAGGGTTCGTCCAGCGGCAACACGATTAGTCGATCTGTGAACGAAGGGTGGATCGGATTTCGGCCAACCGCAATATAGATTCCTTTGCCGGAGTCCACCAAGATGGATCCCGCTTCCTCATAGGACATGGTTGCCGTCGAAATGGTTTTGGGTTTGATGGCCTGTTCGCGAAAGAGTGCAAGTGTCCGGTCATAAACGCCGGGAGAAATTCGCCGGTCGATAAGCAGGAGCGTCTCATCCGCGAGATCACGCAAATGCAGCCCCTTGCGCTTTGCCAACGGGCTGGCTCTACGCAGGACAACGGAAAATGGCTCTTGAAACAAAGATGCCGACACCAGTTGTGGGACATCGATCGGCGGCCGCATAAAACCTAGATCAATCTTCCGATCGATCAACGCCTCACCCTGGAATCCGGACGCTATGTCTCTGACGTCGATCTCTACCCTTGGAGCTAGCCGGAGATACTCGTTCATGACCCGGCCAACGACATCGCCCAACCCCTTTGCAATTCCCAGACGGACAGTTCCTGCCCCCCCTCTGCCTACTTGCCTGGCGGCGTCGACTGCCTGGGAAACATGTTGGAGGGCAACGCGTACCTCATTTAAGAAACTGCGCCCGGCGTCAGTGAGAAATACTCTGCTGCTGTTTCTTTCGAAGAGCTGAACGCCGAGCTCAGTTTCCAGGTCGTGAATGTGCCGACTCACCGGAGGCTGCGCGATTTGGAGACGTTTCGCTGCCTTGGTAAAGTTCAACTCCTCTGCAACGGCGATGAAGGAATGAAAATGCCGAAGTTCCATTTGCGCCCCCCATGAGCTCATTTCGCTCACTCGTAAAACGAATTAATACCAAATGAGTATAGGCAAGTTTGCGAAGATGTATTGACAAAACTGCGGTGGATGCGAGAAGCTCCACGCCCATGTGGGGTTCGTTGGCTAGCCTGGCTTGCAGGCCCATTAGGCCTTCATGGCGGTTTGGCTCAAGCGTCCGATTGGCATCGGTTTTGTTCGAAAGGGGCGGTCTTGAAATGAAGAACTGGAGAAAAGGCAGGTCCGGTTTTCTACAATTGTTAGTTCTGACGCTTGCCGTCCTTACAAGCGTATCCGGCTTGCAGGCCCAGTTCGGCCCGCCTGAGCCCCAGGGCTCCGGCCCCAAGGTGAGTCCTCCCACGGTGTTTCCCGCGCCGGGCGCTTATCCAACCACGGAATCGATCACATTGTTGGACGATGATCCACAGGCGATCATCCACTACACCTTCGATGGAAGCGCGCCAACCTCGAAAAGCCCGGTTTATGACCCGGCTCAGGTCCTTTTCATCGGCGGGATTTACGAGGGTAATCATGGCCTGAAGGCGGGCTACACAATTCGCGCCACCGCGATGCGCGACGGCCGTACGAATAGCGACGTCGCCAACTTCCAGTTCGTAATCGATCGTCGCGACCGCACGTCTTACGTCTCGGAAGAAATCCTGCCCGGTGTCCGCATGGTGCGAGACTCGGACAACGACAAGATGTTTCTCGTTAAGGGCGAGAAGAAGTATGCATTGATCGACAGCGGGATGGGTCGCGGAGCACTGAAGAACTACATCTCCCAGTTCACCGGAGAGCTGCCCATCGAAGTCATCTTCACGCATAATCACGGCGATCACATCGGCCAGGCGGACGAGTTCGTTCGCGAAAGCGTGGAGCATATCGGCGAGGCGGACCGCCTGGGTCTCGAACAACTATTGAAGGGCCGCGGAATTCCAGACGAAGTAATCGCGAAGAACGTTGTTTCGGCTCACGATGGAGATCGGATTGACCTCGGTGATCGCTCGCTCGTCATCTATGCGGCCCCTGGCCACACGCCGGGCTCGCTCACCGTGTTCGATGAGCAGACCGGAAATCTTTTTACTGGCGACTCATTTGGGAGCAATGCAGCGACAATTCCGGACGCGCTGTGGATGCAATGGAGCACAGCCTCGCTCGATCAGTATCTGGCGGCGGTAAAAGATTGCCGCGCGAACTTCCACGGCAAAGTGAAGTACATGATGACCGGCCACAACGACCAGCCGCTGGTGGGTGAAAAGTATCTCGACAACCTACAGAGCGCTCTGCAGTCGCTCATGGATAAGGGGGATTCGGCGCTGGTCCCGTCATATCGACCGGCTGGCCTGAAGCAAGTCGTGGTTGGCGACCGGCTGCACGATCCCGATTGGGTAGCGATCAACGTGAATCAGAAAACTTACCTGCCCGCGCCTAGAGAGGAGATAGCTGGCCTCACCCGCATCTCAGTTGAAGGAGCAAAGGTTTTTCCCGTGTTCACGCCGGAAGTAAAGGAGTACACGGTCACTGTGCCAGCGCAGACACGCGAAATCGGCGTCATCGCGGAGCCGACTTCAACCCGCGCAAGTGTGCTGTCCATGAACGGAGAGCCCGTACAGGCAGGAGCGATACACCGGCTGAAGCTGACTGGCAAATCGTCCGTTGTCAGGATTCGGATGACTTCGCCCGATGCGGCGCACACAGCGGACTACGTTCTAAAGGTCACGAGACAATGAAACCGAGATGTAGCTGCAGATACTGGGGTGCTGTGCAGGGCTTCGTTGACCTAACCCGCCAGAAAACTCCACAGCTGCCTAACGTTGCGCGCAGAAATGGCAAACAAACAGAGGTTTCGCTATGCAAAAATAGTGCGGGAGAGCGAGCTTAGTGCTTTCACACACATGGCGCGTAGCAGAAAAGGGGCGGACCGTCTTCACAAAAACGAAATAACCATCAACTCGCAAAGAAAATCAATTGGGGATAAAGGTGATCTTGTCTGCGTTGGCCAGTCTTTTGCGCCATGAATCGTGTTTCGCAATGCGAAATCCAGTTCGGCGACAATAAATGTCGTGACCAACGGCGGCGAGATTGTTAATCTCCCCGAGATAAAGGTATGGCTATGGACTCATCTGAAACGAGACGAATCTTTCACGCTTTGGAAGCGTTCCGCATTGAGATTCCGTCGTGGGGGTTCGCCAATACGGGTACTCGTTTCGGCAAGTTCTTGCAGCCTGCCGCGGCTTCAACAACTGAAGAGAAATTCAGCGATGCGGCCGAGGTGCACCGGGCAACCGGTATTTGTCCCACCATCGCGCTTCATGTCTTGTGGGACTTCCCCGATGGCATAGCAAGCGCGAAAGAGATCACTGCGTTAACGACTCGGTATGGGATTCAGGCTGGATCGATCAATCCGAATCTGTTTCAGGACCAAATCTACAAATTCGGCTCGTTTGGTAATCCGGATCCTGCAGTCCGTTTGCATGCCTTGCAACATACGAAGGACAGTATTGAAATGGCGCGGCAGCTGCACAGCCGCGACATCTCGATGTGGTTTGCAGATGGCTCCAGCTATCCCGGAACCGCAAATATTCGGCAGCGCAAGGCATGGTTCGAACACGGACTGAAGGAAGTGCACTCGCATCTCTCTGCCGAGCAGCGATTGCTGGTGGAATATAAACCTTTCGAGCCGGCGTTCTACCACACCGACATCGCTGATTGGGGAATGGCGTTGCATTTGGCGCGATGCGCAGGGCCGCAGGCGAGAGTCTTAGTGGACACCGGTCACCACTATCATTCGCAGAATATCGAACAGATTGTGGCCTGGCTGCTGTCAGAACAGATGCTGGGAGGCTTTCATTTCAACGATCGCTGTTACGCCGATGACGATCTAACGATTGGTTCTATCGATCCTTACCAGGTATTTCGAATTTTCCACGAGATCTTAAATTACGAGTGGGAAACAAAACGTAAAGCGGATATCGCATACATGATCGACCAGAGCCATAACCTGAAAGGCAAAATCGAGGAAACCATCCAAACAGTGACAATGGCGCAACAGCTGTTCGCGAAGGCAGCATTAGTGGATCAGCAAGCGCTGTCGCATGCGCAGAATCACTGTGATCTGATCCGCGCAGAATCTTTATTGCAGGACGCATTCAACACTGACGTTCGTCCGGCGATTCAGGATTGGCGCGCTTCGAAAGGTCTGCCTCGCGATCCGCTGAAAGCGTTCCACGAGAGTGGTTACATGGAGCGCATCACCAAAGAACGAGGCGCGCGCAATTCGCAAAGTGTTTCCTCCTATGCCTGAAGACGTCACCGCGACGGAGCTAGGACATCAGGAGTGTGGCATGGAACTGGCAAATTCAATTGTTCAATGCGTGAGTATCAGCAGAAACCGTTTTTAGCCTTCGATCTGGGCGCCGAGACCGGAAGGGCGGTTCTTGCGCACATCCACTCCGGTGTAATCACGACGGAAGAGGTGCACCGCTTCGCTAACGAACCGGTTGAGTACGCGGGTGCGCTGCATTGGGATGCTCCTCGATTATGGTTCGAGCTTCGCAAAACGCTTTCGCGTTTGGAAGAAACGGAGTTGGGTGGAATTGGCGTGGACGCCTGGGGCGTTGACTACGCGCTGCTCGGAGAACGCGGGGAGTTGTTGCAGAATCCTTATCACTATCGAGACAAGCGCACGGATGGAGTGATGGAACTGGTCTTCGCGAGGGTTTCGAAAGACCAGATCTACCGCGAAACCGGAATTCAGTTCATACAAATCAATACTCTGTACCAATTGTTCGCGGCAAAACGAGACACGCCCAATTTGCTGCGTGCGGCGCGAAAGCTCTTGACTGTTCCAGACCTTTTTCACTATTGGCTGACCGGAAATGCAGTATGTGAGTTCACCAATGCAACCACAACTCAAATGGTGAACCCGCAGAAGCGCGCGTGGTGTCGCAAGCTGATGGAGAAACTCGAGTTGCCCTCTGAGTTGCCTGCGGAAATCGTGGAGCCGGGAACCGTTGTGGGTACGCTATCGGAAACCGCGAGTTCGAATTCAGCGCTCCGCGGAACACCGGTTATTGCACCCGCCTCCCATGATACTGGTTCAGCCGTGGCTGCAGTCGTCGCCCGCGGTGACACGGCATTTCTGAGCTCTGGCACGTGGTCTCTGGTCGGAACCGAGCTCGACAACCCACTCATTACACCTGAGAGTTCGAGATTGAATTTCACGAATGAAGGCGGCGTCTGTGGGACAACGCGATTCCTGAAAAATGTTATGGGCTTGTGGATGCTCCAATGCTGCCGCCAGTCATGGGTATCGCAGGCGCAAATTTACGATTACCGCGAGTTGATGGAACTGGCATCACGCGAACCGGAATTCGGCCATTTGGTCGATCCAGACGACGAAACGTTTTTGCACCCGGCCGACATGCTGACCGCAATTGACCGATTCTGTGCCAGGACGCAACAGCCGAGCCCGAAAACACCCGGCGCATATGTGCGGACTGTGCTTGAGAGTCTGGCCTTCAAATATCGTCAGGTCATCGATGATTTGGAGCGCCTGATTCAAAGACCAATTCACCAGATTCGCATTATGGGCGGAGGTTCCAAGAACCGCCTACTGAACCAGTTCACCGCCGAGGCCACTGGCCGTCGTGTATTGGCCGGTCCGGCAGAAGCCACGGCGCTTGGCAATATCGCCATGCAGATCCTCGCAACCGGAGCCGCGAGTTCTCTTAACGAAGTTCGCGCGATGGTAGATCGCTCTTTCCCGACCGAGATGTTCGAGCCGCGGGAAGCTGATAAATGGGAACGACATCTCACGCGCTTTCAGCACTACACGGAGATGGTTTATGCCTGAAATTCAGGAGATGCTTCACCTGAAAGATTTGTGGGATGAGCAAAAAGCGCGCAGCCTGGGGTCAGACCAGCTAGCTCTGCTACGCTACCGCTCAAACCTGCTGGGTGCGGATCTGCGAATTACAAACTTCGGCGGTGGGAACACCAGCTCGAAGTTCGAAATGACCGATCCATTTACCGGAGAAAAGGTACGAGTGCTAGCAGTCAAAGGCAGTGGCGGAGATATTGGATCGATTACCGAAGCTGGATTCGCCATTCTTTACCTGGATCGTCTGGAGCAGTTGAAGAAGCTTTACCGCGGCGAAGTGCACGAGGACGAGATGGTCCGCTACTATCCGCTCTCGGCATTTGGCGAAAACCGGGTAGCGGCGTCAATTGACACTGCCTTGCATGCGTTCCTGCCGTTTGATCATGTGGATCACTTGCATCCTGATGGGGCCATTGCGCTCGCAGCCAGTGCAAACGGCAGACAGAAACTGGATGAATTCAATCGGCTCTTCGGCCGGGAAATTGGATGGCTTCCCTGGCAGCGGCCCGGTTTCGAACTCGCGTTGATGCTGGAGCAGGCAGTAGCAGAGAATCTCGGTGCTGAAGGCCTCATCCTCGGCGGCCACGGCCTGTTCACCTGGGGCCGGACCCAACGCGAATGTTATTTGAATAGCGTTCGGACGATTGACGAAATGGGCGAGTTTGTCCTCGACCATCAGAAAAAGAAAGGGACGGTGTTTGGAGGAGTGGCGGTTTCGGCGGCTCCCGATCGCTCCGAAATCGCTGTCAGCATTCTGCCGGCATTACGCGGCGCGGTTTCGTCCAACAGGCGCGTAATCGCACACTATGCCGATGACGAAGACGCCCTCGCATTTGCCAATTCACGTTGGGCACGAGAATTAAGCGCTCTGGGCACAAGCTGCCCTGATCACTTTCTGCGTACGCGGGTATGCCCGATGTTCGTTCCGCGGAACCCGCAGAAACAAGAAGATGCAAATACGCTCAAGGCAAAGATTCAGGAGCAGGTGGTTCGATATCGCGAGGATTACAAGAAGTATTACGACAGCTATGCGAACGCCGATTCTCCTAAGTTGCGCGATACCAATCCTTCCGTCGTGATCATTCCCGGGGTCGGCCTGTTTGGGTTCGGAAAGAACAAGAAAGAAGCGCGCATCACTACCGAATTCTTCATCAACGCCATTCACGTGATGGCGGGAGCGAACGCTCTCGAAGACGGGACTGCACCGGACCCCTTGCCCCAGGCCAAGACTGTGGAGCACTCGAGGGAGTTCACGCAGTTCCACAACTATGTGGCGCTCCCGCGGTCGGAAGCATTTCGCATTGAATATTGGGCGCTCGAAGAAGCAAAGCTGCAGCGCATGCCGCCTGAGGCCGAGTTCAGCCGCAAGATCGTGTTGGTGATCGGCGGCGCGAGCGGAATCGGTAGGGAAGTCGCCTTATTGCTTGCGAGAAAGGGTGCCCACATCACGGTCGCGGATTTCGACGAGGCCGGCGCTGAGAAAGTGGCTGCCGACGCCGCAGCGGCTTCATCCCGGGAGCAAGTGACACACGCGAGGGTGAACCTCGCCTCTGCTCAGAACCTCGCCGAAGCGGTGAAGTTTACGCTCAGTCAGTTCGGAGGAATTGACGGCGTTGTAAATACTGCGGCGATCTACCCTGTCCCAAGTCCCGACGGGGAACTCCCCGAGTCTCAATGGGCGAATACTTTTCTTGTCAATGTGACCGGAAATTACCTGCTCGCGCGCGAGGCGGATTGGATTTTCAAGGACCAGAATCTGCCCTCGTCCATGGTGCTGACGAGTTCGGCGAACGCGGCTGTTCCCAAGAAGGGCAGCGAAGCCTATGACACCAGCAAAGCAGCGCTGAATCATCTGGTTCGTGAGCTCGCCATCAAGCTAGGGCCGCAGGTGCGCGTAAACGCTATTGCGCCGGCAACCGTCGTGGCGGGATCGACGATGTTTCCGCGGGACCGCGTAATCCAATCACTAGAGAAATACAACGTTCGTTTTTCAGAGAGCGAAAGCACGGAGGAACTCCGCAACAAGCTGGCAGAGTTCTACGCGCAACGCACGCTCACGAAGCGGACAGTCCTGCCGCAAGACTGCGCCAAGGCGATTGTGTGGCTGCTCAGCGATGAGAGCGCCAAGACCACCGGGCACATCATCCCGGTCGATGGGGGGCTTGCAGAAGCGTTTCTGCGATGACCCCAAGGAACGGCTAGCTGACAACTTTAAGGTAAATAGAAAAGGTAAATAGAAAGGGAGAACAATACCTTGATGAGTAATAACCAAGACAAGAATATTCTTACGAAGAGCGTCCTGCTGGCAGTTCTAGTCATCGGGTCGTCGTTTACCTGTGCTGCAGAAACTCAAACCTGGCAAATTGATCCGAACCACACCGCGGCGCAGTTTTCCGTGCGGCATTTGGGAATTTCAACCGTGCGCGGCATGTTCGAGAAGACCAGTGGAACGGTGGTTTTCGATCCGTCGGATCCTGCTAAAGCATCCATTGACGCCACCATAGATGCCACAACATTCAATAGCCGGGTCCAGATGCGCGATAACGATGTCCGCAGTCCGCACTTCCTGGATGTGGCGAAATATCCAACGATCACATTCAAGTCAACGCGCACCGAGGTCGCCGGCACCGGCACACTCAAAATCACCGGAGATCTGACGATTCATGGAGTAACAAAACAGGTTGTGCTTGATGTCGAGGGCCCCTCACCAGCGATTAAAGACCCGATGATGGGCAATCTCCGCATAGGAGCGAACGCCACCACTAAGATCAACCGCAACGATTTCGGCATTACGACGATGCCCGGAATAGTGGGAGATGACATCCAGATCGTGCTCGATGTCGAGCTCACGCGCCCGGCGAAATGAAATGGCCCTGCAACGGATTTGTTTTGTCCTTCAAGTAAAGCCGGAGCAGCTTGAGGAATACAAACGCCGGCATAGCAACGTCTGGCCGGAGATGTTGAATGCGCTGCGCGAAACAGGATGGAGTAACTACTCTCTTTTCCTTCGGGATGACGGCATGCTCGTAGGTTACTTGGAGACTGAGAGCTTTGAACGCGCCCGCGCAGGTATGGCGGGACGCGATGTCAATGAGCGTTGGCAGCGCGAAATGGCAGACTTTTTTGTGCAGCCCGCTGGTTTGCTGCCAGACCGAGCCATGCAAGCTCTGGAAGAAGTATTTCACCTCGACTGAAGGACTGAACTCACCAATGGCGGCGAATCCTGCAGTTGGCGTCGTATATCACTGGTTGGGCGGTCTTGCCTCTGGCAGTTTCTACGTCCCCTATCGAGGCGTGAAACGGTGGGCCTGGGAGACGTATTGGCTGGCGGGCGGATTCTTCAGCTGGATCATTGCGCCGTGGATTCTCGGGCTGCTACTGACGAAGGATTTGCTTCCGGTTCTTCATGAGGCCCCCGCGACCGCTATTTTTTGGACCTTCTTTTTCGGACTGCTTTGGGGAGTCGGTGGTCTCACCTTCGGCCTCACCATGCGATATCTGGGACTCTCACTCGGAATGGCAGTAGTCCTCGGCCTGTGTGCTGCGTTCGGCACCCTGATGCCGCCAATCTTTCGCGGGGTGTTCATAAGTGAGGTAGTCGGGACAACTTCAGGCCGGGTCATTCTCGTGGGCATTGGCGTTTGCCTTGCCGGAATTACCGCAGCAGGACTGGCCGGCATCTCGAAAGAACGCGTGATGTCGCCCGAACAGCAAAAAGCGGCGATCAAAGAATTTAATTTGAGAAAAGGAATCGGCGTCGCCGTTCTCTCCGGCGTGATGAGTGCGTGCTTTGCTTACGGGTTGGCCGCTGGAGACCCGATCAAAGCGCTCACCCTGGAACATGGAACTCCGCCGCTATGGCAAGGTTTGCCGGTGCTGGTCGTTGTCCTTATTGGCGGTTTTGCAACGAACTTCGTCTGGTGCTTGATCCTACTGGTTAGGAATAAGACCGGAGGACAGTTCTTCAACTCACGTTCGACTGGGCGTGGTCCAAATCATGAGACGGTCATCGAGACCGCAGTCGATGCGCCCAGCCGCGAAGTAGTTGAACACAGTTCGCCGCAGCACGGAGTTCAAGTTCTGGAGGCACCTCCGGTCCAAGAACACTCGGCGGCGCGGGCCCCGATGCTTCGAAACTACCTTCTTTGCGCTCTGGCTGGAACGACATGGTATTTCCAATTTTTCTTTTACACCATGGGCGAGACTCAAATGGGACGATACAAGTTCTCTAGTTGGACGCTTCACATGGCAAGCATCATCATTTTTAGCAGTCTGTGGGGAATTGGCTTTAAAGAGTGGAAGGGCGCGGGTAAGCGTGCTGGACAACTGCTTGCTCTAGCTCTGCTTCTTTTGGTCGGCTCGACAGTGATTGTTGGATACGGAAATTATCTGGGATTGAGCGCTAAATAAGATTATTCGAGACCTTCACGAATGCCATCTGGCCAAAATAAGTTCCTCCTCAACCGTCGGAAGTTTATCAGCAGTAGCTCGATGGCGCTGGCCGCCATCGCAGGTACTTCGGTAGTGGGCACGAGTAGACTCGCATGGGCGCGGCCGGCCCCCAAAGACACTTTTGAAGTGGAAACCGCCTACGGACGGTTGCGTGGTACGCGCAAAGGAGATCTGATTACGTTCAAGGGCGTTCCATACGCTGGTCCAGTGTCTGGAGAGAATCGTTTCAAAGCACCACCGCCACTCACACCTTGGACCGGTATTCGTGACGCGTTCACTCCCGGGCCACCGTCGTTCCAACCGACTAGGCCTTCGTTCGGAACCGAGGAACCATTTCCGTCCGAGGATTGCCTGGTGCTGAACATTTGGACGCCGGCAGTCGATCACCGTCGTCGCCCCGTTATGTTCTACAACCATGGAGGTGGATTCGTAATTGGATCCGGAAGCACTTGGTACCAGGATGGCGGCAATCTCGCTCGACAATACGATGTTGTCGTCGTGGCAACTAATCATCGTCTGGGACTCCTGGGATATCTGTTCTTGGCTGACCTTGCCGGCGAAGAGTATGTCAGTTCCGGCAATCAAGGGATACTGGACATTGCCGCCGGACTCAAATGGGTACATGAAAATATCGAGGTGTTTGGCGGCGATCCACACAACGTAATGGTGTTTGGTGAATCTGGCGGTGGGGCAAAGACTTCCTGCATTTATGCGCTACCTGCGGCAAAAGATTTCTTCAACAAGGCGTCGATCGAGAGTGGCCCTGGGGTTCACATGTCGAATCGGGACGTGGCTACAGCGACCGCGAAGATGGTTCTGGATGAGCTCGGCTTGTCGGAAAAGGACGTCCGCAAGCTTAAAGAAGTTCCAGCCGCAAAACTGGTGGAACTTCAAGGGACGCTCGCTAAGAAGAGCATGGGGCTGACGCTTAGTGGTGGCAGAACAGGGATGGTTGTTCCACGTCCGGGTGGATTCGTTCCTGTCGTCGATGGGACTTACCTTCCGCATCATCCTTTCGATCCCACCGCACCGTCAATCTCGCTGGACAAACCGCTCATAGTTGGAACGAACAAAGATGAAATGGCGTTCTTTTTCTTTCAAAATAAACAGACGGAGCTGTTTAGTTTGACCGAAGACGAGTTGAAATCGCGCTTGGGCAAGGAGTTCGGCGCGAATGCAGAGAAGATTCTGACAACGTATCGCAACAGCCGACCCGGGGCTTTGCCATCGGATCTGTACGTTGCGATTACGACCGCGCGAGCCATGTGGCTGGGCTCCATTGAAATTGCAGAGAAGAAGTACGAACAAAAAGCCGCGCCTGTGTATATGTACATGTTCACCCACCCTTCAAACTTGATAGTTCCGGGCACCACCCGTCAGCTAGGTGCGGCTCACGCTACAGAGATTTGGTACAAGTTTAATAACGTCGATGTAGAAGGCCCGAAAGACCCCTCCCGCCCGTCACTTGTCGGCACGGACCCGGATCGCGAAAAGGTAGGGCTGAACATGAGCGAAATGTGGACCACGTTCGCTAAGACCGGTCACCCGGGCGCCAAGGGGCAACCTTCTTGGCCGGCGTACGACCCGCAAAGGCGTGCGACGATGATGATCGATGCGCAATGCAAAGTGGAAGATGATCCGTTCGGGCAAGAACGCACAATGTGGGATAGTCTGACCTCCTAAACCCGAGGTCCACAGCTAAATCCGGCGATCCGCGCCATGAACGAAAAGCCCATCGAGAGTCCCGCCAATCCGAACCAGCCCAGTGCTGGCCGGAGTTGGCGTGATTCTGCTGTCGCGCAAGGTCAGTCCCTGTCGTGCTGGGCGTCTGACGGTGGTAGACTTCGCCTATGGCCGCGAAAAAGAGAGGCAAGAAAAAACAAACGAAATCAGGCTCCAAAAAACCTGCAAAGCGATCTGCCGGCAGGAAGATGAAGCCAACAAATAAACTAGCAAAGAAGAGCGCTACGTCTAAGAAAAAATCCGTGAAGAAAACGAAGAAGCCGGCCCCGAGGCAACCGGCCTTGAAAGCGAAGGCCGTTCGCAAGAAGACCAGCGTCTCGAAGCCGATGACCACGCCAAAGCAACGGCGCAGGGGCCAGACCGTGGTCGGCTTGGTGTTTTCATCCGAGGGACCGCGATCAGGTTCCGGCGGGCAGTCGGGAGACTTGCAGGGATTATCCGGCATCGCCGGCGCCGATTCAGAGAGCGTCGACGAGCTAGTTGAGGAAGGGAACGCCTTCGAGGCCGATGTAGTGGCCGGCGTAGAAGAAGCCGGGGACGAGGATGAGAAAGAAGTGCGGACGCATGAGGTCCCCGAGGATGACGTGCCCGACGAATATCTAGAGAAAGATTAGTGCATCGTAGTCGCGCGCGCTCGAATCCACTTACTTTGGCTGCTGCAGTGGTACTTCTAATCCTATAAGGGCCAAACTAACGGCGTCGTTCTTTTACATTTACATTCCCGCCCGCCTTCATCAAATGCATTTCCTGTTTTGCCTGTGCAGGTTGCAGTAGTGAAGCAAATCACAAGAAGGAGTCCGTTATGCCCACCATTACCACCAAAGACGGTACGCAGATTTACTACAAGGACTGGGGAAAGGGCCAGCCCATCGTGTTCAGTCACGGCTGGCCGCTCACCGCAGACGACTGGGACGGACAGATGCTGTTCTTCGGCCAGCGTGGTTATCGGGTCATCGCGCACGATCGGCGAGGGCACGGCCGTTCCACACAAACCTGGGACGGCAATGACATGGACACCTACGCCGACGATCTCGCGGTGCTTACCGAAAAGCTTGACCTGAAGAACGCAATCCACGTGGGTCACTCGACTGGCGGTGGAGAGGTAGCCCGATACCTTGGGCGGCATGGCTCAAAACGCGTCGCTATGGCTGTGCTGATCAGTGCCGTACCGCCCTTGATGGTGAAGACGGACAAGAATCCCGCCGGCGCACCCCTCTCGGTCTTCGACGGCCTGCGAGCCGCGTATGTCGAAAATCGGCCCCAGTTCTACAAGGACATCACGCTCCCGTTCTACGGTTACAACCGGCCCGGCGCCAAGATTTCCGAAGGGATCCGGGAGAAGTGGTGGCTCCAGGGCATGATGGGAGGAGTAAAGGCCGGCTATGACTGCATCAAGGCTTTCTCCGAAACGGATTTCACGGAGGACCTCCAGAAGTTCGACGTGCCAACCCTCATCCTTCATGGCGATGACGATCAGATCGTGCCAATCGCCGCGGCGGCTCCGCTCTCCGCGAAGCTTGTTAAAGGCGCCACGCTGAAGGTGTATCCAGGTTTCCCGCACGGCATGCCGACAACCCATGCGGACCAGATCAATGCCGATTTGCTGGCGTTCGTCAGGCAAAGCCAACAAGCGGCTGCCTAGCGTCATCCGGCCTTCACGCTTGGCGCGAAGGCCGGTGGTTCGCTCAGGGAACGATTCCGGTGAAACCCGTTTCCACCCTACCCCGGGGCAGGTGAGTCGGCGTGTCGCTTCGGCGATTGAAACCGAACCGCTGCTTGCATCATCTATTACTGCTCACGGTTTTTCATTCGAGCAAATAGGGATAAATCATGGCCACCTGGCCCGCGCCCAGCGCACTCGATGCAGCTACCCAAGCCTTTCCAACTCTGACTGCGTCGCAGATCGCGCGCCTTCGTCCCGGGGGCAAGTTGCGCAAAGTCGAACCCGGTGAGATTTTGTTTCGGCCTAATGACACATACGTTCCGTTTTTTGTGCTGATCTCGGGAGCGATGGAAATCGTGCAGCCTGGCATTGACGGCGAACGCCCCATCACAACCCACAGCGCTGGTGCATTTACCGGCGAAATCAGCATGATCTCTGGGCAGCGTTGCCTGGTGCTCGGAAGGGTCACGGAAGCTGGTGAATTTCTTGAAGTGACGCCCGATGGCCTGCGCGAGGTAGTCGCCCGCGACGCTGAATTGAGCGAGATTCTAATGCGGGCATTTATTCTTCGCCGCCTGGCTCTCATCAACAAAGGTCTGGGCAACGTCATCATGCTGGGTTCGCGCCACTGTGCCAACACTTTGCGCCTGCGCGAATTCCTTGGCCGCAACGCCTACCCATACAACTATGTGGACCTCGATGTGGACAAGACTTACCAGGCGATGCTCGACCGTTTTGAAGTCAAGACCGGTGATGTTCCAGTGGTCATTTATAACGGCCGGACCGTGTTGCGCAGCCCCTCGCCGCAGCAATTGGCTGACTGCTTGGGCCTCAACGCCAGCATTGACCAGTCTCAGATGTGGGACCTGATCATCGTAGGCGCGGGCCCGTCGGGCTTGGCGGCGGCGGTTTACGCCGCATCGGAAGGACTCGACGCGCTGGTGGTTGAAATCGAATCTCCGGGCGGCCAGGCGGGATCGAGTTCTAAGATCGAGAACTACCTCGGATTCCCCACCGGAGTCTCGGGGCAGGAGTTGTCGAATCGCGCCATCGCGCAAGCACAGAAATTCGGCGCG
>WNFD01002742.1_pt1 | contig 21461 bp, 20 predicted proteins | sample 5400491 | NCBI WGS metagenome assembly WNFD01 (sample SAMN13153343, study PRJNA577476) | soil metagenome | isolation source: 120 cm saprolite under Douglas fir tree site 2 hole 2 replicate 2 | place: USA:California | collected 2015-04-18
AATGCGATCAGCGCGCAGCCAACCGCTCGACCCTAAAGGCTCGCTTGCACACCCTTCCTGCTCAAGGGCGGCGCGTTTCGACTTTCGTCACGGTGGTGGTGCGTTGTCCTGGACCGCAGCAAAGGCCAGCGGTGTCCACGGGCTGACTTGAAAGCTTGTGGGTGCGATCTCTGGGACCGAGATTCCAAAGTCCAATCCCCACCACGCTGTACTGTCGCGCTCGGCTGTACACCAGATTGAGATAGTCTGCTCTTTCCTGATCACCGATCTGCTGTCTGCCGCCGAATTCCTCCAGAAGTAAAGGGATGCCATTTGACCCACACCAATCAGAAAGCATCGGCAATGTGACGTTCAGGTCGCCATCCGAGTACTCGTGCATGTCGCAAAGGTCGTTGTACGGAAGCGAAAAGAGGTCTCGGCGGTTTCGTACTATCTGTTACGCGGATGATCGTCCCGCGGTCGGGGATTATTGGTTGGGGCGATCGGGGATCAATACAATTAAGGGGCCGTTAACTATACTGTGTCCAGCCATAGCTGGACACCTGCTGCAGCCAAACCAAGCCAGTTTCGGGCCGCTCAATCAGGACTGCAAAAGAACAGCGACGCCAGCCAGGAAGGCCATGTTGGCTAGGTTCTTCGACCTCGGCGTGCCTTGATGGAAAGCCGCTGGCGAAAGCCCGACAGTAATTCGCCGTTGCCGACGGCAGACCCCACCGAAGATGTCGTGGCCTTCGCGCCGCTACAACACCGCTCGGGTCTTGATCCATCTGTACAAGGGATGCGCCGAGCCGATCGCTGCGCCTTTCGAAATCGCTTGGTATAGGGAACGCTTCGACCGTGTCCTCCAACCCAACAACATCGAAAACCGATTGAGTCGGTGGATCGCGCCTCATTCGCTGGGCGGCGCGTTCAGTCTTTCGTGTTACCCCGCGATGTCGCCGGCTCTATAAGATCCACGACGGCAGCGATGCGCCCCGATTTTGAGCTGAAGCTTTTCGATTCTCGGCTGCGCAGATGTCATCGGCTCTTCTCCATTCGCCACTCCTGCAAGCGGTGATTGCCGAAGTCTGTCACGTAGATGCCCGTTCCGTGGACGGCCACGTCCTCGGGCCTGTCGAATTCGCCCGGACCGGTACCTTCCCTGCCGAATGTCTCGAGAGGCTTTCCACCTGGGTCGAACACCCTCACCTTGCCATGCCCAAAATCCGCGCCGTAGACGCGCCCAAGCGCGTCGACGCCCACGCCGGAGGCGACGCGGAACCCGAAAGCTCTTCCGAAAAATCCCCACCCGACGATGCTCGTGGACTTGCCCTCGACGAAGCGCTGCAGCCGATGGTTGTATGCGTCCGCTATCCACAACGAGCCGTCAGGCGCGATCGCCGCGTCCGTCGGGTAATGGAGCTGCCCGTACCAGAGCCTGCCGGGCTCGCCGAGCTTGCGGCGGAGCTTGCCGTCCGGCCCGAGAACCAGAACATCATGGCCGTAGAAGTTCGCAACGTACAGGTTGCCGCTCTTGTCCACCGCGATTCCGCCGGGCGCATCCAGCCCCTCCGCCTGGATGTGGCGAACGAAACTGCCATCCAGCCGGAACACCGAGATTCGGTCGTTGTCATATTCGGCGATGTACAGGAGCTGGTCCGGCCCTATGGTGAGGTGCATGGGCCGATCCAGTTCGCCAGGTCCTTTGCCTTCGCTGCCGAAGGCACGCTCGTACTTTCCGTCCATTCCAAACACGGCGATGCGGTGCGCGCCCGCGTCTGCGACGAAGATGTCTCCCGCCTCAGAGACGGCGACGCCGATCGGCCGGTCCAGCCGCCCAGGTCCGCTGTCGCCGATTGCCTTGACGAAGGTTGCGCCCGGCGGCGGAACCGAAGCGGATTTCAGGTACGGTCCCCACGTCACCAAAGCCGCAACGAGTACCAGGAGCAACACGACCGCTCCGAGGACTTTCGCTGTCACTCCGCCGCGCATGCCTAGAAGCTCTGCCGAAAGCTCAGCACCGCGATGAAGTCGTTCTTCAGCGCAAGGCCGTTGGTTTGCTGAACCACGGGAATCTCAACCGCCGCTTCGACGATGGAGCGCTCGGAAATCCACTGCAGGCCTGGCGTCACGTACCAGGTGAAACCACCCGAATCTGGGTTTTTGGTCCCGGAGACTTTGTCCTTGCCATCCCAGACCGCGGCTGTTTCGAGCACACCGAACAGGTATGAAGGCACGCCCGCGCCGAGGCTTCCCCAGGGAATCAAGCGCCACTGGAACGAGGCATCTCCCCTCGCCTCGTCCCCGGCCCGAAAGTCATTCGCCTCGGTCCGAAGCTGGTACGTGCCCGACACGTCCAGCTCCCACCGAAGCGTTTGCCACGTCAGAACGGCGCCGCCGAGCGGATCCCAGGAGCCCGAGCCCAACTGGAATGGCTGCGGGTAGCGCCCGAGCGCATCGGCCTCGTTTTGGGCTCCCGTGGGCAGCTTCAAGCCGGCGAACGGCGCGATCCGAAAGGTCTCGCCGGGCTTGTCGATGGCGAGCGCGGTGTAGCGGACCACCGTCGTCAGGTCGCCGAACCCGGTCGTGTGCCTCGCGACGCGTCCCGCTGGCGTGGTGAGCTCGATGCGCTTGTACATAAACGGAAGCACGCCCAACACCATCAGCCGCGAGTCCACTCCATAGAAAAGCACCGTGGCCGCGACGAGGGCATCGAGGTCTCTCGACATGGGGGTCGGGTCGCCCGTCGACCGCAGCCAGATCGCCTGCTGCCGTAAAATCAGCTCACCGTCGTGGACGGGCAGCGCCGTGTTCGAGGTGATGGGACCCGCTGCGGCAGTCGAGGACAAGACAAGGAGCGCCACGAAGGGCACGACCCTCGCGCGCACGACTTCGGCGCGACTCACGTCACCCCTCGACGTTCTTGCCGTCGATCTTCAGCTCGCCCAGGGTGAAGCCGGCATTCTTCACTGCCTGACGCACTTGCTCGGGAGTCGGACCCTTGCCCTTCGGCGCCGCGAAGGTGGCGAGCCCACCCTCGAGATTCACCTTGACGTCGTTTGCACCGGGCAGCGCCTTGAGCTTCTTTTCAATTCCGTACGCGCAGAATGGGCACGCCATTCCGCTGACGTGCACCTCGTAGTGCGACACGCCTTCCTGCGCCAAGGCTGTCGAGGGAGTCAGTACCAGCGTCCCAATGGGAATTGCACCCAGCGACAAACTCAGCCCGAGCGCGCTCGCCAGAAAAGACCGAATCAGTTTGTCCATCTTTTGGATTACCTCCTTTTGACAATCTGCAAGTCTATACTTTGGTATAGTCAAGCCCGCTGTTCCTGCCGTCGTCGAAAGCAGCGCAAAGCCAAACAGCATTATGGTTTCAGTCTCATGAGTCCAACCTCGTGAGAATGGGGCCGAGCACGAATGCGGTGGAGAAGCCCACCACCCAAACGCCTGCCGAAATCCCGAGGACGACGCGACTGAAACGGCTCGCGGTGCGGCACCTCGGATCGTGGATGGGGCACGCCAGCGCGCGGGCCTGCAGTCGGCGCGCCAGATGATACACATAACAGTAATTTCCAGCGATGAGCAGCCCGGACAAGGCGAAGACCCACAGCTTGTGGCGCGAGAAGCTGACGAGCCAGGGCGCGCTGGAGAGAAACGAGGCGACCGTGGCGCCCAGGCCTAGGAGCACCAGCAGCGACGGCAAGGCGCAGCACAACAGTGTGCCGAGCGACGTAAAGAGCGAGAGAAAGCTCAGTAGGCGGTTGTCCCCGGTCGCGGTCGTCTTCGATGCGCTCATCGTTTCATCCAGGTCTCTACCCAGGGCCCAGTTGAAGTACGCTCGCTTCTACGACGGCTGGGTGGAATAAGTTACTTCTATCCGCTAGTACCCCCTGGAACTGAGAAAGCTGGAACTGAGAAAGGCGGCGGAATTTCTCAGGGCATGACTTCTCAGCGGACTGATGGGGTCTGGGCGGTGCCGAGTTTCGCCCGCCAATTCTCAAAGCAGGTTTCCGGTTTTTGGAAGCGTACGGAATTCGAATGCTGTTTGGTCAGTGCGGGTAAGGTTGAGCAATTAAGGGGCCGTTGACTATAGTGTGTCCAGGTTTAGCTGGACACCTGCGCCAGCCAAACCTAACCAGTTCTTAAGCTACGCACGCATAAGTGATTGCTTTTGAAAGTGTCAAAAATCCGCGCGCATGCTGATCGCCGTGGAAGTGGGAGAGCAGAAGCTGAAACAAAAACGCCGATCAGCATTCATGGGTTCAGTCGCCGGGATCGAGTTTTGGCAAACGACAGCAATCGCGGGCCAAATGATCTTCAAAGCCTACGCGGTCTTCGATCGTCAGCTCGCTGGCCGGGTCCTGTATTTGCCGAGCAGCAATTCCAGCCCGCAACAGGCAAACAAGCTCACGGCTACCGCCGCGCAAAGAATCCAGGCCCAACCGTGCTGGCCTAATGGCAGGAGCCCCAACCCGTAAAGAAGGGAGGCGATCGCTGCCAAAAGGTAGGCCGGCCCTGTGTAGAAGCAGTGCAGGCGTCCGCACCTGCGGGCGTTGACCAAGCACGCTACGCCGCCCACCGTGAAAGCGGAGGTCCAGGCGATGGTGTGCGTGATGTTGCCGGCGGTGCTGGTACTGAGGATCAACGCCCACGGCCCTATCCAAAGAAGCCACGTTGCCCAGCGGGATCGGAGCAAATCCATTTCGCTGCTCCTAGGACATTGGCTCATGGCGCGTTCCCGCGGGTTCGTGGATAACACGTCGGCTCTACTCTACGCTTCCCGTGCCGGTCTACCACTGCGGCCACGAAGGCGGCCTTTCCAGCGTGATTCAAGCAGGAGGGGGCGTAAGATCCTCGTCTCGGCGCCTTGCCAAACGATCGCATCGATTCAGCGCGGGGAGTCACGCTGCATAAGCGTCAGGCTCGAGCCCGAGGTTGACGCAACGGTCCCGGTTGAAGCTTGGCACTACCCCTGAGCTCACACAGGTCTAGCCTTGCGGTTGGTCGGGATAAATGGTGTTGAACTGACGCCGAGCGAGGGCGCCTTCTTAAGCTACGCATGCATAAGTGATTGCGTTGTGAAAGTGTCAAGAATTCGCGCATGCTGATCACCGTGGAAGTGGGAGCGGAAGTATACTTAGTCGCCATTAGGTATACCGACCGCTATAGCGGTCAGGCGTTCCTGGCACCCTGCCCTGCTTTGTCGCGCGAACGGCAGTCGTTTGCTCGTTCTCCACGACTTGCAGAAAACTCGTCGCCTCCACGAGGACGCCGAACCTTCTCGGGCATGTTTTACCAACCCGGAGACGGACCCTTCGGCAGAGTGAGTAGCGCGAAGACCACCATCATGACCGCAACGCCGATCGTAGCGACCCCAGGCTACGGGGCGTGTTTTGGTCTCAGGACTCGCGGCCGCGAGGCTGCGTTCCTTTGGACATAGTGCATAGCCGCCCAAGCAGCTCAAACCCAAGAAGACTTGAACGAGGTTGCTACCGGCACGTGCCCATCGCCGTGTTGCAGCTCGTGCTTGTGGTAACGTTGATCAACGTCTTCGCCAAGACTGGAGAATCCTAGTGCGCAAGGTACTGCAAGTTCTGTTGGCGATGTTCGGAGTGGTTGCGATCTTCATTGCGGCTCTTCACATCGTTTTCGGACCTGCATCGATTCCTGGCGCCATCCCGGTCAACGCAACAATGGACAGCGAGGAGCGGTTCTACGCGACCTTGTTTTTGGCTTTCGGGGTTGCGCTGCTCTGGTGTGTCAAGGACATCGAGCGGAAGGCGCGGGTCGTCTACTTCTTGATGCTGACGTTTTTCGTTGGAGGCCTGGCCCGCATCGTTTCGCTTCTGATCGTGGGGCCGCCCAATGCGTTCTTCATATCCATGACAGCCGTTGAACTGCTGCTCCCCCTCATCTTGGGATGGATGCAATTTAGAATCGCCCGCGTGCCGTCTCAGGCCCTACGAAACCGCTGTCACCGAAATGGAGAGAGAGATGCAGGTTCACCCATGAGGCTCCCGAGCACCGCGCACACCTCGCGGCCCTGGCGGATCCACGAGCTCACCCACGATTTCCGGCTCGAGGACGTGTGGGCGCTGCCGACGCCGGGCGGCCCGGACGACTTCCCTCGGCTGGTGGCGGGCATCGCCTCGGGCGACCCGTCGCAAGGCTCCTCCCGCGCCGCCCGCACGCTCTGGGCGATCCGATGGAAGGTCGGGGAGCTGCTCGGTTGGGACGGCCCCGATGCCGGCGTCGGCTCGAGAGTGCCGACGCTCCGCGACCGGTTGCCGGCAGATCTGCGCGACGCCTCGTCCGCCCCGGACTTCGCCGCGCTCCCCTTCACCTCGCTGTACCTGCTCGAGAACGAGTTTGCCGCGGAGATCGCCAACCGGACCATGCACGGGGTCCTGCATCTCGGGTGGGTTCCGGATCAGACGGGTGGCTACAGGGGGCAGTTGGCCGTCTTGGTGAAGCCAAACGGACTGATCGGGACCGCTTACATGGCCGCGATCAAGCCGTTCCGGCACCTGATCGTGTACCCGCAGATGATGCAACAGATCGAGCGGGCCTGGCGGGCGCGCGCCCGCGATCAGACACCGGCGCGCGCGTAGCTGAGATGGTTGATTCCAAATCCCGGATCGCGATCTGGCTGCCAGCGGACATAAGAGCGCGCCGGTGCCGCCCATGAACCGGGACACTGCAATCGGCATTCTCCGCCGCGCTCCATGTACGCCCGGCGGGGTGCGGCACGTGGCGATGCCGCCGGCCGCGCGTAGGCTCAGCACGCTCTCCCAAGTCGACTACGAGGACGCCTTCCTCGTCGAAACCGGCCCGGCTCAGGACCGGACGGGGGAGCAATGGGCCCGCGCGATCTTGGAAGACGCTCCGATCATCACGCGAAGCGCGCTCCTGTTGGGGTGGTCTTTCGCTCGGCCTGCGGCTCAGTTCAGCTCGGTCTGACCGATTCGTGCTTGGCTGGGAGGTGCGGCACAGCACGCCCTCGGCAGATCGGATATGGCGATCGGGGGGGGGCCGAGTCATTTAAGGGGCCGTTACCGGTACTGTGTCCAGGCTATAGCTGGACACCTGGTGCAGCCAAACCAAGCCAGTTTCGGGCCGCTCAAGGATCCGCATAACCGTGCGCGATCGAGACGTTATGCTCGCCTGAATGCTCGCTTGAACGCTGCATAAGTGTCAGGGTCGAGCCCGAGGTTGACGCAAGGGTCCCGGTTGAAGCTTGGCACTAGCAATGAGCTCACGCAGGCTTAGCCTTGCGATTGATCAGAATAGAGGGTGCTCACCTGACGCCCGGCGAGGCCGACTGCTTAGGCAGTTTGCCTTAGCAACTGCCTTTGACAGGGTCGAGTATCCGCGGCGCGTCGAGCCGTTGACGCAACGGTCTCAGTTGAAGCTTGGCACTACCCTGAGCTCACGCAGGTTTAGCCTTGCGGTTGATCAGAATCGATGGCGTTCAACTGACGTCCGACGAGGCCGACTGCTTTAGCAGTTTGCTTTAGCAACTGCCTTTGACAGGGTCGAGTATCCGCGCGCACTACTTCTCTTTTGCGCGGTTACTTGACTTCCGAATTCAAATCTTTTACCTGCTCGACGTTAGGTTCGAATGCCGGAGGAGTGGTCGTGACCGCCGGCATCCAGCGGCCGTTACGGCAGCCGCATATTCGTAAGCGCGCGAGTAGTTTTCTGACTTCGCCGCTTTAGGCCGGGAAGGTGGGACAGCCGGCACCCGCTTCCGGTTCAATCTCAATTCTGGCTGGGCTTTCTGCTGAGAGGCAAACGCTAAGCGTTTAGACGGCCCGTCTGGCTCTATCTGCCGGCCGGCTGGACAATCCGCTCGACGCAGGAAACGCGTCCAACTCCCGCCGCGGGAACGTAACCAGTTCATTGCGCGGGGCCGTTGTCAATCGCGTACGCCGGGAAAGGCTTTGCCCTCATGGATGAGACATGAGCCAAAATAAGGAACGACACATATCAACCCCTGAGCTGTGGCGAAGAAAGACGCAAAGGTGGAGCCGCCCGGGTAGCTCAATCAGGCTCGTTCTACCCGTCCAGAATGGCCGATACCGCACGCTGCGGGAAAAGCTGCCCACCCCACCCCTCCAGAAGTTATTCACCTCTCTCAATCCGCGTGGCCATCAGTCGCGAGCCCGCCCGAGAGCAAGAACTTCACGCGCCCAACCAATTCGGTCCGGTGCAAGTCCACCCGGCGGAGAAGGTGGAGGCCAAAATGGTGGCGGTGACGACGACGGTGGCGGCGACGATGACGACGGTGGACGAGTCGTTCAAGTGCCGATCGGCCTCATTCGCCCCCACCCACTGTCGTCGTGCATTTACGGCTCGGAGCCCCGTCCCGAACTCCTCGACAGCATTCGCAGGAATGGAATTCTCGAGGCACTTCATCTCGTTCGCCGAGAGGGCGCCTATCGGGTGTTGAGCGGCCATGGCCGTTTCGCTGCAGGGCTGGCACTGGGAATGGAATTCGTGCCGGCACGCATCCTCAATGTCACGCCCGAAGAGGAGGTCCTGTACCTAGTCGAGGCCAACCTATATCGGACTAAGACGCCCGGCCAAAGGCTGCGCGAAGCGGACGTTCTCGAGCGTTATGTTGGTGCTGAAGCACTGGCTCGGAAGCGTTCCGGCTTGGGGCCCGACGGCAGCGGCGGACGCGGACGGCGGAAAACCACCGGGCCAAAAGGCCCAGAGGTTTCCCTCACGCGTACGCGAGACATCCTCGCGAAGCGGGTGGGGCTCGGCTCCGGCAAGCAGCTTGAGCGGCTGCGACTCATCGCCGAGAAGGGCCCGGACCTGCTGGACGAAATCGACGCCGGCAAGAAAACAATAGGAGGTGCGCTCGCGGAGCTTCGCCGGGCCGAACAGCTGCGTGAGCAAGCCGAGCTTGCAGCCAAAATTTCCCCTCGTGCCGACTGCATTCTTGCAGATTGCCGCGATGTCCTTCCCACGCTTGCGGACGGACGGTTTGCTGCAATTATCGCGGACCCTCCGTACTCAATCAGTCCGGATGGAATCGTCCACCCGCGCGCTGGTGCCTTGGACCTGTCGTCGAACCACGGTAGTTGGGATGAGCTGGGAGAAAGCGAAGCGCAAACACTTATCTCCTTCTGCACATCGGAGTTCTACCGTTTGCTTCGCCCCGGCGGCGCCCTCTTTCTCTTTACCGGTGATCGCTTGTTGGGCGATTGGTTTCTTGCTCTGCGGCAGAATGGTTTCGTGTTCCCGCGCCCGTGCGTGCTGGCCTGGGTAAAGCAAAATCCTCCGCCAAGTGTTCGCAAGGGCGGCTGGCGCTCATCGCTTGAAACCATCCTGTATGTGAGGAAACCGGGGCAGGGCGCGTTCCACTATCTCGGCGACTCCGAGATGCTCAGCGCCTTACCCTTCCCCCTCGTCGGCTCCGATCGGCTCCACTCCGCGCAGAAGCCTGTCGCGCTGCTTGAAAGACTCATCCGGGTCTCAACAAACCCCGGCGACGAGATTCTCGATTGCTTTGCTGGCAGTGGCAGCACCGGCGAGGCCGCGATTCGCACCGGAAGGCATGCATTGTTAATTGAAAAGAACGAAACATTCTACGCGGTTGCTACGGACCGGCTGAATCGCGTGAGCCGGGAAATCCAGGGCAAGTCTGCAACGGGGGGACCGACATGAGTTTCCCGGGCAAGCCTGCCATCCCATCGGCGGAGTATGATGGTAGATGGATCAGCCGTGCGGATTCCGGCTCAGCTACTTCAACCCCCCGACAGTCTCTCGTTTCCGCCAGGGTGGTTGCCGAAGCTCTCGGCGTACGCCCGTGTCAGGTGCGCCGGCTCGCGAGAAAGAAGAAAATCCCGCGCTACAAAGTTGGGCGGGCTTACCGTTTTGATTTGGAAGAGGTGAAGCGAAGTCTTCATCAGGAGGCCGTAGGCGATGGCTCGCAACTCGGGAATTCAAAAGGTGGGGCTCGACAGGTACGTGCTCCAGGTTCAGGTCAACGGGTTTCGAAAGACAAAGCGATTCTCGGGAACACCTCAACAAGCGAAGGTAGCTCACGCCGAGTTTCGAGCAGACCTGCTGAATCATTGCCAAGCACAAGCGATGAGCTCGAGCAACGGATCCGCCGGGCTGCGAGTCTCATTCACGATCCCAACGCTCGCTGAGTGGTTTGCTGACCGCCTCACGCGCCACCAAGCAATTGTGCAGACTGAGATCACACGCCGAAAACTCAAAGCCCCGATGGGGTATTTGCTGTCCTCCGAGCTGGCCGATGTGCCGCTCGACCGGCTCGATGCAGCGAAAGTGAATCGGTATATCGAATGGCGACGAGAGGTCGGCCCGCTGACGTTTGCGTACCGAAAGGACGGCAAGCGGTACAAGCCTCGCTCGTCCGAAATCGACAATCAAACAATCAACAAATCGCTGCGGGTCCTGTCGTCGGCTCTTCGACTTGCACTCGAGGAGGGTGTCATCGACAAGTTCCCTCGAATCAATTTTCTGCCGGAGGACGATGCGAAAGCAATTGTCCCTCCCACGGAAGAGGAGTTTCAAGCTCTAATCCAACGTGCTCAACAGCTTCGTGCGATTGCTCCATTCCTCCCGGAAGTCGTTGAGTTATTCGGCGAGTTTGGACTGCGCCCAGGCGAGCTTTTTCATCTGACTTGGGGTTCGGTCGATTGGAAATTAGGAGCTGGAGAGAATCAAGGTGCCCTTCGGATCGAAGAGCAGAAACGTACTCGGGTGGTCGGTGGTAAGCCGTGGCTTCCGAAAAACAGAAAGTTCCGATGGGTTCCGTTCACTTTGCGCGGGCGAGAAATACTTGAGCAGCTCAGGAGCCGGCAGAAGGACGCTGCCGCCGATGACCTGGTGATTCCGAACGAGAATGGCCTGCCTTATATCCGCTTCGATGCTGGGTCCATCAAGGGAGGCGGAACGAGCGTTTGGAAAAGGCTTCTCGAAGTCTCCGGCGTTGAAGGCGTGGCGATGAGAGACCTTCGCCACTACTTCGCAGTGCAAAACCTCATTCGTGGCGTGCCACTCACAATGCTCAGCCACTGGATGGGTCATAGCCATATCGAATTGACCGCCAAGCGATACGGCCGCTGGGCTCGCGACCAAAAAGAGCAGTGGGAATACGCGTTGCTGCGGTCGAAGGGACCATTGGGCGTGGAGCGTCGGCCGCACTACCTTCGCCCGCTGCCCTGAAAAGGCTCAAAGCGAAGAAATCCCAATTCGAGTGCGCTCTCAACCCGAGCTACTTCTGGTTGTGGATACGAGCGAGGCAACTTTCTGTATGCCCAAGCGAACAGAGAAAGTCGCTCCATACCGGCGGGACGAACAGTCAGTCGAATTTATCCCAGCGCGCCTTGGCATCCCCTTCAAGCGCTGCCGCTTGCAGGCGTCGGATGAACGTGGCCGCGCTGAACATCATCTTGGCGTCAAAAGGCACCCGCCCAGGCCCATACCCCTTGAACCCTCCGGACGTCGGAACGGCAACATTGGGCCACTGCTCCACGGGTTGAATCAAAAGCTCGGGCTTTGTTTTCCGAGCGGACCAAACACCGAGAAGGTCGGTACAAGTAGCGTCCACAAACCCGCTGACGCTCTCGAATATGCCCCGGATCGTAAACTGTGCCTCCTCGGTCAGCACGTGACCGAGGTTCGACTCGCGCATAGCATCAACCTCGCCACGACCGGGCCAGCGACTGAGCACCAATACCAGCTCCGCAGCGTGCTTTCGCTTCTGAGCGTTGACCCAGATAGCGGTGCCAACGAGGCGAACCAGCCAAGGCTGCAAGTGACGACCTCGATGAACGAAGAGATTTCGGTAGTCCAGTACCCAATCTAGCCATCCGCCGGGACCGCACCGTCCAATCCGGTCCTCAAGGCGTGCGCCAAAGTCAATCTGCGCTCTAGCGCCTTCGGAATCGCCCTTGACCCTCGACAGACACTTGCGCGCCCCTCTCAAGTCACCCTTCAGGATGAAGGCAGGAAGCGCGAGGACGCCAATAACGGTAGTCCCAAGGCAATCCAGCGCCGAGGCAACAGCACGGAAGAAGCCGATTGATTGAAGTGTCGCCAATTCTCTGGGCAGATGGTCCGCTGCCGATTTCAGTCGGCGCAACTGAGGAATAGTGCGCCCATGCTGTGAGTAGACTTCTACTTGGGAATTCCGAGCAAACCGCTCAAACCAGTCTTCAGCTTCTAATAGGTGCAGCTTCGCCTCGGACAAGTTGGTCTCGATTGCCGCAGCCGCTAGATACAGCTGGTCTCCTATGAGGATTCGGCGGCGCGTGGGAACGTACTCAGCCCACCAGCCAACTCCGTAACGGTCTTGGTCGAGGTCGTTAAGGTTCGCTTGCTCCAACGCTCTGGCATTCGGAACCCCGAGTTCGGAGGGCGTCCAGAAACTGCTCGGTCGGCGCACGCTGGTCGGTGGGGTCAATAGGGGTCTGTAGCCGCTTCAGGTCTTCGACGCGCATTCGCGGATTGTGCCGTGGCCACGACCCGACTGGAAGGCGCGGAGCGAAAAGGAAGGTGTCACCGTTGTGGTGAGCTGACACACGCGAAGCGCAAAATGAGGACTAATGCGGCGTTTAATCAAAGAGAAGGCTTCTGGCACCAGTTGGGAGACAACACGTCCCTGCCACGATCCCTAAACTACAGCGTGTCGGGAAATTAGAGCGAGCGCAACGTCCCTGGCCATTCTTGGCTCAGGTCCGAGCGGAGAAATGATGGTTGGCGCCAAAGATCGACAGCCTCCCGATTTTATGATCTCTGCGCCTGGTGACCTTGGAGGGTACCAGGCGTGAGCAGACCAATAGCCGGCGGAAGCCGGCAGGTGGAGCTATTTCCGCGGTCGAAGCAGCCGACGATTGTCATCGAAGAGAACCATCGACTCGTCCACCTGGCGGATACGGTGGATTGGACCGAGCTGGAAGCGCGGGCCGAAATCATTCGCGCCAGCAAACTGAAAAATGCCGCTGGGCGGCCGCCGCATTTGCGAGTGATGCTGGGAGCCATGTTGCTGATGGCGACGCGAAAGATGACTTACCGCGAGGCGGAGGATCAAATTCGCCACTACGCGCCGGCTCGGTACCTGTGCGGGCTCACCGAGACAGAGTGGACGCCGGACTTCACTACCATCCAAGACTTCACCGAGTTGATGGGAGAAGAGGGAATCCGGCTCATCAACGAGTATGCGGTGGAGCTGGCGGTGGAGGAGAAACTGGCCGACCCGAAACTGATGGTAGCGGATACCACCGCTCAGGAAGCAGCCATCCCCTGGCCGAACGAGATGGGATTGATGGCGTCATTTCTCTCCTCGGTCGCTGCGGCGAGCAAAAAGGCGGGCACCGCGCTGAAACATTTTGCGCAGAAGATGGTCGACAAGTTCAAGGCAGGCAGGGAGAAGGTTCGCAAGTACCGCCTGTTTGCGAAGACCAAAAAAGCCAGGCTCCAGGTGATGGGAGAGATGGCCAAGTTGGTGGGCGAGGTGCAAACGCAGCTCGGCGGTGCGCTGAAGAATTCAACCGAGTCGAGGCTGGTGAAATACGGCAAGGTGGCGCAGGCCAAGGCCTTCCGACTTCACCAGACAATGGCGAAGCTCTTGCCGCAAATTTGGTACTGGCACCAGACAGGACGGGTCGCCGCAAACAAAATCATCAATCTGCACATCCCAGAGCTGTACTCCATCGTCCGCGGCAAAGTGGGCAAGGTGGTGGAGTTTGGGTTGACCTGGGGTATCACTCGTTTGCGAGGCGGCTTTCTTCTGGCAACGGTGGCCAAGGACCGCCGAGAGCTGGTGGATGCGAAATTCGCTCTCCGGGCGGTGGACCAGCACATCGCCCTGTTCGGGAAAGCCCCCAAGTCCTATGCCTACGACCGTGCCGGCTACAGCCGGAAGAATGTCATCGAGCTGAGAAAGAAGGGGGTGAAACAAGTCGGACTGGCCCCCCTGGGTCAAGCTGCGTGGGAGGTCAGCGAGCCCATCAAGGAGAAGCTCATCCAAGAGCGGGCTCAAGTCGAGGGTGGAATCGGGGCGATAAAGAGCAACCGGTATGGATTCAACCGCCCCTCGGCGCGCTCAGCGGAGATGATGGGCGCCTGCGGTCAGCGGGCCGTCCTCGGTTTCAATCTCAACAAGCTGGTGCGAGAGATGGCCAAGCGAAACGAAGTTGTATTGGCCGGATAACCAGCCCAACTGCGATCAGGCGGCCGCTCAGCGCAGCCGATGAAAGTGGGCAACCGTCACGGTTGTAGCCAAGCAGCCACGCCTCGGAGCATGATCAACGCTCCGAATTACCCGACACGCTGTAAACTAAGGATCGGTGAGGCTCGTTAGTCCGGCGCGATCAGTTTCCACAAATCCGGCCGCTCTCGCTCCTGAATGTGCTCAAGTGCCATGATCGCGACTGACGTCGCTTTCTTGGGAAGCATCGATTGACGGATCATGCTTTCAATCCGCGAGTCGGCGCTGGGAATCATAGAGATGATGGAGACGACATGTTCCGCGTATTCTCCTGCGATTTCATTTGCATGGTCTGCGGCTAGGAGGAGGCGAACGAGCTGATGATCCGGGCAATCATTGAGCACTCGGAGAAGGGTCTCCCGACGGGGATCATCCGCATTCGGCATGTACCACGAGAGACGGTACGCCACGTCAGCGGCCTCAGCGATAGAAGTGCTTGCGCTCATCATGTATTCAACCAGCTGCCTCCAACCCGCGTGTGCCTCCTCGGGTGTTGAAGGTCGGCGGGCCGGCAACTTACGAGCCCACGTTGCTTTGTACCGATCGATCCTGGCGTGAACTTGAGTCCGCTCGCTTTGACGAGCGACATGGTTGATAGCGGCTACCAGCGTCTGCGAGATCAGCGTAGCGGGTGTGAGCCGGCTAGTCCCATCCATCCGAACGCTCAAGACAAAAGGTCCGTGTTCGATTCGCTCTTCGGTACACTCAGCGGTAATGTCAAACCACGCCGTTCGCCCCGATGACGGATCATAGATGACGCCGATTACCGGGAATGCGCAACCCGCCCAATACAGAAGATGCGCCCTGTCCGTTGGAAACAAAAACCTCTCCTTATTCTCGGAGACGTAAGATGTTCCCGACTTGATCTGAACGCCGACGAGGACGCCGGTGGCTTCGCCGTTCAAGACGATTTCTATGAATCCGTCGATGCCGACATCTCGGAAGTGAACCTCCCTGAAAATTTGATGCGCTTGTGCACAAATCCTCGTCAGCTCAGCAATACCTAGACGCTCAACATGACTGTTGGTTGTGACGTTCGGCATTAAACGTTTCCTTCGTTTCCTCAATCTATCTAACGGGGTGGATCAACGGGGTGTCCTACGCACGCCAACATCGCCCCGCGCGTTGACTCGCGATCCGCTTCATTTCGTACGCTTGGGTCGCTTGCCGAACAAGCTCGTCAACCTTGAAGGAGAGATCATCTTGCAGAGCAGATGGCTTTATCACGAGCCGTGCCCGATCGACCTCGACCGGGAATCCCCAAGAATTGGAACGACCTTCCGGTGGCTAGCCAAAGCTCCTTTGCCTTCCATTCGATGCTGACAGCGTCCCATGGTAAACCCCCTCATCGTCCAGCCCCGAACCTCGATTGTTGAAGAAACAGAACAAAAAGGGCAAAACTGAGTCGCTGACCGATCATAAGTTGCAGTCGCTCGAGGGAGGCCCAACATGCTGGAGGCCTCGTTCCGCGTTTTGAGGAGATGGAATGCCCGGTTCGCAGGGTCATCGACGGCTTCAATTCTTCATCAACGCATCGCTATCTAGCCTTGCGGAACGCCGGCTCAACGCAGAGCTCGCCGATTTAGTCGAGCGAGCCGGGCACTCGGTATATCTGCCTCAGCGGGAGATCCCTGTGGGCACTAGCGTTTCGTCTGCCGAAATTCTTCAGGCTAACACTACCTCCATGCTTGCCTCCGACATCGTCTTAGCCGTTTTGGACAAGCCCGGACTCGGCGTCGCATTCGAGTTAGGAGTGGCTTACGTAGTAAACAAACCGATCGTCCTATTCCGCACCGACACTCAGGATTACCTCGGAAAGGCTCTTGAGGGTCTCTGGCAGTCTCATCGTCATGAGCTCAAAGCGTCTACCGTTGAGGAGCTGCGATTGGTTCTATCGCGGCTCTCCGTCTGACCGTCGCGTGAACTCGAAATAGTCAAAAAGATCTCCAAGACTCGAATGCAGCACGACGTCTGGAACGGCGCTACCGAATTCCCGCTCTGCTTGCTCTGCGCGGGCTACATCATCGCGGGTCCAGTGCGTAATGCTGACAAGCCGCGTCCAAGCGTCACGTGAGAACTGTGTTCCGTACTTGGCCCACGCTGCCCAACAACCCGCTGCCTTTGCCATCCCCACATCTCGAGCGATACTATCCCCAACGTAAACGACTCGCTTCGGCGCAAAGTTCTCTTGGTCACAAATCCAGCGGAGAACGCTGGGATCAGGCTTTCGACGGGTGCGAGGAATGATGCGAATGGTGTCGGTCCCACGCTGAACGGGGTCGCTTTTTGCTGGTTCCGGATGCGGCAAACCGACGTGCTCTAGCGCATATAGCCTATCGAGGTAGTGCAAGACTCCCAACTTCCGCAAACGAAACGCAGCATTCACGACATTCGCCTCAGTGTGCGCGATGATTGGACAACCCAAGTTGCGGATTCGTTCGAGTGCATCGAGGGTACCCGGATACAATCGCAGGCTCCGTTCTCGTACTTGATTAAAAGCGTCGAAAGCGGGCTGAAGCTTGCGTTTTGCCGTCACTCGATCTGCATTCCATCTGGAGGTCACGCTGGAGATCTCAAGTAGCGCGAATGGATGCTCGGAATCCCCATACAGCTGATTGACAGCTTTTAATTCCTCTCGTATCGCGTCAGCTGTCATTCCCAGTTCGCGTGCGGCGACCTCAATCATGGCTGAGGACGCCTCTGAGAAGAAGGTGACCCAGTCATAAACTGTATTGTCGAGATCGGTGATGATAGCCGCAACTGGGTACATCAGTTTGTCCTTCTTCACTTGACCTTTGCTGGTGTCGTATTGCGCGTCACCAGCGTGGCTAGCGTCGACACCCGCGCTGCCCATATTCGCAAAAGAAAGAGATCCAGAGTCAGTCCCCCACGGTAACCCTGTGCCCCAATGCCCAAGAAAGGAGAAGGGCCAACGCGACCAATACTCCGATCGAAAATCTGTAGAACTTTGTTACTCTTTTCTCAGCACTGACCTTCCCTCCGTCTTCAACAAACTTCTCCTTGTTTGTCGAGTACGGAAAACGGCTGTAAAATGAGACGGTTTGGGTGAGCCCTTTCTCGGTCCCCATGAGTTTCGGCTCGATGCATAACTTTTCCAGGGCTTCGTTGAATGCGACCGCGCCACGTAACATTGGGTGGTAAACACCAAGGTCCAGCAATTTTACGGCATAGAGTCCAAACGCGACGAAGAGAAGAATTGGACCCGCTGCATGCGTCGAGAAGCCACAAAGCGCCACCCTCGCCTCGTCCTTCGTAAGCAAAACTACGACTACGCCAAGGGCTGCAACGACAAATGACAGACCGAGCTGCCGTGACCTCACCGACATCTCGTTGAAATGCATCTGCGTGTCGATAGCCTTTGCCCAGATCTCTTTTTGCAGTTTCAGTTCGCTTGCGTCGTTCTCCGGCATGCGTTTTGTCCTCTCGCATCATGCGGCCTCTCGGGTCAGCCGGCCGGCGAGACTAGGTGAAATCTCTCCCGAACGCACGTACCAGCAGTCGAAACTCCCCGCGAGTCCACCAGCCAGTTCCCTCATTGAAGGACTCGTCTGGTTTCCCGACTCGACCGCTTGTTCTCCGCCAACCCGTTCGAGCGCCGGGGCAGTATGTCGATGATGACTTATTCGGTGAGTCTAGGGTTCCCGTTGTGAGGCGGGTTCGCCTGGAGATAGAGGGTCACCAGCCTCTCTGCGTTAATGACGACGCCGATCCGCTGAAGGGGGTTCACGAACTGCTTCCCCTGCTCACGCGTAATCAGAGCACGCAGCCATGAGCGGTGTTGGCTACGACATCGACGTCATACTCATAGTCGATCTCACGATCCTCGGATCAGCCCCCAGTGTGCCTGCAGCGCAGCCCCGAAGGCCAGCTCACGTTCCGTAGGGCGCTTACGTTAGCCCCAGCTTTCGCGCTGCGCATGCGCGAGAACGTATCTGTCTTGCTGCGAGCCACGAAGTGGGGGAAGACGTCGATCGAGAGCAGGCTCTTGCTCATCAATGGGATGGCTGCAATCATGATGCTCACTTACTCCGAGGGGACCAATGCAGACGATCAGAGCGCGGAGGTAAATCAAGTCATCTCGACACTCATGGCACCACAAACAACCATCCGCGCTGTTTTCTCGGAGCTAAGGAAGCTGCAGGAAGTCCTTGGGCCTGCATTGGCACTCACTGTCCCCTTCTTGAAGCAACTGAGTTCTGGCCTACCCGAAAGCTGCGGGCCCGAAACAGCGGTCAATGGGTTCCTTCAAGATCTGGATGCGAATCTGGTCCGCATCAAACCCGAGAGCTTGCAGATGAGGTTCAAAGCGCTCGGTTCACTTCTGACGGAGGAGCGGGTAAGACGATGGGTTGGCTCGACGTTCTCCAGGCACATATCAGCTGAGCGAGAGCGTTTAGGCCACAAGGATCAGACGCGCCGCTACCTCGAATACCTAGATAACCTAGAACGTGACCTCCCCTTCGCGACTGCAGTGGTGGCGATGGGGCAGACCGTCATTTCGCCTAACGGGTTGTCCGATCTGTTTAGGCTCATCCATCTCAACGCAAAGTATCTACGCACCTCACCTGGTGAACAACGAGCTGATGTTCTTCGGCAATTGGCCGTTCAGACCACCGAGCATTTCCACCGGCGCTTTGTTTGTGGTCTCCACGCGGCAGAAAGGCTGCGCGCGTCAGACTCCTTGGACGAGAACGTATCGTACGGGGTGATGCTGTCCTATCTCCGCCAGCGGCAGCCCATCGCTTTGAAGCCGCTCGTGCTCCCCGAGAGCGCTCATATTCGGAACGCCTGTTCGCACTATGACGGCTGGGTGAATGGGCCTTCCTTTGACCGCGTAACCCTCACGGACAAGCACCGCGATCCTGCAAAGACCTGGGTAACTACTCTCAGCCAAGCCGAGCTGTATTCGAAGCTAGATCAACTAGCCCAAGAAATGGTCGCGCTTTTTCGAGCTACGCACCAGAAGCTTGCGGAGATCCTGTTCGACGTCGCTCGAAAGAGCCAGGCAGTGAACGCGCTGTGCGCAGCATTGGGCGCCCCTTTGACACCGGTTCCGGATTTGGATGCCGAGGTTGAACCATTCTTCGAGCCTCTGCGGCGACGAGCGGAAGTCTGTTCCAAGCTCGGCCCTAGCTGATCTCGCAATTGCACTCCCCGATGACCTAGCATCTCGTGGCGCGCCCCGCCACCCGTTGGTCAACTCGAACAGGGGGATACTCAAAAGATGATTTTCACGTAGGCGCAATCCTGGGTATGGAGTTAGTACAAAGCGGGCGAAGCGAGCCTTGATTTTTACAATTCAAAGACCCCAATGACAATTGCACAAATCTCAGTTTGGGCGCAGCAAGGTGAACCGCACGGGCATGGCATGAGGCTCTTGTGATCGACCAGCTTCTTGAGGTTCCTGCCTGGTTGGAAGGGCCGCCAACAAGTGAAGTTCCACCACCAGTCGTAACGCGCGTCCAGGTACTTCCCTTACACATCTTGACCTGGCAGGACTTCGAGCGGCTTATTTTGCGCCTGGTGCGCAGGTCAGGAGACGTTGAGCATTGCCAATTGTACGGAAGCACCGGCCAGGCACAAGATGGGATCGACCTCTATGTCCGCTCTGCTGGCCCTGTCTACTCGGTTTATCAAGCTAAGCGGGTCAAGAAGTTCGACCAACGTGGCATCAAAGATGCGGTTGACACTTTCCTCGCGGGCTCTTGGGCAAATCGTGCAAAGACATTTACAATTTGCACGAGCCACTCAGGTGTACGCAGGCAGTGCGCAGAGGCGATTGAGAAGCAGGCCGCACGTCTCAAGTCGAATCATGTCACGTTGGTGGTTTGGGACAAAGATGAAATCAGCCGTCAGTTGAAAGAGGCGCCGGAACTCGTCGACGACTTCTTTTCACGAGAGTGGGTCCGCCTTTTTTTAGGAGATGAGATTGCCGCTGCATTCCATAAGCGGTTCGATGCGACCAAGCTACGTCAACTGCGCGGGCAGCTACAACTGTTCCTCGGAAATCTCTTCCAGCTGCATGATCCAGGGATTCCAATACCGTCTATTCCTGGTGTGAGCGGCATTCCATTGGAAGCAAGGTACGTGCTCCCTGACATCGTTGCGCATGCCGCGCTGCTCCAGCCGTCCGTTCTCTCGTCGAAAGATAGCAACCAGGATAATGCTGAATCACCACGGCGTGACGGCCGCAATGATATTGCGAGCACTAACTTTGACCGGCCATTAAGAGAGGCGCGTCCCACGCAATCCGTACGTGAACCGATCGTGAGCTGGCTCGCGCGCTCGCGCTGTTCCATCATCGTTGGCGGCCCTGGCAGTGGAAAGAGCTCCTTTTTGCGGCTGCTAGCACTCGGCTTACTCGCGAAAGAACCCACCCTTGGGGCAGCGGCTCGTCATTTTGCAGACATGCTCCCAATCTGGGTTCCGTTCCGGTATTGGACCACGCTTGTTTCAGAGTCGGGGACCCAAAGTTGCGGTCTTGAGGAATGCTTGCAACGTTGGCTCGAGCGTTACGGGAAAGCTGAACTTTGGCCGCTCGTGAAGACCGCGCTCACTGATAGACGCTTGCTTCTGCTCGTAGATGGGCTCGATGAATGGACAAGCGAGATTGCCGCAATTGTTGCGACGCAGATGCTACAAATGTTCGTGGAACAAAGCGGCGTCTCCGCTGTCGTGACCACTCGGCCCCTCGGGCTCAGGCGCGTCACCATCCAAGGTGAGGACTGGCAGGTTGGCTCTCTTGCGGAGCTGTCGTACGACCAGCGCAGGGAGCTTTGCGAGAAATGGTTTCAATGGCGGGAACGACGAGATGCTGCTGCGAACCTAAGTGCGCGCGCCGGCCCATCGTGATCGGCAAGATCGGCGCATCGTGATCACCTAGATCGGTCCAAAGATCGGTCCATCGTGATCACCTGGATCGGCATTGTGATCAGCTAGATCGGCCATTGGCCGTGCTTGCGGCTCTTGAAGAGGACCCACGTGGCGAGCCTCACTGAAGACATGCGCCATGCTCTTGAAGCAACTCCCCCAACTTGGAAGGAGGTGGATTCCGCCGACAGGCTTTTGTCGGCGTTGAGCTGGTCGAAGCTTTTCGCGGTGACTCCGCATGCCGCTGCTGCGGGAGGACGACCGTAGAATTCGCGTGGCGGAACAAGTCCGCCTCCGCCGGAAACGGTCACTGAATTTGGCTCCAACCTCCGGG
>WNFD01013134.1_pt1 | contig 21460 bp, 22 predicted proteins | sample 5400491 | NCBI WGS metagenome assembly WNFD01 (sample SAMN13153343, study PRJNA577476) | soil metagenome | isolation source: 120 cm saprolite under Douglas fir tree site 2 hole 2 replicate 2 | place: USA:California | collected 2015-04-18
GGGCGTTAGCTAGATGCTATCGGGAAATCGGTCTGGACAAGAAGCGCTCGCCGGCGATGATCTTGCTGAGAGCTTTGCTTGTCCCAGCTGTGCTGCTTACACATAAATGCAAACACGTTTGTTAGCCTTTCGTCCTCACGCTTGAAAACTCATGTACGCATAGGTAAATAACCGGTCAACTAAACAATAGTTCCAAAAAACATAGCGTTTTGTAGCGAAATAGAGCGTTCTATTGACCGCTTGCTTTCGCTACAATGTGCTTGTCCTTTAGCTTCGTGAGGGGAACGACAATCCTCACAGGATGGACTACCAGAGATGCAAGCACCTCTTTACCATCCTCTACCGCCCTTTGCCCGAAGGCATCAGGGGCTACTTTTCTGATGATGTTACCTGCACCGTTGATGTCGGCATTGATGTACCGCCCGTTTGACGCTCGATACAACCCACGCTTGACGCGCTTGCCGCTAAACGTGTGCTTGGTATCATCGCCATTCTTGCGCACAGGCAACGGATCAAGGTCAAGCAGACTGGCTTTACTCGTGTAGGACTCTTCCGTGACCTCCACGCGAATGCCTACCAGTTCAGCCTTGTAGGTGAGCATCGCAATGAAACGAGCGTGCGGGATTTGGACAAAGTTTTGATTATTGCGCTTGCCCATATTTGCTTCCTGCTTCCAGGCGTCATTCTTACCAATCACCAGTACGCCTATGCCCTCTTTCATCAACAGATCAATAATCCGGTGACTCACAGTGTGCATATACTGATCGATACGCCTGTTACGCTTGTTCGTCATGCGTTCCATACGCTTCGTTGTACCCGTTGTTCCTAGTTGCTTTTGTAGTTCTGCTTTACGCTTGTTGTAGAATTGGTTCACGCTTTTCACTGGACGCCCGTTAACTAGTACTGACCGAAAGCCAGGTTTGTTTGATGTTAGCGCTACCAGATTATTCATGCCAATGTCTATGCCAGCGTAGTACGCAGGATTGACAGACGTTTGTTTCACCTCTTTTTCGTAGACCGCCTCCACAACGTAGAAGCCTTTGCGCGGTACGATCCGAACTTGATCGATGTCCTTGTGCTTCGTTTGCACCTCGATAGCAAGCATTGAGGGTTTAATAATGCCGCGCTTCAAGCCATTCTTCCCTCGACTGATAGCCTGGATCGTGTAAACAAGCATGTTACGGCCTTCCGTTTTATGCTTGTACCCTGGTAACTTTGGACGCCCTAAGAACTTCGAGGGGTCTTCATTGTAGGCATCACGCGCTTTGAGGAAAGCATCCCAATCATGATGGAGTTGCATTAAGACCTGCTGACTCACCTTTGCCGGTAGCGCTTTGTATGCCTCATGCGACTGCATACGCCGCTGTACTTCGTTGTAGTTGAGGTACTTCCCTGTATGAATGTAGGATTGACGTACCTCATAATTGCCAGCATTGTACAGGTTCTTGGACTTAAAAGCCGCTTCATCAATGATGGCATAACGTGGATCGTTCCTGTCAATCACATGCTGCTCAACTAACTGCATCTTTTTCACCCCCTTTCTGTGTTTGTGCTTGTAACTCTAACTCTTTCACAATATGTTCTGTCTTCCGTTTTGCTCTCCGTTGCCCGTAGAGCCTGATAAACCGAGCTTTTACAATGTCCCAACGAACAACGAAAAAGCGATGTATTTCATACCGTTGGTTTTCTGGTAGGCTCTGCCTGAATGCTGCAAGCTGCATCTGGTCTATCATGGGTTTCGCTCTCTCCTGCATAGCCGGATGAGTATACCAAATGTTCTACGATGGAACTTCCCAAATTTCCTCTTTGTCGTCAATGTCAAAAGAAACAAGCAGGTCAAGGATATTTTTATACTCACACTCAAAAACACGTATCGAGTAGTCGCCTATTAAGAGGTTAATGCTCACGCGAATGGTGTCGCTCTTATCGCTTGGCTTCTTAACATTCACCCGCACGAGAGCGGGACGGGTGAAGATAGTTTTCATGCCCTGGTCTATCAAGGTACCGATTTCTGAGTAGCTGTAGGCTATTTTCATATGCCGTCCTCTATTGATGTTTCATTCTTCAACTACCTCAATATGGAATATCTCTGCTCTACTGTGAGTTATCCCTTTTTGTCATCTTCTTTCCTACTTTGCTTGAATGTAAAAGGTGTGAGCTTGGCCGCTTCTTACTAGTCTGTACAGGTAGTATGGAACGTCAATTCCATCTACCTCTTTTCGCATGCGGAACGTATCAACGAAACCTAACTCACGTAACCAGTAAAGCATAGGACGTTTCAGGTATCTGCTCATGGGTTGCCGCTCCCTCTCTTGTGCTTGCCTGGGTATGCTCTCATATCACTTGTCCAGTTTCCGAAGTAGCCACTAAAATAAGCAGGTGAATATGTGATACATCATCCGGGAGAGGCTTGTTATCTTCTATCCCCGCAATGGTGACATGCTCAACTCCCGGCATGACAGAGAGAAGCCGGATCGCCTCAAGCCGGGGTTTGCCAGCGACCAGGTTCTTTATAGCCTGCTCGTTAATGGCATACACCCATATCCCGCTCAGAGAAAGCACGAGGGCCGGTGTATGGGATGCCTGTGTTACCGCGACTTGCACACTGCCAAACAACCTGTACCCTGTTCCGAGCTTTTTGGCTGCAAGGGTGTTGAGTAGACGGCTTGCCTGAGTTTGGGCCGCGCCTTTGTTGTAGGCAATGGCGTTGCATGACTCCGATACGGTAACTTGTACCGCTCTTGCTTCGTCTCCTGGCTGGTGATTGCTTGTTATGGTCGGCTTACACGTTGGACTAACAAGCTGCTCTTGTGGTTGCAGTTGGGAAGTCAATGCTGCCTGTTCACTTTGTAAAAGTTTTGGGATAAGTGCGTCAATGGCGTGCTCTATGTCCGAACTTTTGACAAACGTAAAATTGCGCTCGTCCTGGCCTCCGCTAAAGGGAGCCGTATTTTTGGCAAACAACCCGGTTGCAAGCGTTGTATTTACGTCTCCTGTTTGGATGTTGCCCGATGTTCCAGCATGTACCGCGTGTGCGGTGACGCTTATCTCTCCCAAACTTGGCGGGTTGGCCGGTGGGATGGTTACGGCTTGATCTGTCGCTATGCTGATACCGTCTTGTCCGGTCAATACCGTTCCTATCGCAACAACTTGAGAAGTTGAGAGGCCGTTATAAAAGGTGACTATCCCGCTCGCGGCCTTCGCGTCTTGGTGGCCGTGTCCGGTTGCCGGAGCATTTTGGGATTGGATTAACGTAAGACCCGGCAGCACTCGCGCATGAATGGAAGCCAGGGGAAGTGTCGCGGTGGTGCTTACGGTTTTGGTTTGTGGAATGATGGTCACATGCACTGTTGGCGTGAAGAGGGCGATAAGCGCCGTATTCGCGCTGTCAAGTCCTAAAAACAGCAAAAGAATGAGCAAAAAATACAGAAAGTAGGGAGGGTCTTTTCGCGGTATTGGTCGCTGGTCTGTCTCCGGCTCTGTACTATCCACAACGGGGGCTTCCGGCTCATCTATTATAGGGGTCGTAGTAAAAACAAGTCCCCCGCCCTCAAGCGGATAGACATGGATAACCTCCTTCTCCTCTATTTCCGCTTGTTGGCCGGTTGTTGTCTTATCATCTCCCCGGCCTTTTTCCTTCTCTGCAAGAATGACGGATACTCGTTTCGCGTACTGGCTTTGCATCTTTTCTCCCTCTCTCTCAATCAATGGGGGGATCGCTCCCCCCCTGTTACTTTGGAAGCGTTATATGATCTCCCGCTTTGGCTGGCCGGAACTGTGTCCCGTCATTGATAAAGACAATCCGTTGATCTTGGATGAACAGCACTACATCAAGTTTCCCATCATTGTTTACGTCTATTGCCTTGCCGGTAACGGGTACCAGGTCTCCCCCGTCTTGAAACAAGGTTGGGCCGTTGTAGATGCGGGCGCGGGTCGCGTCTCCCCCTGGAAGCTCAATCATTATCACATGGCGGTTCAGGTTGATGATAATGATATGGGTCGGGTTGCCCGCTGAGTCGGCATGTCCGAACACGGCGTCAAACTGGTATGTCCGGGGACGCCCATATGTGGCGTCGTCCTGGTGAAGCTGCCAGGCTGTAACGGCCATTTGACCAAATACCCACAGGGTAAGCATGGCAATCATGCCAACGCCCAAATACAAAAGAGGATGGGCGAAAAAGCCGCGCCGTTGTCTTTTCGGTTTGGCTGCGGGTACATCCTCAGTGCCGCGTGTGCCACTTGTCGGTGTGGGCGCGTGCGCTCGTCGGCGTATTGTTTGGTTTGGGTGAAACTCATATTGGGCATTACCTGATCCGGGGAGTGATTGCCATCTGACACTGCTTGAGGGGAGTCTCCCCGGCCACTGCTCGTCCTCTTCATCTGAGTCAAGATCGTTAAGCACTGTCACCCGTCCGTTTTCGTCGCGTAAAACGGTCGATGTTGAGTTTTGCCAGTCGGCGCGGGTGGTGCTCCTTACCGGGCCGCGTGGCTGTATTCTTTGCGCGTAGGGTATCCAGTCGGGATGTTCTCTGCGCAACTGTGCCTCTGTCCCTGTCCATGTCGAGCCGTCGTTAAGCGGTACTGCAAGCATTTTCTGGTTTGCTGGTACTCTATTTGTATGGTTCATGCGCTTACCGTCCTTTCTTCGTGTCGCTCGCAAAGAACCGGAACAGCCTTTTCATCCTGGGGGTGGGCTGTTATGCAACGAGGGCAAAATATATTGACTCCGCAATCAAGGCAAAGAGTAGTCCCTGCTAAACTCCAATGGTTGAGCGTATGCCCTAAAATCTCGCAGTCATTGTCAGTTACCGAGTAGGGTATTTCCGAGGGTACAATAGCGGTGTTGCGTCTTCTTCGCCTGGTTCTTTTGGTTTCTCCCCATAACGTTTGTGCCATTGTTTCCCCCTCTCAAAGTGTCCTGCCTGCGAGATATTCGCTGGCTTCATCCTCTGTCATCAAACCTTCTTGTACCCATTGCCGCACGCGCTCTATTGCCTCCTGGTTTGCGTGGCATTTACACTTTGGGTCATAACAGAATGGATGGTCGGGTGTATGTACGGTTATATCGGAGCGTGCTGGTGTATGTGTAAATCTGTGGGTGCCAGGCATCCGTTGCAGATCGCCTTCGTCTCCAAATGAATATGGCATGTCTCTAGCCTTTCTCTGAATTGACAGGCAAGGCCAAATGTGGCATTATTACCATAGACCTTTAGCCTGTCCTGGCAGCAAAAACGGCATGATAAGCCGCTCTGCTGCCACTGTGTAAACAACAGCACTACGAGGGACAGTACGTTTTTATGTTTTGTACTGCAATGCTTTGTCAGGGCGGCAGTACGCAACATCAGTAGAAAAGGTCTAACGGGAGACGCTTAGATCGGAGAGTCTAGGCGTTTTCTGGTTTTTTTACATCTCCTTTCATAGGTGAACAATCAATAAAACTTAAGGATAGATAGCGATTTCGAGGTCTTCAATGGTAAGGGTTATTCCAAGTGCTTCTGATAGCGCGTCAGCTATCTGTGCTGCTTTCACATCCTGAATGGTTTGTCCCTCTTCAGCACGCCTTACCGTTCTCTCGTCAACCTTTGCTTGTCTTGCCAGTTCGTTTTGTGACCACCTCGCTTTTAAGCGATACTCTCGTACTTTTGGCATTCCATACACTCTCCGACTGCTCCCGTATGCGGTTTTATGAAGCAATCAAGCTCATTATCCCGCGTGATACGGTACTATCAGCTAGTATGCAGTGAAATCCTGTATTTTGTCAATCCTTTTAGCCTCCTTTTAGAAAAAATACTCTTCAAACAAGAAAATTTTAATCTTCTCTGCTCTGGTGCGGATCGTGAAAAAAAGTGCTTCGTTCATCCATATATTCCTTGAGCATGCTCTTAACGAGCTTTAATTCAATGGCGAGCCGATCCCTGTGCTTTTCGTCTCCCCGTAGGGCTGCGAGTTTCATAGCCTTCTGTACCCTGATCTTGTACTGGATCATTCCCCCGATGCTAAACACATTCATGCGCATGCAGATGAGTATACCTTGATTACCAATTTTCTATGCGTTATACTTCAGGCATACCTGTTTTGATACACCAATGTATGCCTTGCTACGAGTTGAAAATGATCTCTGCATGGGGGCAGATAGTTAAGTGCTCAAGGGCGCCTGTTCGCGGTCGCGGTTGCCCACGTTTGCACAGGACATAGAAGGGTCCTCATGAAAACACCTCAACAAGATAACCAGGAACCGAAAGATTCAGATTCACCGCGTTCCCCGCAAAAAATAACCAAGAGATGGAACATGTTGGCGCGTTTTGGCGTCCCTGCGCTCGTTGTACTCCTGGGCGCTGTGCTCCTGGGAGTCGTCGCGATTCGTCTGATCAGCAGCAATATGAGCCACATTAATATACAGGAAAAGCCGATTAGCGCCGTGCTCAATCTCGCAGACCATCGCCTGTTACAATCAGTGACCATCAGTGGCGATGATATTTTCGCTACAGGTAACAATAGTCAACAGTATCATGCCGTCAAAGAAGATAACCAATCCGTTACCGAGATCTTCCGGCACGATGGTGTTACTGTCAATATCGACAATGGTCAACAGGGCCAGTGGACACAGGGGCTGCTAGACATTTTATTTTTAGGCATCGTTGTGGGTGTTCTCTACTTCTTCTTTAGACGTGGCGGGATAAGCGGCCAGGCCACCGTATTTGCCCGCTCGAAGGCGAAACGCTTTAATGAGTCGCGCCCCTCGGTGCTTTTCAAAGATGTTGCTGGTGTCGAAGAGGCCAAGATCGAGCTTCAGGAAATCGTAGAGTTTCTTAAATTCCCAGCGCGCTTTATCTCCATGGGAGCGCGCATTCCTAAGGGCGTGCTCCTGGTAGGTGCTCCTGGCACCGGTAAGACGCTCATCTCACGTGCAGTGGCGGGCGAGGCTAACGTGGCTTTCTACAGCATTAGCGGCTCGGAATTTGTGGAGATGTTCGTAGGTGTTGGAGCTGCGCGAGTGCGCGATCTCTTTAAAGAGGCTAAAGACCACGCGCCATGCATCATCTTTATCGATGAGATCGACGCTGTAGGCCGCCAGCGTAACAATTCTGGTTTGGGTGGCAATGACGAACGAGAGCAGACGCTCAACCAGTTGCTCGTTGAATTGGACGGCTTTGATAAACAGACCAATATCGTTGTCATCGCGGCCACGAACCGCCCCGATGTGCTTGATCCTGCCCTGCTGCGCCCAGGACGCTTCGATCGCCAGGTGATGCTCGATAAACCCGATATCCGCGGTCGGCTTGCCATCCTTGAAGTGCATGCCAGGGGCAAGCCGCTTGCAAATGATGCCTCCTTAATGGATCTGGCACGCCAGACTGTAGGCTTCTCCGGCGCAGATCTCGCCAATCTATTGAACGAGGCAGCCTTACTGGCAGCACGCCGCCACCAGGATGTCATTTGCAAACCCGAACTTGAAGAAGCCATCTTGCGCATCATGGCGGGACCCGAACGCAAAAGCCGTTTGATTACCGAAGCCGAGAAAGCGATCATTGCCTACCACGAAGTGGGGCATGCGATTGTGATGCGCTCCATTCCAGAAGCGGACCCGGTACAAAAGGTGACGGCCATTGCGCGGGGCATGGCCCTTGGCATAACCGTACAGGCCCCGGCTGAGGATCGCTATCTCATGCGTAAATCAGAGTTGCTGGCAAAGATGGCCGGAGCCATGGGCGGACGCGCCTCCGAAGAGCTTATCTTCGGCGATATCACCACCGGAGCCAGCCAGGATATCGAGTATGCCACGAGTATCGCGCGGCGTATGGTATGTGAATTTGGCATGAGCCCTCTTGGTCTGATCGCACTCAAGGCAGAACCCGACGGCACCTCCACTATCAGCGCGGAGACATCTGCCAGGATCGATAAGGAGATTGCCTCCCTCGTTGAGCAGGCCCACAGTACCGCGCTCAATATCTTACGTGAGAAGAAGGATAAACTTGTCGTCATTGCTGAGCATCTCATCGATGTCGAAACAATCGATGGCTCAGAGCTTGACGCAATGTTGTTTTCAGCATGACACGAACTTTTATTGCTCTGGAACTTCCTGAATCCCTGCAGCGCTTCCTTGGCAGTATCATACACCAGTCCGCCGAAGAGCTGCCCGGTTTGCGCTGGGTTGACCCGGAAGGGATTCATCTCACACTGGCCTTTCTCGGCGAATTGGACGATGAGCGACTGGCAGCGGCCATCGATGCTGCTCAAGCAGCTGCTCAGCATGCCGTACCCTTTGAGTATCGCCTCAAAGGATTGGGTATATTCGGCTCCTCTCTCCAGCCTCGCGTGATCTGGATGGGCATTGAAGATCAGCCATCGGGCCAAATACAGGGGCCACCCCTGCAGCGACTGCACCGCGTACTGGCTAAAGAGCTTGAGCAGCGAGGCTTCGAGCTGGAAAAGCGGCCTTTCTCACCACACCTCACACTTGCGCGTGTCAAGCAGCCCCTCTCTGCTTATGAACAACAATGCTTGCAGCGCCTGCTCCATAGCAAGCAAGCCGGTGCATCTTCATCGCTCCATCATGTCGATCACTTAAGCGTCATGAAGAGCGAGCTTTCGCGGGCGGGCGCGAAGTATACCTGTTTGCGAGCGCTGGCCTTCTCGAAATGAAGCACTGTTCAGGATACGATCAGAAATATCGCTCTTGCGTTTTGATTTGGCTCCCACGTCTCTTACCCTCCGTGGATGCTGATTTCTTTCTGGCGGGCATAGCGCCAGACTTCGCCTGGATCGGTGATCCCTTGGACTCGTGCTTCCTGAACCCAGCTACTCATTTCATACTTGTTCTGATAGAGCCGGTTGCCACAAAAGATCTTGCGCCGTGCGAAAGGGGCTGGCGTGGTCTGCATGAGCCACTCCCGGATCTGTGGATCCTCTGCTCGTTCGGTATACCACCACGGCGTTTCCAATGTGTAGCGTGGATCATGAACCCATGCTGGGCAGGGGACTCCATAGCGTTCACACAGAAACTCGACGGTGGCGGCACAAAACGCACTCCACCGGCGGGTATGGTCCGTGTCCTGCGCTGGCTTCGCGAGCGGTTCACGCACTAATGCGGCCCGCTTGTCTTTGGCATAGCCATACCACGCATTCCGAAAGTTGCCCAATGCAATCCATGGCTCTTCCCCCCCGCAGATCTGCTGGTAAGCCTGGGTCATGGTCTGCAGCGTTCCAAAGGTGGTTGACATCGCGCATCCCTCTTCCCAATATCCTTGGCTTGCATATAACACTCCTCAGGAGGAAGTATATCACAAGCTGAGGGCTATGCTGGCTACGTGCGCCGTGTCACGCACGATGAGATCGTCGATAGAATCGGCTAGAATCCGGGGGAAATTCTTAGTCTGGTGTCTGGTTACACCTGTGGACAAACCTGGTACAATAGTAACGCTCATCTCCCGCTACAACACCTGGAGCACGAGCAGTATAGTTTTTCATAGAAAAGGATTCAGGCCTTGATACTCGTACCACTACCCACCACCGTTGCTGTCTTAACGCCTGCTACATCGGCTAATCTTGGCCCGGGATTTGATACCCTTGGCCTGGCGCTGCAGCTTTACAACCGTTTCGATGTGGAAGTAGTGGATGGCGATCCTCACTGTCCGCAAATCATTGTGCAGGGGGCCTTAGGAAAGGGGCTTTCCACCGGGCCAGATAACCTGTTTTTCCGCGCCTTTGCCCTGCTCTTCCAGCGCAGACAGGTTGATTTACCCGCCGTGAAGATACGTATGTCCATCAATATTTCAGCAGGCTGTGGGCTGGGCAGCAGCGCAACCGCCGTCGTAGGAGGCCTGGCAGCGGCAAATGAACTGCTGCGTCTCCAGGGCCTGGCCGTACAGAAAGAAGAACTTTTAGCGCCAGCGGTTGAAGTCGAAGCGGGCAATCATCCCGATAATGTTGCCCCGGCTCTGCTTGGCGGCCTGGTCGCCACCACAACAATGAATGGCAAGATTCGCGCGGTGAAAACGCGCTTCCCCGACGTACTGCGAGCGATCATTTTCACCCCCTCGTTTCCTATGGATACCGTAGCTGGAAGGAAGTTACTCCCGGCCACCTATTCCAGGGAAGATGTCACCTTTAATACGGGACGAGTAGCTCTCCTGCTGACGGCATTGCATACAGGACGCTACGATCTTATCGGTGAAGCCATGCAGGATCGCCTGCATCAACCATACCGCCAGGCGCTATTCCCGGCCATGCCTGATATTATTGATGCCGCCATCGTTGCTGGAGCGTATGGAGCCAGCCTTTCCGGCGGTGGTTCATCGTTAATTGCGCTTGCCAGTTCCAACTTTCATACTATATTGCGGGCAATGCAAGAAACTGCCCGTTCATTAGGGGTAGATGGCACCGGCATGATTTTGCGTGCAGACCAGGTCGGTGCAAGAGTGCTGAGTAGCGCACAGGGAAGGAAGCGCAGGGATAATGATTATCGTACTTCCTCCATTGCCTTTCATTAAGTGTGAACAAAGCCTGAAAGGATTTTACTACCCATCATGGGCACGAACTCTGCCGATCTACAGCCCGACCAATCGAATAGTACTCCCATGAGCCTGCCGGCAACTGTCTCCTTGCGCTGCGTGGAATGCGCTACACTCTACCCGGCAGTGGAGAATCAGCCCCGCTATCGCTGCGATTGTGGCGGCGTCCTTGATGTCGAAATGATACCCCAGCCTGCCCTGCGAGAAGCGTTTGAGGCCCTCGCAGCTCCTGAGAGTGAATTTACACCTCTATCGGGTGCTCACTGGAGACAACTTTTTGACCAGCGCGCCTCGCTTCCCCTGACCTGGCTGGCAGGTACCGGCACAGCCGCGCTTGACGCCAGTGGCGTCTGGCGCTATCGTGAACTCATCTTGCCTGTTCCCGAACCATACATCGTCAGCCGTCCTGAAGGCAACACGGGGCTGTATCCTGTCGGCATAGAAAACTGCGGAGATGACCGCCCTGGACACCGGCAAATTGGATACTATGCTGGCCTGGATCAGCTCTTCCTGAAACATGAAGGTGAAAATCCAACGGGGAGTTTTAAGGATCGGGGTATGACGGCGGGAGTGTCCATGGCTCATCTACTGGGAGCGCGCGCCGTAGCCTGCGCCTCAACCGGAAACACCTCTGCATCCCTGGCATCTTATGCCGCACAGCTTGGCCTGCCTTGTATCGTCTTTTTGCCTGCCGCTCATGTCGCGAGCGGCAAATTAGCGCAATCGCTCGCATATGGCGCTACAACTGTCCAGATTGAAGGCGATTTCGATGCTGCCATGCGTTTGGTCGAACAGGTTTGCAATGAACTGGGCATTTACCTGCTCAATTCGCTCAATCCTTACCGCTGGGTTTAATCAGCCACTTACCCCGTATAGCCGCCATTCAAGCAGCAGGAGCAAATCCTTTTTATCGCAGTTTCATCAATGGATTTAAGCGGAGGGAACAGGTCCAGGCGCGAACTATTGCCACCGCTATCAAGATCGGTAATCCCGTCAGCTATACACGTGCTCGCCGTGTCATCGAAGAAAGTAACGGTGTGGTTGATGAAGTCACTGACGATGAGATTCTGGCTGCGAAATCAGTGATTGACCGTTCCGGTATTGGCTGCGAACCTGCTTCTGCTGCGACTTTAGCGGGAGCACACAAGCTAGTGGAGCGTGGTATCATCAAACGCGAGGAGTGTGTTGTCGGCATACTGACCGGTAATTTACAAAAGAGCTTTAGCAAACAAAATTTCCCTGTAGGTGCACATTGTACTATCTGTTACTGATGAATTTTACTATTGAGGGAGAACCCTCCTGGAAATGCAATGTCAAAGGTACAAATCGATTCTAAACAAACGGCTAAAGAGATCCATTCACAGAGAAGTGCCTTCCTGAGGAAGATAGGTTCCTGGTTTTGCATATGGGAAATATATCCAATTCTGGGTATAGCTGCTTTCTTGCGTTTTTATCAGCTTACTACGACTGAGTTTGACGCAGATCAGGCGTTAATCTTCCAAATGGCCAGGGATGCAATTAACCATGGACTTATACCGGCTACCGGTATCATTGCCTCCATTCGTATAGCAAATCCTCCTGCTGTGGTTTACCTGTTTATGATCCCAGCTGCAATTAGCTCCAATCCATTATGGGGCGCGATTTTTGTAGGACTCCTTAATATCTTAGGAGTTCTACTGACCTATATATTTGTGCGTCGTTATTATGGAAGAATCGCATCTATCATCGCGTCATTGCTCTATGCGACAGCTGCGGAGCCTCTGCATTTTAATCGCTTCATCTGGCAACTCAACATCATCGCACCATTTGTAGTACTTTTTATTTTTGCTCTTTTCTGGGGTGTGGTTGATCGTCGAAAGGGCTGGCTTTTCCCCGCTCTGGTATTGTTAGGCATACTCATTCAGTTACACATAACTATAGTTATTTTGTCTTCGCTGTTGCTTGTGGCGCTTGTGCTTTCTCCCGGTACAGTGCGCTTACGAGACCTGGCTCTGGGTCTTACATTTCTCTTGCTGCTCTTCTCAACCTACCTGCTGTGGGAGTTTTCTATAAAATTTGCTGATCTGAACATCCTCTTACAAATATCAAAGCTCCATTCTCATTTTGATCTGACAGCGCTCAACTATTATGTATTTTTTTTAAATCCCTACGTAAACATTCCAACCAATACAAATTCTCTCGAGTATAAACTTGTTCCTTTGCTCAAATGGTTAAGCCCTACCATGGCTATCTTTATTGTATGCGGATTGGCATTGATTACCATCGGAGTTATCTCTTCTCAACAATTGTGGAAAAGGGATAGTGGTGTAGATGTAGAGAGTAGAACCTCTCGTCACCCCGTACGGAGATCATTGGAAACAGTGAGAACTTTGTGGGCTGATTTTCGTGCAACTCCCCAACGATGCGGTTATTTTTTACTCCTTTGCTGGCAAATTGTGCCTATAATAATTCTTTCGCGTCACTCTGTGCCAGTGTTTCCATACTATCTGCTTATGGTCTTGCCAGGCCCATTTATCATCATCGGGATTTTGCTCTCCCTATATGGTGTTTATGTTTTTACATGTTTTGTCATCGTTGCGCAACTAACAGGCAGTATGGCCGGGCTTGTGGACGAAGCCAGCGGCAACAACCTTCATGGTTACACTTACAACACGCTTAATTCTTTACAGGATGCGCTGGCTGAAGCTGACCATGTAGCACGGCAGCGTCATCTCAACCATGTCTACATCACGACAAACCAGTTTACACAAGTCGCGTTGCGCTACCTTGCTGAGCAGGTACAAACACCCACGACGCTCTTTGATGCATCGCGTTGTCTCGTACTGCCAAATCCTGCCGATGGGCCTGCCGTGCTGCTGGTAGGGCCATATGACAAATTAACCAGTGTTTTGCTCGGCCAGTTTGCCACATCGACATTGATTGACCGGCCAGAACGCCTGGGAGGTGCGCCCTTCCAGCTTTTTATCGTCAAACCTATCACTATTGCCCTGTCACAGTCAACCTCATCTTTCCTGAATAACCTGCAACTCCTTGACAAGCGGGTTCGCCATTTCAGTTACGATAACTCGTTATGGCTCGTTACACACTGGCGCCTCCTGCGCTCTGCATCGCCAGGCTACCGCACGACCTATACCTATTGATTGTCGCTTTCCAGGTACCCAGGGCTACTGTGTTACCTGTATCGGTAACCATTTCTGCAACATCCTACACTACCATGCCGTATAATTTGCTGTCTGGGCCATTCCATCTTGAAACGTTCAGAGATCAAAGTACGCCGCAAACGACCCTGACAACACTCGACAGTAGAGACTCTATTACACTTTCAGGATGAACCTGCACCCTTTGTGGGATCGTCTCTGATAACTCTTACGTAAACCACTAGCTTATGCAATACAAGGCTGCTACAATATGCTTTAGGGGTGGGTGGCCTCAAGAGCCACTACTATAGAGTATACCTGCCGCAGGACTTGGAAGCCCTGGCACTTTAAAGTACTCGGAGGAGGCCTCTTTGAAAAACCTGAGACGAAAACGCGAATTAATTCCGCGTTGGGAGATGCCTTCTGATCCAGTCAAAGCCGTGTTTTGGTTTATGTACTGGTTCCTGAGAGTGCTTGTACGTTTCTTCTACATCCTCATACTCGGAGCAGTCATCTACGAAAGCATCATCAACGGCGTCGTCGGGTTTATCGGCACCCTGCTAGTTGGCCTGGGAGTGTGGGGGGGACTCGCAGCGCTCTTACTCCTGTTTAATTTCACCTCCGGCGTCTCAAGGGTTGTTTCAGAAGTAAACCGCGTGCAGCGAGGCTATCCTCCACGCCAGCCATTCAACAATTTCACCGAGCCAGACGGCCCGGTTGTCGAGGGCACCGTAACCGACCTGGATGAAGAACGCAAGAAACGCCGTCAAGAATAAACTGAACCGTGTATTGTAGGGGCGTGGCTTGCCCCCGCCCTGTAAGCTTCCCATAATTTCCGTATCTCGTCACCGGGTGCAGGCACATAAGAGAGCAGCAAAGTACCGCTGCCCTGGAGGCAGTAGCCACCCAGCGCAGCTGGGAGTACCATTGTCTGGCCTGGAGCAAGCTTCTCTCCATATTCAAAGGTATCGCCATACCGCACCATTACCTCGGCCCCTAAAGAAGAGAGGATAATACAACTTCCCATCGTCTTGCTCTTCATATAGCCATAAGATGTGCCGGGCTGTTGAAAGACCAATTCGCGTACCACAAAATACCGGCATGCCACCAGGCAGCGATCCTCGTACCCCTCTCCACCAGGGAGGGATAGCGGCTGCATTTTGATGTGAGGCGAGCGGTCGTAAATTGCTACATCCAGCGCACGTTCAACATGTAACTCGCGGGGAGTTCCTGCGGCAGTCAGGCGACCATAGTCGTACATACGATAGGTAAGGTCTGAGTACTCCTGCATTTCGTAGAGCATTACACCGCCGCCGATCGCGTGAACGGTTCCGGCTGGCACAAAGATACTATCGCCAGCAGCAACCTTCACTTCGTGAAGTAGTTTCTCTAACCTCACCTCTTCGATAGCTTCCTGGACTTCTCTGCGCGAGGTGGGAGCATTGAATCCATGAACGATAGAAGCTCCAGGGGCAGCGTCCAGAATATACCAGAATTCCGTTTTACCGAGTTTCCCATGCTCATGCTGCTTTGCATAGGTATCATCAGGATGTACCTGCACCGATAACTTGTCGGTGGCATCTATAAACTTTGCCAGCAGAGGGAAACGCTGACCAAATATAGCCGTTGCCTGCTCTCCAAGAAGCTCCGGCCCAAGTTCTTCGACAAGTGATCCAAGTGTCCTACCCGCGTATGGCTCGTTCTGAGCAACAGTGCTTATCTCGGTTTCCCAGGATTCACCGATGACAACGTCACCAGGCGGAAGTCGTTTCCAGCCTTCACGCTCTAACCGTCGTCCTCCCCAAATTGTCTCATGCAACGACGCGTCTAACCGAATAGGATGTAGAGTCAACACACGCCCCTCCTAACCAGTAGCATTGATGATGGAGAAGCCCGGTGTATCCTGCTCGCATACGGCTGCTCTGCGTGCCGCAATTTGCACGATACACCGGGCCTCTATAGCCAAATAATCTAACAAATTGATGTTGGATCAGGTCGCTAGCAGCGCTCCTTCGATCTGGCGGCGCAATTTATCGCGCATCACGATACCTCTGACGCGATTGATCTCCTGACCATTCTTGAAGAAGATCAGGGTAGGAATACCATCAACATTCCACTCGTTCGTCAGCGCTTCATTCGCATCAACGTCCAGTTTAGCAAATGTTACACGCCCCCCGTATTCCTTGCTGACCGCCGCAAACTCCGGATCAAATAACTGGCATGAGCTGCTGCGCTCTGATGAGAAGTCAACGACCACCATTTGTGATGCATTAAGCACCTGTTCGGCGAAGTCATGGCTCGTTACTTCAATGTAGCTCTCCGTGAGATCTTTGTGTTCTGCCATGCTATCCTCTTTACAGCATTTACATTTGCCCACGCTATTGTCTTAGAAGCGTATCATCGAAGAGTTACGATGTCAAGGAAATTTTCGGGGGCATACTTCTCTTCAGGGGACAATCAGGTCGCAGATGATGCCAGCATTTCCTCTGCATCCTCTATCACGTATCGATATCCTTGCTCTGTTAGAAACAACTGGCGATTGGCTGAGAACTCCTGGTCGCGCGTATCACGGGTGACGATAGAGTAGAAGTACGCGAGTCCTCCATCCTGCTTGGGGCGCAGGATGCGCCCTAAACGTTGCGCTTCTTCCTGGCGCGAACCGAACGTACCGGATACCTGGATGGCAACATTTGCATCGGGCAGGTCGATGGCAAAATTCGCTACCTTGCTCACAACCAACCGCTTGATTTCACCCTGCCGGAATTGTTCGTATAGCTTCTCTCGCTGCTTATTCGGCGTTTTACCCGTCAGCAGGGGAGCTTCCAGGTCTTCAGCAAGCAATTTCAGCTGGTCAATATACTGTCCAATAATTAACACCTGGTCATCTTGATGGCGCTCGGCCAGAAAGCGCGCCACATGCAACTTTTCTGGAGTTTCTGCTGCAATCCTGTATTTTTCTCGCTCATCGGCAACGGCATAATTCAATTGTTCGTCCTCGGTCATCCCCAGGCGAATCTCGTGACATTCAGCCGTTGCAATCCATCCCTGGCGCTCTAGTTCGCGCCAGGGCACATCGTATTTTTTAGGACCAATCAGGCTGAATACATCGGCTTCTCGCCCATCTTCTCGCACCAGCGTAGCAGTCAGGCCCAGCCGGCGGCGTGCTTGAATCTCCGCAGTCATGCGGAAGACGGGTGCGGGCAATAGATGAACCTCGTCATAGATAATCAGCCCCCAATCGTAGCTGTTGAAGAGCGAGAAATGCGGGTATTCCTCTTCTGCTGGCACTTCTCCATCTGCCTGCTCTTTACTGCTGGGGCGACGGTACGTGAGAATCTGGTAGGTGCTCACCGTAATGGGGCGGATTTCTTTGCGGTCTCCCGTGTACTCGCCTACCATCTCCGGTGGAACATCCGTCTTGTCCAGGAATTCTTGTATCCATTGCCTCACTGCTACGGTATTGGTGGAGAGGATCAACGTAGCGCGTTGGATATCGGCTATCGTGGCCAGGCCGACGATCGTTTTGCCAGCACCACAGGGTAGCACGACGACGCCGCTGCCTCCACTGGGTGCGCCTCCCGCATAGAATGCAGCCGAGGCCCCATACTGGTATGCGCGTGGCTGAAACTCCTTCCCCGCTGCTGTGATCGTCCGCAACTTCATGGATATCGGGGAACCATCGGTATACCCGGCTAAATCTTCGGCAGGGAAACCAATATGAATCAACGCCTGCTTAATGTGCCCCCGGCGTGAGGCATTTACCTGAATTGTATGGCTGTTCAATTGACGCAGCAGGAAAGGCTGGGCGCGCCTGTGATGCATAATCTCAGCGATGAGAGCCACGTCGCTAGAAGTAAGGAGCAGCGCATCCCCTTCACGAATCAGCTTGATGCGCCCATAGCGACTGACATATTCACGGATATCGACGACGATATTTGATGGGATATCGTATTTGCTGTAGCGTGCCAGCAATTCAAGAATCGTTTGCGCGTTCATACCCCCGGCAGCGGCATTCCAGAGCGAGAGCGGCGAAAGGCGATAGGTATGAATATGTTCTGGTGATTTTTCTAGCTCGGCAAACTGGGCGAGCGCATCTCTCGCCTCTGCATGCTGCGGGTGATCGACTTCTAGCAAAATGGTGCGATCACTCTGTACGATTAATGGGTTACTTGGATTCATGCTTTCCTGTTACACTCCCGGCATCTCCGCCCAATTTTTCACATATTTCAAGATAGTAGTGACAGTTGCCTCTTCATACCCGTGCATGAGGTGGCGAGCGCCGGTGACTACTTTGATGCCTTTGGGGCCTTTCAACTGCTCGACAAACGGCTCCAGCTTATACAGTGGGCAAATTTCATCGAATTCACCGGTGACAAAGAGTTTGGGGCGTTCAAAGACTTTGGGAAATCCGCTCGCTGCGCGAAATAGCGGTAAGCTTATTGCTACGATCGTGCGTATACGCGCATCAAAAGGAGCATAGAGTAGAGCAATATAAGCACCGAAACCGTGACCAATCACACAGACTTTGGCTGGATTCCCCCCTGGCTGCGCCAGCGCGCAATCAATAGCTCCTGCGAGATCAAGTGGTTCAAGGCGCCCATCCGTCTGCTGGCCTTGACTGTTGCCAACTCCTCGAAAGTTAAAGCGCAGCGCTATCATCCCTGCTTCGGCCAAACGTCGCGCCAGCGCAATGGTCAATGTATCATTCATGTCACTGCTGGCTGGTTGAGGGTGACACAGAACGATTACGGGAACAGATTCTACTTCTGTGGGCGCATGGAGCATTCCCTCTAAAAGAAATGAGGGTTGCCCGCGACTGGAAAAAGTGATCGGTCGCTCAGCGGATGCTGATGTTGAGGTCATGTCCTCCCTTTCGTGCTATTCGCCCAGTTTCTAGGATGCGATGTAATCTTATATCAGCTAGAGCATCCCGTCAACTGGTTGACGAAGCTCAAGAACCTTGATACATTGCACCGTTATCAGTTCGTGCGCAATCCGTTATAGCTTATGGAAGCACGTGAAATTTATAAAATGTCCTGCTGCGAATTTACAAGATTTACAACAAACCCTTTGCATATGCGTCTAAGGATGTTATACTGAATAAGTACATTATGTTTGACATACGTGCGTTTACGTGTGTTTGATTCTTGTGGTGTATCTCGGTTAGAGAGTGAATTTCTATTTTTCGTTGGTTCATCCTGATATTTGTGGTTACTTTGAGAGGCTGGCGAAGGAGACCGGGAACCTATGGGAAGTATCCTACGCTTGATGTAAGGATTGGCTCTGGGCTGATTGACTACTGTATTTGTTAATCCCTCTCATTGTAACCTCGGCTTACGCAGTGTCCTCGTGGGGGATGGATACTCGCTGGCAGTACCATACGAATAGCAGAAGATTCCACCAGCTAGAAATGCCTGGAGATCTGTAAGTGTGAGTCTTTCCTGGCTCATCAATGTTTGCGGTTGAACGTAGATAAGGACCACCACTCTTGCATTTCACCAGCTACACAGAATAGCCATTTTGTTATGGCATAAATGTGCCATGCAATCCTGGTGGCCCATCATCTCGAGATAGACTAGCCATTTAAACGGTGGAGGTTGTAAAGAGATAGTTCGGTAGTCGCAAATCTACCGGGTCAGGAGTATTTATGGCCAACATTCTAGTCGTCGAGGACGAACAAATAATTGCCAGGTTACTAAAGGAAATGTTGCTGGTCGAGGGTTATCAAGCTGTAACCATCCTTAACGGCGAAGATGCTGTCCAGTTTGCACTAAGGGAAACGCCCCACCTGATTATCTTAGATCTGATGCTCCCTGGGATTGATGGCTATGAAGTGGTTCAATGTTTGCGTACTCATCCCAAAAGCATGCATATCCCTATCATCGTACTCAGCTCTCTGGGGGAAACAAAGGATAAAGTACAAGCCTTTGAAGTAGGCGTGGATGACTATATTACCAAGCCTTTTCATACCGACGAATTGCTTGCCCGTATTCGTACACAGCTCCGCCGCGTGCAACAGAATTTTCTTTCCCCGCTCATTGGCCTGCCGGGCGGCTTTCAAGTCGAGTTAGCCATCCAGTATAAGCTGAATAGCATGGAGCCGTGGAGCATGCTCTACCTCGATCTTGACAACTTCAAGGCTTTTAACGACGCCTACGGATTCCTGAGAGGCAATGATATGATTCGCCTGGTGGGACAAATCTGTCAACGTACGGTGCGCCAGTATGGCAACCCCGATGACTTTTTAGGTCATATTGGCGGGGATGACTTTGTAGTGGTCACAGCGCCTGAACGTGTAAACATATTTTGCAAGTACATTAGCGCCCGGTTTAAAGAAGAGAGTACTAGCTTTTACTGCCCCGATGATCTCAGGCGTGGCTCGATTAGCGGCGTGGACCGCAAGGGACGATCCTATCTGTTCCCCCTGGTTTCTCTCTCGATCGGCGTCGTGAATAATCAGATGTGGCGGCCACATAGCATAGAAGAAGTGAGTTATTTAGCCGCTGAAGCGAAGTACCATGCCAAACAATCCACCGATAATGTGTACCACTTGCCACCTTTCCGGGAAATAGCAGGTCACGAAACCTCGCATCCTCCTCGCTATGTTTCGTCATCTACACTCGCCCACGTTTCTACTGCTTATATGCATAATCGCCACCAACTTTTGCATACTACCGAGGAAAATATCCTGGAGGAATACGAACAACAAGTGCTTTGAAAGTAGTGATTGCTACGAACCAGGAAGAAAAACAAGTAGAAAGCATTCTGAGTAGTGAAGTGGATGAGGCCAGGCGTTTGGCTCTGCGGGAGAATGCAAAGCGTGTCTTGCAGGAGAGCGGCCTTGCTGAAATGCTCAAAACGCTCAATAAAAACGCACTAAAGGGAAGAGGCAATTTTCACGAGTTCGACTCTATGATCCTTCTCAAATGGGGTACAAGCCAAACGCGTCGCCATATCTGGATCGAGATTAATGGGAACACCATCCGTTTCAGACTCTCCCCTCACCGTATATGCTCCACAACTGCACCGATCTGTGATGGTGAATATCACACCTTCACCAGTAGCATGTGGTCAAATCGAGAGTTTTTGCTGAGTGAACTGCACGAGTATTATGCCAAACCGGTAGCGGAAACTTCATCCGATTAGTTGATAGTTACTGGGGATCAAGCGCAAATACCCGTACAATCCCCAGACTACTCAGGAAACTACTGATTGCTTTATAGTTTTGGTCGGCATAGAATTCTCTTCGCTGTGTCTCACCTGGCCAACTCAGCAAATTCAGAAAGTGCAAACTGTATTTGCCCGCTGGATCGTCTGCTGCTGGAGCCTGCTGGGGTAATGCGCTATCCTCATTTCGGCCCCGTGCCAAAAACGCGAATGCCAGCGTCGGCTGTGCTGCCTGTCGTCGTAGGCCCTCTATCCAGCCTCGCTCTATGCGCTCAACTTGATCCGGTCGGATAGTAGCTAAATGGACGGCTGCAATCGCAGGTTGAACCGAGGGACGACTATAGCCCCAGAGATAGTGCATCAACCATTGCTCAGGAGGTGCCGTCAGTAACTCGCCAGCCGATCCCGTTAACAGATTTTTCGGATTGTACCGGTCCCGCGCCTTCTGCCAGCACTCTTCATCCTCCCAGGTAGTGAGGATGAAATAGTACGATTCGTGGTCCCGGCTGCGGTAAAAACGCGCATTCACTAACCCGGGCGCATTGTGTACTGTATCTGAGATGAAGCGCAGGCGTGCCAGTCCATCCGCATCTCTCCCAGCCGCTGTATGTGCCAGTGTTGCAACCAGTAATTCCATCCTTCACC
>WNFD01002282.1_pt1 | contig 21459 bp, 15 predicted proteins | sample 5400491 | NCBI WGS metagenome assembly WNFD01 (sample SAMN13153343, study PRJNA577476) | soil metagenome | isolation source: 120 cm saprolite under Douglas fir tree site 2 hole 2 replicate 2 | place: USA:California | collected 2015-04-18
GGAACGCTTGTCGAACCGCGACCGGCGGCGGCTCCGGCGGGCGGCGCCACCTCATGAATCTGCCGATTGTCTGTATCCACCGTCCGGTGATGACGACGCTGCTGATGATGGCGTTCGTCATCTTCGGCATCTTCGGCTATCGCCTGTTGCCGGTGGCGGCACTGCCGCGCGTCGATTTTCCGACCATCGTTGTCACTGCCAATCTGCCGGGCGCCAGCCCGGAGACCATGGCCTCCTCGGTGGCGGCCCCGCTCGAGCGGCAATTCGCGACCATTTCCGGGCTGAACTCGATCATTTCGACGAGCGGCCAGGGCGTCAGCACGATCACCATGCAGTTCGATCTCGAACGCAACATCGACGGCGCCGCGCTTGACGTGCAATCGGCGCTGACCACGGCGGCGCGGAAGTTGCCGATCGAGATGACGACGCCGCCGAGCTTCCAGAAGGTCAATCCCGCCGACCAGCCGGTGATGTTCCTCACCCTCGCCTCGGAGACCTTGCCGCTCTCGACCGTCGACGAGTACGCCGAGGTGATGATCGCGCAGCGCATCTCGACCTTGCCGGGGGTCGCCCAGGTTCAGGTCTTCGGCGCACAGAAATTCGCCGTGCGCGTTCAAGCCAATCCCGAGGCGCTCGCCGCGATGGGGATCGGCATCGACGATCTGCGGGCCGCCGTCGCCGCCGCCAATTCGAACACGCCGGTCGGCAATCTCAACGGCGCGACGCAGAACTTCACACTGGCGGCGAGCGGGACGCTTTCCAAGGCGGCGCAATATCGCTCGATCATCGTCGCCTACCGCAACGGCGCACCGATCCGCTTGGGCGAGGTCGCGAAAGTCAAGGACAGCGTGCAGAACGACCAGGTGGCAAGCTGGTACAACGGCACGCGCAACGTCATGCTCGCGGTGCAGCGCCAACCCGACGCAAATACCGTGCAGGTCGTCGACTCGGTCAAGGCGCTGATCCCGGTCTTTCGGGCCGAAATCCCGCCGGCGCTCGCACTGAGCGTCGTCAACGACCGCTCAATCTCGATTCGCAATTCGGTCGACGACGTGCAGTTCACGCTGATCCTGACGGTGGTGCTCGTCGTCCTTGTGATCTTCGTCTTCCTGCGCAACGTCACGGCGACGATCATCCCGGCGCTCGCCCTCCCGGTGTCTCTGATCGGCACCTTCGCCGGGATGTACGTGATGGGCTATTCGATCGACAATTTGTCGCTGCTCGCCATCACGCTGTCGGTCGGCTTCGTCGTCGACGATGCCATCGTCATGCTGGAGAACATTGTCCGCCATATCGAGGGCGGCATGCGCCCGATGGAGGCGGCGCTCAAGGGCGCCGCCGAGATCGGCTTCACCATCTTGTCGATCACCCTGTCGCTGGTTGCCGTGTTCATCCCCGTGCTGTTCATGGGCGGCATCGTTGGGCGGCTGTTCCGCGAATTCGCCGTCACGATCAGCATGACGATCATGATCTCCGGCATCGTCTCGCTCACCCTGACGCCGATGTTGAGCTCACGCATGCTCAAGTCGCATCACGGCGAGAGGCATAACTGGCTCTACCGCCTCTCCGAGGCCGGCTTTGACGGCATGCTGCACTTCTATGCCGTCACTTTGCGCGGCGTGCTGCGCTGGCGGCTGGTCACCCTGTTCGCCACCTTCGTCTCGCTCGGCGCTGCCATCTATCTTTTCGCCACCGTGCCAAAGGGCTTCTTTCCGATCGAGGATACCGGCCTCATCTTCGCGATCACCGAAGCCGGGCAGGACACCTCGTTCGCTGCCATTGCCGAGCGGCAAAAAGTGGTCGCCGCGATCATCAAGGAGAATCCGAACGTCGAGGTCGTCAATTCGAGCGTCGGGGCCACGGGTTTTACACCGGCGCTTAATCAGGGACGCATTTTCATCAACCTGAAACCGCGCGATCAGCGCAAGCAATCGGTCATCGAGATCATCCAGGATTTGCGGGCGAAAGTCGCCTCGGTGCCCGGCATCAACACGTTTTTTCAGCCGATTCAGAACATCCAGGTCGGCGGCCGTCTGGCCAAGGGCCAATACCAATATACGCTGCAGGATGCCGAGCTCGAAGAGCTCTACAAGTTCGCCCCGATCATGAAGGAGCGGCTCGGCCTCTTGCCTGGCTTCCAGGACGTCACCTCGGATCTCCAGATCGGCAATTTGCAGGCGGTGGTCGATATCGATCGTGACAAGGCCTCGCAATTCGGGCTCACCGCCGATATGGTGCGAAGCACTCTGTTCAGCGCCTTCGGAACGCGGCAGATATCGACGATCTACACCGCCTCGAACGATCATCCTCGAAGCCGATCCCCAGTTCCAGCAAGACCCGGCCGCGCTATCGCGCATCTATGTCCGACCATCGACGGGGACCGGTCAGCCGATCCCTCTCGAGGCCTTCGCGACGGTACGTTCGGGAGTCGGGCCGCTGACCGTCAATCACCAATCGCAGCTGCCTTCGGTGACGATTTCCTTCAACCTGGCGCCGGGGGTGTCGCTGGGCGAGGCGGTGCAGCGTATCCAGGAGACCGAGCGGGCGGCGAATCTGCCGGTCACCGTGGCGACCGGCTTTCAAGGTACCGCGCAAGTCTTCCAAGACTCGCTGCGCGGCCAGGGGCTGCTGCTCATCGCCGCCGTGCTCGTCATCTACATCGTGCTCGGCATTCTCTACGAAAGCTTCATCCATCCGATCACTATCCTCTCCGGCCTGCCGGCCGCCGGGCTCGGCGCGCTCCTGACCTTGATGCTGTTCAAGCTCGATCTCAGCGTCATCGCGATCATCGGCATCGTCATGCTCATCGGCATCGTCAAAAAGAATGCGATCATGATGATCGACTTCGCCATCGAGCGGCGCAAGACGCCGGGGACGAGCGCGGAGGCTGCCATCCACGAGGCCTGCCTCTTGCGCTTCCGCCCCATCATGATGACGACGATGGCAGCGATCATGGGCACGCTGCCGATCGCCCTCGGCGTCGGCGCCGGATCCGAACTGCGCCGGCCGCTCGGCCTCGCCGTCGTCGGCGGTCTGCTGGTCTCGCAGACCCTTACCCTCTACATCACCCCGGTCGTCTACGTTTACATGGAAAAAGCCCGATCGGCGCTTAGCCGCAAGAGCGAGCGCGGTGTTGCCGGCGAGACGCCTAGAGTGACCGGCGAGGGTGTGACGGCGCCGGGCGAATGACGCGCTTGCGCCGGTGGAACGCGAGTCCGGCAATGCGAGCCCAGCGAGGCGGCGCACTCGCCATCTTGATGGCCACCGTATGGTGTTTCGACATTTCACCGCTGAACGCACAGCGCCTTCCGGCCGTCGAGGCGGAGCACTACGCACGCTGCATGGAAGAGGCGCGGCGGAAACCGGCAGTCGCCTTCGACAATGCCAATGCCTGGCGAATTACCGGCGGCGGCCACCCGGCCGAGCACTGTGCCGATGTCGCGCTGATCGGCCTCGGTCGCTACGCCGAAGCCGGCGGCAAGCTCGAGGCGCTGGCCGATGCCATGGTTAAATCACCGGTGGATCTGCGCGCTCAGGTGCTCGGTCAGGCTGGCCAGTCCTGGCTGCTTGCCGGTGACCCCGCGCGCGCCGCCGTGGCATTCACGGCAGCGATCGCCCTCATACCAGACGACGCCGATCTCCTGACCGACCGTGCCGAGGCGTTTGCCGGCGAGAAGCGATACCGCGAGGCAGTTGCCGATCTTGACCGTGCCCTGACGCTCGACGGCAAGCGGGTCGATGCTCTCGTCTTCCGCGCCTCGGCCCATCGCGCCCTCGATGAGCTCGAGATCGCCCGGCGCGACATCGATGCTGCCCTTCGCCTCGCCCCCGACCAGCCCGATGCCCTCTTGGAGCGCGGCAACATCCGCAGCCTCGGCGGCGATGACGCCGGCGCCCGCGACGACTGGCGACGCATTGCCCAGCTGGCGCCCAATAGCGCCGCCGAAGCTGCTGCCAAGGCCAATCTGGCCAAGCTCGACGGTGCGCAAGACGCCACTGCGCCGCCGGTCAAGCCGGCGCCAGCGAAGAAGAAGCAATAGCGGCGCTAATCTTTGTCGCCGGAGAAGGTATAAGGCCCGGCAAATTCGCCGACATAGGCCTGGTGGGTGATGATACCGACATCGGGCGACCAGCAATGCAGATGGAAGGCCGGCGGCTCGAGGTGGAAGCTCGCCGGCGCATCGTCGCTGAGATCGAGCGTCACCTGATGAGCGGTGCTCGGCGCCACGCTGCCGATCGTGCCGGCCCAGCGGATCTGGATCGGCCGGTGATGATGACCGCACAGCACGCGCTCGACTTGCGGATGACGGGCGATCACCGTGGCGAGCGCCGGGCCGTCAAGGCAGTTGATGCGGTCCATGTGGCCGATGCCGGTGGGAAAGGGCGGATGATGCATGAAGACGATGGTCGGCTTGCGCGGCGCCTCCTCGAGCCGGGCGGCGAGCCAGGCGAGCTGATCGGCGCCGACCTCGCCCTCGGTCTTGCCGGGAATCGTCGTGTCGAGCGCGATGAGCCGGACGGGATAGTCGTCGATCGTGTAGCAGAGGCGCTCGCTCGCCGGCCAATAGGGCGCATCGCCAAAGATCTCGCGCAAGCCCTCGCGGCGGTCGTGATTGCCCGGGATGAGATAGACCGGCATCGTCAGCCTGGCGAGCTCCTCGCGCAGGACGCGGTACTCGTCGATCATGCCGGTGTCGACGAGATCGCCAGTGGCGAGCACGATATCGGGCGTCGGCTTGATCGCTGCGAGGGCGGTAATGGCGCGTCCGAGCATGGCGTTGGTCTCGACGACGCGGTTGCACTTCCAGCCGCGCGGCCGAACGTGCAGGTCGGTGATTTGGGCAATGATCACGCCAGGCGGCTCCTTGGTTCGGTGGGCGGGCCGGCGCCGATCGGCGCCGGCCGCGACAGGGAAAAAGGCGCCGATCAGCCACCCGCGCCGATCGTGAGCGCCGTCGACTGGACATAGGGTAGCATGATCTCGTCGGCCTTGCGCTGCGCATCCTTGACCGCCGCCTCGGGTTTCTTCTTGCCGCTCAGCACCGCCTGGACCTCGTCCTCCATCGCCTTGCGCACTGCGACGGTGTTGAAGGTGGCGAACCACGGCTGGGCGTATTGCAGCTGCTGGACGGCGATCAGCGCGTCCGGGTTCTGCGCCGTGAACGCCTTCATCTCGGGCAGCTCATAGGCGCTCTGGCGCGGCGCGAAATAGCCGGTGAAGCGGCTCCAGCTGGCGAGCTGCTGCGGGCTCGATAGCCACTTGATGAATGTCCAGGCTGCCTTGCGCTGGTCCTCCGGCAGACCCTTGAAGGTGACCAGCGACCCGCCGCCGATCGGCACCGCATTGCGCAGATTGCCGGGCACGAAGCCGACCTTGTAGTTGAACTTGGCATTCTCGCGGACGAAGGACAGCGTCCCGGTCGACAGGATCACCATCGCCGCATTGCCGGCGAAGAAGCTGCTCGAGACCGCCTTCTGATCGGTGACACCCTCGGGCATGAAGCGGTATTTGTGCACGGCATCGTCCCAGAAGCGCACGGCGCCGAGCGTCGAAGGCTGATCGTAATAGACCTCGCCGCCGTAGGATGGGTTGTAGTAGGCGCCGCCATTCGCCATCGTGAAGGCCGAGATCAGCCAGCCGAGATAATCGTATTCCGACGGCATCATCAGGCCCCAGCGCTCGCTGTCCTTCTTGGTCAGCTTGACCGCGTAGTCGATGAGCTGCGCCCAGTTCTGCGGCGGCTTCTCCGGGTCGAGCCCGGCCGCCTTGAAGAGATCGGCGTTGTAATAGAGCAGCGGCGTCGAATTCTGATAGGGGACGGCGTAGAGCTTGCCGTCGACCGTCGCATTGGCGCGCAGCGCCGGCCAGAAATCGGCGAGGAACGTATCCTTGGTCTGGCCTTCGGCGGCGAGGAACGGATCGAGCGGGGCGATCTGGTCGTTGAGCTTGAACTCGAGCACGAAATTGGCCGAAACCAGCGCGACGGCCGGTGGCTTGCCCGCCTGCATCGCCGCCTGCGCCTTGATCTTGGTTTCGTCGTAGTTGCCGGTATAGACGGCGACGACCTCGATCTCCGATTGCTCGGCGTTGAAGCGTTTGGCGATGTTCGTCATCTCGCGCGCCAACTTGCCTTCGACCGGCACCGGAAAGAAGAACTCGATCTTGGTCGCTGCCGCGGCCGGTTCGGCGAGCAGCGCCAATGCCAGCAGCGGTCCAATCATGCCTATCATTCGTGCCATGGATTCCCTCCTCATCCCTTGATTCCCGAGAACATGAAGCTGTCGATGAATTGCCGCTGGAACGCGAGAAAGGCCGCCAAGAGAGGCAGCGCCACCAAGAGCGTTCCGGCGGCGAGCAGGCCCCATTCCTGTCCGCCCTCGGCGCCCGAGGCGAAGCTCGCAAGCCCGACGGTGAGCGTGCGCTTCTCCGGCGCGTTGATGACCATCAGCGGCCACAGGAACTCGTTCCAATGGGCGGCGACCGAGACGATCGAGAAGGCGACGAGCCCGGGCCGGGCAAGTGGCAGCAGGACGTGCCACAGCATCTGCCACCAGCGCGCGCCGTCGATCAGCGCCGCCTCCTCGTAGTCGCGCGGGATCGATTTGAAGGTCTGCCGCATGAGGAAGGTGCCGAAGGCCGAGGCGAGATAGGGCGCCATCACGCCGAGCAGCGAATCGTAGATGCCGAGCCGCACCACGGTCATCAGATTGGGGACGATGAGGATCGGCGGCACCAGCATGAGCTGGAGCAGGAAGAGGGTGAAGAGGATGTCCTTGCCGGGAAAGTCGAGCCGCGCGAAGGCATAGCCGGCGAGGCTGATCGTCACCAGCTGGACGGCGAGGATGCCGCCGACGACGATGAGCGTGTTGAGATAGTAGACGGCGAAATCGGCGCTCTCGAAGGCGAGGGTGAAATTCTCCAGCGTCGGCCGCAGCGGCGGCAACAGCGACGCCATGTCGCGGCTGCCGCCGGTCTCCGGCCGAAAGGCGGCAACCAGCATCCAGAGGAACGGCGTCAGCCAGACCAGGGCGACGGCGCAGAGAAGCGCCGCGCCCGCGAGTTGAAGGGGACCGAGGCGGGCCGGCAAGCCTCTACGCCGCATGGTCGGCCCCGCGCTCGAGGGTCCGCAGGCCGAGCAGCGACAGCGTCAGCAGGATGGCGACGCTGATCACCGTCGCCGCCGTCGCCTTACCGGGATCATAGAATTCGTTGGCGTTCTGATAGATGTAGAAGAGCAGGAGATTGGTCGCGCCGTTCGGCCCGCCGCGCGTCAGCACGACGACGTGATCGACCGCGGTGATCACGTTGATGAAGGCGATGACGGCAACGAACCCGGTTGTCGGCGCGAGCAGCGGCAGCGTGATGTGGCGCAGCCTCTGCCAGGACGATGCGCCGTCGAGCTTGGCGGCTTCGCCGAGATCGCTCGGAATCGCCTGCAGCCCGGCGAGATAGAACAGCATGTAATAGCCGGCGTTCTTCCACACCGTCAGGACGACCAGCGAGGCGAGCGCGATATCGGGGTCGCCGAGCCAATTGAAGCCGTGCAATCCCAGCATCGCGATGTAGTGATCGAGCAGGCCGATGCCGGGCAGGAAGATGAACGAGAAGAGCGCGGCGGCGGCGACCAGCGGGATCAGCGTCGGCAGGAAGACGAGCGAGCGAACGATCGCCTTGAAGCGCGAGCTGTCGTTGAGCGCGAGGGCGAGCGCCAGGGCGATGACGAGGCTCGGCAGGATCGTCCCCAGCGCATAGAGGAGGTTATTCAGAAGGGCGTTGCGGAAGGCGCCGTCGGTGAAGACGCGCAGGTAGTTGCCGAAGCCGACGAAGCTGGCATCGTGCTGGCCGTAGGCGGTACGGAACAGCGACGACCAGGCGACCTCGATGATCGGCAGAAAGGTGAAAAGCGTGAGGAAGATCAGCGACGGCAGGAGGAGGAGATAGGGCCGCAGCGGGAATGCCATCAGCTTCCCGCGCCGCCGCGCGACCACAGCACCTTCGGCGTTCGCCGAAGCGGCGAGCATCAGATCCGACATGCCGGCTATCTAAGGCAGCCGGGATGACGGTCCCATGACGGTTATGCTACAGCTTCGTGATCGTCAGACGGAGCTGACAGTGCTCAAGCAAGCCGTCACTCAGAAATCCAGATCGGCGTAGTGCTTGGGCGGCGGGGCGCCCGGGATGTGGTCGGCGAGGAGCGGGCGGAAGCTCGGGCGCGACTTGATCCGCGCGTACCACTCCTTGGCCGGCTCGTGGTCGTCCCAGGGAACGTCGCCGAGATAGTCGAGGGTCGAGAGATGCGCCGCCGCGGTAATATCGGCGAGCGAGAAATTCTCCCCCGCGAGCCAGCGCCGCCGCTCGGTGAGGTAGCCGATATAGCCGAGATGGTGGACGAGATTGGCGTGGCCGGCGCGGATCGCGCTCGAATTCGGCTGACCGAGGCCAAGGAAGCGCTTCATCATCTTCTCGCCGACGAGGTTCTCGGTAACCTCCTGGTTCATCTTGACGTCGAACCAGGCGACGAGGCGGCGCACCTCGGCGCGATCGAGCGGATTTATCCCGATGAGGATCTTCTCGCGGTAGACCTCATCGAGGAACTCGCCGATGGCACGCACGTCGGCGAGCACGGTGCCGTCGGGCTCGATCAGCACCGGCACCTCGCCGGCCGGATTGAGCGCGAGGAATTCCGGCCGCCGCTCCCACACCTTCTCGGCCTTCAGGGTGAATTCGAGGTTCTTTTCCTTCAGCACGACGCGGATCGTGCGCGAGAAGGGCGACAGCCAGAGGTGGTAGAGAACGCGCATCAGCCAGCCTTAACGCAGCCAACGCCCTGGGGCAATGACCCTGGTACTGTAGCGCCGCCGCTTAGCTTGCATCCATCGCTATGTGGCCGGGTTGCGCCCTGATGCGCTCGAGCCAGGCGCCGATCGCCGGAAAGCGTCCGAGATCGAAGCCGCCCTGGTCGGCGACATGGGTGTAGGCGTAGAGCGCGATATCGGCGATCGAATAGCGGCCGGCGACGAGGAAATCGTGCCGCGCAAGATGCCGCTCCATGAGCGCCAGCGCGGCATAGCCGGCCAGACGCTTCTGCGCGAAGAGCGGCGCGCGCGCCGGCGTCAGATGCCCGTGACGAAGCCAATAGCGAGCGGTCGCGACGTTCGGCTCGTGGCTGTACTGCTCGAAGAACAGCCATTGAAGGACGAGAGCGCGATCGAGTGCGGCTTCCGGCATCAGCGCCGTGCCTTCGGCGAGATAACACAAGATGGCATTCGATTCCGCGAGGCAGGCGTCGTTCTCGAGGACGAGAAGCGGGATCCGGCCGTTCGGGTTCATGGCGAGGAATTCCGCCGTGCGGGTCTCGCCCTTCTCGATGTCGACGGCGATGAGCCGATAGGGAATGGCGAGCTGGGCGAGCGCCAGCCGCGCCTTGTAGCCGTTGCCGGAATCGAAATAGTCGTAGAGACGCAGCATGTCAGCCCCTCCCATCCGCGGCGGCGCCGCCGATTCTATTACAGAATTTCCTCGAGAATCGTCCGGCCTTCCGGCCAAGGCCCATGGCCCGAATCGGAATTGATGTGTCCGGCGAGTCCGGCATCGACGAGCCGACTGCCCCAGCATCCGGCGAAGACTTCGCCGCGCGAGAACGCGACATAGGGATCATTTCGGCTGCATACCAGAATTGTCGGAAAGGCCAGCCGCGCCAGCGGTAGCGGGCTGAAGCTGCGCACCACATCCGGTGTACGCTCGGGAGCGTCGACATCGCTCGGCGCGACGAGCAGCGCGGCGGCGACTCGATCGTTCGCCTGCGGTGCCCAATGGGCAACGAGGGCGCAGGAGAGGCTATGCGCCACGAGCACGACGGGTTCGCCAGCCGCGGCGACGGCGGCTTCGAGCGTCGCCACCCAATCGGCACGAGCGGGGGCCTCCCAATCACGCTGGACGACCCGACGAGAATGCGGGGACGATGCCTCCCAGAGGCTCTGCCAATGGCGCGGGCCGGAATCGCCCAACCCCGGCAGTATCAGGACGGGGCGGGTCACGACGCCTTGCTGCTCAATCGTCGCCCGCCACCGCCCGGATTTCTTCCGAAAGCGGTTGCGGCAGGCGGGCGAGCATCTCCTTCGGCACGACCTGCCAGAAATGGGCGATTTCGCGCTGCCAATCCAGCAGTAGCTGCTCGGCGAAGCGCGATTGGGTTGCCGCCACGTGCTCGGCGACGAGATCGCGCAGCACGCCGTCCCAGTATGGCGTTGCGATACGTTGCCAGACCACCGTGTCGGGGTTGACGACGGTCTCGAAACTGCCCTCGGCGTCGTAGACGAAGGCCGTGCCGCCATACATGCCGGCGGCGAAATTGGCGCCGACCTTGCCGAGGATGACGGCGATGCCGCCGGTCATATACTCGCAGCCATTCGAGCCGCAGCCCTCGATGACGACATTGGCGCCCGAGTTGCGCACGGCGAAGCGCTCGCCGGCCTGGCCGGCGGCGTAGAGTTTGCCCGCCGTGGCGCCGTAGAGCACCGTGTTGCCGATGATGGTGTTCTCGTTGGCGACAAGCGGCGAGGAGGTCATCGGCCGCACCACGATGGTGCCGCCCGAAAGCCCCTTGCCGACATAGTCGTTGGCGTCGCCGAACACTTCGAGCTTCAGCCCCTGCACCGCGAAGGCGCCGAGCGATTGTCCCGCCGAGCCGCGCAGGCGCACCGTGATGTGGCCAGGCTGCAATCCGCTCATGCCGAATTTGCGCGTGATCATCGAGGATAGCCGCGTGCCGATGGCGCGATGGGTGTTGCGGATGTTGTAGGTCAGCTGCATTTTCTCGCCGACCTCGAACAGCGCCTTGGCGTCCTTCAGCATCTGGGCGTCGAGCGTGTCGGGGACCTCGTTGCGGCCTTCGAGCGTGCAATAGCGTGGATATTCGCCCGGATCGGCCTGCGCCAGGATCGGGTTCAAGTCGAGATCGTCGAGATGGGCGGCGCCGCGGCTGACCTGCGCCAGCAAATCGGTGCGGCCGATGACCTCGTTGAGCGAGCGCGCGCCGAGCGATGCCAGGATTTCGCGCACCTCCTCGGCGACGAAGCTGAAGAGGTTGACGACCTTCTCCGGCGTGCCCTCGAACTTGGCGCGCAGCTTCGCGTCCTGGGTGCAAATGCCGACCGGGCAGGTGTTGGAATGGCACTGCCGCACCAGGATGCAGCCCATGGCAACCAGCGAGGCGGTACCGAGGCCGAATTCCTCGGCGCCGAGAATGGCGGCGATGACGACGTCGCGGCCGGTCTTGATGCCGCCATCGACGCGTAGCCGCACGCGATGGCGCAGGCGATTGAGGACGAGCACCTGGTGGACCTCCGAGAGGCCCATCTCCCACGGGATGCCGGCATATTTGATCGAGCTCTGGGGCGAGGCGCCGGTACCGCCGGCATGGCCCGAGATCAGGATCACGTCGGCGCGCGCCTTGGCGACGCCGGCTGCCACCGTGCCGATGCCCGAGCGCGCCACCAGCTTGACGCAGACTTTGGCGTCCGGATTGATCTGCTTCAGATCGTAAATGAGCTGCGCCAGATCCTCGATCGAATAGATGTCGTGATGCGGCGGCGGCGATACCAGCGTGACGCCCGGCGTCGACAGGCGGAGCTTGGCGATCATCGAGTTGACCTTGAAGCCGGGCAGCTGGCCGCCCTCGCCGGGCTTGGCGCCCTGCGCGATCTTGATCTCGAGCTCGCGGCAATTATTGAGGAATTCGGCGGTGACGCCAAAGCGGCCCGAGGCGACCTGCTTGATCGCCGAGGAGGCGTTGTCGCCATTGCCGCGCGGCTTGTAGCGCGCCGGATCCTCGCCGCCCTCGCCGCTGTCGGACTTGGCGCCGATGCGGTTCATCGCGATCGACAGCGTCTCGTGCGCCTCGGGGCCGAGTGCGCCCAACGAGATCCCGGGTGTAACCAGGCGCTTGCGGATTTCGGTGATCGATTCGACCTCGTCGGGCGAGATCGCCGGCTTGCGCGGCTTGAAATCGAGGAGGTCGCGCAGATTGACCGGCGGCATCTTGCGCACGCCGTCCGAATAGCGCTTGTAGGTCGCATAGCTGTCCGAGGCGACGGCGGTCTGCAGGGTGTGGATGAGCGTGCCCTCGAAACCGTGCAGCTCGCCGCCGCGACGGTAGCGGTAGAAGCCGCCGACCGGCAAAGCGACGAAATCCTCGTTGAAGGCGCGCTCGTGGATCTCGAGCAGCTTCATCTGGATGCCCGAGAGACCCATGCCGGAGATCCGCGAGTTCATTCCCGGGAAGAACTCGGCGACCAGCGTGCGCGACAGCCCGACCGCCTCGAAATTATAGGCGCCACGATAGGAGGAGATCACCGAGATCCCCATCTTCGACATGATCTTGAGGAGGCCCTCGTCGGCCGCCTTCTTGTAGCGCGCGATGCAATCCTCGAGCGTCATCTCCGGGAACAGGCCGCGGCGATGGCGGTCGGCGATCGTCTCCTGCGCCATATAGGCGTTGACCGTGGTCGCGCCGACGCCGATCAGCACGGCGAAATAATGGACGTCGAGACACTCGCCCGAGCGCACGTTGAGCGAGGTGAAGGTCCTGAGCTGCTGGCGCACGAGATGCGAGTGGACGGCGCCGGTGGCGAGGATCATCGGGATCGGCGCGCGGCCGGCTGAGACCGCCTTGTCGGAGAGGATGACATGCGTGCAGCCGCCACGCACCGCGTCCTCGGCCTCGCGCTGGATGCGGCGGATGCCGTCGCGCAAGGCGGTTTCACCGGCGCCGTGCGGTCCGGCGGCTGCCTCGAAGGTCGCGTCGATCTCGACGGCGGTGTCGCCCATATAGGCGCGCATCGCCGCGAACTCGGCGTTCGACAGCACTGGCGAGTCGAGCTGCAGCAGGTTGCACTGGCTGTCATCCTCGTCGAGGATGTTGCCGAGATTGCCGAGCCGCGTGCGCAAGCTCATCACCCGCTTCTCGCGCAGACTGTCGATCGGCGGGTTGGTGACCTGGCTGAAATTCTCGCGGAAGAACTGGTGCAGGCCCCGATAGTGGTCGGAGAGCACGGCGAGCGGCGTGTCGTCGCCCATCGAGCCGACGGCTTCCTTGGCCTCATCGACCATCGGATGGAGGATGAGCTCGAGATCTTCCAGCGTCCAACCGAAGGCGAGCTGGCGGCGCCTGAGCTCGTCGCGGCTGAATTCGACCGTCTCGTTGCTCTGGCGGATCAGGCTGTCGATCGAGGTGATGTTCTTGACCCAGTTGGAATAGGGTTTCTGCGCCGCCAGCAGATCCTTGATCTCGCGGTCGTGATGCAATTTGCCGGCGACGAGGTCGACGCCGATCATCTGACCGGGGCCGAGCCTTCCCTTCTCGATGATCTCGCTCTCGTTGAGCCGCACCATGCCGGTCTCCGAGCCGGCGACGAGGAGGCCGCCAGCGGTCACCGCATAGCGCAACGGGCGCAGCCCGTTGCGATCCATGCCGGCGAGGACCCAGCGCCCGTCGGTCATCGCGAGCGCCGCCGGGCCGTCCCACGGCTCCATCACCGAGTTGAGGTAGGAATAGAGGTCGCGATGCGCCTGCGGCATGGTCTTGTGATTGCCGACAGCCTCGGGGACCATCAGCGCCTTGACCATTGGCAGCGAGCGGCCGGCGCGCAGCAGGAGCTCGAAGACGGTGTCGAGCGACGCCGAGTCCGAACCGGCGACCTGAATCACCGGCTTGATGTCCTCGATATGCTCGCCGAACACCTCGCTCGCCATCCGCGTCTCGTGGCTCTTCATCCAGTTGATGTTGCCGCGCAGCGTATTGATCTCGCCGTTATGGGCGAGGATGCGGAAGGGCTGCGCCAGCGGCCAGGTCGGGAAGGTGTTGGTCGAATAGCGCTGGTGGTAGATCGCGAAGCTCGACACGAAGCGCTCGTCGAGCAGGTCGGGGTAGAAGGCGGTGAGCTGCTCGGCGAGGAACATGCCCTTGTAGATGATCGAGCGGCACGAGAATGAGCAGATATAGAAATCCTTGATCTGGTCGGCGATCGCCCGCTTCTCGATGCGGCGGCGCAGGACATAGAGATTGCGCTCGAACGCGTCGGCGTCGGTGCCGCGCAGGTCGCCGAGCATGATCTGCTCGATCTCCGGACGCGTCGCGTTCGCCTTCTCGCCGATGATGTCGATGTTCACCGGCACCTGGCGCCAGCCATAGATGACGTAGCTGAGATTGAGGATCTCGGCCTCGACGATCGAGCGGCAGCGCTCCTGCCCCTCAAGATCGGTGCGCGGCAGGAAGATCATGCCGACGGCGAGCTGGCCCGGGCGCGGCTGATGACCGGTCCGCTTGATGTGCTCGCGGAAGAAATCCTGCGGGATCTGCACATGGATGCCGGCGCCGTCGCCGGTCTTGCCGTCGGCATCGACGGCGCCGCGGTGCCAGACCGATTTCAGGGCGTTGATCGCCGCCTCGACGACCTCGCGGCGCGGCTTGCCGTCGATCGCGGCGACGAAGCCGACGCCGCAGGCATCGTGCTCCTCGGCGGGGTCGTAGAGCCCCTCGGCGGCGAGATGCGCGGCGTTGGCGCAATATTCCTCGACGAAGCTCATGACGCGCTCCTCGACTGGCTCGGACATGCTTGGTGGATCCTTCGAGACGCGTCCTTCAGGCGCTCCTCAGGATGAGGCAGATCGGGTCTGCCATACTCAGCGCTCCTCATCCTGAGGAGCGTCCGCAGGACGCGTCTCGAAGGACGCACGATCCCGAAGCCTGCGGTCATCTGTTTCACTCCGCTGCCTCGGCCGTAGCCGCCTCGGCCTTCGCCTTCAAATACCGGTGCATCTGCTCGGCGGCGTCGCGGCCGTCGCGGACGCCCCAGACGACGAGCGAGGCGCCGCGCACGATGTCGCCGGCGGCGAACACCCCGTCGAGCGCCGTCATCATCGTGCGGTGGTCGATCTTGATGGTGCCCCAGCGCGTCACCGCGAGCTCGGGGGTGCCGAACAGGACGGGCAGATCGTCGGGGTCGAAGCCGAGCGCCTTGATCGCAAGATCGGCCTCGAGGGTGAAATGGCTGCCCTCGATCGCCTGCGGCACCTGGCGGCCGCTCGAATCGGCGATGCCGAGATGCATGCGATGGGCACGTACCTGCTTCACCCGGTGTTTGCCGAGGAATGCCTCGGGCGCGGCGAGCCAGACGAACTCGACGCCCTCCTCCTCGGCGTGGCGGACCTCACGCTGCGAGCCCGGCATGTTGTCGCGGTCGCGGCGATAGAGGCAGCGCACCGATTTGGCGCCCTGGCGCACGGCGGTGCGCACGCAATCCATTGCAGTGTCGCCGCCGCCGATGACGACGACATTCTTGCCGGCGGCATCGAGATCGCCGCTGTCGAAATCGGGTACCGCATCGCCCAGCCCCTTGCGGTTCGAGGCGACGAGGTAGTCGAGCGCCGCCACGACGTTCTTGAGGCCGACGCCCGGGCAGGCGATCTCGCGTGCCTTGTAGACGCCGGTGGCGATCAGGATCGCGTCGTGGCGAGCGCGCAGCTCGTCGAGGCTGGCGTCGCGTCCGGCCGTGAAGCCGAGATGGAACTCGACGCCGCCGGCGGCCAGCAGATCGTGCCGCCGGGCGACGACGTGCTTTTCGAGCTTGAAATTGGGAATGCCGTAGACGAGCAGGCCGCCGACACGATCGTAGCGGTCGTAGACATGGACGGCGTAGCCCTTGCGACGGAGCTGCTCGGCGGCGGCGAGACCGGCGGGACCCGCGCCGAGGATGCCGACCGACTGGCCGAGCTCGCGGCGCGGCTGCGGCGGCCTGACCCAGCCCTCGGCGAAGGCGGTCTCCGTGATGAATTTCTCGACCGACCCGATGGTGACCGATTCGAAGCCCTTCTCGATGACGCAATTGCCTTCGCAGAGCCGGTCCTGCGGACAGATGCGGCCGCAGATCTCGGGCATGTTGTTGGTCGCGGCGGCCAGCTCGTAGGCCTCCTCGATGCGGCCCTCGGCGGTCAGCTTCAGCCAATCCGGGATGTTGTTCTGTAGCGGACAATGCACCTGGCAGAACGGGATGCCGCATTGCGAGCAGCGTCCGGCCTGCGTCTCGGCGGCGCGCCGCTCGAACTCGCCATAGATCTCGGCGAAATCGTGCCGCCGCTCGGTGGCCGGGCGCTTGTCCGGCATCGCCTTGTCCACGGTCACGAATCTGAGCAGCTTCTGCGCCATCGCCCCCTCGCACGGAAGGCGGCCGTCGACAGCGATGCCACCGCCGACGGCCGCCAATCGCATATTTATACGCTAGTTATCGGCCCGATGCGAGCAAAATTGTTTCGAAGGGACAATTCTCCTTACCTAATACCGATCCGCGGTCTTTGCGCGATGGAAATTTTACCGTTTCCTGGCGGAAAAAGATCAAAGTAGTTCCGGTTTTGGACTATATCTCGGCGTAACGCAATTCAGATAGCCATATGGTGAGCGTTGAACCAGCCGCCGCGGCGGTAGCGCTCCAGATACGGCGGTACGATGGCTTCGACGGCGCTCGCCGTGATGCCGAGATCGCTCAGGGTGCGCGCACCGGGTGCGACGACATTGTCGCGTTCGAGCGATCTCACCTGGTCGCGTGTCAACGGCGGCGTCGGCAGGCATTCGAGGAAGGCGGCCTGCAGGCGCGCTAAGGCAAAGGGCAGCGGCACCAGCAATCGCTTGCGTCTTGTCTCGGCAAGAATGAACTCCATCAAGGCCTTGAAGGTATAGATACGCGGCCCGCCGAGCTCGTAGGTGCGGCCGGAAGTGGCCGGCTCGTCGAGCGCCGCAAGCACGGCATCGGCGACGTCGCCGACATAGACGGGCTGAAACCGGGTTCTGCCGCCGCCGATCAGCGGCAAGGCAGGCAGTACCTGGGCGAGTGCGGCGAAGCGGTTGAAGAAATGGTCCTCCGGCCCGAAGACGATCGAGGGACGAAGGATGACAGCGCCCGGGAAGTTGGCGGCGAGCGCCCGCTCGCCTGCCGCCTTGCTGCGCCCATAGGCCGACGGCGAGGCGGGATCGGCGCCAATTGCCGAGATGTGGACGAGGCGTTTGACCCCGGCCGCCTTGGCGAGAGCACCAAGGCGCGCCGGCGCCGCGTGATGGATCGCCTCGAAACGTTGGCGGCCGCGCTCGTAAAGGATGCCGACGAGGTTGACGACGGCGTCGGCGCCGGCGATCGCCGCGGACAGCCGCGCCTCGTCGAGGATGTTCGCAGCCAGCCGGGTAATCTGACCGACATCGCCCATCGGTTGGAGAAACTTGGCGGCCTCGACATCGCGGACGATCGCGGCGATGACGGCACCGCGCGCGGCGAGGCGCTTCACGACGTAACGTCCGATGAAACCGGAGGCGCCGATGACGGCGACGCGACGATACCCCATCTGAGCTGATCTCTTCCCTGTTGATGGAGCCCCCGGGCCTGTTGATGGAAACCGGGTCGGTGAAAACGCCGGCACTTGCCGCCGGGCCCCCTGGTGGGCCGAATCGCGCGAGCTGAAAGCCGGTTGACTTTAGCGGGTACCGGCACTAATCACAAAGCCCTGCCTGCCCAGGTGGCGGAATTGGTAGACGCGCAGGTTTCAGGTACCTGTGGGCGAAAGCTCGTGGAAGTTCGAGTCTTCTCCTGGGCACCACTGAGCAAGCAGCCCGTGAGCATTCATCTTCACCGCGGCGATTTGCCGCCGGACATCACCTTCTCCGGGGTCGTTGCCATCGATACCGAAACGATGGGATTGCACCCGCATCGCGACCGGCTGTGCCTCGTGCAGCTCTCCGGCGGCGATGGCGTGTGCCACCTCGTGCAGTTCGCGCCCGGGCAATACCAGGCGCCGCGGCTGCGCGCCCTCTTGGCCGATGCCTCGCTCCTCAAGCTGTTCCATTTCGGCCGCTTCGACATCGCCGTCCTGCGCCACTCGCTCGAGGTGCTGGCGACGCCGGTCTATTGCACCAAGATCGCCTCGAAGCTGACCCGGACATTCACCGACCGGCACGGGCTCAAGGATCTGTGCAAGGACCTGCTCGGCATCGATCTGTCGAAACAGCAGCAATCCTCGGATTGGGGCGCCGCCGAATTGACCGACGAGCAGCTGCGTTACGCCGCGTCGGACGTTCTGCATCTGCACGCCCTGCGCACCAAGCTTGACCTCATGCTGGCGCGCGAAGGCCGCACGGCGATCGCCGCGGCGGCCTTCGAGTTCTTGCCGATACGCGCCCTCCTCGACCTCGCCGGTTGGCCGGAAGAGGATATTTTCGCCCATTGAATAGACCCGGCGCACGGTCCCCTGTCGCGGCGGCGTTGGTTGACATCACTGGCGTCTTGCGCATATTCGGCCCAGGGCTTGGCCACAAGAGGGGGCTGACCTCGAGGGGGTCACCTCAAATCGCCGATTTGGCGCGATTCCGACGTAGCCCTGCCGGTGGCGCGAGTGCCAATCCGGCTTTTTGAAACGAATCGGCGGTTCATGCCAAAAGACGCGACGATATCAGCCGAAGGAATGACCGCGAGCGAGAGCATCGCGGTTGCCCGCCGCGTCATCGGCGTCGAAATCGACGGGCTCGCCGCCGTGATCGAGGGACTCGATGGCCGCTTCGCCGCAAGCGTCGAGCTGATCGCCGGCGTGCAGGGGCGCGTCATCGTGACCGGCATGGGCAAGAGCGGTCACATAGCCCGCAAGATCGCCGCGACTTTCGCCTCGACCGGGACGCCCGCCCAATTCGTCCATCCCGGCGAGGCCAGCCATGGCGATCTCGGCATGATCACCGCGGCCGATGCCGTGCTCGCGCTGTCCAACTCGGGCGACACCGTCGAGCTCTCCGACATCGTCAGCTACACGCGGCGCTTTCGCATACCGCTGATCGCAATGACGCGGCGGGCGACCAGCGCGCTCGCCGAGGCAGCCGATATCGCGCTCATCCTGCCAGAATCGGCCGAGGCCTGTCCGATGGGATTGGCGCCGACGACCTCGACGACAATGATGCTGGCGCTCGGCGATGCGGTTGCGGTCGCCTTGCTCGAGCGCAAGGGCTTCTCGGTGCACGATTTTCACTCGCTGCATCCCGGCGGCACGCTCGGCCGCAAGCTGCTTCACGTCGCCGACATCATGCACGAGGGCGAGGCGATGCCGATCGTCGCCCATGGCACCAGAATGGCCGACGCGATCCTCACCATGTCGGCGAAATCCTTCGGCTGCGTCGGCGTGGTCGACGGTGACGGGCGTCTCGTCGGCATCATCACCGATGGCGATCTGCGCCGCCACATGAGCGCCGAGCTCCTGACCTCGACGGTCGATGCCGTGATGAGCCACAAGCCGCGCACCATCCGTCCACGTGCCCTCATTGGCGAGGCGCTCAACCTGATGAATGCGCAGACGCCGCGCATCACCTGCCTCTTCGCCGTCGAGGACGGCGGGCGGCCGGTCGGCATTCTCAACGTCCATGATTGCCTGCGCGCGGGAGCCGCCTGAGATGCGTGACAGCGCGCTGCAATCGCTCAACCTGTCGCGCGATGCCGCCGCCGGTGGGATTGGCGCCGGTGGGATTGGTGCCGGGCGTCGATCGGTACGGCCGGGCACCGGCTATAGCCGCTTCGTCAATCTGATGAAGCTCCTGCTGCCCGCGATCGCCGTCGGGTTGCTGCTGCTGGTCGTCGCCTGGCCGCGCATCCAATCCGGCTTCGACCATCTCCGGCTCACCTTCGTCCGGCTCGATCTCAGCGACGCCCGCGATCTGCGCATGGTCAACGCCCGGTTCAGCGGCATCGACAAGCGCCATCGTCCCTATGTGCTGACCGCCGACGTAGCGCGTCAGATGCCGGATCGCAATGATCTCATGGCGCTCGAAGGCCCTAAGGGCGACATCACCCTGCTCAACGGCGCCTGGCTGGCGGTGACCGCCTATACCGGCGTCTATCTGACGCAAGGCCAGCTCCTCGATCTCTTCGGCGACGTCAAGCTGTTCCACGACCGCGGCTATGAACTCACCACCGATACCGCGCATGTCGACATGACCGGCGGGACCGCGGAAGGCAATGATCCGGTACAGGGGCAAGGCATTTTCGGCGACATCACCTCGGAAGGCTTCCGCCTGCTCGATCATGGCCAGACCATCATCTTTACCGGCAAGGCCAAGCTGCACGTCGCACCACGGCTGTCCGAGGGGCGGCAGTGAATATCGGCCACTGGGCCGGGACCGTCCTCCCCTGGTTGGCGATCGGCCTGCTCCTCCTCTTGCCGGTCGCCTCGGGTCCGGCGCGCGCCCAGGGGCTCGGCATCACCGGGCCGAACGACCATCGGCCGCTCGATATCGAGGCGGATCAGGGCATCGAGTGGCAGCAGAACAACAACGTCTATATCGCGCGCGGCAACGCCCACGCGACGCGCGGCAACGGAGCCGTCTATGCCGATACGCTGATCGCGCATTACCGCACGCTGCCGCCCGATCGCAATAAACCGCCGGATCCCGGCGCGATCGGCGGCTCGAATGAGATCTATCGGGTCGAGGCCGACGGCAATGTTCGTCTGAAGACGGAAACGCAGACAGTGTTCGGCGATCACGCGGTCTACGATCTCGACAGCGCGACTGCCGTGGTTACCGGCCAGCACCTCAAGCTGGTCACGCAACGAGATACGGTGACCGCGCGCGATAGTCTCGAATGGTACGACAACAAGCTCGTCGCGGTTGCCCGCGGCGACGCCGTCGCGGTTCGGGAGACGAAACGTCTCGCCGGCGACGTGCTGGTCGCCCAGGTCGTCAAGCCGCCGGACGGTCCCTCGCGCATCAGCCGCATCGATGCCCAGGGCCACGTCGTCGTCACGACGATAAACGAGATCGCGCGCGGCGCCACTGGTGTCTATAATGTCGATACCGGCATTGCTACCTTGGGGGGTGGCGTCACAATCACGCGCGGAGACAACGAGCTGCGGGGCCAGTACGGGGTGGTCGACCTCAACAAGAATGTCAGCCGTCTGCTGAGCGCGCCGCCAGGTGATTTGACGCGTCGCGCACCCGTCCAGGGATTGATCGTCCCGCGCGGCAAGCCTGACGCTCCGGCACGTCAGCAATGAACGAGAGCGGACTGCAGCGCGTGCCGAAGGACGAGGGCGATCACCCCGATACGGTGGCGCGACTGGTCGCCGACAATACCGGCCTCATCGCCACCAGCCTCGGCAAGAGCTTCCGCAAGCGTCCGGTGTTGCGTGACGTCAACGTCGCGGTGCAGCGCGGCGAGGCGGTCGGGCTGCTCGGCCCCAACGGCGCCGGCAAGACGACGTGCTTCTACATCATCACCGGCCTCCTCGCCCCCGATGTCGGCACCATCAGCCTCGACGGCCACGACATCACCGAGTTGCCGATGTACCGGCGCGCCCGCCTCGGTATCGGCTATCTGCCGCAGGAGGCGTCGATCTTCCGCGGCCTCTCGGTCGAGCACAACATCCGCGCCATTCTCGAGGTC
>WNFD01002772.1_pt1 | contig 21458 bp, 21 predicted proteins | sample 5400491 | NCBI WGS metagenome assembly WNFD01 (sample SAMN13153343, study PRJNA577476) | soil metagenome | isolation source: 120 cm saprolite under Douglas fir tree site 2 hole 2 replicate 2 | place: USA:California | collected 2015-04-18
ATTCCCGCGCGAACCACCATCACGGTGAACAGCGCGCCCTGAACGAGGTTGTCCGCCATCCGAACACCGGCGCCGCTAAAACATGCAAGACCGGGAACGGGGTAGCGCCAAATCGCGGCCACCGCAACGGCTTTCCTGGGCGGGCCGCCCGGCGCCCTTCCCGATCGCTCGGGCTTTGGCTATCGTGCCCGCCGCAGGCAAATCTCGGTAGATCAGGGGCACAGCGTGACAGACGCGGCAGAGACATTCGACTTCATCGTCACCGGCGCCGGCTCGGCAGGGTGCCCTGTCGCGGCGCGGCTCAGCGAATCCGGCAAATATCGCGTGCTGCTGCTTGAAGCCGGCGGCCCCGACCGCAACCCCTGGATCCATATCCCGCTCGGCTACACCAAGACGTACACCGACCCCAGGGTCAACTGGATGTTCGAGAGCGAGCCCGAGGCGCAGCTCAACGGCCGCACCCTCTACCAGCCGCGCGGCAAAGTCCTGGGCGGCACCAGCTCGATCAACGGCATGGTCTACATGCGTGGCACGCCCTCCGATTATGACAACTGGCGCCAGCGCGGCTGCGAGGGTTGGGATTGGGAGCACGTGCTGCCGTTTTTCAAGAAGGCGGAGAACCAGGAACGCGGCGCCGACGAGTTCCACGGGGTCGGCGGACCACTCAAGGTGTCGAACCCAGTGAGGACGCCATTGGGCGACGCGATGGTCGCCGCCGCGGTTGAGGCCGGCATCCCGGCCAACCCCGATTTCAACGGCGCCCGGCAGGAAGGCGTCGGCTATTACCAGACGACGACCGGCAACCGCCGGCGCTGGAGCGCCGCCAAGGCCTATCTGCGCCCGGCGAAGAACCGGGCCAACCTGACGGTCGCCACCAACGCGCACGCGACCCGGGTCTTGATCGAGAACGGCCGCGCGGTCGGCGTCGAATACCGCACGCCGGCCGGCCTCGTCACCGCGCGGTGCCGCGGCGAAGTCGTCGTCTCGGGCGGCGTCTACGGGTCGCCGCAACTCCTGCAATTGTCGGGGCTCGGCCCGGCCGCCCTCTTGCAGCAACTGGGCATCGCGGTGGTGCGCGACATGCCCGGGGTCGGCGCCGATCTGCACGACCACTTCAACACCTATCTGGTGTGGCGCTGCTCGCAGCCGGTCACGATCAACGATCTGGCGCGGAGCACGATGCGCAAGGTGCAGGCGGCGGCGCAATACGCGGTGAGCCGCTCCGGGCATTTGTCGAACGCCGGGATCTACGCCGGGGTCCTTGTCAAAAGCGACCCGCGGCTGGAGCAGCCGGACCTCCAGATCAACATGTTCGGCTGGAGCGCGATGGAGCGGCTGCGCACCGGGATCAAGCCGCACCCGTTTTCCGCCTTTACGCTGAGCCCGGTGCATCTGCGCCCGGAAGGGCGCGGCACGGTCAGGATCAAGAGCCCCGACCCGCTGGCCCCGCCGGCGATCCAATTCAATTTTCTCGCCAGCGACTATGATTTCCAGGCGCTGATTTATGGCACTAGGCTCAGCCGCAAGATCGCCGAGCAGCCGGCGCTCAAGCCCTATGTCGTCGAGGAAGTGATCCCGGGCCCGGCGGTCCAAAGCGATGATGAGATCACCGAGGAGATCCGCCTCCGCGGCGTCTCCAATCTGCACCCGGTCGGCACCTGCCGGATGGGCCGCGAGGTCAATGCCGTCGTCGACCCGCGCCTCCGCGTCTACGGGATCGCCGGTCTGCGCGTCGCCGACGCCTCGATCATGCCGCAGGTCCCCGGCGGCAACACCAACGCGCCCTCGATCATGATCGGTGAAAAATGCGCCTCAATGATCCTGGAGGATGCACGGGGGAGATAAACCGTTCCAGGGATCGTAGGGTGGGTTGAGCGCAGCGAAACCCACCAAACTCTGGCGATGCGATGGGTTTCGCTGCGCTCAACCCATCCTACGGGCTGAAGGCCGCGCGCACCGCATAGCTCAGCCTCTGTGCATGCGCTGGTGTGGGTGTTCACCCGCAATAAACGGCGTAGAGTGGCCGCGACAGCGCGCGACGAGAGGACATGCCATGCAGTACCGCAGGATTTCGGCCGATTGCCATCTCGACCTGCCGTGGCTGCCGCCCGACCTGTTCACCTCGGGCGCCTCGCGCGAGCTGCGCGAGCGCATGCCCTATGTCGAGGACGGGCCCGAGGGCCCGCGGTGGGTCACCAAGGCCGGGGTCACGATGGGCATTCCGGGCGCGGTCGGCTCGGTCGGCGCGCCGTTCGTTCCGGGTCAGAACTACCGGGTCGACAAGATGGCCGAGACCGGCCTCTACGAGGCAGGCAAGCGCGGCGAGCGCCGCCCCGGCGACCCGCATCTGCGCATCAAGGAAATGGAGAAGGACGGCGTCGACGCCGAGATCATCTTCGGCATCCTGGGCGTCGCCTCTCGGGTCCGGGATCACGAGGCGGCGAACGAGATGCTGCGCATCTACAACGACTGGCTCAAGGATTTCTGCAGCCACTATCCCGACCGGCAGATCGGCCTCGCGTGCCTGCCCTATGGCGATATCGACGCGGCGGTGAAGGAGATCCACCGCGTCGCCAAGCTCGGCCTCAAGGGCCTCGAACTGTCGTGCTCGTGGGACATGGAGCCGATGTGGCACCCGGTCTGGGAGCCCCTGTGGAAGGCGGTCAGCGACGTGCAGCTCCCGCTGCATTTCCACACCTTCCCGTCGACGCCGCGCAGCGTGCGCGAGCAGGCCCCGCAGTCATCCAGACGCGCCGCGCAGTTCACCGGGGTCGCCGGGTTCCAGATGAACCTGATCAACATTATCGCCGCGATCATCGGCGCCGGCGTGCTGGAGCGCTATCCGAACCTGCGGGTCGGCTTTGGCGAATCTGGCATCGGCTGGATCCCCTACGCGCTCGACCGAATGGATTTCGAGTTCGAGGACCGCTTCCGCGACCTGATGAAGCTGAAGCCCAGCGAGTATTGGCGGCGCCAGTGCCGGGCGACTTTCCAGTTCGACCGGATCGGTCCGAAACTGATCGACGAGATGGGGGTCGAGACATTGATGTGGGGCTCGGATTACCCGCACCCCGATGGCGTGTGGCCCGAGTCCTCGAAATACATCGAAGAGCAGTTTGCCGGCCTTCCCGCGGAGACCATCCACAAGATCACCTGCGAGAACGCCGGCAAGTTTTATGGGCTGATCAATTGACCACTGATCGGCAACGCCGATCAGTGGTCATCCCGGCGAAAGCCGGGATCCAGGCCGACAACGCTCGAATGGATGACAAGTGGATCCCGGCCTGCGCCGGGATGACAGGTAAGAAATAGCGGTCGCTGACCAACGCCTCACCCTCCGTCGCTGCGCGCCGGGTCCCTCCCTCTCCCGCGGTGCGGGAGAGGGTAAAGAACAAGGAGAATTCCATGGCCTATGACCTCTTGATCAAGAACGGGCGCGTTGTCGACGGCTCGGGCGGGCCTTCCTTCCGCGCCGACGTCGCGGTCAAGGACGGCAAGATCGTCGAGATCGGAAAATTGTCGGGCCCGGCGGGCCGCACGGTCGACGCCGCGGGCCTCGTCGTCGCGCCGGGCTTTATCGACAATCATTGCCATTACGACGCGCAGGTCACCTGGGACCCGCTGTGCTCCTATTCCTGCGACCACGGCGCGACCTCGGTCATCTTCGGCAATTGCTCGCTGTCCCTGGCTCCGGTGCGCAAAGGGAAGCAGCGGCGCCTGTCGGAGTTCCTCTCCTATGTCGAGGCGATCCCGATGGAGGTGCTCGACACCCTTGAGATCACCTGGGAAACGGTGCCCGAATACCTCGATCAGATGGACCGCAATCTCGGGGTCAATGTCGGCAATTTTATCGGCCACACCGCGGTGCGTTATTACGTGATGGGCGATGACTGCCAATCGCGCACCGCGACCGACGACGAGATCCAACAGATGCAGGACCTGGTGCGCGGTGGCATGAAGGCCGGCGCGCTCGGCCTCTCGGTGTCGCGCAACCAGGGCCATTTCGACCCGCAGGGCGTCCACATCCCGGCGATCTGGGCCGACGAGAGGGAGATTTTCGCGCTCGGCGACGTGTTGCGCGAGCTCGGCACCGGCCTGATCCAGTCGGGTGGCGGCGCCGCAGCCGAGATGAAGGACGCGCTGATGAGCCGACTCAGCGAGGCGACCGGCCGCACCGTCGTCTACAACAATCTCGGCCAGACGATGCGCCGGCCGGGCCAGTGGCAGGCGCACATGGCCCAGGTCGATGCGACGACGGCGAAGGGCATCCGCGCCTTCCCGATGTGCACGCCCAACCGCATCACCGACTATTTCACGATGCGCAACACCCAGACCTTCCGCGGGCTGCCGGTGTGGCATCCGATCAGCCTCTCCTCGCCCGAGGCGATGCTGAAGGCCTACGCCGACCCCGAAATGCGCCGGAAACTCCACGACGAGGCGGTCGAGTTCAAGGGCGGGCCGGCGATCGGCATCTGCAGCACCTGGTGGGATTACATGGTCCTGCAGACCGCAATCCTGCCGAAGAACAAGGCGTTCGAGGGCAAGACCGTCGGCCAGATCGCCGCGGCGCAGAAGAAGGGCATCATCGACTGCTTCCTCGATCTCGCGGTCGAGGAGCATCTCGACACCGAATGGCTGCACGGCGAGAACAATGTCGACGAGGCCGCGGTGGCGCAGATCCTCAACTATCCGAACGCCATCATCGGCCTCTCTGATGGCGGGGCGCACGTCCAGTTCCAGAGCGGTTTCGGCTTTTCGACCCGCCTCCTCTCCGAGTGGGTGCGCGACAAGCAGATCATGTCGTTAGAGACCGCGGTGCGGCGGCTGACGTTCGAATCGGCCTCGACCTTCGGGCTCTATGACCGCGGGCTGCTGCGCCCCGGCATGGTGGCCGACATCGTGATCTTCGACCCCGAAACCGTGAAGCCGCTGCCGCTCGAGGTCGTGCACGATTTTCCGACCGGCGCCAAGCGCATCAAGGAGCCCGCCCAGGGCATCCACATGACGATCGTCAACGGCCAGGTGCTGCTCGAAGACGGCAAGCACAGCGGCGCCCTACCCGGTCGCGTGCTGCGCAACAGCTACTATCACGCCAACCACGCCTAACCAAAAATGAACCCTCTCCCCCCGCTGCGGGGGAGAGGGAAGGGTGAGGGGGTCTCGACGCTCGCAACCCTCACCCTCCCGCGCCTTCAGCGCGGGCCCCTCCCTCTCCCGCAATGCGCGAGAGGGGCTTAGGCGCTTTGGCTGTACCAAGCTCGCCGGCTTGCTTAGGATCGCGCGCCGAATGATCCCGGAGGGTAGCGGCATGGAGCTGTGGAACCATTGCGAGAACCCCTACCCGTTCGTCCCGGCCGAGGTGCTCGATGAGGCCCCATCGGTGCGCGCCAGCCTCCCCAACAAATACTGCGACCCGAAGATCGCCGCCCGGCTCTACGACGAGATCTTCGACGAATACCGGCTGTGCGACGATATCGGGCTCCATATCGTCACCAACGAGCATCATTCCGGCATCAACAATCTGTGGGCGGCGAGCCCGGTCATCACCGGGGTCGTCGCGCGGATCACCAAGAACGCGCGCATCCTCTCGCTCGGCACGCTGATCACGGTGCGCCCCGACCCGGTCCGCATCGCCGAGGAGTACGCGACGATCGACGTCCTGTCGCGCGGCCGGCTCGAGATCGGCTTTGTCAAATCGGGCGCCACCGAGATGGTGTCGGGCGATGCCAACCCGATGCGCATCCGCGAGCGCGAATGGGAGGCGATCGATCTGATCGAGAAGGCGCTCGTGACGCAGGACGGCCCCTTCAGCTGGGAGGGCAAGTTCTTCATCCACCCCCATGTCAACATTTGGCCGCGGCCCTACCAGGAGCCGCGCCCCGAATTCTGGGCGGCGACGTCGGACCTGCCGACCTGCGCCGAACTCGGGCGGCGCGGCATCATCAACACGCTGCTGTTCGGCGGCTATGACCGCACTCGGCAGGCGTTCGAGGCTTACAAACAGGCGCGCGCCGCGGCCGCCATGCCGGCGCCCGGCGAGGACCGGTTCTCCTACATGGCGTTCTGCTATGTCGGCGACACCGATGAAGAAGGCATTCGCATCGGCCAGAAGATCGCCTGGTTCCTCACCGTCAGCATCAAGAGCGCGCCGCAATTCGCGAAATTCCAGCCCGGCGCGGTCGCGCCCGAGATGGCGCCGCAGGCGTGGAAAACCGGGGCCTCGCGGCGCCCCCGCCCGACCAATCTCGACGCCGAAATGCTGATCGGCCAGGGCCAGATGTTCGCCGGCAATCCCGACACGGTGGCCCGCCAGATCAAGGAATTCCGCCGCCGGGTCGGCGGCATCCGCCACATCATCATGATGACCCGGCAGGGCCTAGTGACCCATGCCGAGGCCGAGAAGAGCTTCAATCTCGCCGCCAAGGAGGTCCTGCCGCAACTGCAGGACTTGCCGGCGATCGACGAAGACGAGACCGCCTGGCAAGCGCGGCGCGCGGGAGCGGCAAAGTGAGCCGTATTGAATGAAGGCCCGCCCGTTTACCCGCAGGAGTTTGTCACTTCCCTTACACTCCCTCTCCGCCCCCGGGGGCGGAGAGGGTTGGGGTGAGGTGGGGGATTCCAGAGCGCTCGCCGAGACCCACCTCACCCTCCCATTGCTGCGCAATGGGCCCCTCCCTCTCCCCCCTCAAGGGCCGAGAGGGGTTTACGGCCCCCTCAGCTGATGCGATCGCTGGACCGGTTGCGGGCCGGCGACATCGATCTCGAAGTGCTGCGCCGCGGCAGCGGGCGAACCATCCTCCTGGTCCACGGCATCAACCCGATCAGCCCCGAGGCGCCGTTTCTCGATCTGCTCGCCGCGCATGGCGAAATCATTGCGCCGTCACATCCCGGCTTCGGCAATTCGCCGCGGCCGGAGGATTTCGACACGATTTACGACCTTGTGCATCTCTATCGGGAAGTGATCGACGCGCTGCCCGGCAAGGTCGCGATGGTCGGCTTCTCGTTCGGCGGCTGGATCGCCGCCGAGGTTGCCGTCGGCGGTCACGTGAAGCTCGACCGGCTGGTGCTCGTCGATCCGGTCGGCATCAAACTCGGGGGCCGCGAGGAGCGCGACATCGTCCATTTTTTCAACACCGCGCCCGCCGAACTGAACCGCCTCGCCTGGCACGATCCGGCAACCCGGCCGGCCGGAGTTTACGGTCTCGGCTGGCAGGCCACGATCGACGATAGGATGAGCGACGCGGCGATGACCGCGCTCGCCCGCAACTGGGATGCGCTGTGCCTCTATGCCTGGCGCCCGCACATGTACAATGCGCAATTGAAGCATTGGCTGCGGCGGATTTGCGTGCCGACCTTGGTGCTGTGGGGCGCCAGCGACCGCATCGTCACACCGGATTACGGCCGCGCCTACAGCGCCCTGATCCCGGGCGCGCAGTTCGCGGCCATCGCCGAGGCCGGGCACCACCCCGAACTGGAGCAGCCGCGAATCTTTGTCGACCATGTCGCACGGTTTCTGAAAGAACCGTCATTGCGAGGAGCGTAGCAACGAAGCAATCTCGATGGGTTGAGCGCACCCGGCCCGAGATTGCTTCGCTTCGCTCGCAATGACAGCAAGGTTGGCTTCGATGATGTTCATCGTCCGCAGCACGGGTGCACAACCTGAGGCGCCCGGCGTTCAGGTCAAGCTCGGCCGCAAGACCCCGGCGGGGGTGCCGGATGCCGAAGGCAAAACCGATTTCTTCTGTATCGGCGAGGCGGAAGCGATGGCGGCGCTGCGCGCTTCCGGCTGGACAATCGTCGAGCTGCACGACGGCTATTACGAGGATGGCTTGGGTGGCGGAGTCGGGATCTGGGGCCAGGGCAGATACTGGGAGATCCGCGACACCCCCTTTACGATCAAGGAAGCGGTCGGGCCTACCGCGGCGGGCGAAACCGGCACGCAAGAGACCGAGCAGGTCAACGTCCGTGGTGCGATCTTCGGCGTGTAGAAGCGGCGCACCCTTTTTCTGCTTCCACCCGTCGCCCCCGCGAAAGCGGGGGTCCAGGGTCAGCGGCACAGCGGCCGTCCTGGATTCCGGCTTTCGTGGGAATGCCGATCCCTGAAGCGGTTCAGTCTGCCTCGATAACGCGCTAGCTCGCGCCGTCGACGATCAGCGCGCGGCCTCGCGAGTTGGCCAGGCGGATCGGCAACGCCGCCTGGTATTCGGGCGAATTGTACCAGCGGCGGGCGGCGGCGGCGTCGGCAAACTCGACGATGACGACGCGCTGCGGCTCGGGGCTCCCTTCGAGCAGCTCGGCCTTCCCGCCGCGCGCGATGAAGCGCCCGCCATATTGCGAGATGCTGGCGCCGGCGAGCGCCCGGTACGGCTCGTATCCGGCCGGATTGGTAACCTCGACCTCGACGACGAAATAGGCGGGCATGTCTTCCTCCTTTGGCCGATTGCTGCGGGGCCCGCAGCTTAGCGGAGGCGCGCGCGCTCGGAAAACGCCGATCCGCTAATCCGCCGGACGCAGCGCCGCGGTCAGATCGCCGGTCCGCTCGCGCACGCCGGGAAGCGGTACCAGCTCGAAGCGCCGCGTGATCAATTTGAGGATCGAATTCGTGTCGTAGGCGGTCTTGTCGATAAACCCGCGCCGGGCAAAGGGCGAGACGATGACCGCGGGGATCCGACTACCGGGACCGAAGCGGTCGCCCCAGCCCGGCCCGTGCGGCGGCGGCACGTGGTCCCAGAAGCCGCCATTCTCGTCATAGGTGACGACGACCATCATGCCGTCCCATTGCGGGCTGCGGCGCAGCCGGTCGAGCACGTCGGTGATGTGGGCATCGCCGCTGACCAGGTCGGTATAAGACGGATGCTCCGTCAACCGCCCGACCGGCTTGTAGAAGGCGACCGCCGGCAAGCTGCCCTGGTCGATGTCGCGCAGCAGATCCTCGCCGTCTTTCAGGTGAAGCGCGCGGTCGGGCGTGCCCGGTGCGAACCTGAGGAAATAGTTGAACGGCTGGTGATGCGGCGTGAAATAGGGGGAATCGTCCTCCCGCGTATAGATGATCCTCCGTTTTTCATCGGGCGGTCGGCGGCCGTCGGCGAGCGCCAGGTTCCACCCGCCGGAATACCACGCCCAGCTGACCCCCTTTGCCGACAACCGGTCGCCGATCGTCTCGGCCTGTTGCGGCGGCAATGGCGCGTTCCAGTTCTTGTCGCCCTTGGGGTCGGCGAGATCGGGATTGCCGCCGGGCGCCGGGGGAACCCCGCTCGGCTGATAGGGCGGTTGGGTGGTATTGACGGCAAAGCCGTCCGGCGTCACCTGGCCGCCAATCCCGTCGCTGTAGAGTTGGACCGCGCCGTCCTTGGCCGAGGGCGAGTCCGGCTTCCTCGTCAGCTTGCCGTCCGGGTCGAGGCGCACATGCATCGCTTCCGGCGCCTCGGGAAAACGCGGTGCGCAGGCGCAGATCAGCCATTGGTGATTGAGGAACGAGCCGCCGAACGCACCCATGAAGAAATTGTCGGCGAGGGTATATTCCTGGGCCCATTGCCACAGATGCAGCTGGCTGCCGTCGAAATGGCCCATCGTCCAGCCGCCGACCGTCGACATCGCGGCGAACATGTTGTTGCGGCCGCCGTTGATCTGCTCCTGGTGGTGGTAGAAGGCGTGGATCGGGCTCGGCCCGAGCTGGTCGAGCCGGACGTTGATCGGCGGCGCATCAATCCGGAACGGCTCGTTCGGCAGGCGCGGAAAGCGCGGGTCCGGCTTGCCGCCCGAACCGAAAATCGTGAGATAGGGCAACGCCGTGCCGTCATGGTCGAGTTGAGTTTTCTGCTCGGCGGTCGCGTTAGCGATCCCGTTCGCTCCGGGGAAGAAGCCGTAGAGATGGTCAAAGCTGCGGTTCTCGGCATAGATCACGACGATCGTCTTGACCCGGGCGAGCGGATCCTCGGCCCCTGCCGCTCCGGCGAGCGCGACGACACCGGTGCAGGCGAGGAGGAGAAGCGCGGCGGTGCGGAACATGCGCGCCATGGCGGAGGCCTCACGCGGGTTGGGCTGGCGCGATCCTATAGCGCTTTTCCGACGATTCGATGACAGGTTATGCGGCAGCGGCGCTCTGTGGGTGCCGAAGGACCCGGCTTTTCACGCCTGATGGCAGGCCGTTGCGGAAAGAACGATCGAGTTCGCGGGAAACAGCGAACCCACGACGAGGAAGTTGTACGTGTACGTGAAGGTGACCTGGTTCCCGCAGATCGCGGCGTTCACCTGGAAATTCGTCAAGTTGCTGCTCGGGATGGACATTCCGAATAGCTGGTTGGTCGTGTAGTTCTGAACGCCCGCATTGCCGGTGGTCCCGCCGCACGCGGCAGGCCCGCTGGCACAGCAGTTGACCGTCGCGCAACGGGCCGCCGCTTCGGCGGCGTATTGCAGTTCGGATTGGGTCCAGTAGAGCCAACCGAACTCGACGACCCCCAACAGAAACAAAAACAAGGTGATCGACACCAGTGCAAACTCGACGGTCTCGATCCCGTCGGATGCCTTGATCAGCCGGCGCAGCGAAGAACGGAGAGGGAAAGGCCGATAACCGAGTTTCATGGCAGCCTTCAATAGAGCAGTGCCGTAGCCTGTGCCGAAAGGTTGAACCCGGAGGTGGGACCGAACCCGAGATAGTTGAAGATCGGCTTGTAATTATACGTTGCCGTGACTTGAGTCATAGTGACCGCAGTCTGGCCAGCGGGGCAGCAATTGGCCGCGACAAAGGAGCCGCAGACATTGCAGGGAGGCGCGTATGCTTGAGCAGTGTAAGTGGTGCCGTTCTGGCACCCGCAATACGAATTGCCCGCCGAGACGCTGACGTTAGTGCCCAGGCTGGTGGCTCCCTGTACAGCACACGTAAAGGTGTTGGTCGGCGTCGACGGACACGAATTGCCGGAGGTCGTATATGTCGAACTGTACCCGTTTACATTGATATATTGCGCGCCGGCGCGAGCCGCGTTGCCGACCTGCATCCAGCTATACAGGGCGGTGCCGAAATCGTAGACGCCCAGCGTCAGCGGGAGCATGAGAAACGCCGCGACGAGGGCGAACTCGATTGCGCTCGCGCCGCCGGTGGCGGGGGCGAGGCGTGACAAGCGGGCCATCCTGATCATCGGATTCCGAGCCTATTGAATGAGCATCGGCGCGCCGTTGTATAGGGTCCCACCGATCACCCCGGACGAGGTCAGGACCGGGCCCGCGATGGTTGGGCAGCCGCTATTGTTGAAAACCGCCGCCGTACCGCCCGAGAGGCTGATGTCCGCGGCGACGAGCCGCGTGCAGGTCGAGCTGCTGGCCCCGTTACCTGAATACGACACAGTCGCCGACGGGGCGTAGATCGCTCCCGAGAACGTCCCGCTGTTGCTGCCGTTGTACGTGACCGGCGACGGGTCGCCGAACCACAAGGCAAGACCGGCATACGGGCCGGTGGTGGGCGCCGAGATGTTCATCACTGTGTTGGCATTGATGCTTCCACCGCCGAGCGCATAGAGAGTAACCCCATTACCCGACATGGAGGAATTATTATTGCCATGTGTATCCAGGCCGTTATTTTGGTTTATGACGATGACCGCACCATCCGCGAAGCTGATATTGGTGCCGTTGATGTTGCCTGGGCAATAGGTCCCCGAAGGAACATGGACGAAACTTGTTTTCGAGCCGGGCGGACTGGCCCATGCAGAAAAATCCTTGATGCAAGTGGCTGCGACGGTCGGCGGCACGACATTGGCATAGGGGTCGGGTGCCGGCGACGCGCTGGTCACCACCGGGACGTCGAGGGTGCCGGTAGGAACGTTGGGTTGCGCCAGAAACGCCTTCGACCCGCAGGCATTCAAAAGGGAACAGCCTTCGATGACCCCTCCGTTATTCACGACCGTCGCATCGGTATTGGGCGCGTTGTTGTAGAGGTTGCAGTTGCTAAGGCTCAATATCGCCCCGCCGGTGTCGGTGATGACCCCCTTGCCGCCTGGAGCAAGCGCCATGACGCACGGGTCGCCGCCGTTGCTGCCAACAGTGAAGGAGCCGTTTTCGCAGCCCTTGCAAGTACCAACCGCGCTTACGCTCACATTGACATTCGAGGTGAGAAAAATGCCGGTGAAGTAGCGCTCCTGCTGCTGCGTGATCGTCACCTGGAGGCAGCCATGGGCCGAACAGGTGCCTCCCACCGGGCTGTTGAAGGCGGCGACGATAACTGACGCCGCGGGATAGCCGGATTGCATGGCGGTTGCATAGGCCGCGTTCTGGGCGGTCGGGCTGTCCCCGAGCGCGGCGGTTTCGCCAGCATTCCGAAAGGCCGTCGCCGCGGCAAGGGCTGCCTGATCGGCCGCGCCCTGCATGCTGCGCTGGTTGGCCTCCCACATGACGACGTCTATTGCGAGACCGCTGAAACCCATCAGCGCTGTTAACGCCATCGCGGTAACGATTCCGGAAACGCCGCGCGCGTCGGCGCGCAGCTGGCGCGCCATGGCCTCGATACGGGCAGGAAGGGAGCGGAATTTCTTGATAGTCCGCCACATGGTCGTAACCTCCTCAGCCGGCAACGAAAACTGGACCGGTATAATTATCGCGCGATCCTTAAGAAACCACAAATTTCGATGTCCGAACCGCCGCGCGGTCGCGGCGCCGCATTAACCGGATAACTGCGATGCATCGACCGCGTTGCCTGCGGCCGCTCCGGCTGGCATGCTCTGAGCGGCTACGGGCGGGGGCGGGTGATGGACATCGGGCCGGAGAGGCGCGGCAAGCGCGATCGAGCGGCCGATGCTCTTGTCATCCCGTTCCGGCAGTTTTTCGCGACCGCTGCGGTGCCCTGTCCCTATGTCCCGGGCCGCGACGAGCGCAAGCTGATCGTCGAGCTCGCCGGCCACGCCGCGGCTTCCTTTTACGACGATCTGTCGCGCGCCGGGTTCCGGCGCAGCCACCGTTTCGCCTACCGTCCGGCCTGCCGGTCGTGCGCGGCCTGCGTGCCGGTGCGCATCGCCGTCGCGCGCTTCGCCCATACCCGCTCGACCCGGCGCGTGCGCAACCTCAATGCCGGGGCGCCCAATGGCAGGAACGGCGGCGCCCTCGCCGGGCGGCTCCTGGCGCCGCGCGCGACCGTGGAGCAATTCGAGCTGTTTGCCGCCTATCAGCGCTCGCGGCACTGCGACAGCGACATGGCGGCGATGAGCTATGAGGACTACCGCGGCATGGTCGAGGACAGCGCGGTGCGCACCGCGATCGTGGAACTCCGCGACCCGGAGGGCGCGCTCGTCGCGGTGTCGCTGATCGATCGGCTCGATGACGGCATTTCGGCCGTCTACAGCTTTTACGATCCGACGCGTCACCGCCGCAGCCTCGGCACCTGGTGCATCCTGTGGCTGGTCGAGGAGTGCCGCCGCGCCGGGCTGGCCTATGTCTATCTCGGCTATTGGATCGCCGAGAGCCCGAAGATGGCCTACAAAGCGCGCTTCCCGGCGCTCGAACGCCTGGCGGATGGGCGGTGGGTCCCGTTCGTCGAAGGATAACCACGAAGACACGAAGGACACGATGAGCCGCCGGCGCGGACCGGCCTCAGCCCCGCGCGTGATCGCGTTAATTATGTATGTCCACTGCCATCTCATCTTCGTGTCCTTCGTGTCTTCGTGGTTTTGAAATCATGACCATCGGCATGCTCTCCTCGACCCTGTTTGGCGACATGTTCGGCACCGCCGCGATGCGCGCGGTGTTCGCCGAGCTCGCCTTTCTTGTCCGCTGCGCCGAGGTCGAAGCGGCGCTTGCCCGCGCCCAGGCCCGGATCGGCATCGTTCCGGGCGAGGCCGCCGCGGCGATCTCGGCCGCCGTCGTTGCCATCGCGGCGAACCCGGAGGCGCTCGACCTGGATCGGCTGAAGCGGGAGACCGAGACGGTCGGCTACCCGATCCTGCCGCTGGTGCGCCAGCTGGCCGAACGCGCCGGACCGGCCGGGCGTTGGCTCCATTGGGGGGCGACGACCCAGGACATCATGGACACCGCGGCGGTCCTGCAGATCCGCGACGGAATCCAATTGATCGAGGCCGATCTCGCCGCGCTGCGCGGTCATCTCGCCGGGCTCGCCCGGCGTTACCGCGACACTCCGATGGCCGGGCGCACCCATTTGCAGCACGCCTTGCCGATCACCTTCGGCTACAAGGCCGCGGTGTGGCTCGCCGCCTTCGACCGCCATGCCGGGCGGCTCGATGAATTGAAGCCGCGGGTGCTGGCGGTCCAGTTCGGCGGCGCCGCCGGGACACTCGCCTCGCTCGGTGAGGGCGCGGCGAGCCTTGCCTCACGTACCGAGCTGGCGCGCGAGCTTGGCCTCGCCGAGCCCGCGATCACCTGGCATGTCGCGCGCGACGCCTTTGCCGAGACCGTGCAGTTCCTCGCGCTTCTCGGCGGCAGCCTGGCCAAGGTCGCGCTCGACGTGATGCTGATGTCGGCGACCGAATTCGGCGAGGCGGCCGAGCCGTTCGTCGCCGGGCGCGGCTCCTCTTCGACGATGCCGCAGAAGCGCAACCCGATCTCGTGCGAGTTGATCCTCGCCGCCGCCAAGGCACTGCGCCAGCATGCCGGCCTCGCGCTCGATGCGATGGTCAGTGATTTCGAGCGCGCGACCGGCCCCTGGCATGTCGAGTGGATCGCCCTGCCGGAGAGCTTCCTCTACGCCACCGGGGCGCTGCATCAGGCCGAATTCATGATGGGCGGGCTGATCGTCGACCCGGTCCGCATGGCAAAGAACCTCGACATGACGCACGGCCTCATCGTCGCCGAGGCGGTGATGATGGGGTTGGCGCCGCATACCGGGCGCACCGAGGCGCACGACCTCGTCTACGACGCCTGCCGCGTGGCAATCGAGAGCGACCGCCCACTGTGCGATGTGCTGCTCGAAACCCCGGCGGTCGCCGGACCGCTCGGTGAAGCGAGCCTGCGCGCGCTGACCGATCCGGCAAACTATCTCGGCGCCGCCCAGGCAATGGTCGACCGCGTGCTCGACGGGCGCTAGTCGACCTAACAGGGCCACGCGTTCCGCCGCTAGTCCTGGACCCCGCTTTCGCGGGGGTGACGGGTGGATGCTTCGATCGACAGGATGCTGCGCAGGGGAGAAAGCTCGCGCTTTGGCGTAGCGTAAACCCACCGTTTTTTTATACTCTGTGGTGTTCAACCACAGGAGGAAACCAATGAAGCGCGCGATCGTCCTCTGTTCACTGCTGGCGATGGCGGCGTGCGTGCCCGTGCCACAGCCGCCACCGGCCCCACCGCCCGGACCAGTCGCAGGACCGGTCGGCGCCCGCGTGTTCACGGTCTATTTCGACTGGAACCGGTCCGCGGTCGGGCCGGACACCATGCCGATCCTGCAGCAGGCCGCAGCCGCCTACCGTGCCGGCGGCGTGGTGAGCGTACGGCTGACCGGCCACGCCGACACCTCTGGTTCAGTGCGCTATAATCAGAGACTGTCCGAACGGCGGGCGAAACGCGTCGGCGATGCGCTCCTCGCTCTGGGCGTGCCGGCGCAGGCGATAGCGTTCGGCGGCGTCGGCGAGAACGATCTCGCCGTGCCGACCCCCGACGGTGTTCGCGAGCCGCGCAACCGGCGCGTCACGGTCGTCGAGTAGGGCACCGCACAAGCAGCGAGGGCGCCCCGGCCGGGGCGCCCTCGTCATTCTGCCGGACGCGGTGGCGCGGGCTACGCTTTCTCGTAGGGGAAGCGCCGGATCTTTTCGACATTGCGGCCCTCGATCCGGATCAGCTTGGTCGAGGCGTCGCGGCGCGGCGAATGGAGGTCGCCCTCGTTGTAGACATAGGCGGCGCCCGGGGTGAGCGCGTAGTCGCGGACGTGGCGCACCTTGCCGGTCCGCCCCTCGCCCGCCGGCGACACCATCGCCCATTCGGTCATCACCGTTTCGCCCATCGCCTGGCCATAGATCGCCCAGGTCGGGCCATGATCGTGCGGCGCGCTTTGCTTGGCACCGTGATGGACATGGCCGAGGATGCAGAAGCCGAGTTCCGGGTCTTCGTAGAGGATCTTGCGCTCGGGCGCGTCATCGGGCAGGTGCAGGCGGACGAACGCCGCGTCGGCGCAGGCCTTCTGAACCAGCGCGCAAACCTTCTTGCGGCCTTCGGGACCCGGATCCGCGGTGAGGACCCGGTGGCAATCGGCCGAGAACTGTTCGAGAGTATACCCCATCAGCTGATCCCCTTGCGTCTTGTCGATGGTCGAAATTGCCGAGATGATTAGAGTATGCTCGGCGTTAAATTCAGGCAAGGCCGCAACCGGCGCTGCAAATAGGCCAAACACGATGGAGCCCGATCGCGCCACCGCATCCGGGGCGGAATCATCTTCCTGGCAGTCGTACGCCCGCATGGCGCTGGCGACGGCGCTGATCGCCCTCGGGCTGTGGATTCTCTTCGATTTCCTGCCGGCGCTGGCCTGGGCCGGGGTGCTGGCGATCGCGCTGTGGCCGCTCTACCACCAAATGTTGCGCCTCCTGCCGGAACACAGCGACCGAATCGTCGGGCCGCTGCTGGGAACAATCCTGATCGGGATCGTCTTTATCGCGCCGCTCGTCCTCTTGGGCATCGGATTGGCCCGCGAGAGCCATTTCGTGACCGAATTCGTCAACGATGCGCGCCACCACGGGATCACGGTGCCTGAATGGGTCGGGCAGCTCCCGTTGGCCGGCCCGATGATCGCGAATTGGTGGCGCGCCAACCTCAGCGATCCGGCGATGGCCGAGGAGGTGATCGGCCGCGTCACCCTGCACACGCTGACCCAGTCGGCGCGCGATGTTGGGGTTGAGGTGGTCCACCGGCTTGCGATCTTTCTAATCACGCTGCTCACCCTGTTCTTTGTGTTCCGCGACGGCGGCGGGCTGGCCGAGCGGCTGCGCCAACTCAGCGACCGCTTGATCGGGCTGCGCGGCGAGCGCATCGCCCGCCAGATGATCGCCGCGGTCCACGGCACGGTGAACGGGCTGGTGCTGGTCGGGCTGGCCGAAGGCATCCTCCTCGGCGTCGTCTATTTCGCGGTCGGCCTGCCCTACCCCGCGTCGATGGGCGCGGTGACCGGCGTCGCCGCCGTCATTCCGTTCGCCGCGCCGGTTGTGTATACGCTCGCCGGGCTCTACCTCCTCGCCATCGGCAACCGGCTCGGCGCCATCATCATCTTTGTGTTCGGCAGCGTGCTGGTGTTCGTCGCCGATCATTTTGTCCGTCCCGTTCTGATCGGCGGCGCCGCGCGGCTGCCGTTTCTGTGGGTTTTGCTCGGCATTCTCGGCGGGTTGCAGACGATGGGGTTCCTTGGGCTGTTTATCGGCCCGGCGGTCATGGCCGCGCTCGTTGCGCTGTGGCGCGAATGGACCGACCCGGAGCCCGTTGGCGCCCACGTCGCGCGCGCGGGATCACCGCGACCTCCCGCTCACGCGCCGGTCAAGCGCGCCCGCAAGGCCTGAGCCGCGCATCGGGCCCCATTTAGGAAGCTGTTGACTCGCTCCGGACTCCGGATTTTGCTGTCTCCCACATCGCATCTCCGCCCTCGCGATGCCGGCCGATCGGGAATGCATATTGGCCGGAAGCCATGTTGGAGGAAGCATGAGGTACGTTTGCGATGATGCATATTGGCCGGAAGCCATGTTGGAGGAAGCATGAGGTACGTTTGCGATGCGTCTGAGGGCAAGACGTGGTTTCGGATCGAGAACGAGGCCGAGGCCGTCGCCGAATCGGAGACGATGCGCCACGCTGTCGAGAAATATTTCCGCAAGGAGCACGACAAGGCGGCGCAGAGCTTTCGCCCGGTGTCGAAAGTCTCGTTCGAACAGGAAATCGGGCTGAAAGCGCACATCCTGCGCGAGATGCCGTTATTCCTCACGCTGCGCGATGCCGACGGCAACCCGCTGGCGACCGCGATGCTGCCGCCGGGCGGCCGCGACGACCGAAGCTTCCGTCCAATCATCGTCGGACCGGGCAATGCCGATCCCTACCCCGATCAAGGAGACGCGATCCGCGCTCTCGCCCAGCATTATGCGCTGACGCTCGACCGCGCCCGCTGCTACCCCTACCGGCGCGACTGAGCCTCGCTGGCTATTTCGCCGGCTCGGTCGATGTGAATGCCGGACGCCGGCCGACCCATAAAAGGGTGGCGTCGGGCGCCAAGGACGGATCGGCCACCAGTGGTGCGGTGATGCGCGCCGCACTCAGTGCCGCTTTGAGCTGGAGCGCCTGTTGCGGCGCGGCACCCTTGTCGCGCACGACGATGGCAAGCCCGGCAACCGGCTCCAGCGCTTTTGGCGCGGCGCGGCGGATCTGCTGGCCCTCGATCTGCCAGCCGACCTGTAGCAGCGGCGTCGCGATGGCGGTGGCGAATTCGGCGCTGTCAGTAACGACAGGATGGGCGGTGATCGCGATCTGCCCGGCCGGCTTGCCGAACAGGCTCTGGATGATCTGCTGGCGCTGATTGTCGTCGACGGTGCGGGCGACGCCCTCTTCCGGCACCCGGTCGACCTCATCGAGCTTCACGATGACCATCTGCGGGTCGAGCCGGTTTTTCAGGATGCGCGTCAGAATATCGGCGAACTGCCTGCCGAACGCCTCGCTCAGCCCGGAGCAGCTGATCGCCACCGTGCCCTGATCCGGCGTCGCCATATTCACGTCGGTGACCGTGCATCCGGCGGCGTCCTCGGCGTACGCCGGGCTGACCGACACGACCCAGAAAAGGCCGAGCGCGATCGCAAACCGCATCATCGGCATCGCTGCACCACGGCAAAACAATCGCGGCATTCTCGCTCCGGCTCGGTTAAGAACCCCTGTTGATTGTCATTGCGAGCGGAGCGAAGCAATCCCGTCGCGATTGCTTCGTCGCTTCGCTCCTCGCAATGACGGGTGGGACAGAAGGAGATCGGGATGACGGCGCGCCAGGCCATGCGGCACCTCATTGCACGGACCGGCTACACGATAGTGCCGGGGGCCTACGATACACTGACCGCGCGGCTCGTTGAACAGGCTGGGTTCGCGGCGGTCTATCTGACGGGCGGTGGCTATTCTCGGGCGAACGGCTATCCCGATCTGGGACTCCTAACGCTGGGTGAGAACGTGCGCTTCATCGGGCTGACCGTCGAGGCGGTGGGGATCCCGGTGATCGCCGATGCCGACACCGGCTACGGCAACGCCCTCAACGTGATCCGCACCGTGCGCGAGTACGAAAAGGCCGGGGTCGCCGCCTTCCATCTCGAAGACCAGGTCAGCCCCAAGAAATGCGGCCATTACGACGGCAAGGAGGTGATCTCCATGGTCGAGATGGTCGGCAAGATCAAGGCCGCGGTCGATACAAGGCAGGATCCCGGCCTGGTGATCATCGCGCGCTCGGATGCGCGCGCGATCGAGGGCCTCGACGCCGCGATCGACCGGGTCAACGCCTATCTCGAGGCGGGCGCCGATGTCGGGTTTGTCGAGGCGCCGCAGAATGTCGAGGAATTGCGCATCGTCGGGCGTCAGGTGCGGGGGCCGGCGCTGGTCAACGTCTTCGAGGGCGGCAAGACGCCGAGCTCGGGATCTACCCCTCGCAGACCCACCGCGCCGCGATCCGCGCCGCGCAACGCGTGCTGAGTGCCCTGAAGGAAGATGGCCATACGACCCGGATCGAACCCGACCTCGCCACCTTCCAGGAGCGCGAAGACGCCGTCGGCACCGCCGCTTGGCGGAAGCTGGAAGAGCGGTATATGCGGGCCGAGTAGGCTAGCGAAGACCGAAGGTGGACCTCTCATACGACCCGGTCAAAAGCGGGCGAAACATTAGCGAACGCGGGCTCTCGTTCGAACGTGCGAGGGATTTTGATTTCGGCACGGCGGTACAGTCTATCGACTCCCGGCGCGATTATGGCGAGACACGGCTGGTTGCCCTGGGCTACTTGGATGCGCGATTGCACGTTCTTTGCTACACGGAGACTGCGACGGGAGTCCGCGTCATCAGTTTCCGCAGAGCGAATGCGAGAGAGGTGAGGCGATATGAAAAAGCCCAAACCGCTGACCGATGCAGAAGGCGAAGTGCGGGAACTGCTGCTCGAAGACATGAAGCGGTTTCGTCCTGCGGCAGACGTTCTCCCCCCTTCTCTAGCCGCAAAGCTCGGCATCAAGCAGGTACCAGGCGAAAAGATGCCTGCCAAGGAAAGCATCACCATCCGGCTGTCGCGGGATGTGATCGAGCGCTTCCGCGCCGGCGGACCGGGTTGGCAGGCTCGCTTGGATGCTGCCCTGCGCGAGTGGCTCGATACGCACTCGACCACATAGTCGCCTCGCGCCACCGCGTCAGGCCAGCTCAGCGCTACGCGACCGCGGCTTCGCGCTCGCTCGGCGCTCCGAGATAGCGCGCAACATCGACCTCGTCGATCTGCTCTTCCAAGAGGAATTTGGCGGCGTAGGCGCGATAGACGCCCGAGGTCAGGAAGAGCGCGAACAGATCGGGGTCGATGTGGCCCTCACGGCTCATCCGCGTCATGATCTCGACGCACTCGGACAATTTCTTCCGCGCCTTATAGGGCCGGTCGCGCGCGGTCAGCGCCTCGAAAATATCGGCGATCATCATGATCCGTGCGGGGATGCTCATCTGATCGCGCTTGAGCCCGCGCGGGTAGCCGGTGCCGTCCATCTTTTCGTGATGCCCGCCGGCCCATTCGGGGACGCGTCGCAAATGCTTCGGGTAGGGCAGCGCCTCGAGCATGATGATGGTCTGCACGATGTGATCGTTGATGTGAAAACGCTCTTCCTCGGTGAGCGTGCCGCGGCGGATCGACAAATTGTAGACTTCGCCGAGATTGGCCTTGTGCGGCGGCGGCTTGATGACGAACCCCCAGGGGTTGTCGGGGGGGACCGGCGCCACATCATGCTCGATGATATGGCTGGACTTGTCGGCGAGCAGGTGCTCGGTTGCGGGGAGGCTCTCGCGGGTTTGCGGCTGCCGCGCGCTTTCCTCCCATGACAGGCCGAGCCGGTCATCGAGCGTGCACTGCCAGGTGATCCCGGCGATCCGCTGGAGCCGGGCGATCTTTTCCGGGGCCATGAATTCGCCGCCGATATTGCATTCGGCGACAAAGGCGAAATCGTCGTCGAGTTCAGCGAGGCGCGCATCGCGGGCGCTGCGCAGCGCCGGTTCGTCGCCACCGGCCATCACCGCCCGCAGGTACTCGATCTCGGCATCGCGCTTGACGATTTCGAAGCGGGTGCGGACCTCGTGAATGCGGTTGTAGCTCGTCTCAAGCTTGGTTGCCTTGTCGACGACGAATTCGCGGGTGGTCACCTTGCCGCAATCATGCAGCCCGCCGGCGACTTCGAGCTCGTACCACTCCAGCTCGGTCAGATGGAAATCGGCGAGCGGGCCCGCTTCGGCCTCGTCCGCCGCCCGGGCCAGCATGTTGGTCAGCTCGGGGACGCGATGGCAATGCCCGCCGGTATAGG
>WNFD01001818.1_pt1 | contig 21451 bp, 21 predicted proteins | sample 5400491 | NCBI WGS metagenome assembly WNFD01 (sample SAMN13153343, study PRJNA577476) | soil metagenome | isolation source: 120 cm saprolite under Douglas fir tree site 2 hole 2 replicate 2 | place: USA:California | collected 2015-04-18
CCTTCCCGCCGGACCGGTTATCGAGCACCGTGACCACGTTCTGAATGTATCTGCCATGGTCGCCCGCGGGTTCAATGCCAATCTGGCGAAGCTGCGAGGCGAGATAAGTGGCTGCCACCAGTTCGTCATGTGTTCCACTGCCGCGTCCGTTCATGGCGTCGGTGGCCAGAAACCCCATCTCAGCGAGGATGCTGTTGCCCATTGCGTCTGGCTTTTCCTGGGCTGGGGAGAACAGGGACAATGACAAACAAATGGCCACAACGGACAGCAGTCTGGAAATTAGGCGCAAAGATCCTCCAAGGGCTGATGGTGGTAAATGAGTTGATCGGCGTACGTTCGATCATCATAGCAAGGCCGGTGTGTATAGGGCGCGGGCCAACCGCGTACTGGCTGAAAGGTCATCTTCGCCGCAGGCACGTGGACTGCTATATTGTTCTTTCAACCAAATGTCCTCGCCAAAGCATCTCCGGCCAATAGTGAGCCGAGTCAGAATTACCTCGACCGGGCTATCGCTGCTGCTTATTTGCCTCTGCGGTTTCTCCGGTTGTGGCAGCAACACCACGTCCAGCAGCAATGAATACGAATACGTGGCCGTGCCTGAGGCCTCTCTCCGAGACCGCGTGGCCACCATCTATAACAAGACTGGGCTGGTACACAACGGCGAGCGCCTACAGGTCCTGGAGCACATGCAGAACAAGCGCTTTGTGCGCGTGCGCACCCCTCGCGGCGAAGAAGGCTGGATACAGGAAAGATACCTCGCTGACCAGGAAACCTTTGACCAGTTTCAACGCCTGGCGGAAGAAAACAAGAATGCTCCAGCGCAAGCGACCGCGGCCGTGGAAGAGCAGGCCAAGGTACATATTTCGCCGGGTAGAAAAACTGGCTACCTCTATTTACTGGCGGAAAAGCAGAAGGTCGATCTCCTTCAGCGCCAGACGGTAAAACGCAATGCTCCGGCCCCCCCCAAAGACGACAAGTCAAAAGATAAGGATAAAGATAAAGATAAAGATAAGGACGATTCCGATGACGATGACAGTGACAAGTCCGACCAGCCTGTAATCCTGGAGGACTGGTGGCTTATACGCGACCAGCAGAAACGTGTTGGCTGGGTTTACGGTCGCACCCTTTATGTGGATGTTCCGGACGAAATCGCCCAGTATTCTGAAGGACAGCGTATTGTGTCGGCCTTCCCCCTGGATGAAATTCAGGACCAGGGCAAGGCCGTGAAAGAGTATGTGGTCCTTTTTACTGAGGCCAAGGATGGCATGCCTTTCGATTTCAACCAGGTCCGGGTGTTTACCTGGAATGCGCGCAAGCATCGCTATGAAACGGCCTACCGTGAGCGGGACATCACCGGGGTTTTACCGGTTTCGCAGGGACAACAGGATTTTGGCAAAGAGGGCACACTGCGAACTTTCACCCTGCGTCTGAAAGATGAGCAGGGAGATGTTCACCCGCAGATATACAAGTTCAATCCTCCCATTGTGCGAAAGTTTTACGCTCCCGGGGAAACACCCATTCCCAAAATGAAACACAAGCGTCCGGAGACAACCCCGCGCAAGGCGCGCCACTAAACACCGGCGTCTGGCATCCACAGGATGGTCTCTTGCCTCCAAATACACATGGCAGAGAAAGTTAAAAAGCTGAGCCTGGAGCGGGACTACAAAAAGTATCTCTACTTCATTGATGGCCATGGAAACGTGTGCCATAAGCCGAAATCCGGTGATGGTGAAACTCAGGTCCTGGTGCCCAAAGCTGTTGAGCGGGACAACCAGTTCCTTTATTTCATTGACAAAGAAGGTGATGTGGCCCGGTCTCCACGCGCGTCCACACGTAAAGGGAAAAAGGCGGCCTAGACGGCGCATCAATCCATGAGTCTCCATCCAGTTAACCTGATGGTCTTTCGCGAAGGCCGCCGGGATGTTTCCGTTTGCAATTTAAAGAACCATTTAACTGACCAGTTGCGCCGATTGGCGAGCGAGCCGCGGCAGGACGATATACTGGCCGTCACGCTGCTTGCGGGCGAGTTGGAGTGCGGCATCGCCGACTCGGTTGCAGCAGTCATTCCACCCCTTGATCCGCCAGCCTGCGATTCCCCAGCCTGCGATCCCCCAGCCTTCGATCCCCCAGCCTTCGATCCTGAAGACAATCCATCAGACTTGCTGGCTCAGCTCGAAGGCATCACAGACACCCTGGCCAGAGTTCTCGTCCACGCGGAGCGGCCTGGGCTCAAGCTTGCTGAGATAAAGCCGGAAATTTCCCGCCTGGCAGAAGCTCTGGATACAGTTCCAGCGCCAGGCCGGATCAGTGTGTCTGCTCCTGAAGGCTTTGCTTACTATGCTCTTCATCCTCTCGCGTACGCAGATGTGCTCAACAAATTCACTGACCTGAGCGGCATAGTTGCCGTCATTGGAATACGCAGCATTGGAACGACATTGAGCGCCGTGGTGGCTGCGGCAGCGCGCCAGCAGGGAATCAATGCCAGCCGGATCACCGTGCGTCCGCATGGGCATCCTTATAATCGCGAGCTGCGGTTTTCTGAAGCGGAGCTGAAATTTGTTGGTCGTTCCCTTGTCGCCGCTGCCAACTTTCTAATCGTGGATGAAGGTCCCGGCCTGAGTGGATCATCGTTTCTGGCCGTGGCAGAAGCTTTGTTGAGAGCGGGCGTTCCGCGGGAAAAGGTCACGCTTCTTTGCGGCCATCAGCCGGATTTTGATTCCCTGCGCGCGAACAATGCTCCGCATCGTGCACGCCAGTTTCGCTGGCTGGCAGTGGATACCGCGCCTCGGCGATCCGAAGGAACAGCCACGTTCATCGGTGGTGGAGAGTGGCGCCGGCTTTTCTTCCCAGTCGAGTCTGGCTGGCCTGCTGCCTGGACCAGCTTTGAGCGGCTGAAATATCGATCTGCTTCCGGTGGCGCTCGCCGCTTCTATAAATTCCTGGGCCTGGGTCATTACGGCGAGGCCGTCTTTAACCGCGAACAGCGGGTCGCGGAAGCGGGTTTCGGCCCTATGCCGCGACCAGAAGCACACGGCTTCGCTTCCTGTTCATGGATCGAAGGTCGACCCACGTCTGCGGCTGACTTGAATGATGCCGATTTGAATGAAACAGTCCTGGCCAGGCTGGCAGAGTATTGCGCTTTTCGTGCCGCTGCATTCCCCGCCGAGCTGCACAACCTCACATCACTTCAACAGATGGCCGATCATAATCTTCACGAACTTGGTTTTAGTGAACAAGGTTTTCGCAAACCTGGCTTTTCTGTGCCTGTGAAACTAGAGCTCAAGCGCGCAGTGATCGCTGATGGCCGCATGCAACCACACGAATGGCTGCTCCCCACAGACGGCCAGATCTTGAAGACTGATTCCGGCAGCCATGGCGACGATCATTTCTTTCCCGGACCCACGGACATTGCCTGGGACCTGGCCGGAGCGATTGTGGAATGGGAGATGAGCGCGGAACAATCCTCCAAATTCCTGGAGCTCTATCGCCGAAAGAGCGGCGACGATGCTGCTCCGCGGATTGAGCATTTCGTCAGGGCCTATTCCGTATTCCGTGCAGCCTATTGCCTGATGGCTGCAAACGCATTGGGCGAAAGCCAGGAAAGCTGTCGTTTTCGTGCTGCGGCAGAGAAATATAAGGTCTTTGTTTCTAATCCCGAGCGCAGCGAGGGATCCCTACCCTCACGGTTTGCTGCCGCTACGCCGGGAACGACCTAAATACGAAGCATCAGTGTTGATCTGCGTTCCTCAGCGGTATGATTTTCTAAACGTGACTAGGAATAAAATTCCGCGATTGATTCCACCACATGGCGCTGCTCAAACTCTTCCAGCTCAGGGAAGATCGGCAAGGCCAGAACGTCCGTCGCGGCCTGTTCGGCTTCCGGCAAATCTCCAGGTCCATAGCCAAGGTAGGAAAAGCATTTTTGTAGATGTAGCGGCACGGGGTAATAAACCTCGCTGCCAATGCCACGCTCTTTCAGGAAATCGCGCAACTCATCGCGTTTTTGCACACGGATCACATACTGATGGTAGATGTGGTGTGCTTGCGGCAGTGTCTTCAGCAGCGTGACTGGCGCCTGGGCATTGTTGCCGACCTTCGTCAATCCTGATGCTGCAAACATCTTGTCATAGGCAGCAGCGCGCTGGCGACGAGCGTCATTCCATTCGCCAAGGTGCGGCATCTTCACTCGCAGCACGGTTGCCTGAATAGAATCCAGCCGGCTGTTGGCGCCGATTTCGTCGTGATAGTAACGCTGCTTTGCTCCATGATTACGCAATGAGCGCGCATGTTCGGCGAGTTTTGCATCGCTGGTAGTAAGCGCTCCGGCGTCGCCAAACGCGCTGAGATTTTTTGTGGGATAGAAGCTGAAAGCGGCGGCCACACCCAGAGCTCCGGCGGGGCGTCCATTCCATGTCGCGCCGGACGCCTGTGCCGCATCTTCCACCACCGCCAATTTAAACTCGGCGGCAAGCCGGTTCAGGGCGTCCATGTCAGCGCACTGGCCGTAGAGATGGACGGGCATAATCGCGTGCCGATGCGGTGATCCGGAACGCAATCCCTCCTCGACCTTTACCGGATCAATGTTCAGGGTTTCCGGATCAATGTCCGCAAAAACAGGACGAGCGCCGGCACGGAGGATGGAACTGGCGGTGGCAAAGAAACTAAAGGGAGTGGTGATAACTGCGTCGCCTGGCTTAACGCCGGCGGCCACCAGTCCAAGCCAGAGGGCGTCCGTTCCCGAGGCGCAGCCTACTGCTTCCGTACTGCCGCAGAGCGTGGCAAATTCACGCTCAAATGATGTAACTTCCTCACCCAGAATGTACTTCTGGGAATCGCATACGCGGGCCACGGCGGCCAGGAATTGCTCCCGCAGTCCGGCGTACTGGCGCGAGAGATCCAGCATGGGGACTTGAATAACGGTCTTGGCGTTAAAGGCTTTCACTTTGCTTCTTCGCTTTGTATCTTCGAAAAGTTTAGCATTGTGAGCAGAATTTCCCTCGGCTTTTGCCCCATAAGCGATTAAAAAGTTACAATGAGCCCAGGTGGTTGACGAGGGAAACGCTGTTTCCATATTCAAGCATGTAAGTCCTTACTAGGAGAGAGATCGGCAGATGGAAAACAAGCCGGCACAGAACATTCAGGACTCCTTTCTGAATACCGCGCGCAAAGACAAGACCCAAGTCACGATATACCTGTTAAGCGGCGTCAAGCTCACAGGCCGTATCCGGTCTTTTGATAAATATTCAGTCGTCCTGGAAACCAACAATCAGGAACAGCTTATCTTCAAACATGCCATCTCAACGGTGGTCATGTCTAAGGGCAGCAGCCATCATGACAGCCGTGGCGGGCATCATTCGGGAGCTGAGGTCGAGAACGCTCCGGCCAAAGTGGAGGGCTAGTCCATTCCCGGTCAACGTTCGCGCGGTTCACGCAAGCCGGCTGGCATCATCACCGGCCGTGACCACCCTGAGCGGGCGTTTCTTGTAGCCGTTGAATTCCGCCACCGTTCCAGGACCGACCGCGATCTTGCTGTGCCGCCAGGCGCAGTTATCGCCCGTGCTGCGAGCCGCAAGGAACTCCGCGGCCACGATGAGGCAGCCCCCAACACTGACGATGGAACCACATCCCGGGTGGGGACGGAGGAGTCGCTCGCCGAATTCCGCGAACTCGCCGCCTCTGCCGGCGCGGAAATCGTAGGTGAGTTTGTCCAGCGCCGCGACCGTCCTGATCCAGCTACACTGCTGGGCATCGGCAAGCTTCAGGAGATTGCTGGAGCCGTGGCCTCGTCGCAAGCCGATCTGGTGCTCATTGACCATGAGCTTTCACCTTCCCAGCAACGCAACATAGAAAAGGAAGTGGATGCCCGTGTGATTGATCGCACGCAGCTCATCCTGGACATATTCGCGCGTCACGCCCGCAGCCGCGAAGGTCAGTTGCAGGTGGAACTCGCGCAGCTTGAATACATGCTGCCCCGCCTTGCCGGACGCGGTATTGAAATGTCTCAGCTCGGCGGCGGCATTGGCACACGCGGACCCGGTGAAACGCAGCTTGAAACTGATCGTCGAAAAATCTTCCGGCGAATCCGGCACATCAAGCAGCAGGTGGAAGAAGTGCGGCGGGTTCGCTCACAGCAGCGTCAGCGGCGTGAATCGGTTCCACTGCCAACCGTGGCGCTGGTCGGTTATACCAACGCCGGCAAATCAACTCTGTTTAATGCTCTCACCAACGCGGGCGTGCTTTCTTCGTCCAAGATGTTTGCCACGCTTGATCCCACCATTCGGTCCATTGTTCTGCCGAGCAAGCGAAAAATCTTGATGTCTGACACGGTCGGTTTCATCCGCAATCTCCCCACCACGCTGGTTACGGCCTTTCGGGCCACACTGGAAGAAGTGCAGCGAGCAGTGCTGTTGCTGCACGTCTCTGACGTAACCAGTCCGTTGGCGCATGAGCAGCAGGCCCAGGTGGAGAAGGTGTTGAAGGAACTTGAAGTCAAAGACACGCCGCAGATCCGCGTGATGAACAAAGTGGACCTGCTGCCGGAGGCGCAACGCAAGGCCCTGGTGAGTGATGATGCCACGGTGTATGTTTCTGCGGCAAAAGGGATAGCACTGGAACGGCTGCTGCTGGCGATTGATGCCCGGCAGGATATTGATGCCCTGCGGCATTTGCATATCCGTGTCCCGCAGAGCGAGGGCAAGCTACTGGCCCAGATAGAAGCGCGTGGTCATGTGCTCAAAAGGGCCTTCCGTGACAGTGCCGTGGATATGGAAGTAGAAGCGCCGGAATCGCTGGCGCGGGTGCTGGATCAATATGTGGTCAAGCCGCGTACGCGTCGGTCTTAATTCCTACCGCGGATTCACGCGGATGATCGCGGATCAAACCTTAAAGACAAAAACCTTACCGCTGATTTACGCAGATCGCACTGATAAACCAAAAGCGATGCTTTATTGAGGCAGGTTTTGGATTTGGTTTAATCCGTGCGAATCTGCGGCAAAGGGTTTTGCTTTTTCATTCGCGGAAATTCGCGGCCAACCCCCTGCTGTTCTCCGCGCCTCCGCGGTGAGATGTTGCTTTTGGCTTTATCCGCGCCTATCCGCGTAATCCGCGGTAAGTTTCTCGGTAGGTTTTGGGTTTATCAGTGTCATCCGTGTAAATCAGTGGTGAGAATTAGTGAAAAGCAAAATGGGCCTGAGACCAAGAAGCGGTGACAGTTTCCTTGGCCACAAGCCCATTCGATCCTGAATCGGATCGGAGGTGATACATCTATTCTAGGCTACCTGAAACGGCTGTCAAGGATTTCCACGTGTTTTTTCCGGCAATTCACATCCTGTTCAGCAGCGCACAAATCACGCGCCAGGTGTGATCAGACCTGGCTCTCCCCACCTTACTTGTTCCACAGAAAACGTAATCCCACAATGACCAGCAGGGCTCCAAAGCCGCGGCGAAGGATTGCTTCGGAGAGGTGCTGGGCCCACATTCCGCCGAAATAACCGCCCACAAGAAACCCCCCGGCAATCCAGGCGGCAGCAGCCAGATCAGCGTTCCCGGCTTTGTAATATTCCCAAAAGGCCAGAGCCCCAATCGGCGCCAGTAGCGCTCCCAGTGAAGTGCCCTGGGCGCGGTGCTGGTCCATGTGGAAGATGTAGACGAGAGCAGGGATAATCAGGATTCCGCCGCCGATACCGACAAATCCGGAAAAAACTCCCACCACGATTCCAAGCAGCAAGTAACCAAAGCTCATAGCTCCACCTTAAAACCCTTTCAATCGTAAAAGATTGTTGCTGGATTCAGTGATGTTTTCGGAGGTTTTTTCTGCCGATTTCGGCCGCCTTGCAGCTCTCTCACTCTGCTGTGCAATTTCGTCGTTTCTAATTCATTTTTCAGACCGTCTGGCACGCCACAGTTCGTTGACACTGATGTAAACTGAATGTTAAGTTAATGAGTTTGCTGGTCGTCCCCGATCCGCCCTTTCACTTACAATAAAAGACTTATAGAGATGCAAGAAACACTCAGGCAAATAGGCGAATTACTGCTTTCCTCCATCCCCACCATCCTCTGTCTTCTGGTGGTGTGGACGGCGTACCGTTTCATGGTGCACATCCCGCTGCATCAGGTGCTGGCCAGGCGCCATGCGCTGACCGAAGGCGCGGTTGAGCAGGCGCGTAAGGAGATTGCTTCCGCGGAAGCGCGTACGGCTGAATATGAGCAGAAGGTCCGTGAGGCGCGTGCCCAGATTTTCAAGACCCAGGAAAGCTACCGCAAACATGTGATGGATGAGCGCGCCAGGGCGGTTGCAGAAGCCCGCAAACAGGCCGAGCAGATGATCAAGACCGCTCGCCACACGGTGCAGCAGGAAATCGTAGCCGCGAAGGTTGGTCTGGATAAACAGGCAGACACCCTGGCCGACCAGGTGATCCAGACTGTGTTAAGGCCAGGCGCCGGAGTTGGGAGCCGATAAGCGTGACTACCCGCACAAAATATTCTCTGGCGCTAGTGGTTCTGGCGATCCTCACTCTTTTCGTGCAGCCGCAGGGTGCGGTTGCGCAGCAGAAAGCGCCTCAACAGGATGCGCCTCACCAGCGTGAGGGCTCCGGCGCTGCCCAGCCTGAGCCGCAGGAGCCCACTGGCGAAGCCCTGAAAAAAGAGTCCAAAAACGAGGCCAATGAAATCCGCAATGCGCCTTCCGTCCGAGCCATTGCCCGCGTGACCGGGATGAGCAATGACATGGCATATTGGCTCAGTATTTTCCTGAATTTCGCGATTCTGGCCGGGCTTCTCGGATGGTTGCTGCGCAAAACGCTGCCGGGCATGTTCAAGGCCCGTAATGAATCCATCCAGAAGCGAATCGAAGAGGCGCGCAAGACGAGTGAGGAAGCCCGCCAGCGGCTGAAGGAAGTGGAATCCCGTTTGTCGCGATTGGACGTTGAGATCACTGAGATGCGGCGTGAAGCGGAAGAGAATGCGCGCACTGAAGAGAAGCGTGTTCTGGCTGAAGGTGAAGCGGAACGCCGCCGCATTGTGACTGCCGCCGAACAGGAGATTGCAGCCGTGGCCGGCAATGCACGCCGTGAGTTGAAGGCCTATGCCGCGGAGCTGGCGGTCAATCTTGCCAGCAAGAAAATCCGCGTGGGCAAGGAAGCGGACCAGTCACTGGTACGCGATTTCACCATTGAATTAGGAAGGGACGGAAACTAGATGGCCGCAGTTGCTGGACGTTATGCCCGCGCCTTTGCCGAAGTAATCACAGCGCAAAAACTGGATGGCGATAAGACCGCCGGTGAGCTTGATGATCTGACTGCCATGATCAGCGAAAACCATGAGCTTCGTAACATCTTTCAGAACCCCGCTGTGGACCACAAGCAAAAGCTGGCCTTGCTGGACGCCATCATGAAGCAGGCGGGAGGCGCCAAAGTGCTGCGCAACTTCCTGGCCGTTCTCATTGACCACAATCACATCGGCCAGATGAAAGAAATCGCACAGATGTTTCGCCGCGAGCTGGACGACCGCATGGGCATCGCCGACGCGCAGGTGAGTTCCGCCCGTGAGCTCAGCGCCACGGAAAGAAAAGATCTGGAGCGTCAATTGGCCTCGGTCACCGGCAAAAAGGTCCGCGCAAGCTATAACGAAGATGCCAGCCTGCTGGGCGGGGCCATCGTTCGCGTGGGCAGTACCATTTATGACGGCTCAGTGCGCGGACAACTGGAAAAGATCAAGCAGCAGATTGCAACGGCATAAAAATATCCTGTCCCCGTGAGTCATGCCGGGGTGGTGAAAAGGTTATATGGCACAAATTAAAGCAGACGAGATCACAAAACTAATTCGCGAGCAGATCCAGAACTACGAGTCCAAGGTGACCGTGGATGAAGTTGGCACCATCATTTCACTGGGCGACGGAATCGCCCGCGTCCATGGCCTGGACAAAGTCATGGCCGGCGAACTGCTCGACTTCGGCCACGGCGTGGCCGGCATCGCCATGAACCTGGAAGAAGACCAGGTCGGCGCCGTGCTGCTGGGCGAATATACCGAAGTCAGCGAAGGCGACGAAGTAAAGCGCACCGGACAGATCATGTCCGTTCCCACCGGTGAAGGCATGATTGGCCGTGTGGTGAATGCCTTAGGTGCGCCCATTGATGACAAGGGACCCATCACCGCCAGCAGACATATTCCGGTTGAGCGCATCGCTCCCGGCGTGATCGCCCGTCAGCCAGTGCGTGAGCCGATGGCCACCGGCATCAAAGCCATCGACTCGATGATTCCCATCGGTCGCGGCCAGCGCGAACTGATCATTGGTGATCGCCAGACCGGCAAGACCGCCGTCGCACTCGACACCATCATCAACAACAAGGGCAATGACCTGATTTGTATCTACTGCGCCATTGGACAGAAGCGTTCTTCAATCGCCCAGGTGGTGCAGAAACTTCAGGACTACGGCGCCATGGATTACACCATCGTCGTGGCGGCGTCGGCTTCCGAGCCCGCTCCCATGTTGTATCTGGCTCCGTACGCAGCTTGCGCTATCGGCGAATATTTCCGTGATACCGGCAAACACGCGCTGGTGATCTATGACGATCTTTCCAAGCACGCTGCGTCGTATCGTGAAATCTCGTTGCTGCTGCGCCGTCCGCCGGGTCGTGAAGCGTACCCCGGAGACGTGTTCTATCTTCATTCACGCCTGCTGGAGCGCGCAGCCAGAATGTCTGACAAGCTCGGTGGCGGATCGCTGACGGCCCTGCCCGTGATTGAAACGCAGGCCAATGACGTATCGGCCTACATTCCAACCAACGTCATCTCCATCACTGACGGTCAGATATTCCTGGAAACAGACTTGTTCAACTCCGGCATACGTCCGGCGGTAAACGTCGGCATCTCCGTAAGCCGCGTAGGCGGTTCAGCACAAATCAAGGCCATGCGCCAGGTTGCAGGTTCGCTGAAGCTAGACCTCGCTCAATATCGCGAACTGGCTGCCTTCGCGCAGTTCGGTTCTGACCTGGACAAGGCGACGCAGGCGCAGCTGAATCGCGGCGCACGTCTGGTTGAGATCCTCAAGCAGGATCAGTATCAGCCGCTTCCTTTCAGCAAGCAGATTGTCGTCATCTGGGCCGGCATCAACGGCCATCTGGATGACATGCCGGTGGACAAGATCCGCGAATTCGAAGCTCAGTTGCTGAAATATATCGAAACGTCCAATCCCAGGCTGCTCCAGAGCATCATGGAAAAGAAGACCATTGATGATGCGCTGAAAGCGGACCTGGGCAAGACAGTGAAGGAATTTAAACAGACGTTTGCTGCCAGCATACAACCGGCAGGAGCGGCAAAAGCCTAAGGCGCCATGGCAAACCTACTCGACATACGGCGACGCATACGCAGCGTGAAGAACACGCGGCAGATCACCAAGGCCATGCAGATGGTGTCGGCTGCCAAACTTCGTCGCGCCCAGGACCGTGCTCTGACGGCCCGGCCTTATGCACAAATGCTGACCAACGTTCTGAAATCGCTGGTGACGCGCGCGGAAATTTACGACCCCGTCACCGGTGAAGCGCATCATCCGTTGCTGGTCCGTCGTCCGGAGAAGAATGTTCTCCTGATTGTGGTCTCCGGCGAAAAGGGACTGGCCGGAGCTTTCAATGCCAACAGCCTGAAGGCGGCATCAAAGTTTATTGCCTCCAAAGAAGGCAAGAACATTGACATCATCTCCATCAGCCGCAAATCGCGTGACTACTTCCGCCGCCGTTATGTGATGGCGGAAGGCGAAGAGCGAAAAGCTCCGATTCAGATAGTTGACGAGCATGTGGGCGTGATCAACCGCACACAGTTCGTCACGGCGCGCGAAATTGGCGAAAAGGTAGTCAAGCTGTATACCGACGAAGTGGTCGACTCGGTTTACATCGTCTACAACGAGTTCAAGTCAGTGATCGCGCAACGTCTTGTGGTGGATGAAGTCCTGCCCATCGCCAAAATCGGCGAGCAGACCCACGCAGTGGCTGAAGAAGTCACCGAGGAAGAGCGCAAGCGTCGCATTGAAGCAGCCATGCATGCTCACGCCGGGGTACGCGCCGCCGATACCTCGGAGATCGACACGAAAGCAGCCGCCTTTGCCACGCAGGTCGACTACATCTATGAGCAGCCGCCGGAAGAATTGTTCAAAAGCCTGCTGCCGCGGTATATCTCGGTGCAGCTTTTCCGCGCCATGCTGGAATCAGAGGCGGCCGAACACGCTGCCCGCATGACGGCGATGGATTCGGCAACGAACAACGCCTCCGACATGATTGACGGATTAACGCTGGCGATGAACCGCGTGCGCCAGGCGAAGATCACCAAAGAAATTATTGAAATTGTCAGCGGTGCGGCCGCCGCAGGGTGACGAGCCGGCACCAGCAAAAAGGGATTTATGGCACAAAACACTGGAGAAGTTATACAGATCGCGGGACCCGCGGTTGACGTGCAGTTTCCGGAAACCAAGCTGCCGCCTATCTATCAGGCGCTCAACGTGGTTAGTGATGGATTCAAGGTCCCCGATCCGATCAGCGTGATTCTGGAAGTGCAGCAGCATTTGGGCGAAGGCCGGGTGCGTTGCATTGCCATGCAGGCCACTGACGGTATGGTGCGCGGCATGAAGGTGATCGACCTGGGCGGGCCGATTTCGGTTCCCGTGGGCAAAGGCACACTGGGCCGCGTTATGAACGTAGTCGGTGAACCCGTGGACGATCTCGGCCCGGTAGCCGGCAAGAAGCGTATGCCGATTCACCGCCTGGCGCCTTCGTTTGAAGAGCAGTCGACCAGCGCCGAAATGTTTGAAACCGGCGTGAAGGTCATCGACCTCATTCAGCCTTTCTTGAAGGGCGGAAAGATTGGTCTGTTCGGCGGCGCCGGTGTAGGCAAGACGGTCGTGATTCAGGAATTGATCAACAACGTGGCCAAGCAGCACGGCGGTTACTCAGTATTTGCCGGCGTCGGCGAACGTACCCGTGAAGGCAACGATCTCTGGCTGGAGATGACCGAGTCAGGCGTAATCAAGCCGGGCATTCCGGAAGAATCGAAGGCCGCTTTGATTTACGGCCAGATGACCGAGCCCCCAGGAGCCCGTCTCCGCGTGGCGCTCACCGGCCTGACCGTGGCGGAATATTTCCGCGATGAAGAAGGTGCGGATACGCTGCTGTTCATTGACAACATCTTCCGTTTCACTCAGGCTGGATCAGAAGTTTCCGCACTGCTGGGCCGCATGCCTTCCGCCGTGGGATACCAGCCCAACCTCGCCACTGAGATGGGCGAGCTTCAGGAGCGCATCACCTCCACGAAGAAAGGTTCGATCACGTCCGTGCAGGCCATTTACGTTCCGGCCGACGATTTGACCGATCCTGCTCCGGCAACCACCTTCGCTCACCTGGACGCAACCACTGTGCTATCGCGTCCGCTGACGGAGATCGGAATTTATCCCGCCGTCGATCCGCTGGCGTCCACCTCGCGCATTCTTGATCCACATATTGTGGGCAAGGAGCACTATGACGTAGCACAAGGCGTGAAGCGTATTCTGCAGCGCTACAAAGATCTTCAGGACATCATCGCCATTCTGGGTATTGAAGAACTCAGTGAAGATGACAGATTGACTGTGGCTCGCGCCCGCAAGGTGCAGAAGTTCCTGTCACAGCCCTTCTTTGTGGCCCACCAGTTCACCGGACTGGAAGGCCGCTATATGAAAGTCGCGGACACCGTGCGCAGCTTCAAGGAGATCATTGAAGGCAAGCACGACGATGTTCCGGAACAGGCCTTCTACATGAAGGGCTCCATTGAAGAAGTGCTGGAAGCCGCGCAAAAGCTGAAAGCCGGAGCCGCAGCGTAAACCAACATGCCAGACACGATTCAATTCGAAGTCGTCACACCCGAACGCATGGTGGTGAAAGACACGGCCGATAATGTGCAGATTCCCGGAAAGGATGGTTATCTGGGAATCCTGCCGGGCCATGCGCCACTCATCACCGAACTTGCGGTGGGTGAAATCAGCTATCGCCACGCCGGACAGACCAGGCGAATCTCCGTAGCCTGGGGCTTTGCCGAAGTCCTGCCTGACAAGGTCACCATCCTTGCCGAAACGGCCGAACGTGCCGACGAGATTGACGTCAGTCGGGCGCAGTCAGCCAAGCAACGTGCGGAAGAAGTGCTGAGAAAGGCCGGGCCGAACGGAGACGATGCTGCCCAGGGAGCGTTACTCAGGGCAAACACCCGGATCGAAGTGGCGGGCAAGAAATAGGTTAGTTTTCGACAGTTTAGTTTTACAAATCAGGACCTGCTTCGGCAGGTCCTTTTTGCTTTACGAAAGGAAAGCGCAACCGATGCAACGATGGCCTTCGCTGACTCCAAACACGTCGTCATCCCGACGGCCGTAAGCGAACGCGCGCTTTCTTCAGCGCGTGAGCAGGACGGAGGGACCTTGTGTTTGTTTTGAGGCTCGACTGGAGCGGTAAGCCGTGCTACACGTTCCCGCAACGACTTCCGATAAAGCTTCCATAAAACAAGCGCCGAAGGCGCGACATTATGCAGCCCAGCCTCGTGAGGCCTGGGTAAGTGTCAAAAAGAAGACGAGCCCCGTAAGGGCGGCACACATCACATCAGTTTTTTCGGCAGCAGATAGGTGAAGCCCGCAAAAAATTCCCATCGCGTGCTGGTGCCGGTGAGCCCGCGATTGAATCCCGCATCAAAGACCAGATTCGGTTTGAGATTATAGTTCGGGGCCAACAGCAGTCCGGCGGCGTTGCCATGCAGGAATGGTTGCGTAAAATGCCACAATTCTCCGGTGAATCCCAGCCTGCCCTTTACCGGATGAGAGATTGAAAGCGTTTGTCCAAATTGCGCCCGATGCACACCATGATCAATCTGCTCGTTGAACATGTAGTTGGTGTCCACATGAAACTTGCCCAGGTCGGTGCTGATGAGCAATAAGGCCGAGTTGCGGCTGGAGCCAAAATCGAGATCAGTCGTCGTGCCACCGTACACCGTGCGAAAGTAGCTGGCAGAGATGGTGGGCTTACGTCCTTCCCCGGGCAAAAGTACCGTCTGAAATCCCAGCGCGACGCCCCCTGCGTCAGCGGAACGATGGTCGCCCAGATCTGACGATGCGAACGGTTCTGTTGCGACTAGAAACTGCAGCCGTTTGGCCGGCGCAAATTTAATGACCTCATTGATCCCGGTGCGATTGGCGAACTCACCCGAATGTTCTGCGACTAAAACGCCGGTTTCAAACTGCACATAGCCAACAGGTGTCAGCGTGGCCGGAGTTGAGATGGTGGGCCGGCCGGGATTCGCCGCAGGACCTTCGTCCGGGGCAGCTTTGGCCTCTGCTTGTGTCTTGGTTCCAGTTTGCGCGCTGGCGTCGGATTGCGCGCTGGCGGGATATGCCAGACAGATCAATTGCGCCAACAGGCAACATAAGCCAGCCAGGCGTGCGCGAGACACGGCTGAAAACTTGAATTGGTTTGGCACTCTGGAGTTATAACTGAGATTTGGATTTTCTATTCTCTTAAAAATACTGAAAAATCCGCTGCCCATCTTTATTTAGTCCATGTTTCAGGCAGCTTCATCCTGCTGGCGCCCCAGGACCATGCGCCGGAGCGTGAGCGCGTTCTGGGCGGCGTACCCGGCCTGGTCATTATCAAAGTAGACATAGATGGCCTTCAGCTTTGCTGCCTGCTGTTCAATCCACCGCGCCCACTGGCGGAGCCGCATATCGCCATAGCTGCCCTGATATTTGCCTTCGGCTGGGCCATGCAGGCGGATGTAAGCGAAGTCGGCAGTAATGTCCAGCGGAGAGTGATATCCGCCGAGTTCGTAAATGCAAAAAGCGGCGTTGTATTTCCGCAGAATACGATTGACCTCAGGGACCATCCAGCTTATCTCGCGGAATTCAAATGCATAACGATGTGAACGAGGCAGAATTTCCAGCAGCTCTTGTAATCGCGAGGTGTTGACCTTCCACTTGGGAGGAAGCTGAAACAACACGGGACCAAGTTTTCTGCCAAGAATCTCCGCGCGCGGCAACAGATTGTTGATGGCGTGCTCAGGGTCTTTCAGCTTCTTGTTGTGCGTAATAAACCGGCTGGCCTTCACGGCGAAGATAAAGCCGCGGGGTGTGGCGTCCCGCCAGGATTCCATTGCCGACGGTGTAGGCAGCTTATAGAAAGTGTTATTCAATTCCAGCGTGTCAAAATGCTGAAGATAAAACTCCAGCATTCGGGCGGGTGGTGTCTTTGGCGGATAGAACGGGCCCACCCAGTGTTTGTAGTGATAGCCGGAGGTGCCGACGCGTATTTCGCAGTTCATGGGATGCCTGTCGGTTCGATGCCCGGCCTGGACTGGGTGTTTCCGATGTGTTCTGAGGATGTGTTCCGAGAGTGCGTGCGCAACTCTTGTGAAAAAATGGCTGCTCACATTTATTCTTGCCGCCCGTCTTTTTAGGGCATCATTGTGTCCGGCAGAATTTCCATAAAAATCTTGAGGTGAATATTTTCATGCGCAAAGTCTTCATGTTCGCATTGGCCGTCGTGCTTGGCGGAGTGGTTTGGGCGGGTTCCGGTCCTGGTTCCGGTCCTGGGTCCGGTCCAATGTTGGGCCCCGAGCCGGCGGCTCCGTCGCAAGACGGCACAATGCCGGCTCTAACGGCAATCGCCGGACAGGGCATGCTCTCCACTGAGTCTTACGACGATCTACAGGAGCTCTCCGACGATATTGGCGGACGCGTCACTGGCTCTCCTGAGGCCGCCAAGGCCGTGGAATGGGGAATGGCAAAGATGCGCGCCATGGGGCTGGACAATGTGCATACTGAGAAGTGGCAGATTTCGCGCGGATGGACCCGCGTTTCCGCCAATGCGGAACTGCTCACACCGATCCATCGCAAATTGAGCATTGACGCCATGGGCTGGGTTGGTTCCACGCCGGCCGGCGGCGTTGATGCGGACGTGGTCCCGGTCAACGCCAACAAGCTCGACGATGAGATGAAGGACAACTCGGCCAAGTGGGCAGGCAAGGTGCTGCTGATTGTTCGCAAGGGACCTGCGCCTACCGGTCCGGCGGCGATGGCTGGCTTCATCAAATTTACCGACCTTCTCAAGAAAGCCCATGCGGCCCATGCCGTTGCCGTGATCGGCGGGCAGGGCGGCCAGCCAGCGGCAGGCATGCACCTGACCCATACGGGTGCAATGGGCTTTGACACTTACTATGACATTCCCATCGTCAGCATGATCGCTGAGGATCAGCAGCAGCTTGAGCGGTTTCTGGATCAGGGCAAGACTGTGCGGCTGAAGATTGACGTGCAGAATAAAGTGACCAGCGGCCCGGTGGATTCCGCCAACGTCGTCGGTGAGATTCGCGGCAGTGAGCATCCGGAGCAGGTGATCGTCGTCGGCGGGCATCTGGATTCGTGGGACCTTGCCTCCGGCGCCACAGATGATGGTTGCGGTGTCGCGACCACGCTCGGCGCGGCTAAAGCGATCAAGCTGAGCGGATTCAAGCCTAAGCGCACCATCCGCTTTGTCCTCTTCACTGGTGAAGAAGAAGGCCTGCTGGGTTCAATCGCCTATACCAGAATGCATAAAGACGAGATGCAGAACCACGTGGCTGCCTTGATTCTCGATAATGGGCAGGGGCCGGTGGTAAGCCTGAACATGGGCGGGCGCGATGACCTGATACCTGCCATGAAGAAGTTCACCGAGTCCATCAAGGCTTTTGGTGACGTGAGCGTGGATGACAACGTGAGTTTCGGCACTGATGCAGGTCCATTTGTCCTGGCCGGATTGCCGGGCATCAACATGGGGCAGGATTCGCCCGAATACAAGTACACGCATCACTCAGCCGTGGACACCTTTGACAAGGTTAAGCCCGACCTGCTGATTCGCGATGCAACCGTCATGGCGTTGACGGCCTATTGGATGGCCGACCGTCCGGAGCGACTGGCCAGCCCGTGGCCGGCAGAGAAAAGCGCCAAAATGCTCACGGAAAAACACAATGACGTTTTCCTGAAAGCCCTGGGCCTGTGGCCGTTTGGCGACCTGGGCAAAGAGCCTGACGGCAAACCGGCCGGCGGTTCCGGAAACAAGTAGGGTAGAAGACAAGAGATTGCGGAAAAGTAGTCTTCACGTAGCGATCCGTACAGGGCACGAGCTTCAGTCGTACCGTAAATGGTGGAGCGCAGCCGCCCCTGGCTGCGCAAATATCTCGAACCACGAACTTGACAGGATTTTGAGGTCTCGCAACTTATTGATTCTAAGAAGTCGTCGAAGTCGTCAAAAGCGTCAAAAGCAGGTATTTGGTACAAAATCGGTACAAAATTTTTTGGTGGTTCGGGAGTCGACTGTTGCCCCTCGACTCGTCAGTCAATCTTCAGGGGGTGGGCAGGATCGAACATACTCCTCTCCATTGCAGCCACCTGTTCATCAGGCCTCCGCGCACCTGGACGATTCCATCCACTGCACCGGTCGGTGTCGCGCCACCCAAGCGGGGGTGCCGGTTCGCGTGAGGCCGGCAGGACCAATGACCCTTGACAACGGTCGTACATGGCTGTATCATTCATATATGAACAATGCTATCGCCTCCGCGCTGGTCCAAGCCGCTCACCGCGTCGAGTCACGCCTGGAGGAGGCATTAGCGGGCGTGGGGCTATCTATTGCGAAATTTGAGACGCTGTCTGTCTTGGTGAGCCAGGACCGACCTATTAGCCTCAGCGAGCTGGCCGCGAAGCTCGTCTGCGTGAAGTCCAACGTCACCCAGTTGGTCGACCGTCTCGAAACGGAGGGTCTGGTGAAACGAGCCAATGATCCAGCCGACCGGAGGGCTGTCCGCGCGGAAGTGACAGCGCTCGGACGGAAACGGCAGGCGGCCGGGACCCCGGTGGTCAATGCGGTGCTTCAAGATGTCGCCAACAAGCTGGCCGCAGTTGATTCCCAAAAGCTGAAACGCGCGCTGGACGCCATCCAGTGAGATTTTTTTTGGCTCAGTTGGTTCATGTATGCATTATTCATCGCTGAACTACTCTCTTTAGAAGAGGTCGAGCCGTGTCGAGATTAGAAGGCAACAAGAAAACCAATACAAAGGAGATTCAAATGAACACTTCAAGCAACCTGCTTGTGTTGGGTGTAACCGGACAAGTAGGAAAACTTGTCGCAAAGAATTTAAGAAGGAGCGACGCGCAGTTTTCGGTCGGGACGCGAAGGAAAGCGAATCTGGAAGTGCTCGCGGATCAATTTGGGGCATCGCGCTTCATCGATCTCGATGATCCACGAACGTTCGATGAGGCATTGAAAAACGTCACGGGAATCTTTCTTATAACTGGCTATACAGTTGACATGCTTGTGCAAAGCAAAACACTGATCGATGCGGCCAAGCGAAACGGCGTGAATCATGTCGTGCACCTGGGCGCATTTACGCGAGAACGCGACACCTACGCGACGGTTTTCGCCTGGCATCAGATGATCGAAGCATATCTTCGCGACAGCGGCGTCGCATGGACGAATTTACATCCCAACATGTTTATGCAGAATTTGCTGGCGGGTTGGCAGGTCAAAGGCGGTCTGTACAGCGTATACACTTCCAAACCTATTGGGTTTACAGCTTTGGAAGATGTAGCGGAAGCTGCAGCCGTCATTCTCATGGAAGGGCCGGAAAGACACAGTGGAAAGGACTATTGGTTTTCAGCGGACGTACTTGATCCACAGCAAGTGGCTGAAACTCTAACTGCGGCTACCGGTCATAAGTTCACAGCAACAGTTCGTGACCACGAACGCTTCCTAAGAGAAATGGCTCTGCCGCCTGGTTCAACGTTCGAACCAGCGTATGCAAAGGGAGGAATCGAATTGTTCCGCGAGGTCGAGCACGGAAGAATGGCGTACATCGGAAGCGTAGCAGACGATACAAAGGACGTTCTGGGTCGCGAGCCATTGTTGCTGCGGGATTGGGCAAAGCTGCATGCCAATGAGTTGTTGGAAATTGCGGGTAGCTAACACTGCGTCAACCCGGCGTTTACGAGACTTAGAGCCAGGGACCCTTGAGAGCGAATTTGAACGCTCACTCGCCAACTTACGAATCAGGGACCCCGGCATCACTAAGGAAAAGGAGAATCTATGAACTTCGGCGTGATCGGACCTGGAGACATTGGTGAAGTGATTATCAGGAAACTGAGAGATGCAGGTTGCCCAGTCAAAATGGCAAATTCGCGAGGCCCAGAGTCTCTAAAAGACCTCGCAGCGAAAACGGGAGCAATACCGGCTTCACTTGAACAAGTCGTTCAGGATGTCGATATGCTCTTCATTGTTGTTCCTCAAAAGGCGATTCCAGAACTACCGAAAGGGCTTTTAAAGAAAGCAAGAAAAGAAACCATCGTTATTGATGTTGGCAATTATTATCCCTTTCGCGATGGCCGTATCGCCGAACTAGAAAATGGACTCACGGAAAGCGTGTGGGTTGAGAGGCAGATTGGGCGGCCCGTGGTCAAAGTCCTCAATACGATTCCCTCAAAGGCTTTGATGGCGGCGGGTGGAAGTAGAGACCGTGTCGCTCTTCCAATTTCTGGAGACAATACCAAGGCAAAAGAAATCGTTGCTCAACTCATTGATCGAATTGGGTTCGATTCTGTCGACGCAGGAACCATCGCTGAATCGTGGCGGCAACAGCCTGGATCTCCGGTTTACTGCACCAATCCGACGAAGGATGAACTTCAGTCGTGGCTAAACAAAGTCGACCGTTCCTCACTTGCCACGAACCGGGAAAGGGCATTGAAGGCATTTTACCCGACAAGAGATGCGGATTACCAAGCCCAAATCGAAGCCCATCGATCGGTATTAATAAACGAACAAAACAATAAGTAACGAAGAGGGTAACAGATGGTTAGCAGCCGTGCGGCTGAACGGTTCGACGCCTTATCAACCCGCACAGGAGAATTAGATGATCGAAGTAACCGTAGCCTACCCGGCCGGCCAAGGCCGCACATTCAACATGGACTACTACTTGAAGACCCACATTCCGCTATTTCAAAAACGAATGGGCGCGGCGATGAAAACCATTCGGGTATCACGCGGAATTGGCGGCAGTACGCCGAGAGCGCCCGCGGCCTTCGTGGCTATGGTGCACGCCACCTTCGACTCCGCTGAGGTGTTCGCAAGCGCTTTTGCTCCATACGCCGCCGAACTCCAAAGGGACGCGCCGAACTATACCAATATTCAGCCGGTCGTGCAGATCAGCGAAGTATTGATTGCGTAAGCCTTCCATTGGGTGACGAACGCCGCGGTCAGCTCGCAAGAGACCGACCGGTTGAGCGGGCTGGAATCGATATGAAGTAACGCGTCATACAAGAACCTCTTATGCGGTGGCACCCGGCGTCGATCCCTGCTGCCCTTTGACCGCGGAGGCGAAGTCAGGCTGTATGACGAATCCTTGCACGTCCATGACGTTGCCCTCGCTCTGCTCGGTAAGG
>WNFD01012798.1_pt1 | contig 21447 bp, 17 predicted proteins | sample 5400491 | NCBI WGS metagenome assembly WNFD01 (sample SAMN13153343, study PRJNA577476) | soil metagenome | isolation source: 120 cm saprolite under Douglas fir tree site 2 hole 2 replicate 2 | place: USA:California | collected 2015-04-18
TGCTCACCGATAAGTCGCGCAAAGAATGGCTGCTGTGGAAAGAGACTCATTCCGACTGGTGGGGGCCCGGTATCGCCAGCCCCGATTGGCGCAACCGCTTTCGCGCGCCGGCCCACGCGGAAGAATGGGAGCTTCGCATTCGCCGCATGGAAGAGATCGCCGCTGAGATCGGCATCCCTCCTGGACTCCGCATGGATGCAATCCGCGCCGTTGTCTTTCCGCCGACCGGAACCATCCACTGCTCAGCGCTGAATGAAAAAGGGGAAATGTCAGGCTGCACCACCACCGCCGGACTGGCCTGGAAAATTCCCGGACGCGTTGGAGACTCGGCAATCATCGGCGCTGGATGCTACACCGATCAGGACGTAGGCTCCGCCGGCGCGACCGGCAGCGGGGAAGAGAACATCAAAGTCGCCGGAGCACACACCATCATCGAAAACATGCGCCACGGCATGTCGCCATTCGACGCTGGCATGGATGCCCTTCACCGCCTCGTCCACAATTACAACGGAGACAAGGAGCGGTTGCAGTTCATCGACATGACTTACTTCGCCCTGCGAAAAGACGGGGTCTATGCCGCGGTCTCGCTCTGGGAAGGCTACGAGCCCGGCAAGCCTCACCAGATCGCGGTGCATGACGGAACCAAGCGTCTGGAAAAGACTGTGAACCTGTTCGCGGGCGCCTCGCAGGACTGGCCGCCGCTGCCGAAAGTGCCGAGCTGAACTAAGGATTATGAACTCAGACCCATTCATCGGCACCTCGGAACTTGACCCAGATACTTTGGACTATCAGTTCGGCAGTCCGGGCAGACGCGCGACCTACGTCATAGATGCCGCTCCCGGCGGGCTTTCTGTTCCATCTTGACGCAAAGGACGCCGATAAGAATCCCGTCAAGCCGACCTACAGGGGCGAACTGGACGGACGAGACCAGCCACTTCCGGGTGGAGATGCTGTGCTCGTGCTGACCCGTTTCGGGGAGAATATGATCGAGAGCACCCTGACGCGCCAAGGCAAAGTGGTTGACCGTTGGAGGCGTTTTCCCGATCGCGGGGCGGCTACGAAGAGTGCTGAGGCGCAATAGTTTGGCTCAAGTTCATGTGGATGATTGGCGAGGACCGCGAGTATCTACGCAAACCTCACCTTCACATCCGCATTCTTAGCCAGATGAATGCTTTCTATAAACCGCACTTTCCCTGTCATCAGCGTCAGCACAATAGACGATGTCCGCGTGCCCTCACCGAAGAAGCGCACGCCTTTGAGCAGCGCGCCATCAGTTACTCCGGTTGCCGCAAAAATAAGTTGGTGGCCCGGTGCCAGGTCTTCGGCGCGATAAATCCTGTTCTTGTCGCGAATGCCCATCCGTGCAATCCGCTCTTCCAGTTCCGGCTTGTTGATCACCAGCCGCCCCAGCATGTATCCGTTCAGGCATCGAATCGCAGCCGCAGTGATCACGCCCTCTGGCGCGCCGCCTGAGCCCATGACCGCGTGGACCCCGGTGCCAATCACTGCCGCTGCAATTCCGGCAGAAAGGTCGCCATCGCTGATCAGCCGGATGCGCGCCCCGGTTGCGCGAATATCCGCAATCAGCTTTTCATGCCGAGGCCGATCAAGCACAACCACCGCGAGGTCCTGGACGGTGCGCTGCATACACTTGGCTATGTTTTTCAAGTTGTCCGCGACCGGAGCGTCAAGATCCACGGCGCCCTTGCACGACGGTCCGACGACAATCTTTTCCATGTAACAATCCGGAGCGTTGAGCAAGCCCCCGGCCTCGGACGCCGCCAGCACGGTTATTGCGCCCGGCCCCCCGGTGGCGCACAAATTTGTGCCTTCCAGCGGATCGACGGCAATTACAACTTCCGGAACGTCCATTCCGTCTCGAAACTCGGCCCCCACTTTCTCGCCGATATAGAGCATCGGAGCCTGGTCGCGCTCGCCTTCGCCAATCACGATGGTGCCGCGCATCGGAATCGAATCCATGGTCCCACGCATGGACTCGACCGCAACTTTGTCGGAGAGTTCGCCCTCGCCGCGTCCCATAGTGCGTGCCGACGCAATGGCCGCGTTCTCCACCACTCGAATAAACTTGGGCGCAAGATCGCTCTCAATGTTCTCGCCAAAACTTCTGGCCTTCATTTCCACTCTGGTATCGGTCGCCATAACTACCTCCCGCCAGCGCCTGAGACTATAGCGCGAATAGATGAGTAGTTAAAGGCGGGATGGCCGACGGAACGGTCGGCCCTTGCAATGCCCGCACCCGAGGTTACTGGACCGAGAAAACTGCGTTGGGCGGTATCAGCACGAACGAGCAACCAGTGTATTGATAACAGCCGACGATTCCGCGCCGGAGGATCCGTGCCGGGTGTTCGTCCGGGAACTTTAGGTTGAAGGTTGCGGACTCCAGTGCTTTCTGAACGCCCTTCAAAGAATCACTGCCGGAGATGAACTTGGCTTCGGCTTTACCGCCAGGTTCGATAAGCAGGAGAAATTCTGCGGTTGCCGTTCCGCTAACGATGCGAGGAAGCTTGAACGTCCGCATGTGGTTGAGGTCGTCTATGAAGGCTGACGACTCCGGCTTTCCGCCCAGGCGGTGTATGTCCTGCTCCAGCGCTGAAGCATCTCTCTTGAAAACAGGTACGCCCGTGGACCGGGGGAGCACAGGCAGCGAGGGCGTAGCCGAGTACGCGAGTTCGTACATATGCAATGCAGCCGCGGTCTTCTTTTGGTGCTCATACACCTCGCCTAAGTGACTGCCGATCACCGGGCTCTGGGAAATTGTCCAAGCTGCTTTGAGATAAGCTTCCGCGGCAACTAGATCATTCAATCGGTAATAAACCCAGCCCAGCGTGTCCCAAAACATGGTAAGTCGCCGAGCGTGGTCGAGATCGGAAATCTGGGGCCCGGTTAGCTGAATTGCGGTTGAGGCCTCCTCCTCGTCATGCACGGCTTTTTCGGCATATTCTTTTGCTTTATCCAGGTCCGTGTTCCGCTCGGCCAAAGAGTAGGCGATGTCGTTCAAAATCGCCGGGTTGGAATCCAGTTTGAGCGCGGTTTCGAATGCCGAGCGGGACTTGTCAATATCCCCCGTGTTTAGATACGCGTTTCCCAAGTTCAACTGCAAAGGTGCCCAGTCAGGGGAAAGCTTGACCGCTGATTCCAGAGAGGAGACAGCCTCGCGATAGCGCTTCAGATATAACAGCCCCATTCCGAGATTGGCGTGCCCATCCACTTTTTCGGGTGCGACCTTTATCAGCTGCTGCCAAACTGGAAGGGCCTCTTCGGTCTTGCCCAAGCTACTGAGCATGAATCCCAAGGCCTTGTAGCTGACCGCCTGGTCGGGATCGATTTGTACCGCTTTGCGGTACGCCTCCACGGCCAGATCGTTCTGTCGCGTTGCTCTATAGATTTCGCCGAGCCAAAGCCACGCCCGTAGGAACTTCGGGTCGATCTCCACGGCCCGCCTGACAGATACTATCTCTGCTTGGGTGTCGTTCCTCTGATACTGGTCCTGAGCCTCCCTGTACAACTTGTTCGCTTCGGCGTTTCCACTCATGGGCAGATTCCAGATCTCTTCCTGATAAGAAGCTAAGGTCGAGGCTGACCTGCCGGTGGAGAGAGAAGAGTTGGCGTCGTAGTCATCCTCGACGGCTTTGCGGAAGCTCTTATACTCTGCGTATTCTGCAACCGGTACTTCGCGCAGTTTGATCTGCAGGCGCCGCTCGGCCGTGATCACGCCAGACTTGAAGGAATAGGTGGCATCATAATCCGCAAAGTCCCTCTTGATGTGAACTGCTTTCTGGAGTTCGGGGAAGTAGCCTTTGGGCAATTCCAGCGTCGCGTGAAAATCGATTTCGCCTGGCGAGCCGAGCCAAATTGGCACTGTGGCCGCAATTTCATCGTCAACTTCGGGGAGAGTAATGCGCGGCAATGGGGCCCCAATCCGCCGGTTAGCCCAGTCGGAGTAGTCTTTGCGCTTGTAGTCATAGGTGAAATGAAAAGGCTCGGCGGTTTTGTCCGGTGGCGGGACGTTTACGTTGCTGACGTCACCACCAAACCCGAGTCCATACGAGACTCTCTGCACCAGATCTTTCCACTGCGGCTGGGGAACGATGCGGAAAGCGGCGCGAAAAAGCACCTCTGTATCTCCACGATCTGTGTTTTGAGCTTTGCCGTCCAACACCCCGGCGTCACTCAGCGTGGCTTGCATTTCGAATTTCTGCAAAGTGGGGGATGGATCATCCGCAGGCGTCGCGACCAGGGCTGGGGCCTGGTCGTCAGCGATGACCAGGGCGTGCTTGTCGCGAAGCGGGGTCACGAGAAGAGCGAATGGCGCCACTTCGGTCGTAGTATCGAGCCACAGAAGACCTGCCGCTTGCGGTATGACTGTGATGACGTGATTGAACTGCCCCGGCGAAGGAACATCTACATCGATCTCGTGCGTAGTACTTATCAGGGCTGGATATGCTTTTATTCCCAAGGCATTGAGTAGTGAAGCGAATAGCGTGTGCTTATCTTTGCAATCACCGTATTGGTTGGCGAGCACTTCCGCGGCGCCATGAGGCTGATAGCGCCCCAAGCCGAAGGCAATACCAATGTACCTGTATTTTGTGCTGACGAAATCATAAAGGGCATGAATTTTCGCGTTCTCGTCGGTTAAACCCTTAGTTAGTTCGGCAGCTTTTGCCTGGATTTCCGCAGAGGGCTTAACACGGTCGCTCTGCAAGGTTTGATACCAGTTGCCGAGCTCCTCCCAATTCTTGAAGCTGCTCAGCTCCATCTCGGGCTGCGGCAGGCGTCCTCGCACCTGCTGCCAGGCGGTCTCTTGTTGTTCCTGTTTTTCTTGTTTGTCGTCTTTATTTTCCAGATTCGAACTCGTCCAGGTATACACCTCATACTGCCCCGATTCGGCGGTGACCGGCTTGACTTTGGAGGACTTCAGCTTGACCGCACGTCCGCGTGGAACGCTCACTTCAACCACTTCTTGAAGAACGATGCCCGCGTGGGCAAAGTTGTAGTCCAGCCAAAACTGTCCCGCGATCAGCGGCTTGTTCTGTTGCCAATGCGCTTGGTATTCAAGCAGGTCACCCACGCCCAGGCCTTTTACGGCAACGTGCGTCTCGTGGGTGTCCGTGTAAAAGGGGGCTTCGCGGGTAATGTCGGCCGGCATGTCCTGGAAAGTGTCGGGAGGAGTCACGACCACGGTCCCATCCGGTTTCGTGACCCGTACGTAGTCAACCGCAAAGAGCTGGGATGGACTCTGATACGCAAATTTCACGACGCTGAGCTGCTGCACTCCAGCATCCGATTGGATTCGTATCCGCATACCCATCTCGCGAGTGTACGTGCCGTCGTTTTCAAACTTGAACTTGTCAGAGGACTGCTCCAACACAACAGCTTCCTTGGAATAATCCGGACCCGGATTCGCCTTACTCGGTTGCTTTTGAGCGAAGGTCGTGATCGAAATCGAAATGAGGAAAACAGCGAGATGGGCGAATACCTTGGACATAGACCCCCCTATTTATCCCGCTTTGCAGCAAGAATGCAAGGAGAATCGGCACACGGAAGACAAGGTGAAATCACGCCCGCGAAAATTGATGGCCTGGTTGAAACGCTGCTAAAATTGAGTGCGATTCTCGACGTGGGGCTGTAGCTCAGCTGGGAGAGCGCATCGTTCGCAACGATGAGGTCGTCGGTTCGATCCCGACCAGCTCCACCAAGTACTCCCAGACTCTCGAAATATCCTCGCCGAAGTCCGGGTATGCACTCAGTTCAAATCCGAAAGCACCGCGGTCGTGAAGCCGCCGTTTTGGCCATCGAGCCCTACGATGGATCGGATCTGGCCGGCGCTGAACGAGAGCGGATTGCTGTCAATCACTGCGAATGCCTGCCCCGGCTGCGTGAATATCACTTCGTAACTGCCCGCGGCCAGCGACTGGTACCCCGATGCCGCTTGGTAGGCGAGACTAGCAAAAGTAGGACTGCCCGGTGTGATGCCTGTGCCGGAGGGGACAATGTACACGTCAGCCGTCCCAAGGGTGACCGACGCGTTGATGACTCGAATCTCGATGTTGCCGGAAGAAGGCGCAGTATTGTTGTCGCTCAAAACCACTGTACCCGAGCCCGTGGCCAGAATCGTGTTATCGCTCTTGGACGGAATACTGATCGTCTGATTGACCAGGATGTTGGTGGTTCCGGTGTTGTCGATCTGAAGATTCGGCGAACCCGAACTCACAGACGCGTAACCGGAGGCTGCACCATATATCACGCCAGTGGCCACGCTCTTGGTATTGATCAGCATGTCGAGACTGGACTGGCCCACAAAGGCATTCATCAATCGAACGCGTGCACCACTACTTGATCCGCATCCGGCGCTTACGAAAACCGCGGCTAACCCAAACAGTCCAATAGCGAGGGGTGCGAGCTTCCAGAGTCGAGTCACTATGCTCTCCTGTGAACAAAAATATTTGTGCGCTGTATTCGGACTGATGCGGAGGGTAAGAAGCAAAGTTGCTGGCGTAGCGTAAAGAGTGGTCAACGCGGCGTAAAAGGTTGTAAAGAATTTCTGCGAAGGCTTTGTTTGTCGGATAAGACTGGAAGTCAACAACGAATCCGTCGGACGCGCCTGACGCTTAACGAAGAGGCACTAGCCCTGTCAACGCAAAGTCGGCATTTAACGCAGAGCGGAGCCTAGGGTTATTCCCCCATCTCGATTTCGACTTCGCGGTGCCAGTCTGCTTCAGCGTGGGTCTGAATCAAACGCACACAGCGGTTCCAGCGCAAGATCGCATCGTCATTTCCCACTGGACGAATCTTTTCCGCCTCGGCGTAGCAGCGCATGGCTTCGTCCAGAAGCACCAGCAGAGTGTGCGGCGGGCGGCGGGCCTGCAACTGCGCCTTGGCGCGGCGCTCGTGCAGGAGCCCCGTATAGTAGAGGCGTTCGTAACGATCACTCAGTTGCTGAAAAGCATTCTCCGCGTCGGCGTAGCGGTCGGCAGGGCCGCCGGTGAACTGATCGGTAATCGCCAGGCCCAGCAGGCGCAGGGCCAGTTGATGTCCAGGCGCGATGGCGAGTACATCGTGGCAGATGGACTCAGCCTCTTCGGGCTGGTGGAGAAAGCGATAGGTTTCAACTTTGGCGAGGGCTTCGTCCACGCCCTCGATAGAAATGGACTTCAGTTGGAATTCCACAGGCCCTCCTTCTTTTACTTCTCGGCGGCCTTGCCCGCCCCCGTGATCTTGCGCACCAGGCGTAGCACGGGATCGTAGAAATCATCCACCACGCGCTCTTTCAGCGGAATGATGGCATTGTCGGTGATGTGAATCTCTTCGGGACAAACCTCGGTGCAGCATTTGGTGATGTTGCATAACCCGATGCCAAGTTCGTCCTTGAGTAGCTTGGTGCGCGAGACTCCGTCCAGCGGATGCATCTCCAGGGCGGCGATGCGTACAAAGAAACGCGGGCCACCGAACTGATCATGCTTGTCGTGCTCGCGCAGAACGTGGCAGACGTTCTGGCACAGAAAGCACTCGATGCACTTGCGAAATTCCTGCACCCGGTCTACGTCCGCCTGCGACATCTTCCATTCCACCCCTGGCCGCGGCTGGAACGCGGGAATTTTCTTGTTTACTTTATAATTCCAGGAAACGTCGGTCACCAGGTCTTTGATGATGGGAAATGATTTCATCGGCCGGATGGTGATGGGTTGGTCTTGGGGCAGGGAATCCATGCGGGTTTTGCAGGTCAGTCTTGGCCGGCCGTTCACCTCCGCAGAACACGACCCGCACTTGCCCGCTTTGCAATTCCAGCGTACCGCCAGATCGGGTGCTCGGTACTTCTGCACATAGTGCAGCGCGTCCAGCACCACCATGCCGGGCGCAATGGGCACGTGGTAGTCGGCGGTTTCGCCTCCCTCGCGGGTGCCGCGAAAGATTCTCAGCGTCGCATCTGCCATGGACTAGGTCCCCTTCTCGTCTGCTAACAATGATTGCAACTCTTCCGGCATCTCGAGGGTCGGCGCCTGGCGCAACTCCATCGCCTCGCCTCGCCGGGATATCACGTTGTTCTGCTTTCCCCAGACAGGATCCAAATTCGGGTAATCAATGCGGCTGTGGGCTCCGCGGCTCTCGCGGCGGGCCAGCGCTCCCGGCACAAATGCCAGCCGGGATTGAACATCCGCGACCCGCTTATGGCGAGTTTCCCGGAGCGCTGTTTAAGTTTGTCGATTTCGTCCAGTGCTTCGGTAAGGTCTTTCTCGGTGCGGAAAATTCCCGCCAGGTCCTGCATGGTTTCCTGCAGCTCTTCATGCAGAGCATAAGGATTCTCACCGTCTTTCCGTTCGAACGGCGCCAGCAGCTCGCGCTCGGTTTCTGCGATCTGCGCGTTGTCGAAAGAGGGAGCGCTGGCTTTCTTCGCGTGTTCCGCAGCCGCCAGTCCCGCCCGCCGTCCGAAAACTACAAGATCAGAAAGCGAGTTTCCGCCTAGCCGGTTTGCGCCGTGAAGTCCCGCTGCTGCTTCTCCGGCGGCAAACAATCCGGGGATGGAAGCCTCTCCGCCTTCCGCGCCCACCCGAATCCCTCCCATCATGTAGTGGCAGGTGGGGCCGACCTCCATGGGCTGTTTGGTGATATCAACGTCGGCCAGTTCGCGGAACTGGTGATACATGCTGGGCAGCTTTTTCTTCACGTATTCAGCCGGTTTGTGCGAAATGTCGAGGAAGGCGCCGCCATGCTCGCTCCCGCGCCCTTCTTTCACTTCCGTATAAATAGCGCGCGCGACCAAATCGCGGGTCGAGAGTTCCATGCGCTGTGGATCATACCGCTCCATGAAGCGCTCGCCCGATTTGTTGCGCAGAATGCCGCCTTCGCCGCGAACCGCTTCAGTGACCAGAAGTCCCTGCACTCCAGGCGGCCACACCATTCCCGTGGGATGGAACTGTACGAACTCCATGTCGAGTAGCTCGGCCCCCGCATCATAAGCCAGCGCCATGCCATCGCCGGTAGATTCCCAGGAATTCGAGGTGATCGGCCAGGCTTTGCCAATGCCCCCAGTGGCTATGACGACAGACTTTGCCTTGAACACAACGAAGCGTCCATTCTCGCGCCAGTAGCCGAAAGCGCCCGCAACCCGGTCGCCGTCCTTCAGCAAGCGCGCAATGGTGCACTCCATGTAGACATCAAAACCCATCTGCACGCCGCGATCCTGCAAAGTGCGTATCATCTCCAGACCGGTGCGATCGCCTACGTGGCACAGACGTTTGAAGGTATGTCCGCCGAACGCGCGCTGCAGGATACGGCCATCGTCAGTACGGTCGAACAGCGCGCCCCACTGTTCGAGTTCGCGCACGCGATCAGGCGCGCCAATTGTCGGCTGCGTCCACATTCGCCATCGCCGCCGCGATTCCGCCTTCGGCCATCACGGTATGCGCTTTCCCCAAAAGCGATTTGCAGAGCACTCCGACAGTTGCTCCCTGCGACAGGGCTTCTATAGCGGCGCGCAGGCCCGCACCCCCGGCACCGATGATCAATACGTCATGTTCGTGGGTTTCGTATTTGTCGTTCACAAGAGCCTTAGGTCTCGTATCGCGCCTGAGGACACCAAGCGCACGTAAAAATCAGCCAAGCCCACCGAGAAAAGACTTGCCCACGCGAACAGCATGTGGCGTTCATTCAGGAAACTTAGGCCGCGCCACGTGGAATGACGTTCGCGTCCAAATGTTGCACAGGAAAAACAGTCGAGCTTTCCGCCGGCAAGGTGACGCAGCGAATGACAGGAAAACAAATACAGCGTCAGCAGGATGACATTCACCAGCAAGACAATCGAACCCACGCCTACCCCGAAGCCGTTGTCAAAAAAGAAGCCGCGGATCGCATCATGCCAGAGAAACGCGATGAATATCACCGCCAGATAAAGAAAATAGCGGTGCAGGTTCTGCAGGATGAAAGGGAACTTGGTCTCGCCGAAATACTTGCGCCCAGGTTTTTCGGCAATCGCGCAACCCGGAGGATCAAGAAAGAAAGCGCGGTAGTACGCCTTGCGGTAGTAGTAGCACGTGGCCCGGAACCCCAGCGGCCCACCCAGAATCAGCAATGCCGGAGACAATTTCCACCAGTGGTGATGGGCATCAATCAGCGGCGAGTAGAACGGAGAGAGATACGGGCCCCATTGGTAATACGCGCCCTCGAACGCCCGCCAGGTTGCGTAGGCGGAAAATATTAGGAGTACGGCCATCACCGGCAGGATCTCGGGCCACGGCTTGGGCGCCGACGGGTTATTGCTTTGAACCTGTGAAGCAGACGCCACAGTTCCTCCACTGGCCGACCAGGAACACGCAGAAATCACAAAACCGAGATTATAGTCTGCCGCGAAGCCGAAGTGAGTTGAAAGATTGGTTTCGGTGGCTCACAAGCATTGTTTAGTGAGCGCCTCGCAGTCTTGCGCGGCATCGGCAACTCATTGTCTCAAACTCGTCCGTGACATATATTGTTCGTTCCTGCCTAGTTGCTGTGGGGCCGAACAAAGACGACCTTTTCTCTGGAGGTGTCAAATGCCTGCGCTGACTCGCCGTGAGTTGTTACGCTCCGGAGCCGCACTTTCAGCTTCCTCACTTGCCGCAGGCCCATTCGTGACTCGCGCTAACGCGTTGCTGGCAGCGTATCCCGAAGCAGCGTCGGCTGAGGCTTTGGCGGCAATTGCTCCACGCGAGCATCTGCTCCTTGATTTCGGCTGGAAATTTCAGTTCGGTCACGGCAGCGATCCCGCGCGCGATCTGGGCTTGGGCAGCAGCCAAAGCGATTTTGCCAAGACCGGCGACTTCAAATTTGCCACCGATAAATTCGACGATTCGAAATGGCGCTCCTTAAACCTGCCGCATGACTGGGCAGTCGAGTTGCCGTTTGTACGCGACGAGAGTCTTCAGAGCCACGGGTATAAGCCTCTGGGTCGGACCTATCCCGAGACCAGCGTGGGCTGGTATCGTCGCAGCTTTGACATTCCTGCGAGCGATCGTGGCCGCCGCATCGTACTCGAATTTGACGGCGCCTTTCGCGATGCGCTGGTTTTCGTCAACGGCTACTTCTTGGGTCGCAACAACAACGGCTACGCGCCGTTTCGCTTCGACTTCAGCGACTTTGCCAACTATGGCGGCAAAAATTACGTTGTCGTGCGCATGGACGCGAGTTTTGGCGACGGTTGGTTTTACGAAGACCGCTGAGGCCGCGTCGCAGCAGATCGCCGCCGATTCTTCCGCCGCATTCCTCGCCAGCGCAAGATTGCTCAACCCCGCATTGTGGTCGCCGGAGGCTCCGAATCTTTACTCCGCGCTCGTTACCGTCGAGTCCGGCGGCAAGACGCGGGACGGCGAGCGCGTGAGCTTCGGCGTGCGCACCGTTGCATTCGATGCCGACAAGGGCTTCTTCCTCAATGGCAAGTCCGTCAAGATCAAAGGAACCTGCAACCATCACGACCATGCCGGAGTCGGCGCGGCGCTGCCAGACCGCCTGCAGTGGTACCGCGTAGGCCTGCTGAAGGACATGGGATCGAATGCGGTGCGCACCTCGCACAACATGCCTACGCCGGAGTGGGTGGAGGCTTGCGATCAACTCGGCATGATGATGATGTGTGAGACCCGCTTGATGAGTTCGAACCCCGAGGGTCTGGCGCAGCTCGAACAGATGATCAAGCGCTATCGCAACTCCCCGGCCATCATCATCTGGTCCATGGGCAATGAGGAATGGATCATGCAACAGACCGAACAGGGCGAACACGTCGTGGCCACCATGGTCGAGCGCAGTCATGAACTCGACCCCACGCGGCTCTGTACAGCGGCAGTGAACGGCAACTGGGGCAAAGGTGTTTCAAAATCGCTGGATGTTGAAGGGCTCAACTACAACCTGCATGACATCGATGCCTACCGCAACTCCCATCCCAAGCAGCCGCTCATCGGTTCGGAAACCGCGAGTACGGTTTCCACGCGTGGCATCTACCAGACCGACAAGTTGCGCAACTGGGTCAGCGCTTACGATGTGAACCATACTTCATGGTCTGAACTGGCCGAGGAATGGTGGAAATTCTACGCCGCGCGCGAATGGCTTCCGGGTGGTTTTGCCTGGACTGGCTTTGACTATCGTGGGGAGCCGACGCCCTACGGCTGGCCGTCCATCAACTCGCAGTTCGGAATCGTGGATATGTGCGGGTTCCCTAAAGACAACTACTTCTACTACAAGACCTGGTGGGGTCAGGAGTCGGTGTTGCATCTGTTTCCGCACTGGAACTGGGAGCAGCGGGAGGGCGAGATCATCCCTGTCTGGGTGCATTCCAATCTGGATGAGGTCGAACTGTTTCTGAACGGCAAGAGTCAGGGCAGCCAGAAGGTGCAGCCGCTCACCCATCTGGAGTGGAAGGTGAAGTACGAACCCGGCGTGATTGAAGCTCGGGGAAGCAAGAACGGGAAAGTTGTGCTGACCGAGAAGCGCGAGACTACCGGCAAACCGGAATCCATCGTACTCACGGCTGACCGGACTGAGGTTGACGCCAACGGCGAGGACATCGCGATGGTTCGCGTGGAGGTTCACGACAAAGAGGGCCGCCAGGTCCCCACCGCAGATAACGGGATCAGCTTCAAAGTAACCGGCGACGGCGCCCTGATCGGCGTGGGCAACGGTGATCCCAACTGCCAGGAGTCGGACAAGGAGCCCAAGCGCAGCCTGTTCAACGGCCTGGCGCAAGTCATTCTGCAGGCGAGCAAGATTCCCGGCAAGGTCGTGCTTGAGGCCTACACGGAAGAGTGGCCGGGCCCCAAGCTGCTTTCGGCTACTCTCACGATCACGACCCGGAAAGTGGAGCCGCGGCCGGCCCTTTGAACAATGCTGATGGGTTTGTCATCCTGAGCGAAGTGGCATGATTCGCCTACGCGAATTATGCCGCGCAGTCGAAGGACCCCTAGCAGCAAACACAAACCCAGGCGCGGAAGGGAGTTCTCACAATGCATTCTCGCGGCATCATCTTACGAACTATTGGCATCGCCCTGTTCTGTCTCACGGGTTGTGCTCACCCGTTTGGGTACCACGACCCTCCGCCTTCGTACATCCCTCGTCCCGGCTGGACGCTCACCTGGAGCGACGAATTCGACCAGCCCAACGGCTCGCCTCCTGATCCGACCAAATGGAAGATTGAAACCGGCGGCAACGGCTGGGGCAACAACGAACTGGAGTACTACACCGCCCGTCCGCAAAACCTGCGCGTCAGTAACGGAAACCTGGAAATGATCGCGCTCAAGGAATCTTACACCGGCCCCGACGGCGTGAGTCGCAACTACACCTCCGCGCGCCTGGACACTACCGGCAAATTCGATCAGGCTTATGGACGCTTTGAAGCGCGAATCAAAATTCCTTACGGACAGGGAATCTGGCCCGCGTTCTGGATGCTGGGCAATGACATGGAAAAAGTTAGCTGGCCCGGTTGCGGTGAGATCGACATCATGGAAAACATCGGCCGCGAGCCGGCAATCGCTCACGGTACAATTCACGGCCCGGGATACTCAGGTGGAAAGGGAATTGGCGCGCCCTACCCACTTGTCACCGGACGTTTTGCCGACGACTATCACGTGTACGCCGCCGAATGGGAGCCCAACCAGATCCGTTTTTATGTTGACGACCACTTCGTTTTTTGTGATTCTGGACTTAGCGATTGGCGGAGGATGGCCCGGCAATCCTGACGAGACGACAGTTTTTCCGCAGGCCATGCTGGTGGATTACGTGCGGGTCTATAAGAGAAATTGAATCAATGATCCAATACTATTGGAGTAAGCTTCCGGTTCCCCACGAAGCATTCGTGCACGAAGGGCTTAGTAAAGCGCTGCACCACATCCGATGGAATGCTGTCTTCCGTGAATTCCTCAAACTTGAATTGGATCGTTCCCCGAGGCTCGCCCTCAGGATTCACCGTTGCCACCACGTAGCCATATACGTTGGTTTTCGCGGCCTTGGCTTCGCTTGCTGCTGGAGGCAGCGGGTAGCGCTCCGCTCCCGCGGTTCCGACGATCCATCCCGGCAGCACGCCGCCGTTCGCCTTCCAGTACGGAGTGTTGAAAATCCCGTCCATAAAGTAGTGCGAGTGGCTGGAGAGCACGTACACAATTTTGTGCGCATCGTTCTGCATTTTCAGCAGCATGGCATAGACGCGCCGTCCGGTCTCGATCCCGCTCGGATACTCATTCATGCTGTGGTTGGCGGAGATGCTTTCCGGCAGCGCCTCATGCATTCCCACCACGATGGTTCGAATCGCGTTATCTTTTCGGTCGCGAGCCAGCACGCCCTCGATCCACTTCATCTGCGGCCCATCGAACTGATCTTTCGTCGCGTTATCCAGATAAATGAAGTCAATGCCGTCGCGCGTCCAGTGAAAGTAGGTTCTCGGCTGCATGGCTTTCGGATTGTCTTTCAATCTCTGCTTTTTCAGTTCCGGCCGGTCCAGGTATTCGCGAAACTGATGGACAAACGCTTCTCTGGATTTCGGCGGCGTGGTTTCATGGTTGCCGATACCCAGAAAAAAGGGCACATCTCCCCAGGGCTTGATCTGGTTTTCGGTAAAGTCGCTCCATGCGCGGTTCTCGTAGTCGGCGAGGTCGGTGGGCTTGTCCGTGACGGCGCTCTCCTGCAGGAAATCCTGGTCGGGGGCGGAAATCTTGCGCAGGTCCCCTAGATGCCAGTAGAAAGCGACGTTGTGCTTGATCGCATCTGCTGCGACAGCGGGCATGACCACATCGCCGCAGTTGCGGGAATCTCCGGAAACCGCGAACGTCCAGGTCTCAGAAGAGCCCTTGGAATCCGCCGCATAAATCGAGGGAGGAAGAATTAAAACCAGAGCAATACCAAGGACGAATTGTTTTGCGTGCATGCGTCTTCCGCCACCCTTATAAAAGATATTCCCAGGTGGTTAGTGTAACCTTTTCTATTAGCGCGAATCTTCACTGGCATGTGGAAGTTGTTTATGCGCGGAATTTCTCGACGAATCGCGGTTGGAGCCATGGCAGGACTGCTGATCACCCTTTTGAGCAGTCCAAGCCCCGGTGAATCCGCAACTGCAAAGCCAGTTCTGGTTGAGCTGTTCACCTCTGAAGGCTGTTCCAGTTGTCCTCCCGCCGACGCCCTGCTCCGCACTTTGGACAGCACCCAGCCAGTGTCCGGAGTTCAGTTGATCGTGCTGGGCGAGCACGTGGACTACTGGGACGACCTGGGATGGAAAGATGCATACTCTTCGCACGCATTCACCGTCCGGCAGCAGACTTACGCCGATCACCTGCGTCTGGCCAGCCCCTACACGCCGCAGATGGTTGTAGATGGAAATCTCGAATTCGTGGGAAGTGACCGCCAACGGGCGAATCAGGCCTTTGAAAAAGCGCGCTCTCTTCCAAAGGTCACGGTCCGAATTTCATCCGTGAAGATCGAAAACGGAAAGTTGCGCGCGCACATTGAAACTGATCCTCTGCCATCGCAGGCAGAAGTATTTATGGCCCTTGCGCTCGATCATGCGCAGTCGCAGGTCCTCCACGGCGAAAATGGAGGTCATCGTCTGGAACATGTCGCGGTGGTGCGGAACCTCACCAGCATCGGGAAAACAAAAAAGGGAGAAGCTTTCTCGCGGGATGTGAGCCTTGCCGCAGACTCGTCCGGCGTCCCGTACCGGCTGGTCGCGTTCGTGCAGGAACCGAACCAAGGAAAAATCCTCGGCGCGGCCGTCGAACGCCTAAAGTAGCTTCTCTCTGCGACCTTGGCGTGTTCCTGGCGTTCTGTGCGGTTACAGGCTTTCGATTCCCTTAGACAGCAGCCTCTGCTGGTTCACGAAGCAAGGCTTCAGGCTCATCTTCTGCGAGCCGCACATGCCGCTTCGCCACCAGCATGTAAATCGAGGGCACCACAAACAGCGTAAACGCGGTCCCGATGATCATGCCGCTGACCAGCATGATACCAATACTGTTCCTCGCGCCCGCGCCCGGCCCCGTGGCGAAGACCAGCGGCAGGTGGCCAAATACAGTAGCTGCGGTCGTCATTAGGATTGGGCGCAATCGTGTGCTGGCCGCCTCAGTGACCGCGTGGAGCTTGTCTCTTCCTTCTTCCTGCAAGTGGTTAGCGAACTGAACGATAAGGATTCCATTCTTCGATATCAGACCGACCAGCGTGATCAGTCCCACCTGGCTGTAGATGTTGAGGGTGGTCAATCCGAGGAATGAAAACATCAGCGCCCCGGCAAGGGCCAGCGGCACCGATCCCGCCAAAATGATGAACGGATCACGGAAGCTTTCAAACTGTGCCGCGAGCACCAGATAGATCAGGATTCCCGAGAGCATGAAAGTGCCGAGAAACTTGCTGCCCTCAACCCGAAGCTGGCGCGATTCGCCGGCGTAGTCCACAGTAAAGCCCTGGGGCAGTGTTTTCTTGGCCTCGTCTTCCAGGAACGTCAGCGCCTTGTCGAGCGGCACCGGTGGCGGAATTACGCCCTGAATGCGCACCGCGTTGAGCTGCTGAAATTTGTTCAGCGAGCGTGGCTCGGTTGTGGTCTTCAGGGTAGCGAAGGTTGAGAGTGGGACCAGCTTGTCGTTCGACCCCTTGACGTAGATCTGCGCCAACTGATCTGCAGTCAAACGCTCTACCCGCTTTACCTGGGGGATCACTTTATAGCTCCGGCCCTGGATGCTGAAGCGGTTCACGTAATTCCCGCCGAGAAGGGTGGAGAGGTCCTGGCCTGCCTGGCTCAGGTCAACTCCTTGAGAGCGGAGTTTGTCGCGGTCAAAGACCACCTCGGTTTGCGGCTGATCGAACTTCAGGTCCACGTCGGCGAAGATGAAGATCCCACTGGCCATTGCCTTCTGCACTATTTGGCCCGCTAGCTCGGCGAGTTGCTGCGGTTCTGCCGACGACGCGATCACAAAATCAACCGGGAAATTTCCGGCGCCGGGCAGTGGTGGTGGCGTCAGCGGAATCACCCGAACGCCCGCAATCTTTGACAGCGGGCCGGTTGATTCGACCAGAAGCTGTTGCGCTGTTTTCTTCCGCTGACTCCATGGCTTAGTGACCATGCCGCCGAAGCCGCCGCTCGGAGTCGTGATCTGGAAGATACTTTCGCTCTCAGGGAACGAGCGATACACGTCGTAAACTTCCTGGGTAAACAAGTTGGTTTGGTCAATGGTGGCGTTGGCCGAAGACTGAATGACCCCGAAAACCACTCCTTGGTCCTCGGCCGGCGCCAGTTCCCGTTGCGAAAACATGTAGAACGGAACGATTAACAGCAGCACAATCGCCCACAGCGTAAGGACGACCGGACGGTATCGAAGCGTTCCAGAAAGCGTCCGCGTGTAACCGTTACGAACGCTATCGAAGCGGCGGTTAATCCAACCCGCGAAGCCGCGCTCACTGGCTCCCTCGCGCAGAAGCCGCGAGCCCATCATCGGTGACAGGGTGAGGGCCACTATGCCGGAGACAAGCACTGCGCCAGCCAGGGTGAACGCGAACTCGCGGAACAGCGCGCCAGTCAATCCGCCTTGAATAGCTACAGGTGTGTACACCGCCGCCAGCGTAATGGTCATGGCGATGATCGGGCCTACCAGCTCACGGGCCGCGTCTATGGCAGCATGGAACGGGGACTTGCCTAGGTGAAGGTGACGCTCCACGTTCTCCACCATTACGATGGCATCGTCCACCACCAGGCCCACCGAGAGCACGATCGCAAGCAGGGTGAGCAGGTTGATGGTGAAGCCCGCGGTGAGCATCAGGAACACCGCCCCGATCAGCGAGATCGGAATGGCAACAACTGGAATGAGCACTGAACGGAACGAACCGAGAAATAGGAAGATGACGACGACGACGATCAGCAGCGTCTCAGTGAGGGTGTGGAGCACTTCGTTAATGGCGTCCTGAATGTACGCAGTTGAATCGTACGGGACTCCTAGCTTCATTCCCGCCGGGAGTTGGGCGTTGATTCCTGGAAGAGTCGCGCGCACATTCTTGATCACTTCGAGCGAATTAGCCGTGGGCAGAACCCAAATGCCCATGAACGTGGCCGTCTCGCCATTAAAACGAACGTCCTGGTCGTAGTTCTCGGCGCCCAGCACTACGTCCGCAATCTCGCCCAGGCGCACCACCACACCGTTCTGTTGCTTGACCACCATCTGGCGGAAGTCTTCCGCAGTTTTCAAATCCGTGTTCGCCACCAGGTTTACTGAAACCATGGAGCCTTTTGTGCTTCCCAGGGCGGAAAGGTAGTTGTTCTTTGAGAGCGCGTCGTGCACGTCGGAAGGAGACACATTGCGCGCTGCCATCTGGTCCGGCTTCAGCCAGATCCGCATGGCGAAGGTGCGGTTGCCGAGAATGTCAGCCCGCTGCACACCACTGACCGCGCTCAGCTTGGGCTGCACCACCCGAGTCAGATAGTCGGTAATCTGATTCTGATCGAGATCGGCGGAAGAGAAGCCGATGTACATGGCAGCAAACTGGGTGTCGGCGGTTTCCAGTTCGATGATGGGAGCTTCAGCCTCCGGAGGCAAATCATTGCGCACCTGGGCCACTTTCGCCTGGACCTGAGTGAGCGCTGCGTTGGTGTCATAGTTGAGCTTCAGGTGCACGCTGATCGTGCTCAGCCCCTGCGCGCTGGTTGACTCCATGTAGTCAATTCCGTCAGCGCTGGCAATCACCCGTTCCAGCGGCGTAGTGATAAAGCCGCGAACCAGATCGGCATTCGCGCCGACGTACACTGTCGAAACCGTGACCACCGCTATATCGCTGCGCGGATACTGGCGCACGCTCAACGAGCGAATGGCCTGCAGCCCCGCGATCAGGATCACCAGGTTGACCACAATCGCAAGCACCGGCCGCTTGATGAACAGGTCCGTTAACTTCATTCTTAAGTGTCCTCAGGCTTGGGCTTCGGGTTATTTGGCGGTTGTATCTTGTTATTGATTTGCACTGCAGCGCCATTGCGCAGCTTGAACACTCCTGAGGTCACCACCTCATCCCCCGGGTTCACGCCAGAGACGACCGCTACCTGATCGCCACGCGAGCCCTCAACTTTTACGAACTGCTGACGCACCCCGCGGTAGATCTTGCCCTTGGGATCGGTAAGGTCGGTGACCACAAAAACCGAATCGCCGTAGGGAGCGTAGTTGATTGCAGACGCCGGCAGAGAGACCACTTGTCGGCTCGCGCCCAGCACTACCTGCACCTGAACGAACATGCCAGGACGCAGCTTGCCTTGGGGATTAGGAAGAGTCGCCTGCACCTGAATGTTCCGCGTGGCCTCGTTTATAACTGAGTCAACCGCCGTCACCCGGCCATTAAATGTGGCACCAGGGAGGTCGTCACTCGTAACCCGAATCGTCCGGCCAGCCAGTGACTGTGCGGAAGTCTGCTGTGGCACCCCGAAGTTCACGTAAATAGGATTCAGCGCCTGCAGAGGAACGATGGCCTGTCCAGCTGCCAGGTACTGCCCCAGATTGATCTGGCGCAGACCCAGGACTCCGGTAAACGGCGCACGGACTGTCTTCCGCTCAATGGTCGCCTGAATCTCTCCCACCTGCGCTTCTGTCGCTTTCTGTTGGGCGCTGGTGTTGTCGTACTCTGTGCGAGCCGTGACCCCTTGTTTGACCAGCTCCTGAGTCCGGTTGAAATTGATGCGGGCCAGATCGCGCTGTGCCTCGGCGGCGGCCAGCTGCGACCGCTCCTGGCGAGTATCAAGCTCAACCAGTACGTCGCCGGCACGGACCGGCTTGCCGGACTCGAAATTGATCCGAGCCACCGTGCCAGGCAGGTCCGCACTTACCGTCACTCCCTGAATGGCTGCCGCCGTGCCGATTATGTTTAGGGTTGAAGGCCAGGTCTCACGTGCAGCGACAATCGTCGTAACCGCGTCCGGGGGCGGTGCGAAACTTCCGCCCTGCGCGATGGCCGTCGCGATCTGCCGGTACTTCACAAATCCCAGGCCCGCGACGAGTGCTATCACCACCGCCAGCATCAGGATCATCCGCTTTAGCATGGTTTCCTCTTAATTCCTTGGCCAGGTAGGCGAAATGCTTGCCCCACTGCCTAACACTGGATTCGCTTACCTGCCGCTAAATTCGATGTCAGGCCGCTTGGACAAACTCGCAAAATTCAGCAGACAAAACATCAGGTTGGAGACCCAGGGCGGAACGTACCTGGATCGGTAGATTACGACGATGCAACTCCGGATTCAAATTTCCTTTAGCCACTGGACGAGCTGGTTAAGCCCGACGGGCCCCCTTTGCCCCGAACATTCCCGGGTAATTGAAATCCCAATCCACCCATCCCTGCCGAAGGAAGCTCTCAAATCAGACGCAACGTCATCCAGGCAGGAGCACATATACTTCTTGCCAGTCTGCTAAATTGTTGACCTATGAAGCCTTCCCGCAGCTTCGCCAGTGACAACAACGCCGGGGTCCATCTCGAGGTTTTGAAGGCAATCACCGCCGCCAATCAGGGACACGTTGTCGGATACGGAGATGACCCCTACACCGATTCCGCCGTGCGCCAGTTCAAACGCCATTTTGGAGACGATGTCGAAGTGTTTTTCGTATTCAACGGAACCGCCGCCAATTGCCTGGGCTTGAAGGCACTCACCAATTCCTACCACGCGGTCATTTGCGCCGAGGCTGCTCATATTTATGTGGATGAATGCGGCGCTCCGGAAAAGTTTACCGGCTGCAAGCTGATCCCGATTCACTCCCAGGATGGAAAGCTAACCGTAGAAGCAGTTCGCGACGCATATCACGGTATTGGAGTCGAGCACCACGTGCAGCCGCGGGTAGTCGCCATCACTCAATCGACGGAAGTAGGCACTGTCTATAAAGAAGATGAGGTTCGCCGGTTGGCGGGTTTTGCTCACGAACGCGGTATGTTTCTCCACATGGACGGAGCCCGCATCGCCAACGCGGCAGCGTCCCGAGGTCTCGGCTTGCGCCAGGCCACTCGCGATCTCGGCGTGGACGTGCTTTCTTTCGGAGCTACCAAGAACGGAGGTATGGGATCTGAGGCAGTCGTTTTCTTTGATCCGAAGTTGGCTGCTGACTTCAAGTTCTACCGCAAGCAAGGAATGCAACTGGCCTCCAAGATGCGATATCTGTCCGCTCAGTTCGAGGCCTTGCTTAAGGACGGGCTTTGGCTCCGTAGCGCCCAGCACGCCAATCGCATGGCACAAACGTTAAAGCGGGAGTTAAGCAAGATTCCGCAAGTAAAGGTCGCGTATAAAGTCGAAGCCAATGGTGTTTTCGTTAAACTCCCCCGCGGCGTCATCCGGAAACTGCAAAAGCGCTACTTCTTTTATATGTGGGATGAAAGGCAGTCCATGGTTCGCTGGATGTGCTCATGGGATACGACCGAGCAGGATGTGAAGCAGTTTGTGGAGTTCTTGCGCCGTAGCCTGTGACGCTGAACTTGAGGCGCCTC
>WNFD01001822.1_pt1 | contig 21430 bp, 17 predicted proteins | sample 5400491 | NCBI WGS metagenome assembly WNFD01 (sample SAMN13153343, study PRJNA577476) | soil metagenome | isolation source: 120 cm saprolite under Douglas fir tree site 2 hole 2 replicate 2 | place: USA:California | collected 2015-04-18
ATTACTACGACCAGCAAAGCTCGACCATGGAGATCGTGAATCTGCTGAAGAACCAGCCGCAGATTTTTGGCAGCTTCAGCCAGTTCATCGGCGACTGCAAAGGCGGCACTCTCCCGGAATATAGTTTTGTCGAGCCTTGCTACAACGATCATCCCGGCCCCGGCGGCGGTGAAGTCCTGGCATCGGATCAGCATCCGGACCACAACGTTCAGGAGGGCGAGAGGTTCATCGCCGTGATCTACAATGCTATTCGAACGAATCCCGATCTCTGGAAAAGCACCGCTCTCTTGATCGTTTACGACGAGCACGGCGGAATCTACGACCACGTTGTGCCGCCTCAGGTCACGCCGGATGGCTATTTCGCTGATCCGGGCAACACGGGAACGGGGGAAACTTTCAATTTCGACCGCCTGGGCATTCGTGTCCCCGCGATTCTTGTGTCCCCGTACATTCCCAGGGGAACGGTTGTCCCCGGCACCGAGGCTGGAGCCAACGCGCGCATCTTTGAACATGCCTGTATCCCCGGAACCGTCACCAATTTCTTCCTCAGGGGCGACGCCAAGCGCACCGTTCGCGAGAAAAACTCCAGCTCATTTCTCGATTTACTTACCGACCAGATGCGCCCCGATTCCGATGTCCCATTTTTCAATCTTGGAGGATAACGATGGCCACGCCGACCAATGCAATCTTTGTTCCCCGGACCGAGAAGGGCGCCTACAACCATGACCGGCCTGCCGGCAAGCTTCTTCAGTCTCAGACCTTGCACTTACGCGAAGCTCTGTTTCAGCATTTGAAGGAGTTGTCGGCCGTCCTTGCCATCGAACTCAGCTCGTTGAAAACCGAAGGCGAAGTCAGCGCCTACGTTCACAAGGCTACGGCTCTTCTCCATACTCACGCCCGCCAACCCACAGGAAAGTAAAGGAGGCTTCGTGCGACGCATCGTCTTTGTTCTGATTTTGTTCGCGGCAGGAACCGCGCGGGCGCAGCAGGATCCCAGCGCGCAGAATCCTCCGCGCATCGACAGTCCCAGTGAAATGGACAAGCTGAAGGAGAGTTGTTTCAACTTCAAAGGCATTCCTGGTTGCGCGGAAGAGCTTTTCATGGGGAAACCCATTCACATCGCCGTCGGCAGCATCGCTCCCCAGAACGGATTTGGCGCCGGCCTTGCCTACGTGGGGCACAAGACCACGGAAACTTGGCGAACCAGTTGGAATGCTGACGCAGTCGGTTCCATCAACGGATCGTGGCGCGCCGGTTTCTACCTCAAATTCGTCCACACGCCCAATAGGCCCATCACTGTCGGTTTTGGGACGCCCACCGCCGCTGCTAAGAAAAATGTCACGGAACTCCAGGAACACTCCGTCATCAATTTGTATGCGCAGGCGATTTCGCTGAACAAGCTCACCTACTTTGGTTTGGGTCCGGCGACCATCGAGGCAGGCCGCTCCTTCTATGGAATGACCCAGACCATCGTGGGTGCTAGCGCGGTGAAGCCCTACGAACGGCTGTATGCCAGCCTTTACGGCGAAATCAACGGCCGCTTTGTTAGCCTTCGCCCGACTACGGGCGAGCCGAGTCCTTCTATCGGAACCCTCTACACCGAAGCGACTGCTCCGGGCCTGACCAGCCAGCCTGGAACAATTCAGCTCGGCGAAGGCATTCGCATTCGGCCCGTGTACTTCGATGATTTTCTGCGCCTGAACTACAACCTTGCCTATCAGCAATTTTTCACGCCGGCAAACTCCACGTTTTCTTTCCAACGGTTGACGGCCGATCTGTCCCACGAGTTCGCTCTCTACAAAAAGTCGACGCGCAACCTGATGCCTCGGGACAACAATCCCAACGGACCCGACGAATGCCCCGCGCCCAGCGATCCGCGTAACCATCCCTGCAAAGCCATCACCCGCGACCGTGAAGGAAGTGTTGGGCTGCGCTTCTTTCTCGCCGCTTCCATGACCCCGGGAGGCAACGTAGTGCCTTTTTACTTTCAACCGACTCTCGGCGGCGTGGACATCAATGGCAATCCTTCGCTCGGCAGCTACCAGGATTTTCGTTTTCGCGCTCCCAACGCCATGTTTTTTCGCCAGAGCTTTGAGCACTCCATCTGGGGACCGCTGGGACTTTCCTTCCTGGTGGATGAAGGGAAGGTTGGCTTGACCCGTGGTGATCTGGGATCGAATCCCTGGATTCACAGCTTTGCGTCTGGTCTCACTCTGCGCGCCGGAGGCTTCCCCCAGGTCTTCCTGCTCTTTGCTTGGGGCGGCAACGAAGGCACGCACACGATCGCCAACGTAAACACTTCGTTGCTCGGTGGTTCCGCGCGCCCATCCTTGTATTAGCGCGCCTCTCAGACGAACTCCGCCGGAAATCTCGGCTTAAGGTTCATTTTTCAGTTGATTCTTAATTAACCTGTGCTATACTTATCTCCAGGTAAAACTGCGTACCTTTATTTGACGACGCGGCCTGTTGCAGCGCCCAAGTCGCGCCTAGCGCACTAACTTTCTGACTCATCCCTTTTCTTTTGATCGACTTGCGAATTGCCCCCGCCTTTGGGGGAATGCTGGGCCCTTTAGAATCAATCAGCTACAAATTGCAAATTTTGTAAGCCCTTTGTTTTGATATTCATACAAATTGACGGGGGGTGTACCCCCCTCAGAAAAATCAGCTCACAATGAGATTCAGGCCAGTCGGTGGGGGCTGAACGCAAGTCGCGGTCTGGGCGGCAAACGGGTAGCTCATCAGAGTCTTTGAAAACCGAATCGGATTCGCGATTCTCTTCGCCGTGCCGATGGACGGGTGCTCGAGCTGTAGGCATCGAGAATTGTTTCCAAGGCCAGATTTTAGCCGACATCGGCTCCGTCAGCGCCTTCGCAGTGACGGATAGCGATACGGTGTCACGCCCTGGCCCTCTTCAATCGTCACAATTTGGTTGGCGGCGAGATCATGAATCACTTCGCGCGCGCCGCTTGGCCAGGTGATCTCCATCGTGTCTACACGCGCATGTTTTCCAAGTCCAAAATAAATCCTCGGATCTTGCGCCGAACAATAACTCATTCCACCCTTCGCCTGGTCGTGGCTCACGAAGTCTCCAGCAATTAATTTGACCGCCGCGCCAATCGCGTCGCGGTTACTCTTTGTGCCGATCAAATGCACCCCCAGCCAGTGATTCTGTCGTGCGTAAGGCCGCGCTCCGCCATCATTATGAAAAAGCTGCGCGTCCTCCCCATTATTGTTCACCAAAAAATCGAGCCAGCCATCATTGTCGTAGTCGCCGACCGCAAGACCGCGCCCTACGCGTGGCGCGCGAAACCCCGCGTCTTGTGTTTTTGTCGCATCGACAAATCGCCTGCCGCTGATGTTGCGATACAGTTTCTTCTCTTCCGCGTATGCAACGCTCGGATGATACAGCGCAATATTGTCGAGGATATGGCCGTTGATCACCAAAAGATCCCGCCAGCCGTCGTTGTCGAAATCAAAAAATCGCGCCCCAAAGCTGCTGTTCAGAGAATTCGTCTGGCCGAGCCCCGAGGGAATTGTGGCATCGAGAAAAGTTCCGTCTCCGTTACCGCGATAGTAGCGATTCAGTTGGAAATCGAGATGGCTCACGTATAGGTCATACAAACCGTTATTCCGCACGTCGGCGGCGTCGGCACTCATTCCCGCTTCCGGCTTGCCTTCTTCGCTGAACCCCGCGCCGCTTGTATAGCTCACATCGCGAAAAGTTCCATCGCCATTATTCAGGTACAGAAAATTTCTTTGCGTGTCATTGGCGATGAAAATGTCGGGCCAGCCGTCGTTGTTCAAATCTGACAGCAGCACCGCCAGGCTTTTGCCATCGTTGTTCACAAGTCCCGCTTTTCTTGTCACGTCGGTGAACGTGCCATCGCCGTTGTTGTGATACAGCCGCGGCGAGCTGCCGGAAAAACTGTCCGGATGACAGTACGCGCGGTAGCCCGGCTTGTTCTCGCCGCAGGAAATCGGATGGTCCGTGTCGAATTGCACGTAATTCGTCACCAGCAAATCGAGTTTGCCGTCGCGGTCGTAGTCGAACCACCCCGCAGCCGTGGCCCACGCGCTATCGTCGCCCACGCCCGCTTTCGCCGTCACATCTGTAAACGTGCCGTCGCCATTGTTGTGATAAAGCACCGAATGCCGGTACCCGGTCATGTAAATGTCTGGATAGCCGTCGTTGTCGAAATCGGCCACGGCCACGCCAAAGAAAAAAGTTCCGTCTGTCCGGATTCCTGCTACCTGCGTCACGTCGGTAAATGTGCCGTCGCCATTATTTCTGTAGAGCGCAGGCTGCGGTGGCTTCTCGGGATGAAAAAATGGCGTGTAACCGCTGTTCACAAAGAACGCGTCGAGGAAGCCATCGCGGTTGTAATCGATCCACGCCACGCCCGCGCCCATCGTTTCCAGATAAAGCTTTTGGCCCGAAGCCGCGCGCTCGTGATGAAAGTGAATCCCCGCTTGCTTGGTAACGTCATGGAATTGCACGCCGAACGGATTGGCCTGCACGTAACTCGGACGAGCGCGTGAAGCATCCGTCTTTCGCGCGTCCTGTGCGCCATGCACTTGCACTTCCAGCGATGCGCCAGGCAAGAGTAGCAGCGCTGCCGCTGCCGCCAGGGCATGCACGGCTCGATCGAGTTTTTTCTTAGTGCGTTTCATGCGTTGTGGCCCAGATGATAGCACCTGGTGGCCGCGCATATTATGGATGCATTGCAGCAAGAAATTGCCGCGCACGAACACAGTCTAGGGTCTCGCTTTGTTCTTCCGCAGCCGCGCGGAGCAAACTTTACTTTTGCCTTGACCTTCTGCGATGAGAACGCTAGCCTACGCCCAGTTTTCAGTATGGGGTGCTGGTTCTGAGGCGCAATGTAGATCATTCGAGTTGGCGGCGTCCCGAGCGCGTCTCGGTTGTTATGTTTTGCTCGATGCCTGGTGTATTTGCGATGCTTGCGAACCGCAGATCGAAAGATTCCGCGACTTTTTTGTTTCACGCTTCAAACCAAATACACGGAAATGGAGACACGTCCAGCCAGAAACGGTTGGGAGTTTGTCTTGCCATCTGAGGGGGGGACGAGAATGAAAGTGACGAGTCTTCTGAAGGTGTTGTTTATCATTATCGTGGCGCTTGCCGCGACCGCAATCGTGGCTGCGCAGAGCTTGGAGCGTGGCGCAATCCGCGGCGTTGTGTATGACACATCGCATGCCGCTGTGGCTGGAGCAAAGGTCACGCTCAGCAATCCTTCCACCGGTATCCGCCGGGAACTGACCACGCAGGGTGATGGCAGCTATGCCTTCGAATCGATTTCCCCGGGTGAGTACACGATCGTCGCCGAATCCACGGGTTTCGCGGTCACCACGATCAAAGCCATTACCGTTAACGTCGGCGCTTCACTAAGTCTTGATATCACCATGCCGCTGAAATCCGCGCAGGAGAGCGTCACCGTCACTGCGGACGCCGTTGGCGTCGTGGACACGTCCACCGCGGGCATTTCGCAGTTGCTTGATGCCAAGAGCCTCGAGAGTCTCCCATTCCCCGGCCGCGACTACCGCGACCTCGCACAACTTACCCCGTCGGCACAGGTCGAACCCGGTCTGCGGGGGAACATCCGCCTGGGCGGCCAGCAGGGCGATTACACCGGACTGGTCATTGACGGCGCGGATACCACAAATAATTTCTTCGGCGAAAACTTCGGTTCGCTGGAAACGAAAAACTTGACGGTCCCGATCGAAGCGGTGCAGGAATTTCAGGTGGTTACCAACGGCTTTGCGCCGGAGTTTGGCCGCGCCACCGGAGGCCTTCTCAATGTCGTCACCAAGTCCGGCACCAACGATTGGCACGGCGAAGCCCACGAATACTACCGCGGCGGCGGCCTCAGCAAGGATGATGCTCTTCACAATCCTCCGAACATTGACTGGCAGCATCAGTTTGGCGGCTCCGCAGGCTTTCCCATCCACAGAGATCGCCAGTGGTTGTTCCTATCGACAGACATTCAGCGCAACAACGGGCCACTGACCACCAATCTTTGCCATGGAAACGCGGCCTGCAAGGCTGACGCGGGGCCCGTGATCGGGCCACTGAATGCGGGCAGCGGAGAGAGCCTTGGACCGGCTTGCGTAAGCGGTGCCGTGGGCATGAACCTCTTGCCGGCCTGCTACGGAGTGGCCAACTTGGGTGCGCTCGAGGGACCTCATCCCCAATTCCAGGATTTCTTCACGCTGCTTGGGCATTACGATTACCAGCTCAGCGCCGCAAACCACTTCAGCATTCGGGGACTCGGCACACGCAATCACACCAGGGGTTTCACCGGCGGGCACGGGCAGTCGGAAACATTTGACAGCATCGGCGACACGGAGGATTTCGTCAACCAAGGCATCAGCGGCGTCTTTGCTCTGACCACCGTTCTCGGCCGCAACGTCAATGAAATCCGCGCCAGTATCGAAGGCGAAACGCGCAAGCGGCATCCGATCTTCAAAGGCGCGCCGGAGGTGTTCATTGCTGGCCTAGGTGAATTCGGCCAGCGCTTCTATCTGCCGGGCAACAATGACAATGGAAAACTGCAAATCCAGGACAACTTTTCCTATGCGTTCGGCAAACACGACATCAAGTTTGGCGGCGATGTAGACTCCTTTGTGGATCGCAAAGATGTCTTCGCCGGATGGAGCGCAGGGAGATACAATTTCGGCAGTCTGACAGATTTCAACAACAACAATCCCAATTTCTATTTCCAAGGTTTCGGCTTGAACGGGCAAACGCCCTTCCAGGCCAACACCCTTCCCCCGGAATACCAAACGGGAATCGGCCTGTATGCGCAAGACAAATGGCGGGTCACGCCGCGCCTGACGGTCACCTACGGCGTGCGTTGGGATGGCACGCGGAATCCGCAGCCCTCTACGAAAATTCCTGGGCAAATGGTCTACGTCGGAGTTGGGCCGCTGGGCAGTGGCTCGAAGATCGCGCCCGTTCCGGAGAAGACTCCAAACGACTACCAGCAATGGGGTCCGCGCGTTGGTGCGGCGTGGAATACTGGAGGAAGCTCGCATCCAACTGTTGTCCGGGCAGCTTGGGGTTTGTACTACGCGCAGACGCCTACGATTTTCTTCCCAGCGGCCTCTAACGGAGGCGGTTCCAAGTCCACCACGCTGTTTTGCCCCACAGCCTTTGGGTGTGGGCCATCGAGCGGTTTCCCGTACACATTCCCGGGCAGTCTGAATGTGACCTCCGATGGGTTGTGCGCTTTCGGACCGCCCTTTATCGGGTGCCCAGCGATCACATATGCAGATCCCGCACTTCGCAATCCGCGCGTCTCCAACCTGACCACAGGTGTCGAGCACCGATTCGCAGGCGATTGGACGGTTTCCGCAAACTACGCTTTTATGCACTCGACACACTTGAAGACAGGCGGCTTTGCCACGTCAAACTGGCAGAGAAACCTGGTGCCAGTCGGGACCGACCAGTTCGGCCGGGCCATCATCGGAACCACAGGAACTACCGGGATACCCTGTCCTGCGAACGGAGTAGGGGTCTTTGGATTCTCACCTTTGCCGCTGGACTGCACGCTCACACCTTTCTCCGGCGCCGAGGAGCTTGCCAGTTTCAGCCGCGGAAATTACCACCAGTTCACGGCCAGCGTAGACAAGCGCTTCTCACACCGCTACCAGTGGTTCGCCAATTACACCTGGTCGCGCAACTTCAGCAACGATTCCAGCGAACGCGACACCGATACTTTCTTCGGCGGTCAGGATCCGTTTAACATCAATATTGACTACGGACGCAACGGACTGGACATCACCCACCAGTTTAAGTCGGGCGTCTCCGCAGAGCTGCCCTGGGGTGTTAATTGGAGTTCAAATTTTATCGCCCACAGCGGCTTGGCCTACCCAGCCTACTCATTGGTAGACATAAACGGCGACACGGTGATCAACCAGTTTTCCAACAACGATCGACCGGCGGTGCAACTGGGAAGCGGCAAGCCATTCCTGTTGACGCGGTATCCCGCCCGTCAACCCAACTTCTTTACCTGGGATATGCGAGTCAGCAAAGACTTCAAACTGGGCGAGCGTTATGGCATCCGGCTCGTCGCCGATATTTTCAACGTCACCAACCGCGGCAACCTCTACTCCAACCCGGACAATAGCGGCTTCATACCTGTGCCGGGGTGCACACCGATCGCGAATAGCGTCTCGATGAGCTGTCCACCACTGACGGCCATACCGACGCCTGGCAATACGCCGGGCTACCGGTTACTGGACGAAATTTCGCCCGGCAGCTCTCCGTTCGCCGCGCAGTTCGGCGTTCGTTTCAAGTTCTAGGGTGGTACGGCGGCGGGCTGTAGTTCTTTAACAAGAGCGATACATAAAGGCCGGAGGTGAAAGCCTCCGGCCTTTACTCTGTGCAGTCCCAGCTTGACGGCCACGCAAATCCACCGGAGGCACTTTCCCTATGTACGTATGAAAGTTGACCACTAGCTTCGTCGCAGTTTTTTGTTCTCGCGGCGCCTCATCCTCTTCTCTGGGTCCTCTGTGTTAATTCTTTTTCTTCATTTTTTTCGGAACGATTACTTCGCCGAGGGCTCTCTTGTAATCCGGATCGTCCGGCGCCAATTCCGCCGCCTTGCGAAACGCTGCCAGTGCCCGCTCTCGATCCTCGCGCTTCATGAAAATGCGCCCCATCTCAAAATAGGCATCCGACTCTTTGGGATTGATCTGTGCCACTTCCTCAAATGCCGCCAGCGCTTCGTCATCTTTGCCTTCGCTTTCGGCGATGACGCCCTCGACGTACAGAAAGTCCGGCTGGTACGGCTGGATCTCCAAAGCCCGCTCGATGGCCTCCCGGGCTTTGCCCGTCTCATGCATCGAGAAACAAATCTTGGCCTGCTGCGAATACGCAAAACCGTTCTTCGGATCTTTCTCCAGCGCCTGCTTGAGGAAATCGAGTGCTTCACTGAATTTGTTCCGACGCGCCAGCTCGTTGGCCTGCTCGTACAGGTGTTTTGATTGGACTTCATTCTCGGCCTGCCGCCGGTCGTTCTCGGAAGCTAGGACAAAATCGTCACGAGCTACTTTCGCGAGATCCGTTTTCCCCGTACAGTCGTATGCGTTGCCAAGCATAAACAATTCTTCGGTGCTGAGCGCCGGCGGGTTTTCGGCAGGCCGCAAGATGGCGGCTGCGCGCGCACATTGCTTCAGCCGGATCAAAATCTTCACCAGGAGCCTCCGCACCGGCAGGGAATCTGGGTGCGCTTCAAACGCTTTCTCTGCATCCGCGAGCGCCTCCTTATTCTTGCCGCCGTCTGCGAGGATTTGGGCGCGGAGAAGACGTGCTAGCTGGTCCGCACCATCCAGCGTCAGTGCTTTTTCAATTTGTCTGAGCGCTGCTTCCTTGTCCCCCTTTCCAAGACACGCAGTGCCCAGCATATCCCGCACGCTCCCATCCGTGGGAGCCAGAGCCACGGCCGCGCGCAGCGCCTCGATCGCTGCGTCAGATGATTCGGCTTCCATCTCGAAACTGCCAAGCGCTTTCAAGATAGAGACGCTCTTTGGATGATGTCTACGGGCGTCTCGCAGCAGCGTTCGCGTTTCGTCGACATTGTGCATTCGCTGGTACACTTCCACGAGTCCCAGTTCCCCTGCTTCGTTGCGTGGGGCAAGCTCCAGAGCTTTCCGGTAAACGGCGATCGCTTTGGGGTAGCGTTCTGTCTTGGCGAGAAATTGCGCAAACTCGAGATCGAGACTCAAATCGCGCGGCGTCTCCGCCATCGCTTGTTGGTACCTCCGAATGGCTTCTTCCGCGTCGTTTTTCGCCGCTGCCGCCCGCGCTTCCTGCCTGGAAACGGATGAGGTGTTCTGTCGAGCTTGCTTGGGCGACGATTGTGCGATTGAGAAAAAGGAAGAGGAGAAGAAGGCCAGCAAAAGTAAGAGTGTGATCGAATATTTTTTCATCGCGTAGCGTTACAATCGTGGACAACAGAATAAGTCTTTTCACTTGGCGGAAACAACTTCTGGGCTCCCCGTAGCAACACTCTTTTCAACTTACTTGCTTGCGCGTTGCGAATCCCTGACAATCTAAGGTTTAAAGATGCGTGTTTTTCCGCGCGTAGTGGCTGCCCCGTGCACTACAGGGAAACGAGAGAGATGACCGGTCAGGCAAGTTCGGTAAAGCGAATCGTCGCCTACTTTTCGATGGAGATTGCCTTGGAGAACGCCATGCCGAGCTACAGCGGCGGGCTCGGCGTCCTTGCGGGCGACACGATTCGCGCGGCCGCCGACTTGCGGCTGCCCATGGTGGCCGTCTCACTGCTCTACCGTAAGGGCTTCTTCACCCAGCGCCTCAGCGAAGACGGCTCGCAAACGGAAGAGCCGGTCGAGTGGCGCGTCGAAGATTTCTTGCAGGAAGAAACCGCCCGAGCCAATGTCTCCATTGAAAACCGCCGCGTCGAGCTGCGCTGCTGGCGCTACTCGGTGAAAGGCGTGCGGGGCTTTGAAGTGCCCGTTTATTTCCTCGACGCTGACCTTTCTTCGAATGCTGAATGCGATCGCAACCTCACCGGGAGTCTGTACGGCGGCGATTCCTATTACCGCTTGTGCCAGGAAGTTATATTGGGCATCGGAGGCGTGCGCATTCTCCGCGCGCTCGGTTACAACGACCTCACGCGCTACCACATGAATGAAGGACACGCGGCGCTGCTGTCTCTGCAATTGCTGACCGACGAGGCGGAAAAGGCAGGGCGCGAATCCATCCGCAAAGAGGACATCGAAAAAGTCCGCAGCAAGTGCGTGTTTACCACGCATACGCCGGTTCCCGCCGGACACGACCGCTTCCCGATGGAATACCTCACGCGCGTGTTTCCCGGCCAGACGGAGTTTCTCGATTTGAAGGATGCTACTTCCGCGGACCTGTTAAAACGTGTCTTGCAAGCTGACCAAAACTTTCCAGGCTTGCAAGAGGCAGCGAGGCGCGGCGCATCCTTGAACATGACCCAATTGGCGCTGGGACTGAGCACTTACGTCAACGGAGTCGCCAAGCAGCACGGCGAAACTTCGCGGCAGATGTTTCCGGAAGTTCCGATCGAGGCCATCACCAACGGGGTGCACGCCGGAACGTGGACCTCGGCTCCATTTCAGCAACTCTTCGACCGCTACGTTCCGTCCTGGCGAGAGGACAACTACAGTTTGCGCGGCGCGCTCGGCCTGCCGGCGGAAGAAGTGTGGGCGGCGCACCTGATCGCCAAGCACGATTTGCTCGAGACCGTTCGTGAGAAGACCGGCTTGAATTTCGATCCCGAGGTTTTCACGATTGGTTTCGCGCGCCGGGCAACGGGATATAAGCGCGCGGACCTGATCCTCTCTGATCTTGACCGGCTCCGGCAAATTGCCAAGAACGCCGGCCACTTCCAGATTATTTATGCGGGCAAGGCGCATCCGAATGACGGAGGCGGAAAGGACATCATTCGCCGCATTTTCCAGGCGAAAAAAGCCTTGCGGAAAGCGGTGCCGGTGGTTTTCCTGGACGACTACAATCTCGAGGTGGGCGGGAAGATAACTTCCGGCGTAGACCTGTGGCTCAACACACCGCAGTTTCCGATGGAGGCGTCCGGCACCAGCGGTATGAAGGCCGCACTGAACGGAGTGCCGAGTTTGAGCATTCTGGACGGCTGGTGGGTGGAAGGCCACATTGAAGGCGTCACCGGCTGGTGTATCGGCGAATCGCGACGCACCGTTGCGGGCAGTGCTCCCGCGGATAGCAAGACTGAAGCGCAATCCCTTTATGCCAAGCTGGAAGAGGTGATTCTTCCCATGTATTACAACGATCGCGCTAAGTTCCTGGCAGTCATGCAGCACGCGATTGCCATCAACGGTTCATTCTTCAACACGCAGCGCATGGTGCAGCAATACATCACCGATGCGTATCTGCGGTGAGGCGCGTTGGTGATTAAAAATCACCGGGCATCTGAAAAAAAACAGACTGGGAACGCGCGAGCGCGTCAACGTAGCCGCTTCTTGTACATGGCCATGCCGACGGCGGCATCCATTCCTATCATTTCTAGTGCCGCGATCTCGCGCCGCGTCTTGATGCCGCCGGCGGCAATGATCCGAAGCTGCGTTGCGTCGCGCAGCTTGCGAAACCATTCAAGGTTCGCGCCTGACATGGTGCCTTCGCGGTCCACATCGGTGCACAAAAATCCCGCGCAGAAGGGTTCGAGCTGCGCCATCACTTTTTCGGCCTCTAGCGCGATGCGCGTGCGCCAGCCGTGAATGGTGATGTTTTCCCCGGCGGTGTCGAGGGCGATGATGATTTGTTTCCGGTGAACTTTTTTCGTGAGCCGCCTGAGGAATGTGGCGTTCACTTTCCCGCTGTGGAACGCGGCGCTTCCAACTATGATTTGGCTTGCGCCCCATCCGGCAATTTCTAAAGCGCGAGCGATGGTTCGAATCCCGCCGCCGATGCGCACGTTCATTCCAAAATCATTTCGCGCTCTTTTGCAGACTTCCCGCGCTAGAGCCTCGTTCTCGCCTTTGCCCATGGCGGCGTCCAGGTCGATGATGTGCAACCACGAGTACTTCTTGAATTTCTTCAGAAGGCCGAAGACGTCGGCGACGGCGAGTTCGCGCTTTCGTCCGCGAACCAACTGGACCGCTCGACCGTCTTGCAGATCGATGCAGGGAATCAGCAAGGCAGGCGCACCTCAACGCCGTGCGCCGCGAGGAATTCCTTCAGCGTTCGAATGGACTGTGTGGCATCGTGAAAGATCGATGCTGCTAGCGCGGCATCCGCTGCGCCTTCCTTGAAAATGTTGATGAAGTGTTCCGGCAATTTGGCCCCGCCGGAGGCAATCACGGGGACAGTTACGGCTCCGGAGATTGCCGCGGTCAGCGCTACGTCGAATCCGCTCTGCGTCCCATCGCGATCCACCGAGGTGAGCAGAATCTCGCCTGCGCCGGCTGCAACTCCCATCCGCGCCCACTCGACCGCATCGCGGGCAGCGGATTCCCGGCCACCGCGAACCATCACGTCCCAGTGATTGCCGGCGCGCTTGGCGTCAATTGCCAGGACGACAGCCTGCGCGCCAAATTCCTGCGACAATTCGGAAATCAGCCCGGGACGTTCCACCGCCGCGGTATTCACCGTTACTTTGTCCGCACCGGCGCGCACTACGGCGCGTCCGTCTTCGAGTGTTCGAATGCCACCGCCAGCGGTGAGAGGGATCGCCAGTTCCGCGGCGACGCGACGGATGGTTTCGAGAAAAGTCGGACGGCGGTCGCGTGACGCCGCGATGTCCAATACCACCAATTCGTCGGCGCCCTCGGCGTTGTAACGAGCGGCCAGCGCGACGGGATCGCCGGCGTCACGCAGCCCGACAAAATTCACTCCTTTCACTACACGCTCGCCGTCGGTGTCCAGGCAGGGAATGATGCGGTGCGCCAGGCTCACGCTGCAATCCTCAGAAAATTCCGCAAAACGAGCGCACCGGCATCGCCACTTTTTTCCGGATGAAATTGCACGGCGTAGATATTCTTGTGCTCGATGACGGCAGCGAATTCCGCGCCGTGGAAGCAGGTGGCGGCTACTGAACCATTCGAATCGAGCGCGGCGTAGGAATGAGCAAAATAGAAATACGCACCGCCGTCAATGCCCGCGAGGAGGGAAGACTCGCGCTTTATTGCCAATTGATTCCAGCCCATGTGAGGCAGCTTCACGCTTGGCGGCAAGGCGGAAACGATTCCAGGGAGGAGATTCAATCCTTGGAGTTGGGCAGCTTCCGCACTCGATTTGAACAGAACTTGCAATCCCAGACAGATGCCTAGAAATGGCACGCCGCGCTGGATTGCGCCGATCAAAGGCGCGCGCAAATTTTGCTCGTCGAGAGCGCGAACCAAAGCAGCATAATGACCCACGCCGGGCAGCAGGAGAGCCTCCGCTTTCGAAATGCAATCGGGCGAACTTGTTCGTTGGGATTGCGCGCCGAGGCGCTGGAGGGCGCGCTCGACGGATGGGACATTGCCGGCGCCATAGTCAACGATCGTTATTTTCATAGCAATCCCTTGGTGCTGGGCAAAATTTTCCGCAAGCGCTTGTCGCGAGAGACGGCGAAACGTAGCGCACGCGCAAACGCCTTGAACATTGCTTCGACTTGATGATGCGACGAGCGCCCGTAGAGCGCGCGAAGGTGAACGTTGGCCTTTGCGGCCTGCGCGAAGCCCTGGAAAAAATCTTCCACGAGTTCGACCTGAAAATCGCCGACGCGTTTTGCCTCGATTTTTGCGTTCACGACACAGTAAGGCCTCCCGCCAAAGTCGATGGCGGCGGCGGCAAGCGTTTCGTCCATGGGCATCAGAAAATAGCCCGCGCGCAATATGCCGCGCTTGGAGCCGAGGGCTTTCAGCACCGCCTCGCCGAGAGTAATTCCCACGTCTTCCACGGTGTGATGCTGGTCCACGTCGAGGTCGCCGCGCGCGTCCACGCGCAGATCAAACGCGCCGTGTCGCGCAACTAGCTCGAGCATGTGGTCAAAGAAGCGAATTCTCGTGGCGATGCGCGCCTTTCCATACCCATCCAGATTCAACTTCAGCCGGATGTCCGTCTCGTTTGTTTTTCGATGAATGGTTGCTTTGCGTGGCATGGGGGTGCTCGTTTGTAACGCCGGCCTTCAATCCTGCGCCTTCCATTCCTTTCGAATCGTGTTTAGCAACCGCTTCATTTCGGAAGATGTTCCGATGGAGATGCGCACGAACCCCGACCCGATATCTTTGCTGCGCTCGCGGAGAAGAATCCCCTGCTTCTCCAACTTTTGGAATAACCCTGGCCCGCTGGGACCGAAATTCGCCAGAAGAAAATTTCCAGCGCTGGGGTACGTCTTTACGCCAATCTTTCCTAATTCTCGCGCGAACCACGCGCCCAAGAGTTGGACCTGAAGTACATATTTCAGCCTAGTCACACCATCGTTCAGCGCTGCTTCCGTAGCCACCAGAGCAGCGAGATTCACGGGGAACGGGGGCATAGCGCGCCGCACGAGAGCAAGAGACTCATCGCAGGCGATTACTGCGCCGAGACGCAAGGCTGCAAGCCCAGCCACCTTTGAAAACGTTCTCGCTACAAACAATTGTGGAAACTCATTGATCCATCGCACTACGGAGAAACCGGAGAATTCCGCGTAAGCTTCATCCATCACAACCGCTGTATGCGTGGCGGCTTTCAAGATTTTGCGGACCTCTTCCTTTTGAACCAGTGTTCCCGTTGGATTGTTCGGATTGGCGATAAAGAGAACACGCGGCTTCTTGCGCAGCGCGGCGATGACGCCGTCCAGAGGAAATTCCATTTCGTTGCCGTAATGCAGCACCGAAATCCTGGCGCCATAGATTTCGGCGTAATAGCGGTACATGGGAAAGGTGGGCTCGCAAATGAGGATGCTGCTGCCGGATTCGACAAAGGTGTCGAAGAAAACGCGCAGAGCATCATCACCGCCGTTGGTGAGCAGCAATTCTTCCGCGCGGACCCCGAAGTAACGCGCGATTCGCCGCGTGGGCGCCTGATACTCAGGGTACATCGCCAGTTGTTTGCAGGTGAGTTTCGAAAGGGCGCGCCGCACCGCCCGCGAACAGCCCGTGGTGTTTTCATTGAAGTCGAGCCGCAATTTATCGGAGCGCCCCTCGGCGGGCGCCTCGTACGTGCGGCGATTCAGAATCGCTTTTCGCACGGGCAAATGGGCCTTCATCGGCGGACCCTCACGGCGTTGCGGTGGGCCATCAAACCCTCGGATTCTGCCAGAGTTTCCACGGTATCGGCGAGGCGAAGGAAACCACTTCGGGAAATCGTTTGCACGCTGATGCATTTCACAAAGTCCGCTGCCGAGAGACCGCCGCGCTTGCGGGCCCAGCCGCCCGTAGGCAGAACGTGATTGCTGCCGGTGGCGTAGTCGCCGAGCGGTTGCGCGGCCCAGGGGCCGAGGAAGACCGTACCAGCGGAGCAGATTCTATGGAAATATTTTCCCGCGTTTTCCGGAATGCTGAGGTGCTCGGGAGCAAAGCGGTTGATGAATCCCACCGCTTGATGAGGAGAATCGGCGACAAGAATGGCGCCCGCAGTCTTGGTTGACGCGTGCGCCATGCCAACGGGCAATTCGGCGAGCTGCCATTTGATTTCGCGCTGAACTTCCTGGGCTAGTTCGCGCGAAGTGGTGACAAAGAAGCTTGCCGCGTCTTGCGCGTGTTCGGTCTGGGCCAGAAGATCCGCAGCGATCCAGCGGGGGTTCCCGCGGACGGCAAATACGACGGCCTCGGTGGGGCCGGCGGGCAGATCGATGGCGCAATCGCTGCTCACGAGTTGCTTGGCGGCGGTAACATATTTGTTGCCAGGCCCGAAGATTTTGTCGACGCGAGGGACAGATTTGGTGCCGTAAGCGAGAGCGGCGATAGCCTGAGCCCCGCCAATGCGCGCGATTTCCGTGATGCCAAGAAAACCGGCTGCCGCAAGCAACTCTGGATTTGGTTTTGGACAAACGGCGATGATGCGCGAAACGCCGGCAACTTTGGCAGGCATCACGGTCATGATCAGGGTTGAAACCAGAGAAAAACGGCCCCCAGGGATGTAGCAACCGATCGATTCAATCGGTGAAACGCGCTGACTAATCGTTACTCCCGGTTCAGTTTCGATGCTCCAGGGGCGGGGAAGCTGTTTCTCGGCTATGGTGCGAACGTTCTTCGCGGCTCTCTTGATGGCGTTCAGAAAATCGGAACTGACGCGTTTTCTGGCAGACTGAATTTCCCTGTGGGGAATCCAGATGCCTTCGCGCTCGAGATCCAGATGGTCCAATTTTTTCGTCCATGCGAAGAGCGCGGAATCGCCATGTTTGCGCACGTCTGCGACGATTCCCGAAGCGACGGACTGAGCTGCACCATCGCGCTGCGCACGGCGCGCGAGCAGCCACTTTTCGATTCGGGGCGTGAGCTTAACAATGCGCATCAGAGCACGATCTTATTCAAGGGATATTCGACAATCCCCTGAGCCTTGGCGGCTTTCAGCTTCGGCAGAATTTGCCGCACCACGGCTTCCTCGACGATAGTGTTGATGGCGACCCAGTCCGGATCACTCAGAGCGGAAATGGTAGGTTTCTTCAGCGCCGGGAGAACGCCCAGAACGGCCGGCAGATCGTCGCGATGGACGTTAAGGAGCAAGCCAACTTTGCTCGCAGCGGCAATCGCGCCCTGCAGCATGAGAATCAGATTCTCCGCTTTTTCGCGTTTCCATGAGTCGGCTGCGGCGGCGCGGTTCATGATGAAGACGGTCGCGGATTCCAGCACCGTATCGACGATGCGCAAGCGATTCGCGCGCAGCGAAGAGCCCGTCTCCGTCACTTCCACAATGGCATCCGCCAGTTGCGGCACTTTGACTTCCGTGGCGCCCCAGGAAAACTCCACGCGGGCTTTTACTCCGTGCCTGGCGAGGTAGCTTTCCGTGATGTGCACGACCTCGGTCGCGATAACTTTTCCTTCCAAGTGGCGCGCTTCCCGAATAGCAGAGTCTTCCGGAACCGCCAAGACCCAGCGCACGCGCGCCAGCCGCTGCTTGGCGTAAATGAGTTCCGATAATTCGTCTACTGCAGCGCCCGTTTCCACCACCCAATCGTGACCTGTAATCCCCGCGTCCAGTGCGCCGGACTCAACGTAACGCGCCATCTCCTGCGCACGGACCAGCAAGCACTCGATTTCGGCGTCGTCGATTGCCGGAACGTAACTTCGCGAGCCCAGGGTAATCTTCCACCCGGCACGCGCAAAGAGATCGAGCGTGGCATCCTGCAAGCTGCCTTTGGGGATTCCCAGCTTCAGCCGGCTCATGGCGTTTTCTCCGGTCCGTAAACTTTTTCCGGCGCAAAGGTGCGTTCGGCGATGATCTTGGCACTTCCGTCCGGCTCCAATTTTCGGAAAAAGCAGCTCCGGTAACCTTCATGACAGACACCGGGCCCGGCTGCTTCGACACGCACCAGCAACGCATCCGCATCGCAATCCACGCGCATCTCGCGGACCCGCAACACGTGTCCGCTCGATTCGCCTTTTTTCCAAAGCTTGTTTCGAGAGCGGCTGAAAAACACTGCTTCTCCGGTGCGCTGCGTCTCCGCGAGGGACTCCGGAGTCATGAAGCCAAGCATCAGCACGTCCCCGGTGCGCTGGTCCTGGATGATGGCCGGCACCAGCCCGCCGCTTTTCTGAAAGTCGATCTCCACAGTGCTGCCTCCTGAAAATGCAGAACCCGAAAATAAAAATCCCGCTGGGGCTTGCTGCGCCAGCGGGCTGAAGAGTGCTTTGTTTAGCGAATCGCTATGCACACCTCAGAGGGCGCGGCGTGTTGCCGTGGTGATGGTGCGCCCGAGCGGTGTGTGTGCCATTCATTGTGAAATTTAAAGTTAAATGAAATCACTCCGCATGTCAAAGAAAGAATCATTTCGGCAGGGCTCAGTGTCCGGTAACTCGACGTAACGGCACTTTAGCGCCAGTCTCAGACCGCAACCAAATCCAGGTTACACTTGGGGGAATCAGGCAACTGCTGAAACTATGAAAAAACTCATTGGATTGCTCAGTGTGATCGTTCTCGTCGCTCTGATCTGGATCGGCTGGACATTTCAGCCTTGGATGCCCGCGGGGCGGGCTGTGCACATCAGCAGTGAGCATATCGGAGATTACGATTTTCAGGTGTGGCAACGAAAGAACGACATAGCTGGGGAGCCATTTTCAACCGGGCTGTTTGCTCGCAAACAAGGCGGCCAATGGCGGGCCTACCTGCTGGACTTTCAAGATAATTATCGTCCGCCTATTGCCCTGCGAAGGGAAGACTCTGGAGTCGCTGTCCTTTACGGCAGAGAGAAGCTAGGTTTTTTCGATGAGAGGCAACAAACATACAAAAAAGAATCGAATGGCAGATTGGATACAGGCGTCGTGATTGATTCTGAGCCTCCCGGTAGCTGGTTGCTGGGTCCAGAAACAGACGCCAGTGTCCCGCGTAAAGAAAAATGAAAATCCTTTGTCCCTACCGAAAGCTCCATCGGCCAACCAAACTGATGGAAGATGGAAGGCAAATCCGTCCTGTGAAGCAGAGCTTGAAGCAAACAGCCTGGCCAATCTCGTACATTGGGAGTCTTGCGCGGTAAGCTTTCGCAATCATCGATATTCGTGGTAGAGGTTGAACCGTCAAGCCACCGCGCTGAATCTTATATTGCGGGGATAAGACGATTCGGAACCAGGTGGAGGAGCAATGGACGATAAAATTCAGAAGGATGACGCAGCCTGGAAGAAGCAACTCACGCAGAATCAATACTTTGTAACCAGGAAGAAGGGCACGGAACCGCCCTTCACCGGCGAATATGAGGACACGGAAACCCGAGGCACTTACAAGTGCGTATGCTGCGGCCAGCCGCTGTTTCGTTCCGAAGTAAAATACCACTCAGGATCGGGGTGGCCCAGTTTCTATGCTCCGGCTAACGAAGAAGCTGTGGAAGCGGAGAACGATACGAGCCACGGGATGAGACGGACGGAAGTGAAGTGCAGCCGTTGCGACGCTCACCTCGGGCACGTGTTTGATGATGGACCCCAACCCACCGGCCTGCGGTATTGCATCAACTCCGCGGCGCTGGATTTGGATGAAGACTAAAGAGGCGCCCCGGTCGGATCGGAGCGCCCTTTTCAGTTGCTTGTTTTGAGGAGTAAAGCGAAAAAGAAAATCAAGCCGCTGGGCAGGAACACGCCGCCATCGCGGCTACCGGGTCGCTTTCGCGTTCCCAGGCGCCAAGTAGCAGCACTTTCGTGCCGGTCGGATACTTAAACACGTAGTACGTGTTGGAAAGTCCTTGCACTTCATAGAAACCAGGCCGGCGCGGATCTGGCCGCGAAGGGGCGCCCACAGCGAGAAGTTGCCGCAATTCAGCGATCTGTTCCTGCGAATGGTTTCGCAGATCTTCCACGAGGGGCGGTTGCTTTGGAACGGTCATCATCATGATCTTTCTCCGCCACATTCAGCTTATTCTCTCCTCTCTAGTAAAGACGTAGAAACTCGAAAAATGTTTCATGGGTTGCAACGATTCTCCTGACAAATTGGCCCGCCAGGTTTTAACCGTTTTTCGAAGAAATTACCCTCAATTCTTAGATGCAGCCACATCGGAATACGGTAACTCCGTGACGAGATGCCGTACACTCGCCGGAGCAGGCGTCCTACAGCGAGCGATGTGCAGGGGGGTGGGCTTTGCGGGAGCGAGCATGGGCAGATTCTCGTGTCTTTCATGGAATTTCCCATTTCGATTTCTCCTTTTTTCTGCTGTAATGAAGCGGGTGTTAGTATCGTTTCTGGTACTTGCGCGGCGCGCGCTTCCTTGTCATAGTGCCGTGCTTATCCTCATCGGACAGGGATGGCTAACGTGACAAAAGGTGTGACAAACAAAACCTCGAGAAGAGGCAAGACTTCTTTTGGCAAAGATCGCCGCCGCAAACATCACCACTACCTCGTCAGCGTTTTCTATGCCGACGGGGAAAAGTTCGGGCGTGTTTACACCGACAAGGATAAGGCTACGCGCTTCGCGGAGCGCCAGCGCCGCTCGCCGGTGGTCAAGTCCGCCCGGATCACCCAAGTTTCCTGAGCATTTTTGCCGGTTGGCCGTTTTGCTTTAGGCAGGCATTCGTCGGGGAGGCTTGTCCCTGGCTGGCGGGCATGCTATAAAAAGAAGGTCGTTGAGCGGCCTTAGTATAGTGGTAGTACGGAACCTTGCCAAGGTTCAGGTGTCGGTTCGATTCCGATAGGCCGCTCCATAATTTCAGCTACTTACAGCGACTGCATCTTCAGCGCGGGACCATAAAGGACCATTTGCTGTTTCTGCCGCTGGATGAATCAATCCAACCAACTTCAGATGGGCTGCCCGTTTAGCGGGGGTCAGAGCCTGTGCGTACACGTCCAGCGTCAATCTACTGTTTGCGTGTCGCATCAGTTCCTGGACAGTCTTTACGTCCTCACCGCCGCCTTTCAAGAGCGTTGCGAACGTTCTGCGGAAGGAATGCCATCCCAGAGCCTTGGTGATGCCTACGCGCTTCGCAGCGGGATGCACGTAGCACTTTAGCGGCGTTTCTGGCCAGTACGGTTGTTTGCCGTCCATATCCGGGCTAGCAAACACCCAGTCACCCATCTGCCGGTACGGTGCCTGTCTGCTCCAATCCTGCAGAGCGTCGAGCAGTGCGCCATCCATAGGCACGAGCTTCTGGGAAGCCTCTGTCTTCATGTCGCCAACATGCTGATGAACTACTGCTCTGCTGAGCCGGATTTCACCAGCGGCGAAGTCAACGTCAGACCACTTCAACCCCAGGGCTTCAGATACCCTTAATCCCGTGGCAGCGGTCAGAAAGACCAACGCACGCGCCGGGTTCTCAAGCTCTGCCAGCAACTTCTTCA
>WNFD01005610.1_pt1 | contig 21410 bp, 19 predicted proteins | sample 5400491 | NCBI WGS metagenome assembly WNFD01 (sample SAMN13153343, study PRJNA577476) | soil metagenome | isolation source: 120 cm saprolite under Douglas fir tree site 2 hole 2 replicate 2 | place: USA:California | collected 2015-04-18
CTGCGACGAGCTGGTCTTGCACGACCGTCTGGAGCGCGCCGAGGCTTGATCCGTTCCAGGATGCGATCGTGAGGTAGGAGACCTGCTTCTGGTACGTGCAGACCATCGCGATGCTTCGGCCGTCAGGAGAGAGGGAGGGCTCCAGGCACCCCGCGGCGGTGGATGTCAGCTGCCTGCCGGCCGACCCCGCCCGGTTGGTGAACCACAGCTGGCCGACGCGGTTGCCATTTTCGTCGTAGGTGAATTTCGTATACACGATCCCGCCCGGAACCGGCACCGGCTGCATGTCGCCGCCGGTGTAGTTGTTGGCGTTGGTCCAGGCCCTGCCCTGACGGATCGCGGCGCCCAGGGGCAACGCCCACACGGCCATGTCGACGTCGTAATAATTCGCTCCCACGTACTTGGGCCCGTCGTAGCTCATCCAGAGCGTGTTCTCGTCAGGGCTCAGCCTCGGGTAAAACGACCACGCGTTTGCGCCCGTGTCCCAGGCGTTACGGGCCGACGCCGCGTTGTAGGTGAGCTGGGCGATCACGCCGCCGAATTTCGTCAACACGTAGATGTCGGAGAAGGAGGGCGAGCGCTTGACGGCGAGCAGGTGGGTGCCGTCGGGGTACAGCGCCGGCTGAGTCCAGCCCGCCTCAGGTGTGAGCTGGTGGAAACGCCCGGCGCTGAAGCTGTAGAGCGCGCCGGCCTGGGCGAGGTAGATCGTGCCCGGCAACGAAAAGGCCTGTGCGTGCGGAGTCGCGGCCGTGGGTTTCTGCACAGGTGCGGCCACCTTAGACTGGCGCGAACCCAGGTAGATGTACGAGGACACGCCGGTAATCGCCATAAGGACAGCGAGGCCGACCGCGAGCAGGAATTTCGAGATCACGGGAAGTACTGATGCACCAGGGGCAGGATCAGGCCCCAGTTCGGAGTAAGGCTGCCGCCAGGGGCTCCCGAACGCGCGTAGGGCGGCAGGAGAAGGACCTGGTGGATGGAGTCCGGGTTGTCGAAGCTCGCGGCCAGAGGCACGAGCCGGGCCACCTTGTCCAGGCCGATGCTCGTTTTGAGCTCGCCCCCGATCGCCGCCGCGAGGGCCGGGATGTCAGAGGGGCCCACCTGCTTCGCCTTCAGGCGGATCGCCTGGAGCACCTGCTGCTGCCGCTTCGAGCGGCCGTAGTCGCTCTGAAGGTCGCTGTGCCGGGAGCGCACGTACTGCATCGCGTGTATTCCGTCCAGGTGCTGCGGCCCGGCGAGCACGGCCACGCGCTGAAAGTCATATGGCCAGCTGCCGTAGACATCGGCGGGGTAGTAGTCGTCCATGACGGGGCTGTTCGTGACGATGTCGATGCCGCCGATCGCATCGATCACTTTGACGAGCCCTATCAAGCCGACCCAGATGTAGTCGTCCACGTGGACGCCGAAATCCTGCTCAACCGTGGCGATCGCCGCACCCGCGGATCCGTATGAGTAAGCTCCGTCGATCTTTCCGTAGCCCCCGGTCGAGAGGTGCACGTAAAGATCTCTGGGGATCGACAGCATCGTGACCTCTTTGGTCGCCGGCAGCACCCGGACCAGGATCATCGACTGGGTCAGCACATGATCGGCGCTGAACTTGGAGTCATCGTCCGAGCCAAGCAACAAGACGGTGAACGCACCCGTCGAGACCGGGCTTGGTGACGGTGAGGGCGAGAAGAGGACGCTCAGCGGCGAAGGCGAAGGAACGTTGGCCGCCACGCCGGTCTCCTGGAATGCCGTGGCCGCTGCGGGCAGAAAGTACGCGAATCCACCCGCCACCGCCGAAAGGGCGATCGCAAGCGCAGCAAGAGTGATGATGGTTAAAGGGCTCAGACGTCCGCGCGACGCGCGGGCGCGGTGCCCCGGTCTCATACCGAGCGGCACAGGCGAGCATTGTAACCCGGGGTCAGCATCGCGATCCTGCGTGCGGGCGACCACACCGGCCGCTCGAGGAGGGCGAGGGCGGGCATGCGCCAGTTCTCGCGTTCGGAGCGCGATACCTGCGGCACGGGCGGGCCACCCCTCGACGAGATCCCGATCCAGATGCCACCTGCGACCAGCGCCACCGCCATCAAGGCCGCGATGACGATCACCAGCCTGGTGACGTCGATCGAAGGGACGACGGTCGTCACCACGAGCACCAGGGACAGCAGCAGCAGCACGCTGACGATGAAGCCGGCCACAGCGTTCAACCACGCCTTGTTGACCCACGGACCGAGCACGGCGCGGTCGTTACATAGAAGGACGAGGAAGACCGTCGCGCTGGGCAGCAGGATGCCGGCGAGCGCCTGCACGGCGGTCGTGATCAATCCAAGGGGAGCGCGCGGGATCAGCGTGATCGCCGCCGCCAGCACCACCATCCCGGTGTACGAGCTGTAGAAGAGCTTCGCCTCGCGCGCCGAAGATGTCGCCGAACGCGTACGAGGTCGCGAGCGTGACCGCCGACGCGCCAACGATCGATGCGTCGAACAGAAGCAACGCGAAGATCGAGCCCACAATGGGATTGATGTGCCCTGCCATTCCGCTGGCCAGAGTCAGGGCGTTGTCGAAGTGTCCGAAATCGGCGGTTCCGGCGAATGCCGAGGCCGACGCCATCATGATGCAGGCCGCTCCGATCACGACGACGAACGCGCCGAGGACGGTGTCCGCCTTCTCGTAATCGAGCCACCGCGGTGTGATCCGCTTGTCGATCACGTTTGATTGCTGAAAGAAGAGCTGCCACGGCGCGACGGTCGTTCCAACGATCGCGATGATGAGGAGAGCGGCATTCGACGTGAAGCCCCCCTGCACGCTCGGCAGCACGAATCCATGCATCGCCGCGCCAGGGTCCGGGTGGCTGAGGATCACGAGGGGAAAGACGAGCAGGCTCGCGGCGACGAAGACGAACATCGCTCGCTCCCACCGTTTGAAGTTACCGGTCACGGTGATGCCGACGAGGATGAGGGCCGATAGTGGTACGACCAGGTAGGGGCTGTACCCGAAGTACTGGCCGGCGTAGCTGATGCCGATGAACTCCGTCGCGATCGTCAGGAAGTTCAGCAGGAACAGGTCTCCGACCGAGAACCAGGCCCAGAACCTTCCAAAGCGCTCTTTGATCAGCCTCGCGTGGCCGACGCCGGTCACAGCGCCGAGGCGCACCACCATCTCCTGGTTGACGATGAGGACCGGGACGAGCAGGACCAGCGTCCAGAGCAGGGAATAGCCGTAGTTCTGCCCTGCCTGCGCATAGGTTGAGACGCCGCCCGCGTCGTTGTCGCCGACCATGACGATGATCCCGGGACCGACGATCGCCGCCAGGGTCAGCAGCCGCCGGCGCCAGGTTCGGCGAGGCGCCACATCGCTGAGCCGGATCGTCCCGAAAGCGCCGTGGATGTCGCCCAGGTGCGCCTCGTCGAGAACCGCCGACGTCGGGGTCAAGCGCGAGTCCTTTTCAAGCGGCTCGCGCTCGGACACTGCTTTCTATACGCCGCTGCTGGCTTCGACCCGGTTGCGCCAGTCCTCCGGGACAAGCGCCTCTAGAAGGTCATCCACCGAGATCGCGCCGATGAGATTGCCCGCGTTGTCGGTCACCGCCAGGGCGGTGAGGTTGTAGTCGGCCATCATGAGAGTCACGTCCGCGAAGTCGGCGCTTGTTCCGATGGTGCAGTTCGTCAGAGCCAGGTCTTCGACTTTTTTCGTCCGCTCGGCTCGTTCCAGGTCCGCCAGGGCAACGCTGCCGACGAACTTTCCGTTCTCCTCGGTGACGAAGACTGTGTTGAGCAGCTGGTGCGGCGACTTGTCGTCGACCTTGACGGCTTCGATCGCCATGTCGGCAGTCGCGCCGCGCACGACCCACACGTAATCGGGGCTCATCATGCCGCCCGCCGTCGTCGGGTGGTACTGCAGCAGCTTGCGCATCTTGTGCTGCTGGTTCGGAGACATGAGGTTCAGCACCGGCAGTCGTCGCTCCTGGTCGAGCTCGCCGAGAAGGTCCGCCGCGTCGTCGGGCGCCATCTTGTCGAGCACCCTCGCCGCCTCTTCGTTCGAGCGCGACTTGATGAATTCCGCCTGGTGGTCCGGGTCGAGCTCTTCGAATATGTCGGCTGTCAGCTCCGCGTCGCCCTGGACTGCCTTGATGATCTCCTCGCCTTCGGCGTGCGAGGCGCCTTCGACGATGTCGGCGATCTGCGCCGGATGGAGCCTGCGTAGCCGCTGAAGCGGCATGAGCAGCTTGGCCGTGGGGACGTGTCCGACGAACGGCTGCACGTCTCTCCAGTCGAGGATCGCGTGACGGCGCAAGTCGGGCCGGCCGCGCCGGGGCACGAGCCGGCGCAGCATCGCCTGTGGGCTGCGATCGATTCCCTGTAGCCGCCAGCCCTCCTCCCCGTGCGCCAGCACGAGGTCGTGAGCCTGCACGATGCGACCGCGCGCGACGTCGACCAGGTGGCGGCCGAGGACGTCTGCGGCGAGGAGCACCTCGCCGGGCCTCCGCTGGAATGGCTGAGTCTGAATCGTGTGGGTGTTCAGGCGCACCGCTCCAGGCTCGAGCTTGTCCACCAGGTCGATCCCGACGAACACGTCCTGCGCTCCGACGCGCACCTTCAGCCCCGTGATCGGGGGATACCCGCCCCCTTCCGCTAGCTTGACGATGAAATCCTCGACTCGCCCGACCTCCGCACCGGCCGGGTTCAACACCTGGCTGCGCAGCAGCTGCGTCAGCATCAGCCTGCGTTTCTCTCGGGCCTTGCCCGCCTGGTCCACGTGTCCGTTCCTGTCCTGGTCTGTCATTTGAGTCCCTAACCCCACGACCATGTGATGGCCGGCGCTCGCCCATTATCCCGCCGGACCACCCGTACCTTACGATCGGGGCGAGACATGGCAGCACGCGTCGAGGGGTACCGCGCGGAGCTGAGGGTGCTCAAGGACTGGGAGCCGTACTTGAGGAAGCACTCCGGATTGCCCGGCGCGCGAGCCAATCTCGAGCTCGTCGAGGCCGTGGGCGAAGAAGCCGACGCCGACCGCCTGTGGCGGCTGTCCGCCTCCAGCGACGAATTCCTCGCGCTCTGCGGCACGGCGGGGCTCGGCAAGGTGGCCCTGATGGAACCGGCAACGGTGATGACGTGGCTCCAGGAGCTCGCCGCCGACCCTCGGTGGCGAGTGCGCGAGGGCGTGGCGATCGCGCTGCAGCGGATCGGCCGCGAGAACATGCCGCACCTCCTGGACGAGATGCACGCGTGGTCGGGCGAAGGACCATACGTTCAGCGCGCCGCTGCCGCGGGTCTTTGCGAGCCGGCCCTGCTCAACGATCGAGAGCACGCGGTGCAGACGCTGATGATCCTCGACCACATCACGACCTCGCTGGCGGCGAGCCGCGATCGCAAGCAGGATGGTTTCCGTGTGCTGCGCAAAGCGCTCGGCTACTGCTGGAGCGTCGCGGCGGCCGCGGCTCCCGATAACGCCATGCCGTATTTCGAGAAATGGATGCGTTCAAAAGACAAGGACGTGGCCTGGGTGATGAAGACGAACCTCGCCAAGCCGCGCATGGCAGGACTACGCAAGGAGCTCGCGCCGGCAAATTGAACTCGGAAGAGCTGCGACTCATCAACGCGTATTGGCGAGCCGCCAACTACATCTCGGTCGGGCAGATCTACCTGCTCAACAACCCATTGCTGACCGAGCCATTGAGCCTGGACGACATCAAGCCGCGGCTGCTGGGCCATTGGGGCACGACGCCGGGCCTGAACCTCATCTACGCGCACGCCAACCGCGTGATCAAGAGTCGCGATCTCGACGCGATCTACATCATGGGACCCGGCCACGGCGGCCCGGCGGCGGTTGCGAACGCATATCTCGAAGGAACCTACAGCGAGGTCTATCCGGACATCACGATGGACGCCACCGGCATGCAGAAGCTGTTCCGGCAGTTCTCGTTTCCCGGCGGCATACCGAGCCATGTCGCGCCGGAGACGCCAGGCTCGATACACGAAGGCGGCGAGCTCGGTTACGCGCTCGTGCACGCGTACGGTGCGGCTTTCGACAACCCGAACCTCACGGTCTTCTGCGTCGTCGGCGACGGCGAGGCCGAAACCGGACCGCTCGCCGCGGGCTGGCACTCGAATAAATTCCTGAACGCGCGGAGCGACGGCGCGGTCTTACCGATCCTGCACCTGAACGGATACAAGATCGCCAACCCGACGGTGCTCGCCAGGATCCCGGAGCAAGAGCTGCGCGAGCTGCTCGAGGGCTACGGCCATTCCCCACTCTTTGTCGGCGGCGATGACCCGGATTCGGTACACCAGCAGCTGGCCGCGGCGCTCGACGAGGCGCTCGATCGCGTGGCCCGCATCCAGGAGGCGGCGCGCGCACAGGGCGACGGGTCGCGGCCGCGCTGGCCAATGATCGTGCTGCGCACGCCCAAGGGTTGGACTGGGCCCAAGACCGTGGACGGGCAGGAGGTCGAGGGCACGTTTCGCGCGCACCAGGTGCCGGTCACCGACTTCAAGTCGAAGCCCGACCACGTGCGGATCCTCGAAGACTGGATGCGGAGCTACCGCCCGGAGGAGCTGTTCGACGGGTCTGGCCGGCTGGTGCCAGAGTTGGCTGCGCTTCCACCGAGCGGAGCGCGCCGCATGAGCGCAAATCCACACGCCAATGGCGGAGAGCTGCTCAAGCCGCTGCGCCTACCCGACTTCCGGTCCTACGCGCTCCGGGTGGACAGGCCGGGCACCACGACAGGCGAGGCGACCAGGGTGCTTGGCGCGTACTTGCGGGACGTCATCCGCGACAACCCGCATCCGCGACAACCCGAACAACTTCAGGCTCATGGGTCCGGACGAGACCTCCTCGAACCGCCTGCAAACAGTGTTCGAGGCGACCAACCGCGCCTGGGACGCGGAGCTCGAGCCGGGTGACGATCACCTCGCGGCGGATGGCCGCGTGATGGAGGTGCTGAGCGAGCACCTCTGCGAAGGGTGGCTCGAGGGATACCTGCTGACTGGTCGCCACGGCCTGTTCAATTGCTACGAGGCCTTCATCCACATCGTGGACTCGATGTTCAACCAGCACGCCAAGTGGCTGAAGGTGACGCGGCAGATTCACTGGCGGCAGCCGATCGCATCGCTCAACTACCTCCTGTCATCGCACGTCTGGCGGCAGGACCACAACGGTTTCTCTCACCAGGACCCTGGGTTCATCGACCACGTCGTGAACAAGAAGGCCGAGGTCATTCGCGTCTATCTCGCGCCCGACACCAACACGCTGCTGTCTGTCGACCTGCCGATGGACGACGCGATCGCGCACTGCACGAGGGGGCTCGGCATCTGGGACTGGGCGAGCAGCGACGCCGGCAGCGAACCGGACGTTGTGCTCGCGTGCGCCGGGGACGTGCCGACGCTCGAGGTCCTCGCCGCCGCGGATCTCATCCGGCAGCACCTGTCGGAGCTGAAAGTCAGGGTGGTCAATGTCGTCGACCTCATGAGACTTCAGCCTCCGAGCGAGCATCCGCACGGACTGGCCGACGCCGAGTTCGACGACATCTTCACAAGCGACAGGCCGGTCATTTTTGCGTACCACGGGTACCCGTGGCTGGGACCGCTTCCACCTTGTGATGGATGTGATCGATCGGGTGCCCGGACTCGGGACGAAGGCGGCGCACATCCGCCAGCACATGGTGGACGAGAGGCTGAAGCATCGCCAGTACACGCGCGATCACGGAGAAGACCCACCGGACATCTCCGACTGGAAGTGGCCGTACTAGAGATGCGAGTCCTGGTGGTGAACGCAGGGTCCAGCACTCTGAAGGTGAGTGTGGTTGGCCCGGACGACGACGTGAGCGGCGAGCAGGAGTTCGAGGCCCCTGGCGGCCATGTCGACGAGGCCCGGCTCGACGGCGCGATCCGCGCGATGGGCGGGGTCGAGGCGGTGGGCCATCGTGTCGTGCACGGGGGGCAGCGCTACCCGGAGTCGGTTCGCATCGACGCGGAGGTGATCCGTTACCTGGTCAGCATCAGCGACCTCGCGCCTCTGCACATCCCGGCCTCGCTCGCGGCCATGGCGGCGGTCCGCGAGCTCATGCCGCGCATGCCGGCCGTCGCCTGCTTCGACACCGCCTTCCACTCGCGCATGCCCGCTGCCGCCTCGACGTATGCCATCCCGCTGGAATGGCGCCAGCGATTCGGCGTCCGACGCTACGGCTTTCACGGCTTCTCGCACGCATGGGCGGCACGGCGCGCCGCGCAGATCCTCGAAAGCCCGGGAACCGGGCTCAAGGTGGTCACGTGCCACCTGGGGTCCGGCGCCTCGGTCGCGGCGGTGTGGGGCGGGCGCTCCATGGACACGACGATGGGGTTCACTCCCCTGGAAGGCCTGGTCATGGCCACGCGCTCCGGCAGCATCGACCCGGGCCTGGTCCTGTGGCTGCAGAGGCACGCCGGCATTTCCGAGGCGGAGATGATGGACGCGCTCGACCGTCATTCAGGTCTGGAGGCGCTGGCCGGCACGGGCGATATGAGGTTGCTGCTCGAGAAGCTGTCAGCGGGCGACGAGGATGCGCGCCTAGCGTTCGACGTCTACGTCCACCGCTTGCGAGCGTGCATTGCGTCGATGGCCGCCGCAATGGCGGGTATGGACGTCTTGGTCTTCACGGGCGGCGTGGGAGAGAACGCGTCGCCGGTGCGTGCCGCAACGGTGTCGGGCTTGCGGTTCCTCGGGGTCCAGATCGACCGAGAGCTCAACGGGCAGGTCACCGGCGACGCTGACATCAGCGCGCCTTCTGCCGCGGTGCCGACCCTGGTCGTCAAAGCCCATGAAGATATAGAGGTCGCGCGCGAGGTCCGGCGGGTGCTGTCCGCGCCGGCGGGCTAGACGCGTTCGAAGACGACGATCGGGATCTCGCGCGCGGTCAAGCTCTGCTGCTGCGCGCATCCAATTTAGGCCGAACGACCCGGTACTTGATGTGGGTCACAGAGGGCGAGGCGACCACCTTGACCGGCTCGAGCACTGGATCGCCGACGCCCTCGAGCAAGCGCTCACCAGCGCCAAGCACCACAGGCACGACATGCAGGTACAGCTCGTCGAGCTTGCCGGCGGCGAGATACTGCCTGACGGCGCTAGCGCCACCGGCGATTGAAACGTTCTTGTCGCCCGCGGCAGCCTGAGCCTGCTCCAGCGCCGACGCAATTCCGTCGATGACAAAGTTGAACGTGGTGCCGCCCAGCATCGGCAGGGGTTGGCGCGGGTGGTGGGTCAGCACGAAAACGGGCGTGTGGTAAGGCGGGTCGGCGCCCCACCAACCTTTCCAGTTTTGATCCCAGTCACCCGGCCCGCCGCCAAACATCTTGCGACCCATGATGTAAGCGCCGACGCCCTGGGAGACCTCGTCGGCGACCTCCGAATCGGCGTTGTCGACGCCGCCTTCCTGACCCTGCTGCCGGCGCCAGCCGGCGGTCGGGAACACCCACTCGTGAAGTCGCAGGCCGCCCTCACCTAAAGGGTTGTCAAGAGTCTGATTGGGCCCGGCGACAAAGCCGTCGAGCGAGATCGAGATCTGGCAGGTGACCATTCCCATTGCCCAATCATCGCCGGTGGTGAGGGGGTCGGGCCGGGGGACCCGGCCCCCTCTAGGGCTTTCGTGGGCTCTCGATCAGCCGGCGATTGCCGCCCCAGTTCTGCACTACCACCGTTTCGCGTCCCTTCCTTACTGACCACTCTCTACATCGCTCACAGCACCAGGTCCGGTCAATCGGGCGCACCGCGCCGAAAAACTGCCCGAGGAAGCCCACGCCATCTTCAACGAGGCGGCTCTGTGGTTTGGTCGGTGAACGACAAGAGTGCCCCGCGAGGTGGATGCCTCGCCTTCAACGCCTCCGAGAGATGGCCAGTTGCTTCACCGATGGTCTCGAGACGCCAAACGATCGCGTCTCTGATCGGTCCGTCTTCGAGCAGCGCGCCCGGGTGATCTCGCGAGTAGGCGTAGATGCGCTCGATGCTCTCCTTGATCCAATTGAGATACCGGCGGTCGTGCTCGTCGTTCACAAGGGAACGGCTTCAGCAAGGACCTTGTCGAGGAGCGGTGGCACAGGCGGCGAAGTCTCGACTACGTGCACTGAAGTTCCGAGGGCATCTTCAAGGTCGACGATCAAGCCCAAGAGGTCCATGGCGCGCCGGCCAGGGTCGATGTCCACGATGAGGTCGACATCACTGTCGTCGCGGCCTTCACCCCGGGCAATGGATCCGAAGACACGAATGTTTCGGGCACCTCTCCGCGCGGCGATTTCGACGATCTCGCCGCGTCTTGCCCTCAACCCATCAAGCGTCACTGCCATGCGCCAATCCTACCCATCACGATCTGTGGCAAATACCTTGAGCAGCGCGTCATAGGCATCCGACGGGGTCAGGTGGGCATAGACGTTCTGAATCATCACCAGCGACGAGTGGCCCAGGATCTGCGCCAGCGTCAGGGGGTTCATGCCTCGGGTCAGCGCCCACGTGGCGAAGCTGTGGCGGAGCAGGTGAGGATAGACCCGCTTTTTGACGCCGGCGACTTCGGCCAGGACCTTGAGCAGCTGGCCGACGCCGGAGGCCGTTAGGGGCTCGTAGTCGCCATTGGTGGAGCGTCGCAACGACAGGAACAGGCGATCCGAGTGTGTGTCTTTCGGTCGCGAGCGGTCGGCGTAGCGCTGCAGCCGCCGGAACAGGCCGGGCGGGACTGGGACCAGGCGCTCGCGCGCTCCCTTGCCTCGAACCTTCAGGAACTGGTTGCGACCTTGCACGATCAGGTCGGACGGCCGAAGTCCGGCCAGCTCGCCGACGCGGATCCCCGTGTCAGCGAGCGCGCGCACGACAAGCATGTCGCGCTCCGTCTTGGCGGCGTCTTCCAGACGCTGGACCTCCTCCCGAGACAGGACCTCGATCAGCTTTTTCGGCAGGCGGGGCAGCTGCGCCCGTGCCTTGACCTCTTCTCCACCTGCAGCTGCCCACCCGAGGAAGTGGTTGACCGCCCGCATGTATGCGTGCACTGAGTGCTTGGACATGTGCTTGCCGGTCCTACCCTCGCGCTCCATCAACCCCGTAGCCAGGCGGTCGAGCTCTCGCGGCGTGATCGCGGAGATCTCGCGAATGCTTCGCTCCTCGCAGAAGGGCAAAAAGACGTGACGGAGCGGGTAGCCATACGCGCCGTCGACCGTTCGCGGCGACAGACCACGCGCCCGGCACGAAGTCAGGTAGTCATCCACCGCCTGGGCCAGAGGCGATTGTTGCGTCTTGGCTTTGACAACCCTCAAATCGGCGATTTCAGCCCTCCTCCGAATTGGATAGCAGAAGAATACAGCGCAGAGCGGGCTTTGAGCGATCCTTCTGGCTAACATCATCTGCTATGTGCGTGTGAAACCGAATTAGCAGAAGAAAACAGTAGAGGTAATGAGAAGGCATCTCCTGCTAGCCAATTCGAATTCGGTGATTGGTGCCCCGCGAGGGATTCGAACCCCCGACCCTCTGCTTAGAAGGCAGATGCTCTATCCACTGAGCTAGCGGGGCATAGCCGCCATTCGGGAGAATACCCAAGGGGCCGGGGAAGTATGAGCGACTCACTCGAGCTGCTGAGATCGATCCTGGCTGAGGTCACCGACCTGAGCCGGGGCGCAGCCGTGCTCGAATGGGACCAGGAGACCTACATGCCGCGCGGCGGCGTGGCGGCCCGCTCCGACCAACTGTCCACCCTGCTCCGCCTGTCCCACGTCCGTTTCACCGCCGACGAGGTAGGGCGCTTGCTGGGCGAGCTGGAGGATGAAACCTCCAACCTGCCCTTCGACTCCTACGAGGCGAGCCTCGTCCGCGTCACGCGCCGAGACTACGAACAGGAACGCAAACTGCCGCCCGACCTCGTGGCCGAGGCAGCTCGGGCAGGCTCCACGGCGCGGCCATTGTGGGAGAAGGCGCGCCGCGAGGCTGACTTCAAGATCTTCGCTCCGGCCCTGGAGAAGAACGTCGATCTGAACCGCCAGATCGCCGACGCGCTCGGGTACGAGCAGCGCCCCTATGACGCGCTCCTGGACCGCTACGAGCCAGGCCTGACGACCGACCAGCTCGAGTCGATCTTCGCCGAGCTCAAGAAGGCCATCGTGCCGCTCGTCGCGGACATCGCGCGGCATACGGACGAGGTCGACGACCGAGTGCTCTACCGTGGCTTTGACCCCGCGGTCCAGCTCAAATACGCGCTGGACCTGGTCGCGAAGCTTGGCTACGACCTCGAGCGCGGACGCCAGGACATCTCCACCCATCCCTTTTCTACTTCGTTTGGACCTGGTGACGTCCGCATCACCACGCGCGTGTCGCGCGACTTCTTCAACGAGTGCCTCTTCGGCTCGATCCACGAGTCGGGACACGCGATGTACAACCAGGGCATCGGCGACGACATCGACCGGACACCGCTGTGGGGCGGGGCGTCGCCCGGCGTGCACGAGTCGCAGTCGCGGCTCTGGGAGAACCTGGTCGGTCGCAGCCATCCGTTCTGGAAGCACTTCTTCCCGAGCCTGCAAAGCGCTTTCCCTGACCAGCTGCGCGACGTCGACGACGAAGCTTTCTTCAAGGCGGTCAACAAGTCGTACCCGTCCCTGATCCGCGTCGAGGCGGACGAGGTGACCTACAACCTGCATGTCCTGCTCCGGTTTGAGCTCGAGAACGCGATGCTCGAGGGTAAGCTCAAGGTCAAGGACCTGCCCGAGGCCTGGAACTCGCGCGTGAAGTCATACCTGGGCATTAACGTGCCCAACGACCGGGAGGGGGTGCTGCAGGACATCCACTGGTCGTACGTGGGCTTCGGCGTCTTTCCCGGTTACACGCTTGGCAACTTGATCGGCGCGCAGCTCATGGAAAAGATCCGGGCCGACATCCCAGGGCTCGACGGGCACATCGAGGCCGGCCAGTTCGCGCCGCTGCTCGGCTGGCTGAGGAAGAACGTGCACCGGCACGGCCGCAAGTTCACGCCCAACGAGTTGCTCGAGCGGGCCACGGGCAAGCCGCTCACGGCGGAGCCCTGGATCGCGTACGTAAAGAAGAAGTTCGGGGCGCTGTACGGGATCAAGCCGGCCCGGGTCTGGCCCTAGTCCGGGCCTCGCTCCGGCGGGCCGAATGTAATCGTCGGCGGGATGGTCAGCATGCGGCCGTCGTCGCCGCGAACGATCTGCCAGTTCCCCTCGTGCACCTTCCAGTGATGCCGGTAACAGAGAAGCGCCAGGTTGGCGGGCTCGTTCGAGCCGCCGTGGATCCAGTGCACAAGATGATGGCCGGCCGACCAGCTTGCCGGGCGCTCGCAACCTGGCCAGGTGCAGTGTTCGTCGCGGATGTTGAGCGCCTTGCGCGCGGGTCCTGAGATCGTCCGCTTCGCGCGCCCGACATCGATGACCGTGGAGTCCGACCCCAGCACGATGCGCGTGATCGAGGCGTCGCACGCGAGCCGCTCGACACTCCTGGACGAGATGGGGATCGAGAGCTCCATGTCGGCCGCGGCCGCGCCGGGCAGGCCCCGCAGCGTCTCGAGCGTGGCGGTGACCATGAGGTGCGTCCGCTGGCTTCCCTGCTGTGGGATCAAACCCGCGTCCAGTGCGTGCATGGCGAGCTCGATGGCTGCATCCGCCATCCGCTGATCCACATCGCGGTCGTCGTGCTCGCCGGACTTGCGCGCCAGAGGCTTGAGAGCGGTGATCAGCACGGCGCCACCTTCCGGATCGAACTGGCCGCTCAAGAGGACCGTGCCGTCCATCCACGTGCTCACCTTGAGGCGTCGGTTGTGGACCAGCTCGGCCTGCTCGTCGGCGTACCGCTGGGGGTCGGCCGCGTGCCGGTAGTGGGTGCAGATGTAGTGGAACTTGCCAGGTGAGTTGTCGCGCGCCTTCTGGAGCAGCACGTTCTCGTCGAAGCGGTCCCCCAGGGCCTCGGCCGTTCTCGCCATCACGGTCAGGTGGGCGAAACCGATCTTGCCTGCGTCGACCGCCTGGGCGCTCTCGGGCATCCGCTGCAACGTCTCGCCCACGGCGACACTGTTGGCGGCCGCTCCACTGGTCACGTGGCAGTTGAAGCGGATCCAGTCGATGGGGCTGACAAAACCGTCGTAGTCGTACAGGTCCCGGGTCGCGAACTCAGCCGCCAGCCGGGCGATGTACAGGTCTCTCAGATCTCTCGCGTGGTATTCGCGACGTAGCTCTTCAGCGATCGCATCATCGGAGAGCTGCTTGAGATCGGCGGTCGCAGGCGCGGTGTCCATGACTCGATGTTACGAACATATGTTTGAGTGTCAACCCAGCCTGTTAAGACCCGAGTGGCCGACCTAACCGAAGTCGATTGGCGCCAGGACTTCGCGATTGACCTCGAGCTTGAAGATGTCCGGACGCCCGTAGTGCCCCGCCACGTCCAGGGTCCGCTTGGCGGCCGATGCGACGACCGGGTCGCACTCGGCATACAGGATGCCGTGCTGTTCGTGGAGCGGGCCGGCGACGATTCGCCCGCTCGGGCTGACGATCACCGAATCGCCCGGGTTGTACCACTCCTCGAGGTTCGGGAACAGCTGCGCGCGCTTTGGGAAGTCTTTCGGGATGTCCTTGCCCCGCATCGCGGTCCCGTTGCCCAACACCCAGCACCGCCCTTCGGCCGCAATGTGCCGCATTGTCGAGATCCACGTGCTGCCCTCGTCCCAGGTCGGCGCGACGTAGATCTGGCAGCCCTGCGCGAAGATCGCAAACCGCGCCAGCGGCATGTAGTTCTCCCAGCAGATCAGCCCGCCGACCCTTCCCATCGGGGTGTCGCTGACGCGCAGGCCGCTGGCGTCGCCGGTTCCCCACACCATCCGCTCCGGGTTCGTCGGCATCAGCTTCCGATGGCGGTTCAGCACCTCGCCGTGGGGCCCGATCAGGACCACGGTGTTGTACAGCGTGCCTCGGCTGAACTTGCCGTCGCGTTCGTGGATGCCGATCGATACCGTGACCTTGAGCCGCCGCGCCGCCGCCTGGATTGGCTTGAGGTCTCCCCCGTTGAGGTCGACCGCGTTCTCGATGAGCCGGCCGTGGATCTCACCCGTCAGCTCGAAGTCCGTCCCAGGGCGCAGGCGCCACAGCCACTCCGGGTAGCCCGGGAGCCAGGTCTCGGGAAAAGAGACGAGGCGGGCGCCGCCCGCCGCCGCCTCCTCGAGCAGCTCGACTCCGCGCTCGAGCGTTTTCGCACGGTGCAAAGTGACGGGTGGGTGCTGCACGGCCGCCACGCGGTGCGGGGTCGCCTTCTTCTTCGTAGGCATGGCCGACATGTTGCGCCCTGGCGGTCAGCGTTTGCCGGGAAAGTCGCCCGCCCGGGCGAGCATGCCGGGCAGCTCCTTGCCCAGTTGGGCGGCAAGCCATTGCGAAGTTTCGATCAGCGCGTCGAGGTCGATGCCGGTGACGACGCCGAGACCGCGCAGTAGATAGACCAGGTCCTCCGTGGCGATGTTGCCGGTTGCTTTTGGCGCAAAAGGGCAGCCCCCGGCTCCGCCCACCGATGCGTCGAGCGAGACGGCCCCTTCCTCCAGCGCCGCCACCGCGTTCGCGTAGCCCGTGTTGCGGGTGTTGTGGAAGTGCGCGCCGACCGTCGCCCCGAGCCGTGTGGCGCCTCCCACAAGCTCCTTGACCTGGGCCGGTACGCCGACCCCGATCGTGTCCGCCAGGCAGATCTCATCAGGTGGTATCGCCATCAGCTGTTCGACGATGCTCAAGACACGTTCAGGCGGAACCGGCCCCTCGAAGGGACAGCCGAAGGCGACGCTCAACGTCACGGTGATTGGCATCCGCTCGCTCCGCGCCCGCGCGACCAGCGCAAGCGCGGTCTTCAACCCCTCCTCGGTCGTGGCATTCTGGTTGCGCCGCCCGAACTCGTCAGTGGCGGCGAACGCGTAGTGCACCTCATCGACGCCCGCCCCGACCGCGCGCTCGTATCCTCTGTCGTTCAGCACGAGGCCCGCGTAGGAGCTACCAGGCTGGCGGTGCAGCGCGGCCATCACGTCTTCCGCCCCGGCCATCTGCGGCACGAGCTTCGGGTTGACGAAGCTTGCGGCTTCGATCCGCTTCAGCCCCGCCGCGGCGAGCCGGTCGCACAGATCGGCGCGCATAGCAGGCTCGAGGTTTCGGGCCTCGTTTTGAAGGCCGTCTCGCGGGCCCACATCGCAGACGACAACGCTCACATGGATAAAGGTAGTGCGGCGGGCCGCTCTGGCCCGCCGCACTGGTGTTTCAGCTAACTAGCTGACGTTTGCCGTGTAGATGTTCTGGTCGAGTCCGCCCGTGCCGTCGAAGCAGGTACTGAAGGATGAGGTGCACGCACCTCCCGCGGCGGGGTCGCCCGCCGCGTCGTTGCCGTCGGTTCCGAGGCCGGGTTGCGCATTGCGCTGGTCGGTCCAGGCCGCGGCGATCGAGCCGCCGACCGCCGACACCATGATGTAGTCACCGAAGAACGGGACTCGCCGTCCCCCGAACTGCTCGAGGTTGGGGTTGGTCAGCGCCGAGGTGAGCTCCTGGTGCGACCAGGTCGCGCCACCGTCGGTTGAGCTGGAGTACCAGACCCCGAGGCACGCGCTGCCGACGCCGGTGTCGCTGTTGCAGGGCGCCTTGGTCGCTGAATAGTTGGAGCCATCGGCGCGGCTGTCGTAGTACACGACGCTCAGCCGGCCGGCCGAGGCCGTGATCCACGGGAAGAACTGATGGCCAATCGATTGTGAATCGACGGCTGCGGCAGGTGACCAGCTGGCCCCGCCGTCCGTCGACTTGACGAACTGGGTCTGGCCCTGTCCGGAAGCAAGCACCGCCTGGAACGCCATGTAGATCGCGGCCTTGCCGGCCGTGTTGTCAGTGGCGATCGTTGGCTGCGCGAGGTCGAACCGGGGGAACGTCTGGCCGGACGAGCACGCGAACGGACCGTCACCGCAGTCGCGTGAGCCGGTGCCGGAGAAGGCACCGGAGGTGAACCGGTGGAACGGCACGACGATGCTGTCCTTGCTGAAGCTGGCGCCGAAATCGGAAGAGCTTGCGAAAGCCGCTCCCTGGACGAAGTTGGAGCCCAGTGAGAAGGTGCCGCCGGTGTTGGCGTTCCAGGAGACGTACACCTGGCCGCCCGGCCCGATCGCGATGTTCGGGCCCTGGTTGTTGCAGATCGTGCTGATCTTCATTGGCGCGCTGAACGTGGCGCCACCATCAGTCGACCGCGAGAAAAGGATCTCGTTGCAGCCCCTGCCGTGGAAGTCGGACCACGCCGCGTAGACGTTGCCCGTGGCCTGGTCGACCTGAATCCCGGTCTTGTCGTTGAAGGAGCCCTGGCCGAAGGTGTTGGAAGCCAGGATCACGGTCCGCACGTAACGGGATCCGTCAGTGCTTTTGTCAGAAGGATTCGACGGCGCGTAGGTCGCGACCCACACGTCGCCGGTGTTGTCTCGGAACGACGCCGAGGGCCCGTCCTCGATTCCGCGGTTGAAGTTGTTGCCCATGAAGAACACATCGCCCTTGCCGTCCCAGGCCTGGACCGGGTCGCCGGCAGCGATCGCGCCACCCAGCGCCATCTGATGCACCGGACTCGCAGATCCCTGCGACGAGCTGTCGTGCAGATACCCAGGTAGCAAGCTGTCGACCCACGTCGCGCCGCCGTCGGTCGAGCGGTAGAAACCGGCCCATGCGTCGTGGTTGGTCGGGATCGTGCAGTAGTCGTTGCTGCCAGAGGTGCGCACCATCGCGTTGCGCGGGTCGATCGCAAGAGTCGGCTCGTTCTGCTGGCGGCGGTCGATGCTACATCGGGCCAGCGTGGCGTCGGTGTAGGTTCCACCGGCGAGCTGGTCGGCGCTCACGTACGAGCCGCCCGCGTCGTTCGTCACCCGGATGTTGACCGGGGTCGTGACGGCTGCGCCGGGTGATGCCTGGGCCAGGACCATCACCAACGCGGCGCCCAGAATCGCGAAACGAAGTTTCCGCACCGCACCCTCCTTGCTTGGAACCCACACCCTGCGGGCTGTTGAAATGAACCTAAAGAACCTGCCACAAAACAGACGCGCACGCCAGTCCCGTATTCGAGCGGCTCGCCGGCGACGTCCTTCCAGCCACACCGAAATATCTGAATCCTCTTGATTATTGGAGCCGCTCTAATTATAATGAGACTTGAGTAAAGCGCCTGGAGGTGATTGCGATGGCGACGACACGAATCGAGACCCGGACGGGGAGGCTCCGCGGCCGGTGGTTTGGGCTGGCGGCTCTGACGGCCAGCGGCCTGGTCCTGGGTCTCGACATCACCATTCTTATAACTGCTTTGCCGACCCTGTCGGCCAAGCTGGGCGCGACCACCGACCAGCTGCAGTGGATGTCGGCCGCCTACACCCTCTCGCTGGCCGGCTTCATGCTGCCTGCCGGCGTCCTGGGCGACCGTTTCGGCCGCAAGCTCCTCCTGCTGATCGGCCTTGTCACGTTTGGCATCTCGTCGGTGGTCGCGAGTCAGATGACCTCCGCGAACGGGCTGATCCTGATGCGCGTCGTCATGGGCGCCAGCGGCGCGATCGTCCTTCCCCTGGTCACCTCGATCCTGCCCTCGATGTTCGCGGAGGACGAGCGCCAGCGCGCGATCGGCTTCTCGGGAGCCGGAGCTTTCATCGGCCTACCGCTCGGACCGCTGGTCGCCGGCTGGCTGCTCACCCACTACGCGTGGGGCTCCATCTTCCTCATCAACGCCCCGGTGGTCGTGATCGCTGTCGTCGGTGCGTGGTTTTTCATCCCCGAGAGCAAGGACCCCAACGCGAAGAGGCTGGACTGGGTTGGCGCCCTGCTCGAGATGACCGGCGTGACCGGAATCGTCTACGCGATCATCGAGGAGCCCGTGCGCGGGTGGACCGACTTCCAGGTCATGGGACCTCTTTTGGGGGGCGCCGCACTGATCGCCGTGTTTGTCATCTGGCAGTTCCGGACGAGGGTGCCGCTCGTCGACCTCAACCTCTTCCGCAGCCGGCGCTTCGCCCTCGCTACCGTGGCTTTCACCATCGTTGGCTTCGCGATGACCGGGGTCCTGTTCGTCCTGTCCCCTTACCTGCAGGTCGTGCAGGGAAACGACGCGCAGGGGACCGGCATCCGCCTGCTTCCACTGATCGGCGCGATGATGGTCGGCGCGATCAGCAGCGACTGGCTGTCGAAGCGGCTCGGCGCGAAGGTCATGGTCTCGGTGGGAATGCTCGGCATCTCCGCCGGGATGGTCCTGCTCTCGCGAGCCGGCGTTGACACCGGCTTCGGGCTGGTCGCGGTCGCGCTCGCCGTGATCGGTCTCGCGATCGCGTTCACCATGATCCCGGCTCTGGACGCAATCCTGAGCGTGCTGCCCGCCGGCGAGACCGGCGCAGGGAGCGCGCTGACCCGTGCCATCCAGAACGTCGGCTCATCGCTTGGCGTCGCGGTGATGGGCAGCATCCTGAACAGCTCCTACCAGGCACATTTGAGTGGTCAGCTGGCAAGCTTCCCGGCGGCCGCGCGTTCCGCGGCCGAGACAAGCGTGGCCGTCGCCGCAGCCGTGGCGCGTCACCTCCCGGGACCCCTGGGCGGTCGACTGCTTCGCCTGGCCGAGACCGCTTACTCTCAGGGCATGAGCGACGTGCTGCTGGCAACCGCCGGCTTGCTCGTGGTAGGCGCGGTGCTGATGGCGCTCTTCTTGCCGGCCCGCACGCCGCACGCCGAGTTTGCCGCTCCCGCAATAGAACCGCAGGCGGTCACCGCATAGTGCCGAAGACGATCACTCCCCTGGCGGGCAGCCTGCGCGAGCGCAAGAAGCTGAAGACGCGCGAATCCATTCAGCGCGAGGCGATGCGCCTGATTCAAAAGCAGGGTTACGACAAGACGACTATTGAGCAGATCGCCCATTCAGCGCGAGGCGATGCGCCTGATTCAAAAGCAGGGTTACGACAAGACGACTATTGAGCAGATCGCAGCCGCCGTCGAGGTGTCGCCGAGCACCTTCTTCAATTACTTTCCCAGCAAAGAGGACGTCGTCCTCTACGACGCATACGACCCCATCATCGGCAAGCTCCTGATGGAGCGACCAGCGGACGAGCCCCTCGGCGTCGCCATCCGCAACGTGCTGGAGGAGATGGCCGGGATCTTCGAGCGCGACCGCGACATCATCCTGGCTCGCGCCCGGCTCTGGCTCGAGGTGCCAGCGCTGCGCGCTCGGCTCTGGGAAGAGCTGGAAAGAGGCCAGGTCTTCATGAGCGGGCTGATCGCGCAGCGATCTGGTCGCGACGCGGACGACTTCGAGATCCGCATCACCGTGATGGTCATCATCATGGCCGCGATGGAGGCGATGCGCGAGTGGGTGCGCCACGACGGAAAGGGCAGCTTCGTGACAACCGTCAGTCACGCCCTCGACCTCGTCGACGCGCAGGCTCGCCTGGACAGCCTCGCGCTTCCGCGACCAACCGGGACGTGAAACGAAGCAGGGGCCGGCCGCTCCAGCCCCTGCTTTCTGGTCGGTCTTAGCTGGCGCTTATGGCGCCAATCCAGGTTCCCCAGTTGCGGCCGCGGTTGGCCGTCGTGAGGACATTGGCGTACTCGCCCGCGAACCAGATATGGCCCGCGAGATCGGCGGAGGCCGCCTCGAAGTCACCCCAGCGGCACACCGGAATAGCGCCACCGCACAGGGTCGGCCGGTATGACTGGTCGCCTGCCCTGAGCAGGACTCCGGCGCCCGAGAAGTTGCTCTCGCCCGCGCCCTTGACGACGTACCGGGTCTCGGGGAAAACCGTATTACTCATGTGCTCGAAGAGCATCACCACGTTGCCCTGCGCATCCGGCATCACGGTGCCGAACGTTGCCGCCGCGGTGCCTGCGAAGTTGTAGTAGTCGGTTTGAGCGGCGTCGCCGCTCCCGAGGTTCGAGAGGTTGACCTGCGCCCACTCGATGCCGGGCAAAGCGTGGGAACCGTCGCCGATCGCGGTGTCCCAGGTCCCGTAGAGGATGCCGTTGCGCACCACTGGCGTTCCGGTAAAGCGAAGGTCCAGCGCGTCGATGCACTGGTTGCAGCTCGGCTGGTTGGCAGGCGGGCTGACCAGGAACGGCTTGGTCGCTTCGTAGGTGGCGGTAAGAGTCGGTGCGGCGCCGCCCCGGTCGTGCGCGATCGGGTCGGTCATCTTCCAGACCGCGATGCCGCTGCACGAGTCGGAGAAGCCCAGGCCGGTGAATCCGCAGAAGTGTCCGGTGACCGGGTCAGGACCGTCGAGCGTGTTGACGAAGGTCTCGGTATTCCCGGCGCTCCCATCGAGGTTGATCGCGGGATTCACCGTGTCGGCGAGGAACGGCCCGGTCGCCGCCGTGATCCCCGGGCCGTTGGCCCGAAGGTTGAAGAAGCCGTCGGCGGTGAAACTACCCTTGCCGGCCTCCATCTTGGCCTTGTTGGCCTCGAACAGC
>WNFD01006424.1_pt1 | contig 21404 bp, 20 predicted proteins | sample 5400491 | NCBI WGS metagenome assembly WNFD01 (sample SAMN13153343, study PRJNA577476) | soil metagenome | isolation source: 120 cm saprolite under Douglas fir tree site 2 hole 2 replicate 2 | place: USA:California | collected 2015-04-18
GGTTTTTCCGAGGACGTTGCCTGCAACCGGATCAACGTCGCCCGCGCCGCACGACGCATGCCGGTGATCCTGGAGGCGGTCCGCTCCGGGCAGGTGCACCTGGCCGGGCTGCGCTTGCTCGCGCCGCACCTGACCACCGGGAACCAGGAAGAGGTGTTGGCGGAGGCAGCGGGCAAGTCGAAGCGCGAAATCGAAGAGCTGGTCGCGCGTCTTTGGCCGCAGCCGCCGATTCCCAGTGTGGTGCGAAAGCTTCCCGGCCGCCTCAACTTGCTGCCCGAGGCGGCACCTGTATTCTCGTTCGGCACTGCCGCCCCGGTGGCGCCGCCCGAGCCGTCGCCTGCTCTCGCGTTCGTACCGCCACCCGCCCCGCCGCCGCGACGCGATGAACGCCGGGCCGTGGTCGCTCCGCTCGCCGAGGACACCTTCAAGTTCCAGTTCACCGCGAGTCGCGCGTGTCATGACAAGTTCCGCCAGGCCCAGGACCTGCTCCGCCACCGAATTCCGGACGGAGACCTGGCGACGATCTTCGAGAAGGCACTCGACTTGCTCATCGAGCACGTGAAGAAGGAGCGATTCGCCACGGGTCGGAAGGCGCGACAGGCTCCGGCCGAAGAGAGCGACCCCTCGCGTTCGCGTCACATCCCGGACGCCATCAAACGCGAGGTCTTCGAGCGGGACGGCGGCCGCTGCACGTTCACCGACGAGCATGGCCGCAGGTGCGGTGAGACAGGCGCCCTGGAATTCGATCACCGCGACGGCTTCGCGCGAACGCATCTCCACCGAGCGGGCCGGATCCGCCTGTTCTGTCGTGCGCACAACCAACACGCCGCGGACCAGATGTACGGTCGCGCGTTCATGGAACGAGCGCGCGCATCGGTCGACCGGCTTGCTGCCGGTCCCGGGACTCCGTCAGGGTGAGTGCAGGACTATCCGCGCCGGGGCGGGACGCGCTGCGTTAAGGCGTGCACGCGGCGGTCGCTCCGAGATGGCGTTTCACCGCCGCAGCGCTTGAAAAGCAACCGAAGATCCAGTTGGGTCGTGCTGGAACAACGAGGCTCGGCGCATGGCAGCGCTCGAACTCGGCCGCGCACGAGGCGAGAATCCGCTCGAACTTGGCTGGCGCGCACGATTCGAACAGCGATCAACGATGAGAGCGCCGCCCTATCCGCGACTACACGAACAGCATGTAGCTGTTCACCACCATCGCCAGCCCGGCCAGGCCGCAGAGGATGGCGAAGAGCCACAGCTCCTTGCGCCGCGCGCTCGCCGCGATGGTCGAAAGCACCACCCCGGCCTGCAGCACCACGAACGCGTACTGGAAGCGGTCGCCCTGCTTCTGGTGCAGCGCCTTCGCCGCGTCGAGCGTTTCCGCCCGCGCCTTGATCTCCGCCAGCTCCGCCTCGTAGCGCTTCGCCGCGGCCGCGGCACCCGCCTCGAGGTGCGCCAGCGCGGGGGACAGGTCCGGCCGTCCGGCAGCCAGTGCGCGCTCCATCTCCAGCTGCCCGGTGCTGATGTGCCTCTTGATCGATTTGGCCTGGTAGTAGCTCCACTGATCGCTGGCTTCCGCCTGGGAGAGGATGGTGCGCGAGAACTGGTTCGCGTACGCGCCCGAGGCGACGGCCGCCAGCACCGCCAGCACGGCGGTCGTGCGCGCGACGTGGTCCGTCCACCTCCGGCCCGCGGACTCGGACTCCGCCGCGGCCGCTTCCGCGCCGACCTTGTCTGCGGGGATCGCCATGGAGGCGATGCTACTGCTGCGCCGCGCCCGGACGGAAGCGCTTGGTCGGCCGCCAGACCCGGTGCTAGCGTACCTTTCCGCACCTCGGGCGCTGCCACCATGCAGGAAAAGTTCGGCCGCTACGAGCTCCTCAAGCGTCTCGCCGGCGGCGGCATGGGCGAGGTGTACCTCGCCCGCCAGCGCGGCCTGGCCGGGTTCCAGAAGCTGCTCGTCATCAAGACGCTGCTCCCCCACCTCTGCGAGGACGAGGAGCTCATCGCCATGTTCAAGGACGAGGCGCGCCTCTGCGCGCACCTCGTCCACCCGAACATCTGCCAGGTGTTCGAGTTCGACGAGATCGGCGGCACCTACTACCTCGCCATGGAATACCTGCGCGGCGAGGACCTCCGCCGGCTGTGGCGCGCCTGCGAGCAGCAGGGCAAGCGGCTCCCGGTGCCGCTCATCTGCCGGATCGTCGCGGACGCGGCGGCGGGGCTCGCTTTCGCGCACTCGCTGCGCGACGCGAGCGGCCAGCCCTACGGCATCGTGCACCGCGACATCTCGCCCCAGAACATCCTGGTGACCCTCGACGGCGGCGTGAAGATCATCGACTTCGGCATCGCCAAGGCGGCGGGGCGCGCGCAGCACACGCGCACCGGCGCGCTCAAGGGGAAGTGCAGCTACATGAGCCCGGAGCAGGCCTCGGGCGAGGCCGTCGACGGGCGCGCGGACATCTTCGCGCTGGGCATCGTGCTGCACGAGCTGCTCACCGGGCGGCGGCTGTTCAAGGCGGAGGACGACGTGCAGACGCTGGCGCGGGTGCGCGAGTGCCGCGTGCCGCCTCCCTCGCAGCTCGACCCGGGGCTTCCGCCGGATCTCGATCCCATCGTGCTCAAGGCGCTGGCGAAGGACCCGGCCGCGCGGTACGCCGGCGCGCAGGAGCTGCGGCTCGCGCTCGAGGAATGGCTCATCGAGGGACGCCGGAGCGCCTCCACCGCGCACCTGTCGGAGTTCCTCAAGGTGATCTACGCGGACCGGCTCGAGAGGGAAGCGGGCGAGGCGACCGCCGAGTTCCCCACTCCCGTCACGCGCCGCACCCCGAGCGGACCCGCGCGTACCGACGGCGCGGACTCGCTCGCTCGCACCGGGAGCGCTTCCCGTCGCGCCAGCCGGCGCGCCCCCACCGTCGCCGTCGCGGTCGCGGCGGCCGTCGCTGCCGTCGTGCTGGTCGGGTTCCTCACCGCGCGCGCCCCGGTCCGGCCGCTTCCCGCCGCGCTGCTCACCGTGCACTCGGATCCGGAGGGCGCCGCGGTGACCGTCGACGGGAAGCCCGCCGGCCGCACGCCGCTCGTGGGCTACTCGACCGCGCCGGGCCCCGCGCGGATCGAGCTCGCGCTGGACGGGTTCCTGCCCTTGTCGGCGGCGGAGCAGCTGGCGGCCGGAGCGCGCGATCTGCGGTACACGCTCGAGAAGGCTCCGCCGCCGCGGGTCACGGTGGTGCTGAAGAGCGATCCCGCGGGAGCGACCATCGCCGAAGGCTCGACGCCCGTCGGCACCTCGCCCCACGTGTGGAGCGCGACGCGCGGCGAGCACCGGCTCACCTTCCATCTCGCGGGGTATCAGGGCGTGACCCAGGACGTGATCGCGGCCAGCGACGGGCAGGAAGTCCTGGTGCGGCTGCCCCCCTCGCGATCCGCGCGGCGGCCCGTGAAGGACCCGGCGATCAAGGCGGAACGGTGATGGAGGTGCGGGGGGCGCTGGCCGCGGCGCTCGTGTGCGCGCTCTTCGCCTCTCCCGCGGCGCGGGCGGACTCGGTCGCGGACGAGGCGGACTTCCGGTTCCACCGCGGGGTCAAGCTGTACGCCCAGGGGCGCACCGAGGACGCGCTTTCCGAGTTCCTCGCCTCCAATCGGCTGGTGCGCAACCGCAACGTCATCCAGAACGTCGCGCGGTGCTTCGAGCGGCTGCGCATGTTCAACGAGGCCTGGCGCTGGTACTCCGAGCTGCTCGCCGAGCCGTTGCCGGAGAGCGAACGGCGGGACCTGGCGGCGGCGCTGCAGCGGCTGCAGCCGTCGCTCGCGCTCTTGCGCGTGTTCAGCGACCCGCCCGGCGCCACGGTGTACGTCGATCGCAGGGACCTGGGCGCCCGCGGGCAGACGCCGGTCACCCTGCCCCTGCCGCCCGGCTCCGTGACCGCCATCGTCGAGCTGCCCGGGCACAGGCCGGCCGAAGCGAAGGCGGAGCTCGCGACCGGGAAGCTGTCGCTGCTGCAGCTGACGCTTCCGCGCATCCAGGGCGAGATCGAGGTCGAAGGCTCGCCCCGCTCGTTCGAGCTGCGCCTCGATCGGTCCGACGGTCCCGTGCAGCTCGCCGCGAGCGGCCGCGCGCGCGTGCCTCCGGGCCCCCACGTCCTCTACGTCAGCGCGCCCGGCCACGCCGCCCAGCAGCTCGCCGTGGACGTGCCGGCGGAAGAGACGGCCAGGGTCTCCTTCAAGCTCCTCCAGCTGCCGCCCCCGTCCGGCACGCTGATCGTGCGCGCCAACGTCGACGGGGCGCTGGTGCGCGTCGACGGCAAGGAGATGGGCTTCACGCCCGGCGTCATCGACAACGTCCCCGCGGGCTCCCACGAGATCCAGGTCCTCGCCGACGGGCGCGAGCCTGCCGTGGAGCGCCTGGAGCTTGCGGCGAACGACCGCAGGTCCGTCGACGTCAAGCTGCGCTACGCCGTGCCGCGGGTCGTCGCGGCCGAGAAGTCGCTCACGCGCGCCCAGGACGCGCCGGCGTCGATCACCGTCATCTCCGGCGAGGAGATCCGTGGCTTCGGCTACACCACGCTGTCCGAAGCGCTGCGCTCGGTACGCGGCTTCTACAGCAGCTCCGACCGCGACTACGACTCGACCGGCGTGCGCGGTTTCTCCACGCCGGGCACGTACAACAACCGCATCCTGGTGCTCTCCGACGGCCACGCGACCAACGACGTCTCGGTGGGCCAGGGCGCGGTGGGGCGGGACTTCGACGCCGACCTCTCGGGCGTGGAGCGCATCGAGATCGTGCGCGGGCCCGGATCGGTCCTGTACGGCAGCGCCGCGTTCTTCGCGGTGGTGAACGTGGTGCATGCAACTCCTCCCGAAGGACGTCGCGCGGAGGTCGGGGCGCAAGTCGGCACGCTCGGTGAGAACACCGGCCACGCGATCGCCTCCTGGGCAGGACCGGGCGCGTCGGTGTGGGCGCGAGCGAGCGGCGCCGACCTGACCGGAGAGCCGGTCTTCGCCTCGCCCGCGGCGGACGGGCCGGCGGCGGGCTTCGCCAGCGGGCTCGACGGCGAGCGCGCCGGCCACCTCGACTTGCGGGCGCGCGCCGGCGAGGTGACGCTGTCGGGCTCGTACAACTGGCGGCGCAAGGCGCTGCCCACCGCCGCCTTCGACACGGTCTTCGGGGAGCCGGGGACGCAGACCACCGATCAGCGCGGGTTCGTCGAGGCGCAGGTCGCGCACACGTTCCCGAACGGCCTGGGGATCGATGCTCGCGCGGCCTTCGACGCCGAGCGGTACCGCGGCGACTGGCTGTACCGCGGGGCGGGGCCCGGGTACGACTCCAGCTTCGAGAACTGGGGCACCGGCGAGCTGCGCTTCCGCCTCCCGGCGATGGCCGGGCACCGGCTGTTCCTCGGCGGCGAGATCCAGGACCGGTTCCGGATCCACGTGCGCGCGGTCACTCCCGGCAAGCAGACGTTCGACAACGGTCCGGGCAATCCCGCCGGCGCTCCCGACAGCGAGGTGATCTACAGCGCGTACGCCGGCGACGACTGGCGCATCTCGCCGCGGCTCTTGCTCGACGCGGCCGTGCGCATCGACGATTACGCCGATTCGTTCGGCGCGGTGGTGAACCCCCGCGTCGCCCTGATCGCGCAGCCCTATGCGGCCGGCGCCACCAAGCTGATCTTCGGCCGCGCCTTCCGCGCGCCAGGCATCTACGAACGCTTCTTCAACGACGGCGGCGCTTCGCAGATCGCCGCCCAGGACCTGCGCCCCGAGCGGGTGACGACGTTCGAGGTCGAGCACACGCACCAGCTGAACGACGAGGCGTCGCTGCTCGTCGCGGGCTACTTCAGCCGCATCGAGAAGCTCATCCGCGCGGCGCCGGCGGGCACCCTGCCGGACGGCACCGTGCTCAGCCAGTTCCAGAACCGGGAGGGGTTCGTGCACGGCGCCGGGGCCGAGGCCGAGGTGCGCTGGACGGCCGGTCCGGGCGTGCTGTTCTCCGCCTGGTACGCGTGGAGCCTGGTGCGGGACGACACCGGGACCGGGTGGTTCCAGGGCGCGCCGATCCCCAACTCGCCTCAGCACAGCGGCGCCGTGCGGCTCCTGTACCCCGTCGTGCCGCAGGTGCTCTCCGTCTCCACGGAGGCCGTCTACGGCGGTCCGCGCCACACCGTGGCCGACTCGAGCGAGCCCGACCGGCTGGTCGGCGAGTCGCTGCAGTGGAACGCCGGCCTCTCGGGCGAGTACGCCCGCTGGAACCTCCGCTACGGAGCCTTCGTCTACGACCTCCTCGACCAGCGCGTCCTGTTGCCCGGCGGTCCGGAGATCCCCTTCCCCGGCCACGCGGTGCCGCAGATCGGGCGCACGCTGCGCGTGCAGCTCGCGGCCTCCTTCTGATGCTCTTCCTCGGCGCCAAGGAGGTCGAGGACCTCGGGCTGGGCGTGCCCGAGGTGGTGGAGATCGTGGAGGCGGCGCTCTTGGACAAGGCGGCCGGCCGCGTCGAGCTGCCGCCCAAGCTGGGTCTCTCACCGCGCCCCGGCGCGGTGCTGCACGCCATGCCGGCGCGGGTGGGCGACGCGCTCGGCATGAAGTGGATCGCCTCGTTCCCGGAGAACCGCGCGCTCGGGCTCCCGCCCACCGCCGGCCTCATCGTGCTGAACGACGCGCGAACCGGCGCCCCGCGAGCGGTGCTGGACGCGGACCGGATCACCACGCTGCGGACCGGGGCGGTGGCGGCGGTCGCCGCCCGGAGGCTGGCGCGACCCGGGGCCGAGGTGGCCGCCATCCTCGGTCCGGGCCGCGTCGGCGCGGCGGCGCTGCAGGCGCTCCGGCACACCTTGCCGGGGCTTCGGACCGTCCGAGCCTGGGCGCCGCGTGGCGAGACCGCTCGGCGCTTCGCGAAGGAACACGGTGCGGACGCCGCAGCCACCGCCGAGGAGGCGGTCCGAGGCGCGGACGTGATCGTGAGCGCCGCGCCCTGGCCGGGCGGTCCGCCCCACCTCGAGCCCGGCTGGATCAGCCCGGGCGCGTTCGCCTGCTCCCTCGACTACGACGCGACCTTCACGCCCCCGGCGGCGGCGGCCTTCGACGTCCGCGTGGCCGACGACGTTCCGCAGATGGACGTCGCCCGCGCGAAAGGCTCCTTCGCCGGCTGGCCCCGTTTCTCCGAGCTGTGCACCGCCCGCCGCAAGGACCCCGATCACGCATCCTCTGCGCCGCCCTCGGCCTGGCCATCTTCGACATCGCCGTCGCCACCCGCATCGTCCAACTCGCGAACAAACGCCGCTCCGGACGCGAGATCGACTGAAAGATCAACGCGGAGGCGCGGAGGCGCGGAGATTTCGGGTTGGAGAAAAAACAACTCCTCCGCGTCTCCGCGCCTCCGCGTTGATCACTTGGTCTTGAGTGTCACTCTTCTGACTGTTCTTGCTCCTGCTCCTGCAGCTTGGCGCGGAGGAGATCGCCGAGGGTGCCGAAGCCTTTGCCGGGGGGTGGGGCCTTGCGGCGGTAGGCCTCGTATTCGGAGCGCCCTTCGGTGCGCTCGGCGGAGGTGCGGGAGAGGCGGTACCGGCCGCGCTCGTCGAGGTCGATGATCTGCGCCTTGAACTGGGTGCCCACCGGCGTGGTCTTGTGATTGTCCGATCCGCGCGGCGTACCCAGCTCCGCGTTCGGGACCAGCCCCTTGCCTTCCGGCCAGGAGACGAACACGCCGTAGGCCTCGACGCGATCGACCTTCGCGTCGACCATGTCGCCCACGCGCGGGCGGCGGCCGCCCGCCTTCTTCTCGGGCGCGGCGGGAGCCTGAGCCTCGTCGTCGGAGATGCGCCGCAGCGCCACGCGCTTCTGCGCATCGTCCACCGACTCGACCTGCACCCAGATCGGCTCGCCCTCCTTGACCACCTCGCGCGGGTGCTGCACGTGGCGGTTGGCCAGCGCCGAGACGTGCACCAGCCCGTCGACTCCGGGGAACAGCTCGACGAAGGCGCCGAAGGGCTGCAGGCGCACCACCTTCCCTTGCAGCTTCGCGCCCTCCTTGAGCTGGGGCCGCGCCGCGTCCCAAGGGTCCTGCTCGAGCGCGCGCAAGGACAGCGCGATCCGCTCGTGCCCCTTCTCGTCCTTCTCGACGCGGAGCACCTGCACCCGCACGTTCTGCCCGGGCTTCACCACGTCCTGGGCGTGCGCGACGCGCTGGTGCGACAGCTCCGAGACGTGCACCAGGCCTTCCAGGCCGCCCAGGTCCACGAACGCGCCGAAGTCGCGCACCGAGCTGACCGTGCCCTCCAGCACCGCCCCGACCTCGAGCTTCTTGCGCAGCTCCGCGGCCAGCCCGGCGCGCTCCTCCTCGAGCAGCGCGCGCCGCGAGAGGATCGCGTTCCCGCCGCGGATCTCCATCACCCGGAACTTGAGCTTCTGGCCGACGAACTGCGCGGGGTCCTCGACGAAGCGCAGGTCGATCTGCGAGGCCGGGCAGAAGGCGCGCAGCCCGCCGAGATCCACCTCCAGCCCGCCCTTGTTCTGCGCGGTCACGGTCCCCTCGACGGGCACCTTCGACTCGAGCGCCTGCTGCAGCACCTCGCGGCCGGCGCCCTTGGGCACCGACCGCGTCATCACCGGAGTGCCGTCGGTCAGCGAGAGCACGTAGGCGTCGATGCTCTCGCCGGGCTGCACGGAGAGCTCGCCCTTGTCGTTGCGCAGCTCGCGCAGGTCGATGATCGCCTCGCCCTTCCCTCCCAGGTCGAGGTAGCCGATCTCGGCGCCGAGGTGCGCGATGCGCGCCTGGACCTTCTGGCCGAGCCGCAGCTTCTGCGGTTTGTGCGCCGACTTCTCGCTCTCCGCGAACAGGGCGGCGAAGTCGCCGGCCTCGTCGGCCCCCGGCTCCGCGAAGGCGGACTCCGTCGCGGGACGCGCCGCGCGCTGCTCGGCACCGGACGCCGCCTCGCCGGCGGGCGCGGCCCCCGTTTCGCCGGGCGCCGCGGGCGGCTGCACCGGTTCCTCGGGCTTTCCCAGGGCCGGCCTGCGCACCACCACCGGCATCTTGCGCTCGTCCTTGCGCGGCCGGCGCGGAGGCGGCGGCCGCGGAGCGCGATCCTCCGGGCGCAGCTCGACCGACCCGATGATCTCCGCGAACGTCGGCGCCGCCGGCTTCCGCCTTGGAGGCTCGGCGGGCGGCGAGGCGGGCTCCTTCGGCTCCTTGCGCTCGGGCTCGGGCGGCCGGGAGGCGGCCTTCATGATGTCGTCGAACGACGGCGGCTTCGACTTGTCGGGCATGCGCTGATCGCTTCCGGAGGCGAGAGCCGCGCGTCATACCACGCCCGCCCGAGCAAAGTCAGGGGCGTGGGGAGGCGCGGCGGCGCCCCACCGTCTCGATCTGCTGCTCCAGCTCGCGCATGCTCCGCAAGAGCTGCACGTCCTCGGGGAGCGGGATCCGCGCCATGCCCGTCCCCCCGACGACCACCCGTCCGCCGCCCCCGCGAGCGGCCCGGGCCGCCAGGTCGACCTGGTCCTGCAGAGCGCGCCCTTCGGGCAGCACGGTGGAAGCGAGCGCGACCAGCTGCGCGCGGCTGCGCTGCACCAGGTCCGCCAGGTCGGCGGCGGGCGTCGCCGCCAGCGGCGCGAGCACCTCGAACCCGCGGGCCCGCAACAGGCACGCGGCCATCCGCGGCGCCACGTCGTGCTGCTCGCCGGCGACCGCCGCCACCACCGCCGTCCCGCGGCCGCTGCGGTTCGGCTCGCCGGGCGGCTCCGCCAGGGGCTGCGCGCGCGCGATGGCATCCACCACCGCCTGGGTCGCGACGTGCTCGTCCGCCACGCTCAGCTTGCAGGCTTCCCAGCGATGGCCGATGCGCTGCAGCGCGGGCGCGACCACGTCGTCGAAGATGGCCGCGAGGTCATGACCGCGAAGGCGCAACGCGGCCATCTGCGCGACGAGGGACGACGCGTCGCCGGCCAGCGCGCTCTTCTCCACCGCCGCGACGGCCTCGTCGCCTCCCGCCTCCTCGCCCGGCGTCAGCTGCGCAGGCAGCGTCTCCGCCACCTGGAAGTTCCGCCGCTGCACGAACGCGGTCACGTCGCGCAGCCGGAACTTGCGGTGCCCGCCGGGAGTGCGGAAGCAGTCGATCTCGCCGGCGTCAGCCCACCGCTTCACCGTGGCCTCGCCCACTCCCAGGAGCTGGGCGACCTGCCTGGTGGAGAAGACGTCGGTCTTCACGGCGGGTTCGCTCCCATGTACCAGGGTGCTCATCATCGCCGCCCCCGAGCGTTTCGAGCGTTTCGATGCGGCCGCAGACGCCTGGGTTCAGAAAGCCAGACCTTGCTGATGTCCGTACGCTCACGAGGATGCTCGAGATGACCGAGCGCGGGCGCTTCGCGCCGAGCCCCACCGGGGAGCTACACCTGGGCAACGCGCGGACGGCCATCCTGGCGTGGCTTTGGGCCAGGTCGGAGGGCGGCGGGTTCACCCTGCGCATCGAGGACCTGGACCGGCCTCGCGTCCGCCGCGGACTGGCCGAGCGCCAGCTGGAAGAGCTGGCCTGGCTCGGGCTCACTTGGGACGAGGGGCCCGACCCGCGCACCGGAGCGGATCTCGGCGGGCGCGGTCCCTACCGCCAGTCGGAGCGCGCGGCGCTGTACGAGGAGGCGCTGGCGAGGCTGGGCGAGCATGTCTACGAGTGCTTCTGCTCGCGCGCCGAGATCGCCGCGGCCAGCGCGCCGCACGGTCCGCAGGACGACGGCCCCCGGTACCCGGGCACCTGCGCGCGCCTCACCGGCGCGCAGCGCGCCGAGCGCCGCCGCACCCGTGTACCGGCGCTGCGGCTGCGGGTCCCGCCCGGTCCGGTGAGCTTCCACGACGAGCTGCAAGGCGAGCAGGAGTTCGATCCTCAGGCGACCGTCGGCGATTTCGTGCTGCGCCGCGCGGACGGCATCTTCGCCTACCAGCTGGCGGTCGTCGTCGACGACGCGGCGATGGGCGTGACGCAAGTGCTGCGCGGCGCGGACCTGCTCCCGTCCACGGCGCGGCAGATCCTCCTCCATCGCCTGCTGGGCCTGCGCGAGCCGCGCTGGGCGCACGCGGGCCTGGTCGGCTCGGCCTCCGGCGAGCGCCTCTCGAAGCGCGACCGGGCCGCTTCGCTCTCCGCGCTCCGCGCCGCGGGCCGGGACTCGCGCGAGGTGGTCGCCCGTCTCTGCGCGGCGTCCGGGCAGCCGGAGCTGCCGGGCCGCGGCCTGGCTGATCGGGTCGGGACGTTCGCGCTGGACCGGGTCGGCCCGGGACCCGTCCTCCTGGACCGCGCTTGAATGCGGCGGTTGCCCGCCCGGGATGAGCGTGGTACTGCGGCGCGTCCACGGGTCCGGAATCTTGGCAGGATTGGCGAAGCTCGGGTAGAGACGGGGCGGCATGTCGGAGAAAGAACAAGGCATCGAGGTCGAGGGGACGGTGCGCGAGGAGCTCGCCGGCGGGAATTACCGCGTCGAGCTGGACAACAAGCACTCGGTGCTGGCCTACGCCTCCGGCAAGATGCGCAAGTTCCGCATCCGCATCCTCCCGGGCGACCGCGTCAAGCTGGAGCTGTCCCCCTACGACCTGACCCGCGGCCGCATCACCTACCGCCAGAAGTAACTCAGGCGATCCCGCGGAGGCGGAGGAACTTCTCCAGCGCCAGCGCGATCAACTCGGGCTGTTCGACCAGCGCGGCGTGGCTGCCGCCGCGGACGACCAGCAGCTCGGCGCCGGGGATCTGCGCCGCCAGCTCGCGTGAGCGGGCCATCGGGGTGAACAGGTCGCGCTCGCCCGCGATCACGAGCGTGGGGACGCGCACCTCCGAGAGCAATGCGGTCGCGTCGTGCGAGAGCAGATCGCGCGCCAGCGCGAAGTAGGCGCGCAGGTCGAGCTGCAGCAGGTGCTGGAAGTACGGCTCGAACTCCTCCCGCGGGCACAGGTCGGGATGGACCACGCCGAGCGCGCGGACCGCCTCCCACACGCCGGGGAGCCGGAGCACCGCCCGCAGCGCCTTCTCCGCCAGAGACGCGTTCCGGGCCGCTACCTCGAGGAGGAGCGTCAGCAGGGGCGTCAGCGCGGAGCCGCCCAGGAAGCTGGAGAAGACGCCTCCGGCCGCGCCGAGCACCGGCACGAAGGCGCGCACTCCGCCGGGGCGCAGGCGATACGCCTCGAGCGAGACCTGCACGCCCATCGAATGCCCGAGGAGCACGGCCTCGCCGACGCCCGCCCGCTCCGCCACGGTCCACAGATCGCGTGCACACTGCGCGATCGTGACGCCTTCCGGGTGCTCGGGGACCGGCGTCCGGCCGTGCCCGCGGTAGTCCCAGGTCACCACGGTGTGGGTGGGGGCGAAGTGCTCCGCGATGCGGCGCCAGAAGAAGGTCGAGACGCCGATGCCGTTCGAGCAGAGGAGCGCCGGGCCTTGGCCTTCCGCGCGCCACCACAGCACCGCGCCGTCGGGCGCCTCCGCGGTGCCGACGCGCAGCGGCGGGGTCACTGCCCGCTGCCGGGCGCCTTGGGCGGAGCGGTCTGCTCGGGCGGAGCAGGCTGAGGAGACGGCGAGGCGTCGGCAGGCGGCGCCGGCTGGGCAGGGGGCCCGGTCTGCGCGGGCGGAGCAGCCTGCCCGGGCGGAGCGGTGCGACCCGGCGGGCCGGCAGGAGCCGGGGCCGGCTCGACGATGCGGAACTCCACCCGCCGGTTCGCGGCGCGCCCGGCGCGGTTGGTGTTGGGCGCGATCGGCCGGGTCGGGCCGAACCCTTCCGAGACGATGCGCGAGCGCAGCACGCCCTGGCGGACGAGGAACTCCTTCACCGCGTCCGCCCGGCGCTGCGACAGCTTCATGTTGCGGTCGCGCGACCCGATGTTGTCGGTGTGCCCCTCGACGCGCACGGTGACGCCCGGCGCGTCCTTCAGGGCGCGGGCGACCTGCCGCAGGACCCGGTAGCTGTCCTTGAGGATGACGGCCTTGTTGGTCGCGAAGTGGATCTGCTGCTTCAGCTCGATCCGGTCCTTGCGCACGATGATGAGCGTCTGCTTGCGCGGGCAGCCGAAGTTCTCCTTGGGCCCGGGCTCGTCGGGGCAGCGGTCGTCCTTGTCGGGGACGCCGTCGCGGTCGCGATCCGGCCAGGGGCAGCCGAAGTTCTCCTTCGGCCCCGGCTGGTCCGGGCAGCGGTCGATGTCGTCGGTGATGCCGTCGCGGTCGCGATCGCCGCTGAGCGGGCAGCCATGGTTGGAAGCAGGCCCCGGGACCTCGGGGCAATAGTCCTCGACGTCGGGCACTCCGTCGCCGTCGGAATCGGTCATCGCCACCTTGGCCGTCTGCGGCTTCGGCTGCTCGCGGACCAGCACGCTCACGGCGCCGCACTGCTGCGAGCCGGCGACCGCGGCGCGCGCGGCGCGCTGCGCGACGGCGACGTGCTCGTCGGCGCTCCCTCCGTTGCCTTGCGAGAGCTCCACCTCGGCGAAGCGGAGGTTCGCCTCGGCGGCCGCGAGATCGCGGGGCGTGCACTGGTCGGCCCGCTGCTTGCGCGCCACCGCCAGGTCGTTCTCGACGGCGCGCATCCGCTCGCGCACCGCACCCCCGGTGACGCAGGAGCAGAGCGCGAGCGCCGGGACGAGGAGGACCCGCCGCATCCTACGGGTTCCTCTGCGGCGGCGCGGGCTGCTCCGAAGCCGGCTGCGGCCGTGTGACCGTCGCCGGGGAGGCCGGCGCGGGCGCCCCGCCCCGGCTGCGCTGCTCGCCGGCGCGCTCGACGGCCTCGCGGGCGAAGCGGACGCTCTGCTTGGCCAGGTCCTCGGCGGCGCCGTACTGGGCGCGCCCCTGCTGCTCGCGCGCCTTCGCCAGGTAGAGCTGCGCGGAGACCGTCTCGTAGGGAGCGAGCCGTTCGCCGTCGGCGGCCCGCGCCCGGGCAAGCGCCGCCTCGGCGTCGCCGATCACCGAGGTGGCGCGGACGGGTCCGCAGCCCGCCGCGAGCAGGACGAGCAGGCAGCCGGCCAGTCGGCAGATCGCACGCACTGCAACTTCGCTAAAGCATCGGGTCCCCTCTGTCAAAGAACCGGCCGCGCTCGGCCGGGCATTGGCGGGTGCCTGCCCGGGCGGTTAGGCTGCTCGCATGCTCGCGCTCGCGGTCCTGCTCGCCACCGCCCCCGTGCTGCAGATGTCGGAGCAGCAGCTCGACCGCTCCATTGCCGACGCGCACCTGGTGCCCGCCATCGGAGAGCGCGTCGAACGGCTTTCCGCGCTGTTCGTCGGCGTGCCGTACGGCGACTACCCCCTCGGCGAGGGGAGCGGGGTGGAGCCGCAGCCGCGCTGGCGCGTCGACAAGGTCGACTGCCAGACCTTCGTGGAGACGGTGCTGGCGATGGCCAACGCCAAGTCGCTGGACCGCGCCCGGACGATCCTCGACGACATCCGCTACGCGGGGGACCCACCCAAGGTGAGCTTCGCCACGCGAAACCACTTCACCGAGGCGCAGTGGCTGCCGGCGAACACCGAGAAGGGCTACCTGCGCGAGGAGACCCGGACCGTCGAGCCGCGGGCCGAGTCGACGACGCTCTCGCTGCGGCGCAAGCAGTGGGAGAAGGTGCCCGGGCTCCGCCGGCTGTCTCCCGCGAAAGTGCCGCAGGGCGAGTTCCCCATCCACTACCTCACGCTCGACCAGGCCAGGAAGCGCGCCGCCAGCATCGAGCCCGGGTCGGTCCTCCTGGTCGTGCGGCAGCACGACCCCAAGCGCGTGGTGCGCGTCTCCCACATGGGGTTCGTGGTGCGCAAGGATGGGCGGCTGTACGTGCGGCACGCCTCCATCGGGGAGGAGCACCGGGTGATCGACCTCGAGCTCGGTCAGTTCCTCGACAGGCAGCGCGAGTACAAGAAATGGCCGGTCCAGGGCGTCGCCCTTCTCCTGCCCCTCGACGCCCAGGCCCGCGTCACCCACCTCACCGCCCGCTGACGCCGCCGTTCCGCCGGAACCAACCGGGGATACAGCAGCCTTCAGTGCCGCATGACGCACTGGGTGGACAGCAGGTCAAAGACGGCCTGCGCCCCAGCGGCGTCCGATGGAATCCCGTGGGAAACGCCCGGCACGACGACGATTGCGGAATCGCTCGTGATGGCGTCTGCGTAGAGGCGTCCGAGCGTAACCGCTTCGGAGCAGTCGATGCCTCCGTAGATGAAGCGCATCGCCGTCTGCGGATACGACAGCTGCTCCTGCGGAGAGGCCACGGCCCATGGGCGGGCCTGAGGTGGGCACGCCGAGGTCGATGAGTCGGCCCATTCCGTAGTGCGCCATGGCGTAGGAGACCTCCGCAGAACCGCCGCTGTTTCCCGTCACGCAGAACGCGGCGCCGGTGTGGATGTCGGTGGCGATGCGGTCCAGCAGCGTCACGTAGCGACAGGCGAGGCGAAGCGTCCCTCCCGGGCCGGCGAGCCAGCCGGCGCCCGCCCCCCAGGAGCGCTGCACCAACCGATAGCCCTGGGCGAGCAGCGGCAAGAGCGCGCGGTTGACCGCCTCGGCGCCGAACTGCTCGTACATGCTCCCGCCGCTCCCTCCGCTGCCGAACACTATGGTTCCTTTGGCCGTGCCGGTCGGATCCGACACCTTGACCAGCGCGTCCAAGGGATCGATGCCCGGGCAGCTGACGCCAATCTGGTAGCAGCGCGATGTCGGCACGGTCGTCGTAGGTCCGCACATCGAGGCAGCGAGCGCGGTGATCGTCGAGGTGCCGAGCGGAAGCGAACCACCCGCGTCCGCGCCTCCAGCGGTACCGGCATCCTTTCCCGCGTCAGCCGTGGCACCTGCAGCCCGCTCGCCGATCTGCTTGCGGCCGCCGATGCTGAACCAGGCCGTCTCAATGGCCGGCGTTTTCCTCGGCGGCTTCTGCTTCTTCGGCGGCGCGGGCGGCGGAATCGGGGTCCGATTCGAGGGCGGCGCGGTGTTCCTCGAGGAGCGAGCGGGCGCGGGCGAGATCGCGGGCGGGCACCAGGAGGCTGAACAGGTCCACGGGCGCGTCCAGCTTGCCTGCGAAATCGCTGCGCGGAGAGCGGACGATGGCGGGGATCCCCGCGTCCTCCAGCGCGCGCCAGAGGAGATCGGCCTCGAGTGCGTCCGCGGCGGTGCCGGCCACCTCGAACTCCCCTGGATCCTCGGGCGCTTCCTGCACGGCGTCCTCCTCGACCCCTTCCGGGTGCAGCAGGTCGGCCATCGCGCCCTCCCGGCCGGACAGATAGCCCCGCGCGGCGCCCGCGACAAGGCAGCCTCTCGCGCGCCAGAATGCGCCGCTCTATCGGCGACGACTAGCGCCCTCCGTCTGCCCCCGGGAGGTCCAGGTCCACCTTCCACACTCCGCCCTCGCGCACCACGCGAAAGGTGCGCGCGCGCCGCGCCTGGTCGACCACCTCGACCTGCGCCATGTCTCCCTGCCGCGAGATCTCGCGGACCTCGACCTTGCCCTGCGGCAGCGCCGAGCCGAACAACATCTGCCGGCCCGATTCGGGCACCCCGCCAGCGTCCCCTGCCGCCGCTCGCGCCCGCGCCGCGATCTGGTCCGCCTCGCGCTGCGTGCGCGTGGAAAGGAGCGCATACGCTGCCGCCGCGTCACCGCGCTGGAGCGCCGCCGCGAATTCCTGCACGGCCTCCACCGGCCCGGCCGCGCCCGGAGGAGGCGGCGCGGCCGCCTTGCAGCCGAAGAGGCAGAGAAGGAGCGCCGCGCGTCGCACCGGTGCGCAGTACCCGTTGGCGGCGCGCAACGCAATCACTTCCGGCGCACGTCGGTCCACTCGCGGCCGGTCCGCCCGGCGGAATCCAGGCGCAGCTCCCCGGCCGGCGGTCCCGGGTTCACGAACCGCGCCCGGTACACCGGCTGCCCGGTGCGCGCGTACCTCTGCTCGCGCGTGGAGAGCACCTCCGGCGCGTCGCCCCACAGCCGCCCCGGACCGGCCGCATTGACGAAGCCGGCCTCCTCCCAGGTGGCGATGGCCGCCTCGGCGTAGGCGCGCACGTCGGTGCGGAAATCGACCGCGCCCTCTTCGCGCAGCAAGAGCCGCATCCGCGCCGCCAGCCCGACGTCGACCATGCGCCGCTTGCTGTGCCGCTTCTTCCACCACGGATCCGGGAACTGGACGTGCAGCGCCGAGAGCGACCCCGGAGCGAACAGCCGCGGCAAGAGGAGCTTCGCGTCGCCCTGCAGGACGATCAGGTTCGAGAGGCCGCGCCGCTCCGCGCGCCCGCGGATCAGCTCGCAGTCGCCGCGCCGGGTCTCGATGCAGACGAGGTCGATCCCCGGCTGCGCGGCGGCGTGATCCAGCGCGAATCCGCCCCGCCCCGGGCCGATCTCGAGCTCCAGCGGCGCGGCGCGGCCGAAGTCGCGCGCCCAGTCCGGGAACGCCTCGCCGGGGGCCGCGCAGCCATGCGGAACCACGGCGGTTTGCAGAGCGGGCGCGTCCTTGCCAGCCATCGGAAGTCTTGATACCTGTCTCGCGGCTCCCGAGACAACGAGGTAGCTCCCATGTGGCAGCGTTTCAGGCGCGCGATGCGTTCCATGTTCGGCTGGATGATCTCCTCTGTCGAGGACCCGGAGATGATCCTCGAGCAGAACATCCGCGACCTGAACGACCAGGTCCCGAAGATGAACGAGTCGATCGCGATGGTGAAGGCCAACGTCACGCTGCTGGAGAAGGAGAACCAGAAGTACAAGAACGACAGTGTCGACCTGACCAGCAAGGTCAAGGCCGCCCTGCAGGCGGGGCGCGAGGACATCGCCACCACCTACGCCACGCAGCTGCAGACGCTGCGCGGGGCGCTGCTGCGCAACGAGCAGCAGCTCACCGGCGCGCGCCAGGCCTATGACAAGGCGATGCAGGTCAAGCAGGCCTTCATGCGGGAGAAGGACCGCAAGACCAACGACGCCATGCAGGCGCTGCGCGACGCGCGCCGGGCGAAGTGGCAGAGCAAGGTGGCCGACGCGATGGAGAGCTTCCAGGTCGCGGGTATCGACGCCACCCACGACGAGATGCTGCAGAAGATCCAGGAGACCACCGCGGTCAACGAGGCGCGCATGGACATGGCGCTCTCCAACGTCGACACCCAGGGCCTGAAGATCGAGGAAGAGGCGGAGAAGATCCGCGCCGGCGAGCTGCTCAAGCAGTTCAAGCAGGAGATGGGCCTCGAGGCTCCGGCCGAGACGGGCGGCGGCGACAAGACGCTCGGCAAGAAGGTCGGGGTCCAGTAAGGTCACATGGGTTCCGGCGAGGGTTACGTCAAAGAAGCCTTCCTGATGAAGCCCAACCTCGTCGGGCTGGGCGTGGGAGTGGTCGCGGCCGCGATGCTCCCCTTCACCGGGCCGCTGCTGCTGGGCGTCGCCGCGCTGGAAGGCGCCTACCTGTGGTCGATGAGCCGGAGTCCGCGCTTCCAGCGGATGGTGCGGTCGCGCCGCGGCGGGTTCTAGGGACGCGCTGGATGCGGCGGCTGGCGCCGGCCCTGCTGCTCTGCTGGGCCGCCTGCGCGCGCGAGCGGAGCGCCAGGTCGGCCGAGGAGCTGCTCCCCGAGCCAGCCCAGGGCGCGCTGGTGACCGCCCCGCTCGCCGGCCTGGCGCAGGACGCGTCCGCGCTGCTGCAGCGCGCGGGACAGCTGCCGGGAGGCGAGCAGCTCGGCGACGGGCGGCGCTCGGTGTCCGCGCAGCTCGGGTTCGATCCGCTCTCCCGCGAGGGGCAGCTCGCGGCGGGACTCGACCCGGACCGCGCCGCCGCGATGGTCCTGCTGCCCGCGGCGGGCCGGCCGGGGTGGGTCGCCGCGCTGCCGCTCACCAGGCAGGACGTGTTCGCGCAGACCGTCGAGAGGCGCGCGGGAAGACCCGCGTCGCGGTGTATTCGCGCGAGGGCGAGACCGACCGGGTGGCATTCGCCGTGGTGCGCGGGTACGGCGTGCTGGCGCGCGGCACGGACCCTGCCGCGGACGTCGCCGCGACGGCCGAGCGCGCTCCCGAGCAGTCGCTCGCGCACGATGCGAGGCTCGCGGCCGCCCGCAAGCAGCTGGGCGGGCAGGACCTGACCATCTTCGCTCCGGCGGGGTCCGGCCTGCTCCGCCGGATCACCTCGCGCCCGCTCCCGGGAGATCTGGCCATCGGCCTGACGGGCACTTCGGGCGGCCTCTCCAGCAAGCTCTTCTTCCAGGCACCCCCGGCGGAGGCGAAGCGCATCCAGGCGGCGCTTCCGGGCGGCGCCGGCGCGCTGGTGCGGTTCCTGCCGCGCGATGCGCCGTTGGTCGCGCGCGCGGGGCTGCAGCCCGCCGAAGTGCTGCGGGAAGCGCGGCGTGTGCCCGAGCTGGCCCAGGTCCTGGCGCGGCTGGGGGATCCCGTGGCGCAGGAGATCGCCACCTCGCTGCTCCCGGGCGCCGCGGTCTCCGTGGCGCTCTCTCCGCGCGCGAACCTCGGCGCGCTGGTCGACTTCTCCCTGCTCGACTGGCGCCGGCGCAGCCCCTTCGAGACCTTCCAGGTGGTGGCGCTCGCGCCGGTGGGCGACCGCGCTCGGCTCGAGCGCGCGTTCGAGGCGGCCGCCAGGGCCTTGTCCCGCCTCGGAGCGCATGCGTCGCGCAGCGGATCGGGCTGGCAGGTCCGCTATCCCGGCGGCGAGGGTCCGCGGTTCGGCGTTCGCGAGCTGGGTGGAAGCCCGGTCGCCTACCTCCTCGGCGGTGGGATCGCGGCCGAGCAGCTCGCGCCCGGCGAGCCGCGCGCCCAGGTGCCGGAGCAGGACGCGGGCGCCGCCCTGCTGCTCGATTTCGGCAAGCTCGCGGGGTCGGTTCGGGCGCTTCCCGAGAGCGCCTACGGGTCCGGGCCGCAGGCCTACGTGGCGCGCTCGGTGGTGAGCCAGGTGGTGGAGCCACTGGCCCCGCTGCGCCTGACCGCGACGGCGCTCCCCGGAGAGCAGGGAGTGGACGCGGAGATCGGCCTCGCCATCGCTCCGGGGAAGCCGTGAGCACGATCGAGCTGCGCGCGCTCCGCAAGCGCTATCCGCCGCGGGAACCGGGCGGCGCGCCGCAGGACCTGTGGCGCGGCCTCGATCTCACCGTGGAGGAAGGCGAGTTCGTCGCCATCGAGGGGCAGAGCGGGAGCGGCAAGAGCACGCTGCTCCACGTGGTCGGCGGGCTGGACCGCGACTACGAGGGCGAGGTGCTCGTGCTGGGCGAGCGGCTGCGCACCCTCTCCGACGCGCGGCTCGCGGCGCTGCGGCATGCTCGCATCGGGTTCATCTTCCAGAGCTTCAATCTCCTCGCCGAGCTGACCGCGCTGGAGAACGTGCTGCTCCCCGACTACTTCGGCGACGGCGTGCCGGACGCGGGGCAGCGGGCACGAGAAGGGCTGGAGCGCGTCGGCCTGGCCGACAAGGCCTCGTCGCGGCCCACCGCGCTCTCCGGCGGCGAGCGGCAGCGGGTGGCCATCGCGCGCGCGCTGCTCGCCCGCCCGCCGCTCCTGCTCGCCGACGAGCCGACCGGCAACCTCGACGCGCGCACCGGCGAGGGCATCATCGACCTGTTCCGCGAGCTCCACCGCGAGGGGATGACGCTCCTGGTGGTCACGCACGAAGTGCGCGTCTCGCGGGCGGCGAGCCGCGTGCTGGTGCTGCGCGAAGGCGCCCTCTTCCCCGATCCGCGCCTGGAGGGGTCGGCGTGAGGCCCGCGCGGCTGTGGAAGCTCGCCAACGCCAACCTGTCCCGCGAGCTGGGCGCGCTGGCGGTCAGCGCGGGCGGCGTGGCGCTCGGGATCGGCTGCCTGGTGTTCTTCCTCGCGCTGGGCCGCGGACTGCAGCGCGTGGTGCGGGACGTCTTCCCCATCTCGGCACGCGAGCTGGAGGTGGTGGTCCCGCAGGTCGGCATCGGCTCGCTGTTCGGCGACGTGCGGCTGGACGACGCCGCGATCGCGCGTCTGAGGCAGATCCCGGGCGTCGCGGAGGCGTTCCCACGGCTCGCCCTGCGGGTCCCGGCGGTCACGCGCTACAGCGGGCCCTTCTTCGGCCGCGAGATCCGCATGGGCCTCGAGGTGGTGGGGGTCGGCATCCCGTCCGCGCTGATCGGCGGCGACGCCCACCTGCCCTTCGTCGACCCGGGCGAGGGGGAGCCCATTCCAGTGGTCGTGAACCGCCGGCTCCTGGAGATCTACAACAAGGTGTTCGCTCCCCAGCGCGGGCTGCCGACGCTGACCGACAGCATGCTCGTCGGGTTCGAGTTCCCCATCGAGCTGGGCCGCAGCTATGTGGCGGAGAAGACGCTCGCCGGGGCGTACACCACCCGGCTGCGGCTCGCCGGGTTCTCCGACCGCGCGCCGCTCGCCGGGCTCTCCATGCCGCTGCAAACGGTCCGCCGGATCAACGCGCGCTTCGGCCAGGACACGGCCGGCTACTCCAGCGTGCTGCTGCGCGCGCAGCGCTCCGAGCAGGTGGGAGA